>Ga0078972_1009768_pt1 | contig 18599 bp, 15 predicted proteins | sample YelNatPaOPGAMG01_FD_67568 | JGI IMG/M metagenome (GOLD analysis project Ga0078972, IMG submission 67568) | Hot spring thermophilic microbial communities from Obsidian Pool, Yellowstone National Park, USA - OP-RAMG-01 (SPADES assembly) (version 2) | ecosystem: Environmental > Aquatic > Thermal... | reverse complement strand
TGCCGGCTTTATCTCCACTTCTTTCTTTGGATCATAACCTTTTGAACGGGCTTTGTTTGCTAATTCAAATGCTTCATCAAATTTTTGTGAAAGATTATTGAAATAATCAGTAATATTCAACTACTCACCTAGCGCATTGAAGTCTACATATGAGAGGTTCATACTCTTAAGCTCATACACAGGAAGTATTGCTGGTGAAGGTATATGACCTTGCTTTATCTGGTACGTTGTCCTGCTTTGCCATGTGCCACTGTTTATTACTAATGTGCCATGATAATCTGTTGCACCATTTTTATGTATATGGCCCATGTGCAAAATATCCGGAACCTCATCTATTATAAGAGAATCCCTTCTTGTTGGCAATACCTTGTTGCCCCCATAAATTGGCGAGAGATGCCTCCTCTTTAATATCTCAACCATTGCTGTTTCAGGCTTTGCATAGCTGCAACCAGGAATTGCTTGTATAACTGAATCAAGCGATGTGCCATGGTAAGCAAGTACATTAACGCCGTGTATCTTTATGTAAGAAGGATTCGTAACGAGATGTATATTATCTAACTTAAAATCGCTTATAAGCTCTTTTGTGAGCCTTGGCTGTGGTTCTGTGCTTTGAACAGCGTCATGGTTGCCAGCAAGCACAAACACATGTATATACTCTGGTATCGATGAAAGGAAGTTAAATAGAAGCGCATATTGCTTGTAGATATCAGGTACAACGAGCTCATTCTCCTGATTAGGGTATATCCCTATACCATCTACAAGATCGCCAGCTAATATTATATATTTAACCTTTTGTGCGAGATCCTTTCTATACTCAACTTCTCCATTGAGCCATCTTAACATTTGGCCAAACTTTTTCTCAAGGAAGAGCTTGCTTCCAACATGTGTATCTGAGATAAAAGCCGCTGCAAGGTCCTCTTTTGCCACATGCCTGTTGTGGATTGGCACATCTGGCCATAGTATTGCGTTTGCAATGAGAAAGACACCAGAGATCTTGCCTTTTACCGCTATAATGTCATCGTTTGCAATCTTCTTTGCATTTTTATAAAGATCACTATTTCTGTCGTTATTCATGAATATTACTTTTGCTACCCCTGTGCCATCCTCAAGGTTTACAAGTATGTTTCCATTCTTTGTTACTCTTTTATCAAAGACCATACCCACTATAGTTGCTTCCCTACCGTTTGCATACTCCTTTAACTTTTCTATACTATTTATCCTACCATTAGCCATGTTCAGCATGCTTTGATTTATAATCTCGCCTATCCTCTTGAATCTGTCATTGAGATAAGCAACAAAGTCGTCTGTGGTTCCTGCTGTTTTTTCTATACTGCTTTCTCTAATCTTTATATCCGCATCAAACTCCTTTGCATTAGGTTTAAAATCAGCAACCCTGTTAACTTCTATCTCAACAGGTTTCTTCTCACTATTCATCTCTTCTATTATTTTGTTGAGAGTTGCCTTATCCAATATGCCTATTGGCTTGTCATCAAAATAAGTTATAACATGGCCTATAAGGGGTTCGATTTCAATATCGGCTAAATCCTCTTCGCTTACCTCTGAGCTTATTATAACTCTGCCGGTGAGCCTACTTGCTAGTTGCTTAAGCTTATCCATGATCCCCCATATACATATGCCTGAATAATTATAAATAAGCAACGCAGAAAATTGCTACCAATTCATCTTCTTCTTTTCCTTCTTATAAACACTCTTTATTCCAAGCCTTTCCCTCTCAGCTCTTACCAAGACATAGTAGAAGGTTATTATTATTAGGGTCCAGAATGTTAAAATTATGCTTAGCCTTGTAAGGAAAGAAAGCAACATAATAGTTAGAATAAAGCCTAGAATTGGTATGGCAATGAAATATCTGTATTTAAAAAGCATGCCTCTTTTGTTTCCTCTTCTCATAAATGCAAGTTTTATTGCGGCAAGGTTTGCTATTGCATAAGAGGTTAATGAGGCTGCATTGCTAAAAGATATTATGTTCTTGAAGCTTATACTAAATATAGCAAGTATCATTATTATAGTTGAAAAGAGTATCGCTGTGCTTGGTGCACCATATTTATTAATCTTAGCAAGACTCTTCGGCAGGTCGTTATCCCTTGCCATTGCAAATACAACGCGTGATAAGCCGAGAATCATTGCAAGGTCCACGTTGATCGTAGCAATCATAGCACCTACAGAAATAGTATATTCAAGTGCTGAGTTGTGTGTTGCGTAGAAAATAGCCTGCGCAAGCGGTGATTTTGAATTATCGATCTGAGTATAGGGAACAATCCCGATAAGAACAAACATAACAAGAATATAGATTATCGCAGAGATTGCTATAGAAAGGATTATAGCTCTTGGTATTGTTTTCTTTGGTTCCTCTATCTCTTCACCAAGCATCGTTATTCTTGCAAAGCCTGTATATGCAAAGAAGATAAACGCAGATGAAGCAAGCATACCACTTATTCCTTTCGGAAGGAAAGGAGTGAAATTGCTAAGTTTTACAAAGAAAATCCCAGCAACAGCAAAAAGGATAAGTATTGCTATATTTATTGCTATTAGTATTGTTGCAAGCCTTGCAGAGTGCTTTACACCAAAATAATTTATAATTGCTAGAATGAGAATAAGCAAAGCTGCAATTATTTCTGGGCTTGCAATGTTTAAAATACTGCAGAAATATCCTCCAAAACTTAACGCAACGGCAGCACCAGATACTATAGTGGCAATGATCCAGATGAAGCCAGCAATATATCCGGCATAGCTTCCAAGTACCTCTCTTGAATATTCGTAGTTGCCACCTTCACGTGCATACATGTGTGCTAATTCAGCAAAACTCATCCCTGTAAAAATCGCTATCAGTGCACCTACAACTACAGATACTACTGAAGAAGGTCCGGCAAGTCCAGCTGCCACTCCGCTTACAGTAAAGATTCCAGCGCCTATTATTGCACTAATGTTTATTGAAAGTGCCTGCCAGAAGGTTACACTCCTTTTCAGGCTTTTCATCTAACCATTAACAATTTAATCTTTTATAGATTCAAGAAGGCTGAGTATATTCCAAATAACAGTTCTCGCATATGGTGGCAGGTTTATATCATTGCTAACCTCATCTATTTTATATGTAGCAGCTGAGGCTCTTACAGCATAGCTTCCCTCTTCTTTGTCTAAAGCACTCTTAGCTTCATCAAGCGCATTCTTCACATTTCTCGGCACACTATTATCATTTAGCAATAAGTCAATCTGTTGTTTTATCTGTTGTATTGTACTTTCATACTTTTTCTGGTCTTTCATAGAATCACCTAAAACGGGCCCGGCGGGATTTCCATGAGCATTTTGAACCCACGACCATCAGCTTAGAAGGCTGCCGCTCTATCCAAGCTGAGCTACGGGCCCTTAACTAAATATTGCACTGCTATATATAAAAACACATGCAGATAATGCAGTTACTATATTTATATATAGAAAAAGTTTCTTAAGTTTTCAGTGGTGGCTTCTGCAACCTCTTCCATGCTAATTCCCTTTATCTTTGAAACAATAGATGCAGATTTTATAACATCTATTATATCCTTACCTACAATGGGTGCATCTGTCTCAATTACAATATTGCTGAGCGGCATTCCTTTTATCGCTCTATTCCTCTTGCTTGTCTCTACAGGCGGTATAGAGATAATATAATTGTGTGTCTTTATTTTTTCAACATATTTTTCATCTCCTTCAAAAAAGTGGAACATAGCCCTTAGCTTGAAATTATTAAGTAATGCAAGCACATCATCTAGTGCATTTCTAGAGTGTATTACCACAGGCAGGTCTAGCTCTTCTGCCAATTCAAGCTGTTTCTCAAAAAGAGTAATCTCGCGTTTGTAATACTCTTCATTATCTGCAACTTGTTTATCTAAACCTATTTCACCTATTCCTATTACATTTCTACTTTTTTCAACAATACCTTTAATATCTTCAACAGCCTGTGCATCTTCAAGATGTTCCGGGTCTATTCCAACAACGCCAAAAACATTATCGTTTAGAAGGCTAAGCATAGCTAAATTGTCAGCTTTTCCACCACCTGCAGTAACAATGAGCTCAACACCATTGGCGAGCGCGTCTTCTATAGTTTTTTTTGGATTTGTAAATAAGTTCAGATGGCAGTGGGCATCAGAATAGGCAATGGTCTGCCTTGTTTTCTCTGCAGAATAGGCTATCTGATACATAACATTACCGAAATTATTGGATAAAATTATTAGATATATAAATAAGTAAGACTAAATAAACTATAAAACTTCACAAATTCTTGCCACATAGATTCTGATAAAATTTATTTTTATCCTTTCCGATTTGCTCGTTCATTAAGCAAAAGTATTTAAATCTGAGAATTAAAAAGGATTTAGTTTTAACTTTTGCTGAGGTTGTGGTTTAAATGGTAGATTCAAAAGAAAATTTGGAAAAGCAGATAAAAGAGGAGAAAAAAGAAGAAAAGAAGATAGAAGATATAGTCAAATCGCTAAAGATAGTATCATGGTCTGCATTGGCTATAGGAATTATAGCAATAATAGTTGGCATATTGGCAATAGTGTCTTTGCCAAAGACTAGTGCCCCTACAAGCGTTACTACTGTTGCTCCTGTAACAACAGTTTCAAATGCTTCATTTTCAAAAGCTATATATGTAAACGGCTCGCTGATAACACCTAGCATGTCTCTTCCAGACGCTCCTGTAATAACGGAAAATCAAAGCTTTGGATCAAGACTTACAAACATAAACGCGCCTCTAAATGCAAGTGAACTTGCTGTTATAAATAATGCATCCGACTCATATTTTGAGCAGGCAGGCTTAATGCTATTAAATGGCTCTATAGACGGGGTTGGTGTTCAACCTCAGAAGGCCCCGCTTCTAATAGTGAATGGCAAGCCATCAGTGATATATCTTGGTGCTATCTCATGCCTCTACTGCAGTGAAAACAAGTGGGCTATGGCTCTTGCCCTTGGAAGGTTCGGAAAGTTCAATGCACTGTTTAAGGGTTATAGCGCATTTGGAGATTATGATCTACCTACTATTTATTGGGCGCCTGCAGAATATAATGCAAGTAGCGCCGTAGACTTCGGCGATTTCTACAACAGCAGTTATATCAATTTTATTTCAATAGATTATGCTTCGCCTATAAGGCAGGGATTTGCAATGCAGCCGCTCTCTTATTTCATACAAAAGGCCGAGTCTACAGGCAGCGCACCTTATGTTGCTGCTCTTCAATTGATATCTAACCTCAACAACTTCCAAGGTACACCATATACAATATGGGGTAGGTTCGTAGTTCCTGGTGCTGATGCTGTTGACTTTGGCAATGTAAACCCTTCACAGCCGCCAATACCTTTAGAATATATGACGCACGAGCAAATTCTTTCACAACTAGCACATCCAAACAATATGTTTGCATGGCGTGAATATGCCGGGGCAGACCTTTACATAGCAATGACATGCGCCTCAATAAATAATACAGCACCTATATGCACTCTGCCAGCAATACAGAAAATTGAGAGCGTATCCGGCTATAATAAGTAGGAATATGGCTAAAGCAAAAACATTCAGATACATATTCACAAAGAGATTTTATTTTCTTGAATTTGTTTTAGGCTCTTTTATATATGCCATGATATACTTGGCAATAATTAGTACAAACAAGTTTATAATATTGAGCAGGCTCTCAGAAGTGCTGATAGGCTTGCTAATACTCTCATCATCCATTTTGCTTGTTATAGCAACATTTATTATAAAAAACACATCAAAGCCCAGTGGATATGCTGGCGGCGCATATTCTATTATTATAAATCTTCTCGGTAGCTTTTTTGTTTCATGTGGTTGCCAAGCCCCATTGCTTGTAACTCTGCTTTATTTTATCGGCTTAAATGCTGTAGAAGCTTCATATTTATACAGTTTTTTTGCATCATATAATGCATTTATTTTGCTTGCCTTTATTATTATCAATATTTTGCTAATCTACTATTACCTTGGAATGGCCTCTCAATATACAAAAGAAGGTAAAAAAGAGATCTTGAGTAAAGTCTTTACAAAATAATTATGTTATAAGTTTGCATGAGTCTTTCTCAACTATCATCTCATACTCTGTTTGTGCAACAATCCCCTTGCTCCTCTCAACGAGTACAGGGTAAGCCTCAAGCAGGTTTAGCCTTGCAAGCTCGTTAAGCGAAGCCTTTACCTTAAACTCATCAAATTTGCTTAGGAGCCACCTCATCGCAAATGGATATGTTCTATAATTTAAGTCGATAAAAGAGGCAACGTCTCTAGCAACAGGGCTTCTTGGCATGCCTGGGAATTTTTGGAATATTTGTACATAGTCACCATCCTTGACATAGCCTTCGCCTGTTGTTACAAAGACCTCTATGGCTATAACATCGCCCTCTTCTAGCTTTGTTTTGTCGCCATTGTTGTAGTTTGGGATAAATATATTAGTATGAAGCTCCCCTTTGGTTATACCGTGGCCTCCCAAATTTCTAATAGGATTAAAGCCTCTTTTTCTAACCAATTCTTCCACTGCTTTACCTATCTCACCAACACTTAAGCCTGCTTTTACAAGGCTTATTGCCTCTTTAGCTGCTTCTTCACTGCTCTCTACTAATGCTCCATGCTCACCAGAAAGGTCTACCGTTATTGCAGAGTCACCCAGGTAGTCATCTTTTCTTGCTCCAAGGTCAAGCTTAACAACATTCCTGCCAAACACCTTTGGATCATCCTTCATAGGTGTATAATGGGCAGCCTCATCATCTAGCGATATATTTATAGGAAAAGCGAAATCAAATCCTTTCTCATTCAGATATTTCTCTATCTTTTCTGCCACATCAACAAGCCTAGCACCTTCTTTTATTAAGCCCCTTCCATACTCAAGAGCAGATCTTGTAGCTTTTCCAACAGCTTCATAGCCCTTATAATCTAGCTCATCCATAAAATCACAACTTCCTTTGTACACCTTTTCCGTTGAGCTCATCAGCACTATAGCCAAGCTCTTTTAAGATCTTAAGCGTTGCGGGTATAACCTGGTGCTCTATATAATAATCAGGATCATAATCAGTTGCAAATTCCTCAAGCTCAGCCTTCTCAGATATTGTATTGCCGTGCTTTGTTATTACATAGCCTATTGTTGTACCTTCAAGTTCATCTACCTTTTTTTGTCCGCGTTCTATTGCTTTTTTTGCTGCAGCAAGCTCTGGTGAGGTTACATCATAGCTTCTTATACTCTTTCTTAATTGGGTATGTATTACAAGCTCCTTTATCGGCACATTCCCGCTTCTTAGCTTTTCTATAACCTCTCTTACCGTTTCTATTACCTTTTCTTTGCTCCCCTCTTTTAGTATAAGCTCTAATACCTTTCTCTGCGTCTCTCTAGCTATGTCTGCCCAGTCTCTTCTGACAAGTTCGAACCCTCTTATCTTTATTCTCCCGTTCTCTGAAAGCAGTGCATACTTCTTCTTTGCACCAACATCTCCGCTCCTTTTGCCCACAAAAACGCCGCTTGTATAGAAGTCTTCTAGCTCAAGCTCCATGCCGCTCGGCAGCATGGAATTTATCTTCTTTAGAAAAGCAAAAACATCATCCTTGCTCTTTCCTTCAAGCAGCAAGAATACGCTGTCTGTATCTGTATAAAGTGATTTAAAGCCACTCTTCTCGGCTTCGTTTATAACACTCATTATATACTGCCTGCCATATGCTGTTACACTTCCAGCGCATTCTCTAGAATACCATCTCGACCTTGCATAGCCCAAATAGCCGTAGAATGAATTTGCCAGAATCTTAAGGGCCATGTTCCTGGCGCCGAGCGCCTTGTTGTCAGGGTCTTTCTTATAAGCTTTCTTAACCTCTATCCTCTCCTCTATCAATGATTTGAGAAGCTTTGGTGCTATTCCAATAGGCTCCTTTCTAAACCTAACCCCTATTGGCGATTCATAATAATCTGTACAATCATTGCATATTGTTGAAGGGTCTATATTGTGTGCAACTATTATTGAAGGGTATAGCCCTCTAAAGTCAAGCACTGCAATATTCTTGTATATACCTGCCTCTGGTGTTTTAACATATGCTCCTTCTACTGGATTGGCAAGCCTTTTTTCTATCTCTTCATCGCTAGGCTTGTTTGGTATTATCTGATTATTCTTATGTGCTTCTCTCATAAGAAGCCATTCCACGAGCTGGCCTGTTGTTGAAATCGCGGCTTCGCCAAGAGTTGTTCCGCTTACTTTTGCAACCTCAAGCTCAAGCGGAATAAAGAAATTATAAAGCTCATCAAGCACAAGCGAATCGCCAAGCGAATACTCCGCAAGCTCGTCAAGTTCATTGCTATCCCAGAGGCGCCAAATATCTCTTCGTTCAACCATCCTCTTCTTTTTCCCTGTCACAGCAGTGTAAATTTCATCAAGCTTGAAGTTGTTAACCTTAATAAGTTTCTCAGCAGCACCTACAACAGAAACAAACTTCGCAACATTGTAAATGTCTAAGTTCACCCTTCCTGGAATATGCACCGCCTCTATTAAGCCGTGGTGCTCTTTTTTAACATCGCCTGAAAGCCTGCCTATAGAAAAGTTTGCCTTAGTAGCTTTGCTTCTTGCAAGAAGATAAGGCAGGTCAAAATTTGATGAATTATAGCCAGCAATTATATCTGGATCAAGCTCACTTATTATATTTGAAAAGCCTTGAATAAGCGACTTTTCATTCTCAAAGATAAGTACAAAATCTTTCTCAATCTTTTTTGTTGTAAGGACTTTGCTATCATTGCCATTGGTATAGCTTATCATTATTACAGGGTCCTTCTCTGGTCTTGGCACGCCCTTCGGATTATATGTTTCTATGTCAAAAGAGATATGGCTCAACGCAATTTCATTCAAGTTTGTGCTTTCTATATTATCAACAACAAGCCTTCCATCTTCTTCATGTGCACTTACTTTTACGCCTTTTAGAGGAGAAATATCTTTATCTATAATATACCTCTTCCAAAATACTATATCGTGTTCGTAGCGCTCACCAAATTCCCTCATAGCTTCGCTTAAAGCTGGTATATTTCTTGGATTGTCTGTAAATATCTGAAAAACCCTAACCTCCTTTCCAAAAAGATAAGCCCTTCTTTCTTCTACCTGCCTTACCTTGGCCTCAGGGATCTCAAAGCTAGCAAGCATTTCCTTGCTTATTCTATCATTTGCAGGAATGAGGTAAAAATAAGGATAAAAACTCTTATCAATAAGCTCGTATACCTTTTCACTAGTTTTGAGGGCAAACCTGATAATGCCTCGTTCGCCAAGCATAATGTAGTCTATATCTAGTATTATGCCCTCAAGTTCCATGATCTAATCTTTAAGCTTTAAAAAATAAAAAGAGATGTCAAAAAGCTCTATTTATTTAGACTCTTGAAGCTTTGCCCTTGTCAATGGAAGAGGTGCAACGAAGCCTATTGAATAAGCAAGTAGTGTTCCTCTTGCTCCGCACTCAAAGTTTAATAGGTTTATTATGTTTTCTGCAAAGTTGAGCGGGAGTGTTTTCTTATTCTTCCAGGCATCTGCTATCTCTTCTATACTCTTCTTGTCTTCCTTTGATGTTATGCTGCCCTTTATTCTTATCTCTCCAACGTTCTTTGGTGAGCTTTCAGCTCCGCCTTCATACGAAGTCACAAATGTAAACGCAACTTCAACATTATCGTTGTTTATCTTAACGTCATCGAAGTTTATGTTGAACTTCATGTTTGTTATCATGTCTTTGGAGAGCCTTGATGCTTCTACCTTGTTTATATCTATTCCTGTTATCATAAAATCACTCTCTATAAATATGCTAAATATTGATTTATATATCTTTTGATTTGTGACTCCAGCATTATTTATCTGCGCCTCTGCTTCTCCAGTACTCTCTAAGGTCATATACTGTTGTTTTTGCGTTTGCTGCCTCTGCAATAGCTTTGCCCAGCCTGCCATTGAGTATCATCGGAACATTGAAGTCTGCAGCTGTCCTTCTCACAATGTAGTCGTATTTGAGCAGGTTGTTGTCTGTAACAAGCAGGTCTATCCTGCCATTACTTAACATTTCTGCTGCTTTTTTCGCGCTGATGCTGTTTGCACTTCCTATTTCAAAACCTTCTAATGTGTATGTATCTACACTCTTTGACAATGCTCTTTCCGCAACTTCAAGACTTTCCTTATTGGAGTTGCCATAAACAAGTGCTGCCTTCTTTGGCAGGTTGTTAGGTGATATGCCAAGCCAGCTCTTTATCAAAGCTTCTTCTAAACTAGTTCCTATTGAAGCACTTTCACCTGTGCTCCTCATCTCAGGCCCTAGGAATGGGTATGCACCTCTAAGCTGCGACCATCCAAACTGTGGTGACTTTGCTGCATATGAAATATGCCTAGGCTCGAAGAACCCGTTCCATTGGTATCTTCCAAATATTCCTTTCAGTGAGTAATTCATTAGGTCTATCCCGACAGACTTTGAGCTGAATGGCATTGACCTGCTTGCACGCATGTTGAGCTCTATAACATATGGCTTATCACCTTGAACTATGAACTGCAGGTTGAAAGGTCCTTTTATATCTAATTCGCTTGTGAGCCTTAATGCTATTTCCTTCATGCGCTCCTGTGAAGATCTACCATTTCTGTATGGTGTGAAGAGTGTTGCATCGCCGCTGTGCACACCTGCTTCTTCGACATGCTGGAGCGTTATACCTATCACATTCTCTCCGTCGCCAGCACAATCTAGTTCAGCCTCAACTGCATTGCTCATGAACTTTGAAATAACTATAGGATGCTCTGAAGAAACTGCGTGCGCGCTGCTGATATACTTGTTTAGTGAACTCCATGAGCGCGCTATATTCATAGAAGAGCCGCTGAGCACATAGCTCGGCCTGACAAGGACAGGAAACCCTACATCGTCTATGAATTTCTTTATCTCTTTTACAGACTTGGCACTCACCCATTCAGGCTGCATTATACCTAGCTTTTCAAGGAGCCTTGAGAACTTCTGCCTGTCTTCTGCAATATCTATGCTTCTTGCTGATGTGCCAAGAAATGATACGCCCCTCTTATGAAGTGCTTTTGAGAGTGTGTTGCCTATCTGGCCTGATGCAAAAAGTGCAAGCTTGTCAAAATGCATCTTCCTATATACATTAGTTATTGTTTCTGCAGTAAGCTCATCAAAATATAATTCATCTACTATATCCCAGTCTGTAGAAACTGTTTCAGGATTGTAGTTGATTATTGCTACTTTGTCAAAATAGCGCTTTGCACTTTCTGCAAGTGATACCGCAGACCAGTCAAACTCTACAGACACGCCTATTCTGAAAACGCCGGCACCTGCTATAAGTAATCTTCTTTCATTTCTCTTTGGTCTTATGTCATCTTCGCTGCCTGAATATGTAGAATAAAGATAGTTTGCATCTGCAGGCCATTCGCCAGCAAGGGTGTCTATCTGCTTTATAATTACATTATTACCATTATTGCTATTGCCAAGTTGCGCTGCGGTAAAGCCAAGTGCCCTCATTGATGCTGTATCTGCACCTCTTTTGCCCTTCTTGTAGGATTCGTATATTTCAACTAAATGTTTAATCTTTTCCAGCCAGAATCTATCTATCATTGTGGCACGGAAAACTTGCTCTACTGATGCGCCCTCCTTGAAGGCTTTTGCCGCATAGAGTGGCCAGTATCTCTTCTCCTTCAATTTTCGAATGGCTTCCTTTGCGCTGATCTTTGAGTTGTATATGCGCCCACCTACAACCCCAATTTCACCTATATCAAGCATTCTTATGCCCTTCTGAAGTGCTTCTTCAAAGCTTCTGCCTATAGCCATTACTTCACCTATGCTCTTCATCTCTGTGCCTATCTCTCTTTTTACACCTTCAAACTTCTCTAGATCCCACCGTGGTATTTTTACAACTATATAGTCAAGGCTTGGCTCAAACAATGCTGTTGTTGCCCTTGATACACTATTTCTGATATTTTGAAGTCTGTAGCCTAGTGCAAGCTTCGCACTTACATATGCAAGAGGGTAGCCTGTGGCCTTGCTAGCTAGAGCACTGGAGCGCGACATTCTAGGGTTTGTCTCTATTACATAGAAATTGTAACTCTTTGGATCGAGTGCAAATTGCACGTTGCATTCTCCAACAAGCCCTATCGCCTCTGCAACCCTTATTGCAATGCTGCGCATCTTCTGGTAAATATAGTTGTCAAGAGTCTGGGCAGGCGCAACAACTATAGATTCTCCAGTATGCGTACCCATCGGGTCAAGGTTTTCAAGGCATGCTGGCACCGCCACTGTTCCAAACTTATCTCTCACAACTTCATATTCTATTTCTTTCCATCCTTCCAGATACTTTTCAAGCAGTATCTCACCCACGCTGCTCTGCGCGAACGCCTTCCTGAGCGCGCTCTCTAGCTGTCTTCTGCTTCTCACTACTGAAGAGCCCCTGCCACCAAGGTTGAAGCTTGCTCTTATCATCAATGGGTAGCCAATTTCACTTGCAGCATTAAGAGCTTCCTCTTCGCTTTTTGCACTTCTGCTTTCAGGTACAGGTATATGATGCTTGCGCATTGTCTCTTTGAACTTCTCCCTGCTCAATGCCTTTTCGATTCCTTCTATAGGTGTGCCAAGCACCTTTACATTGTATTTAGATAGCACACCACTCTTGTAGAGTGAAACTCCTATCGAGAGGGCGGTCTGGCCACCAAAGCCTATCATTATTGCGTCTGGCCTTTCGCGCTCTATTACTCTACTTACAAAATCTGTATTTATTGGCAACATGTAAACCTTGTCAGCAAGCCTGTAGCTTGTCTGCACAGTTGCAACATTTGGATTTACAAGTATGCTTTTTATCCCTTCTTCACGCAACACCTTCAGAGCCTGGCTGCCACTGTAATCGAATTCTGCAGCCTCGGCTATCTTTATTGGACCAGAACCTATAAGCATTACTTTCTTAACAGCTTCCTTTTTCTTCACAACATCCTCCTAAATTTCTCAAATACGAAATTTGCATCATTTGTGCCAGGCCTTGCCTCTGGATGGAACTGCACTGTTATAATTTTGCGGTTCGTATACTCTATGCCTTCAACAACATTGTCGTCCGGGCTTATGAACCATATCTTGCCACCCTCAGGCATATTATTAGGATATATCGCATAGCCGTGGTTGTGCGTTGTTATAAAACCTTTATTTGTAGCAGTTTCAACAACCGCCTTGTTTATTGCATGGTGGCCGAACTTCATCTTCACTACCTTGGCGCCAAATGCCATGGCAGCAATCTGGTGACCAAGGCATATTCCTAATATAGGCACCTTGTATTCAGAAAGCGACAGGAAGTTGTTTACTTCATTGCTGAGCAGGTTGGGATTGCCAGGGCCATTGCTGTATACTATTCCTACAGGGTTGTATGACATAACTTCATCGGGGCTTGCATTATATGGCAGGCGCACTACATTATAGCCGATCTTAAGCAGCTCCTCAAGTATGCCATGCTTTACACCAAAGTCGATAAGTATTATATTACCAGGCAGCTTGCCCTTGTATATGATAGGATTCTTTACAGAAGCACGTTCTACGAAGTTTATGCTACTATAATCTATTTCTAAAAGCCTCTTGACAGTGCTGTTAGTAAGCCTTATACCATTTGAAAGCACTGCTGGCATTGCGCCGCTGTCTCTTATCTTCTTTGTCAGCATTCTTGTGTCTATTCCTTGTATTCCCGGTATTCCTTCTCTAGAGAGCCACTCACTAAGGGTAAAAATACTGTTCCAGGACTTGCCTTCTGTAAGTTCTGCTACTATAATACCTTCTACCATAATGTGCTCTGATTCAAAATTCGAAAGTATGCCATTTTTGTAGATCTTCTCAGGCACACCGTAATTGCCTACAAGGGGATGTGTGAATTCAAGCAGCTGACCCATGTAGGATGGGTCTGTAAGGCTTTCAGGATAGCCGTTCATCGATGTGGTGAATATGAGTTCACCATTTCTAATGCCTTTTGCTCCAAAACCTTTGCCCTTAAGTACAGTGCCATCCTCAAGATATAGATATGCAGCACCAGAGAAGGAGGAAGCCCCATGTGTTAATGCCTTTGAAAGTGGGCTTCTCATCTAAATCTAAATGCTTATTATGAAGCACAAATGTTTAAATACATATTGGTAGGGAGCTGATAGGATCCTATTTATATAGATTAAGAATATATCTCTTTCTTATACAACCAAATTCACTGACATCCTACCACGAATAAATTCGTGGGCTTTCTGCTATGCATTCAGTAAAAGCGTATATCGTCATCACCACCATTATTCGAATACTTTCTTATTGCTTCTTTGATTACTTTGATATCTATATCGCAATCCATACTCTTCAGCTCTTTCCTGACAACATCAGCAAGCTCATTATCTTTCACGTATGGGAATTCAGTGGCTATAAAAAAGTTCATACTATCTCTGCATTTATTTATACCTTCGCGCTCCATAGCAATCTAAACAATACTAATCAGTAAATCCTTTAAACTGTCTACATGCTATTAGACAAAAAGCGATGCTATTTCAAGAGGCAGGTCAAACTTTTTAGAGCGGCTAAAGCAATGTAGTAATGTGCGCCAAAAACTAAAAACAATAATATTAAATTGTTTTATCTTGAAATAATAATGATCTAAATGAGACCTCTTTTAATACCTTTTGCGCTTCTAATAGCTTCTTTTCTTATGCTACAGGCTAATGCATACTTTAATGTAACATATCTTAATACTACAGTAATACTCCAAAATGATACAAGTGCCCATGTTATAGAGGTTATAACGCTCTTCATGAGCAATTCTTCAGTTCCACAATACCTGCAATACAGACAAGCTATAAACCTAACCCTAAGCAACTGGAATAATGCACTCGGTACAAACTATCTCATCGAGCACATAATAAACCCTGAATCAAGCATATCAAGGTTCACTTTCCTTCCTGGACCAGTAATGAGAAATATTAACGGAAGTGGTATTGCCTATCTTACTATGGATTACTATGTAGGCAACGTTACTACAAAGCATATAATAGCACCAAGGAAGTTTGAATATATCTTTAATAACAAGGTATTCAACTTTATGCATACAGCAAGCGGCCAAGCTCTTTATCCGAACAGCAAATTCAACATAATAATACCAAAGGGTGCACAGGTTGTATCAATATATCCAGCCCCAGACTATCCAACGCCATCTATACCTGGTAATTATACAGGCTATACTGAATTCTCATGGTATTCAGGCGAGCCTCTCTCAAAGTTTTCATTCTCATACATTTTAACAGAATCCCTGCAGCAAGAGGTGGTAAATTATTTCTCAAATCTTTTCGCTAAATTTGGTCTAATAATCTATATTCTCGTTATAATAGTAGTTATTGGTATAGTAGCCTATCTCTACATTAAGCTTGTTTTTGGGTGAATTGGTGCATAAGTACGTTGCCTCTGTTTTAAGCGTTCTCCAGAAGGAAAAAATTTCTTCGCTAGACAAACTTATAAAAGAAACTGCTCTAGCCAAAGATGCTGTGCTTTGGGCACTAGAAGAATTGCAAAGCAAAGGGCTTGTGACATTGAAGAAAAGAAAGTCTATTTCAGTTGTGTTTTCAGACGAAGGCTTGAGGTATGCTCAAACATTGCTGCCAGAAGAGGCGCTACTAAAGCGATTGACAAAGGAAAAGGTTAAGATAAGTGAATTAAATAATGAAGAGAGGATAGGTTTCCAATGGCTCAAGGCAAAAGGACTCGTTGAGATAAAAGAAGGCTTTATCGCTCTGAAAGAAGGCCAAAAAGAGATAGAAGAAGGCAATTTGCTAAGAGCACTTTATCAAAAGCCAGATGAAGCAGATAAGCTTGTTTTAGAGCACAAGCAGGCATTTGAAAACCTTTTGAAGAGAAAGCTTGTTTTTGTAAAGGAAAAAGAAGAGGTAGAAAGCATAGAGCTAACAGAGCTCGGCGAAAAGGAGAAGATAAGCGTAGAAGAAGATATAGGTGAGCTGAACAGAGAGATAATCGCCAATAGGTCCTGGCAAGGAAAGAGGTTCAGAAAATATAATGTTAACATAAGCATAGAAGATGCGGAGATAGCGAGAAGGCATCCACTTAAGAGTTTTATAGACGAGATAAAAGACGCATACCTAAGCATGGGCTTCAAAGAGGTATCGGGGCCAATAATAGAGCCTTCATTTTGGGTATTTGATTCCCTTTTTGTTCCACAAGACCATCCAGCAAGGGAGATGCAGGATACATTCTATCTTATCAATCCCGGAAAGGTTAATGTTAAAGACGAAAAACTCATTAAAAAGGTTAAGGCGATGCATGAGAAAGCGTGGCACATAAACTGGTATAAAGAAGTTGCTGAGCAAGCATTGCTTAGAACGCATACAACAAGTGTTTCTGCAAGGTTCATATATAGGCTTAGAGATAACTTGAAGGAGCTTGCAAGCATATCAGCGGTAAAGCCACTACAGCTCTTCTCTGTAGGGCGCGTCTTTAGGAATGAAAGCATAGATTACAAGCACCTCGCAGAATTCTATCAAACAGATGGTATAGTAATAGGCGTAAATCTAACTCTTGCAAACCTCTTCTACGTGCTCAAACGAATATACGATAGTATAGGTGTTGAAATAAAATTCAAGCCCTCATATTTTCCTTTCGTAGAACCTGGGGTTGAGGTTGATATATTATACAATGATGAATGGCTCGAGCTTGGCGGTGCTGGCATTATAAGGAAAGAGATAACCGATATTGTAAGCAAGAAAATAACTGTGCTTGCATGGGGTCTAGGCGTTGAAAGGGCGCTTCTCGCAAAGGATAAGAGTATAAACTCAATAACAGAGCTCTTCAACAGCAATCTTGGTTGGCTTAGGAGAAAGGTGATTGTATAGCTGTAGTTACATTTGACAAAAATTATCTTTTCAAGCTTGTTGGCAAGAGAATAAGCGATAAAAGGCTAAGCAAGTATGTCTTCGACTTGGGCATGAGCGTAGAAGGCCTTACCGCAGAGGAGATAAGCATCGACATAACACCGAACAGGCCAGATCTACTTGACATATTTGGGTTTGCTAGAGCTTTGAGAAATTATATGCATTTCCATGAAAAGCTTGTCTATAGCTTGAAAGAGGAAGAGCCAGTAGCGACAATAGAGGTTGGCGAAAATGTTAGCAAGGTAAGGCCATTCATAGCTGCTCTCATTGTAAATGGGCTGAGCCTCACAGATGAAAGCTTAAAGTATATTATTCAGTTTACAGAGAAGTTTAGCGAGACTTTTGGAAGAAAAAGGGAAAAGCTTGCAATGGGTCTGCATGATCTATCAAAAGTAGAAGGTAATCTTAGATATGATGCTAAGCTAGAAGGAAGATTTGTGCCGTTGAATAATAAGAGGGAGATGAGTTTTAAGGAAATAATGAATACACACGCAAAAGGCATTGAGTATGCAAATACAATCAAAGGTTCTCTCTACCCAGTTCTTGAAGATGAAAAAGGAATACTCTCTCTTATACCAATAATAAATTCTGATAGAACAAAGGTAACAAGCAACACTAAAGACATGCTTGTAGACATTACAGGCACTTCACAATACATTGTTGAAAAGGCAGCAGATATGTTTGCATGCATGTTTATGGACCTTGGCGGAAACGTTAAGCGTGTTAGGATAAAATATGGCAAGAAAAGCGTATTAACTCCAAGAATGGAAAGCAGGATAATAGAGATAAAGCCAAGGGCGATGGAAGACCACATTGGTGCTGCAATAGGATTTAACAATATTCTTTCATTAGCAACTAAGATGGGTTATAAAGCAGTTTTTGTAAATAGAAAGGTAAGATTTTTTGTTCCACAATATAGGTTTGATATAATAAACGAGCAGGATATAATAGAGGATATAGCTATAGCATATGGCTATGCCTATATACACCCTCTACCTATTTTTACAGAAGTGAGCGGTGGCAGGCTAGAAGAAAAGACGAAGCTTAACCGCAAGCTTGTAACACTTATGCTTGGCTTAGGCTTTACAGAAACAAACAATAATTATCTTACAAATGAAAAAATGAACTTTAAGGATATGCTAATAGAGGAAAAGCCACATGTTCAAATAAAAGGTTCAAAGACAGAAAATATAACTATGATGCGCACATGGCTTTTGCCGTCTTTGCTTAATATTCTTGGCTCCTCTTCGCATGAGAGCATGCCACAAAAGGTTTTCGAGCTTGACCTGGTTTTCAACATAAATAAAGATCAGGTTATAGAATCTCACCACCTTGCTGGCTTAGCTGTTTCTCCAAAGGCAAACTTCAATGATATAAAAGCAGTTGTAAGCGCTCTAATGCATGCGCTTGGCATCGAATTCAAAGTAAGCGAAGAAAAGATAGGTTCATTTATAGAAGGAAGGTGTGCAAGGATAGAAGCAAAAGATATCAAAGGGTTCTTTGGCGAATTGCATCCTGAGGTGCTAAACAATTTTGGAATAGAAGAGCCTGCTATAGCATTTGAGCTAGAGCTTCCTTATTGAGCTATTTGGCTCTCTAGGGTGCACTCTTTTGGAAGCTTGTCATCTCTAAGCCTAATGAAAGAAGGAGCTCTAAGTATGTTGTCGCGTGTAAGCTCTAAGTATTTT
>Ga0078972_1009765_pt1 | contig 18603 bp, 22 predicted proteins | sample YelNatPaOPGAMG01_FD_67568 | JGI IMG/M metagenome (GOLD analysis project Ga0078972, IMG submission 67568) | Hot spring thermophilic microbial communities from Obsidian Pool, Yellowstone National Park, USA - OP-RAMG-01 (SPADES assembly) (version 2) | ecosystem: Environmental > Aquatic > Thermal... | reverse complement strand
GCCTAAATTCATTCGGACAATCGTAAAGTTCGGCCATGTCCTGTTTCAGCCCGGTGGCATAGTTCCTAGCCAGCGAACCCAGCCATCCACCCAGCTCGCCAAGCGCAAACAAGCCTTGCGAATTAATTGCCAGACTTTCGTAAAACGATTCCGGCGTGATCCTGTCAGGGAAAGTCGATATGCCAGCCTGCTCACACAACGTTCTGGCCAAACCGACAGCCGTGCTCTTTCTGGCTATGGACGATTCGCCAAGGAGAACAAGCCACAAATTTGCGTATATCCGGTTGTTCAACTGAACATTTCGTCCCACCGCCGCACTCAGACAGCTTAATGCACCAGCTTCCAAAAATTCCTCCGGCGCATCCGTGACGGTCTTGGTCCAATTCACGTAGTCAGTAATGAACATATCAGCACCCCGGACTCCAAAATGTTTTTTGAAACTATGTACCAGCGCCGCCCGTACAGGCGGCGCTCTCCCACGCTCGCAGCCAGCCCCGCCCCGCCGACGCGAATCTCCCGTCCTACGTTAGGGAGTCCCACGAGAACATTGGAGCCGGATTGTGACACCCCTCCGGCTCGAATTCATTTGCCGCCGTCTCCCACAGGCGGCCCGCCCCGCCACTCTGACGCAGCCACGATGCGCCAGAGCACGCGCATATATCCGGGGCTTCCCATTTGTGATACCGGCCCCTCCACCGGCACCAATCCCGCTGCCTCGCAAGTCCATGGGGACCCGGAAGCCCTCCGCTGGTACCCGTTGTCGAAAACCGCCGCGCGAACGCTCCTGGACTTAGCCGGAGAGAAAGCGCGGCACGCTTTTTCTCATCACCTCCCCTATAAAATTTATGTACGGGGCGGCTCCGGGGCCTCCCCGGCGAGTCGGCAGTGACTATGCGGTTGTAACCGCCGGTAAGTGACCGCCGCGCAGAAGTCCTCAAGCGTGACTACCTCGCCGGTATACCCCGGAACGCATCGCGGGCTTAGCAGTATAATACAGCGGTTTACCTTCGACCAGGTGGGTCAACCGCCAACCATCCTGGAAGGGCGGGTGATCAGGCCGCCTCGCCCCCGCGTCTACTCTTCCGCCAGCCGCCCCGAAAAAATGAAGGGGAAAAGGGCTCCCCTCCCGGCCCCCAGACAATCTCGTCTCCGGCAGACCTGTCTGGCTCGGTCATGTCGGAATATCCCGGAAAACATCCCGCTCGTGCCGGCCCGGGAAACCAGACAGCAGGTCCCTGCTTGACGCAAAACGTGTCTCCGACGCCGCAGGGCTGACTCCGAAGACGCGGGCGGCTTCAGCCGCACAAAAAAAGCGCGTCCCTAAAAAGGGACGCGCCAGCAGGGGAAAAGTTTGGGCTTACACGACGACTTTGAGGTCGGCCCTGGAGACCCACGGCCCAACCAGGACCACCATCCTTTTCGCCGTATCCTGGAATTTAACCGGCTTGAGCAGGTTGCCCTTGGCGTCCGGTACGATCCGACCCTCCTTCTCCCAGGTCAACAACAGTTGTTCCATGCTTACCCCGAACTGTTTGGCAAAGGCCCGCAGGACCTTCGGAAGAACGGCCAAGCATGGATTCTCCTGTTCCTTGGGATAGACCAGTTTACCCCATTGTCTCGGACGCGCTCCGTTGAACATTTCAATATTGTCAAAATAAAAATCGATAAATTCACCAAAGAGATCCAGGTTATGCTCCTTGACCTGGAGGTCTTGGTGGTTCAGAGTGAAGAACGCCCTGAGGTATTCCGCACACAATTTTTCGTTGTAAACAATCACGCCGATATTTTTGACGGCGTTGCACAGCGCCTTGTCCGTGGCCGACGCCGGTACGGATACGTAGTGCCAGCCGTGATTATCCACGGCCAATTCCAAGAAACTTTTTTTGCTTTCTCGGCTGAAGGTCATTCCTGAGATGTACAACTTAGATGAACAGATTCTGTCTCTGATGCCGCCCTCGTCGTCCGTGTTGTGCAAACCTCTTTCGTTCAGATGCCAGCCGGGGGGTATGTTTAACCCTTGGTCCGCTGCGGGGCAGTCGTCCATGCACTCGCCCAGGGATACCGCATCCAGGAGAGCCAGCTTCTCTTTAAGCCTCTCCCTGGCCGCAACCACGAGCTTGTCCAGACGCTTTTCCACGGCCTTGTCTCCTAGCGGCAGCCTGCCCGGCTTCGTGATGAGCCACGCCGCCAGCTGAATCTTGAACTTTGCGTACTCCTCGCTGGACAAGTACGCCAGCTTCTTGACGACCTCCGAGTCGAACACCCGGTTAAATGCGGCGTCCTTGTCGTCGTCGGAAGGTTCTCCAATAAGCCGGCCGGTTACCATGTCCAGAATGTCGTAGTAACTCAAACCAAATCGCCTCCACAAAAAATGTTTTGAAAAATACAGCCCAATCCCGCGCTGGGACTGGGCTGTAACGGTTACAAAACGGTTACGCGAATGACTACTGGCCTTGCGCCGCCTTCATCGCTTGGATTTCGCCGACATTGGACCTCCCAGCTTTGCGGTTGCCGTCGCTCTCGCCAGGCATGAAATTGTTTCCTGACACGGAGATCCTTTGAGGCATCCCGCTGGACCAGCATTCTTCCCTTGCTACCATACTGACGGTGGCACGATCAAAGACAAACGCGCTGGGTGCCCACCTTAACAGATCAAAATCGCTGGCCATGATCCGGGTGGTCCGCACCCGGGCGTCGATGGAATTGACGCGGGCGTCTATAATCTGCTGTTCGCGCATCGCCGCAAGCTCGGCCATCTCCTGAAGTTTTTTGGGATCTGTAATATGTGACTGATGTGACTGACCCGGTTTTCGGCCCGCCCCGACCCTCTTGCCTCCACGAGAGGCGCTAATGTCATACCGTTCGCGCAGTCTGATTACCGTTCGGACGCTTGTTCCCAACCGCTCGGCAACCTCACGGTCGGTGGAACAGGCGGCCATCGCCATTCCCAGATCGCCACGGGAAATGGAATTATGTTTCGAGAGACCGAGGGCCTTGGCCCTGTACCTAACCGTCCTTTCCGAGAGGTTGAGTTCGCTGGCGATGCTGGCCCAGGTTTTCCGCTCCGCAAACAGGCTCCTGATCCGTGTGTCAAGATCCCTTGCCGCTTTGTCACTTTGATTCCCCGGGCAAAAGGATACCATAGGATTTCCCAACCATTACCAACTCCTTTATTTTTTGGTTTCAGGTTGTTCCCTGGTTCGGCAATATTTTTACTTGCGAGACCGGATAACTCTATGTATAATGGACTGAAAGCCTGGCTGACATATTGCCAGTAAAACTGGTTGTCAATGATCAATCTACTAGGTAGGTTAACACACGCGTGGCTCGTTGTCAACCCCTTTTTTGCTATTGTTACTGGCAAGAACAGATTGTTCTGGCGGAGTATTTTCCATTAATGGGTATAATTAGTAGCAAAAGTACGGATACCATTAAGCCGAATAAGAAAAGGAGAATTCATTTTATGGACAACATTTTCGCAAAAAGACTCAGAGAGGCTCTGGCGCTACGCAACGTGAGGCCGGCCGATCTTGCCGAGGCCCTTGGACTGACGCTCAAGGCCATCTATTCTTGGACACAGGGACGATACTTGCCGCCGCTTGAGAAATTTGACAGAATAGCAGAAATTCTGGATGTCTCCAGCGACTTTCTTTTGGGAAAGGTTGACGACCCAAAAGGCGTGATCCTGGAGAATTCGGAAGCGCCGATAGCCACGGAGGTCCTTTTTATACGACGGGCATATCAAAACATGTCCGACAAAGAAAGAAGATTGATTATGACTCTGGTTAAATCTGTTTTGGAGGAGGATGAGAATCAGGAAAGTCGTGATGCCCATGATAACCACGAGGACCATGAGGATTACGACGGGCAGAGGGCAGGGAAAAGTCACATGAGATTGGTCAAAGATAATCGTAAGGAAACATTGTGATTGAGAAAGGAGAGTTATCGATTGCTGCTGTTTAATGACTATGGTATCCCTATGTCTAGGCCCAAACAAGTCAGAGTGGACTATGCCATATCAGTTGCCAAAAAACTTAGGCAGGAGCTTAGGCTGGGTTTATACGTTGATGTAGAAAAGCTCATCAGAGATGAAAACATTCGATTAAAATTCTGTTTTGATATTGAATATTCGGTTACGATCAGAGCTGACGGAAAGTACATAATGCTTATTCGACCATTCATAGACTACGCCGTGGATAGATGGACAATGGCTCACGAGTATGCCCACATAAAATTGGGGCATTTTGATGAATTTCCCTTGGACGTAATTTATAAGGGCGTTCATATATCTTTATTAACTAACCAGGAAAACTATTTTCTGGAACGTGAAGCCCATATCTTTACGGAAAGATTTCTTGCCCCGAAGGATTATGTAACCAAGTTGGTTAAATACCCCATAACGCTGACAAGTGTAAATATGGCAAAACGTCAGTTCGGTGTCTCCAGAGAAGCCATGATAAACGCACTTGACAGCTATAATTTGATCAGTAAAGCTGATTTTATACAAACATTCAGGTGCAACGTTCGCCCTTGCGCTTTACAAAGACAATAGGGGGTGCCGTATTTACGGCACCCCCTACTCTTATCCTAAACGATATCAAGCAAATCAAAGATAGAAACCTGACCAGTTGCAACCTTTCTGACGCGCTTCCGCCTCTTAGGCAGGAACGCGGCCAGGTCCAGGACGTTCGGACGAGAAACGATCTCTTCGACTTCCTCATCCAGGTGGTCGGTCGGCAGGCCGCACAACTCCAGGGTTCTCCTGGTAAGTTCCCGCGTGCGCTTGTTCAGCACGTCCATAAACCGGGACTCCTCGACCACCTCCAAACTTTCGTCCATGTCCCTCCTGGCCAGATCCTTCCACCGCCTGGCCGCTTCCTCACCGGCCAGGCAGTCGGCCAGGTCCATGGCAAGACTGGTGGACTCGCGCCCAAAGGCGGCCAACTCGGACCTGTCCAGCCGGCCCTCGGCCAAAAGTGCGTGCGCACGCTTGACCATGCAGTACTCGAACTGAGCAGCCTGCTGGCTGGACTCATACACCAGATAATATACCCGGCACTCTCTGGTTTGTCCGATCCGCCAGGCCCTGCGCGACGCTTGCCTCACCGTGTCGATGTTGTAATTCATCTGGTAAAACATGATCGTCGGCCAGGATATCAGGTCCAGACCGGTTTCGACCAGGCGCATGTTGCAAACGAGGACTTTTGATCCCTTTTCCTCCTGCTGGGCCAGCCACTCGATCCTCTTTTCAGGGCTCACGTAACTCTCCAGAACCTGAGCATCGATCTCGTGGGCAGCCAAAACGTCCCTGACCCGGTGGTGGACACCGTAGGCGTCCGTGTAGTTGCAGTACACAATACAGCCCCTGTCCTGGGCCAGGTTCTCCCGGATGATCTTCACCATTTCGCGTTCTTTGGCATGGTAGGAATCCTCCGGGAAGCTCGGCGCGGAAGTCTTGTACATGGGCCTGCCGTCCTTGTTCCGGCCGATCTCGACGTAGGCGCCCATATCGGGGCGGTCGGCGTAATTGATCGTGGCCGGGATGAACCGGGAGAAAGCACCAATCTGACCTGACGCCCGAGCATTCATGCAGTGGGTATGCAGCGTTTCGTGAAACTTTTTGTATTCGTCCGCGTGATCCTGGTCCATGTTGACAAAGACCGGAATCTCTTTTAATTCAACCAGCGGCAGTTCCAGATCACCAAGTTCTAGAAATGCCGCCCTGTGCAACAGGTGGTTGATCACGAGTTGCGGCGCGATCCCAGGCCTCTCATGTACAATGGACTGATTCCGCTTCCGCCGAGTCACTATCCCGGTGTCGGCGTCACCTTTATTCTTGGTTATTTTTTCTAGGACGCCGTACTTCTTGGCCCAGGCGATAGGACTCGTTTTGTGGTCGAACCCCTCCCGCAGCATAGAAGAGGGGTCCGTCCTCCAGATCAACTCTTTCACGCTGGTGGACATTCCGTTCACCAGCGTGCCGGTCAGGCTCAGAACCTTCTTGCTGGCCTTGATCATCTGGGCGAAAGCATCGCCCCGCCCAGAGTCGGCAGCCCTGGTCTGATGCACTTCGTCCATGACAAATAAATCAAAGTGCCTTTTTAGGCGCTTCAAAAGAAGACTTACGAACCACCGGGGCTTGTTCGGAGTCTCCCCCCTGGACTTCAGGGCCGGCCGCCACAGGGACGCGCCGCAGGAGCATCTCTTGTGCTTAGACGGCAGCTTCCACTTGGGAATAAAGCCTTCCGGCAACCCGTTCGGAAGCCTGCCGGACTTCTCCGGGGGATCACCGTGAGCGACATCGCTCCATTGCAGGTACGGCTCTTCACCGGAATCGTATTTACCGGAGATGTCCAGGAGCGGCTGCCCGCAGTCGGGACAGTGCCAGCAGTAAGCCGTCCTGTTGCCTTTGATACGCTTCCAGACTCCCGCGAACCAGGGTTCGGGACCAAGTTTGGCCCGGTCAATCCCGACCAGGACAAACTCAAGACCGTCGGGCTCGTACCCTTCCCTGACAAGCCTGACATACTGCGCCGCGTCCTCGGTGCTCCTGAGAACTCTGACCTTGGCGCCGGACAGCGTTTCGGCTATCTCTCTCTTCTCCCACTTGGGAATCATTATTCCCGGAGCGGAGAGTAAAACCGACATGCTCTTTTTGCCCTGAGAAAGGCAGTTCGCCACCCCCAAGGCAATGATTGACTTACCAGAACCCATGTCGCCCACAGCCTCGACAGAGTTCCTGACCGCCAGAGACTTGACCAGCCCCTGAATTACATGACTCTGCGCGGGGAAGGGGATACGATCCATTTGGCCGATTGCAGGATTCAGTTTCCCCGTGGCCGGGTCGTGACGTGGCCGGATAGCCTTTAGCTGATCTTTCAGGGTGCCGGTGTTGGCCTTGAGATAATCTCTCATGCTCATCGAGGGATCGAACACCCCCCTGGCCTTCGAGAAAGGCACCTTAAGGCGACCCGATTTAAGAGCGGCGTCGATGCCTACCCTGACGGTGGCGTCAGTCACTTCATATGGAGTGACGCCAGTAACCCAATCGAGCCGAACGGCTTTAATGTTTCTCCATGTCTCGATCAACGGATTGCTCAAAACAGACATTTCACTTGTTTCGAACAGGTCAAGGTATTCAGATTCCCATTCGGGCGGGACGGTGAACCTTGAGGTCACATACCGGCCTATTGATTTTCTCACGTCGCCGTCAACGGCCAGCACCAATGGCCTTGTGCTGTTTTCCGAAAATACGGCAGATTTGTGAATGACTAAGCAGTGATAAACGTCACCGACTCTGCTTTCGATTTTTTTGTAACTACCGCGTTCAGGGTATAACCGTTGTACGTAATGGTCCTCGTTATATATCATAACAGGACTGCCGTTTATGATGTTAGCCGCTATGCCCCACGCTGCCGACGAGGAGCCGGCGAAGCTGGATGCGTACAGGGTTGATCCAGAATATATGACAAAATGAAGGACGCACTCGAAAGTGCGTCCTACTTCATCGGATTTGATTATCACGATGAAACCTCCTTAACGCTTTCCGCTAGTTTTTTACTCAAGGTCAAACACGCCATCTTCGGTAAAGATTCGCACCGTGGTGACGTGTCGGTCGATCTCGATCTCTTTACTGTCCTCCCCTTCGGAGACAATCTCTTTATTGGTGACCTTTTTGGTCATACCAACCAGGATGTGCGTTCCAAGATTGCCGCCTACCGCGCCGGCCGCGATCGCTATGGCGTCATGGGCCGGCTTCAGGGGGAGAATGGGCGACTTCAACACCGACCGATCCCTGAACGGGAACAGAAGATACTTGGCGCTGTCCCACACCGGGGACGCTGGAAGGTCTTGGGCTACCTCAACGGGGTCGTTTAATGCGCCCCGAAAAGAAATCTTCTTCTCCAGGGGCGGGACACGATATTTGGTATCAGGAAAATCCAATACCGGAAGATCGCCGGTCGCTGCGCTCCGGAGCCATTCCCTGACTTCTTTCGCATCGGCACCCTGGCGGGCTCTGCTCCTCCTGACACCGAACACGACAACCTGGTGGTATATCGGAAAATTCTTGTCGGAAAACCGATACACTTGCAGGTTGTCGAACCGTGCGGCTAGCACGGGAGCAGCAGAAGCTAGGACGTACTGCGGAATGCAATAGCCCAGTACCCCGCCGTCCATTAACTTGCCGCTTACCGGATCGGTCAAGTCACGCAGAAAATTGATCTCGATCCGATCTCGGTCTTTGGTATTATACGGCGGGTTTAACCAAAGGATAGAAAACGCCTTCGGCGTCACCCTGGCCGTCTCGTAGGGGCACCTCACGGCATAATCAAGGTTTTCCCGGCATTTTTTTGCCCGAGTCTCCTCGATCTCGATGCCGTAAGTTACGGGCCGACCGCCCTGATCGGTTAGGTGGTCGGCCAGCGTTTTCAGGGCCTCACCTTCCCCGGCGCAGGGGTCCAGCAAGGCGGCGGTCGTACCAAGCTCGATGGAAAAAAAACCACACACCTGCCGCATTTCGTTTTCCGGAGTGGGGTAAAACCCACCCTTGGCTTCCGATGCCAGCCTAGCCATTGTATCGCCTCCCTCTGCTAAGATATCGATATAAATCGCGAAGCCTATCGGGAGAGACCCTGCCCATTTCCTTAACCCATCTCCCGTGCTCCGCGAACTGAATTTCATTCCAGGCCCGTTTTTCCAGGGACGATAACGTTTGCGCTTTTGCTAGCATATTAAAGGTGGACAGGCATACGCCTGTCCACCTTTTCACCTCCCCTGATGTTTACCCGAAGATAACATCGCCGAACAAGGCGTACTGAATGATGCAGTCCACATCGATTGCATCAAAGTTGTCCATATCGGCGTATCTCGGCCGCCGTTCGGCGTTGATTTTAATGCCTTCGATAAGCTTTTCCAGAGTTAAGACCCATTCAGTCTTGTCTCTACCTTCGGCGGGGAAAAACCGCAGGAACTTGCCCTCACAGAGCAGTTTTGCTGCCCACGTAGAGATTGGTTCTCCTTTCGGTCGGCTTCTCCAGCACGGTCCTGTGTTATCCAGAATCGCCCAGTACCCGATACCGCCTTCTATGGCGGCTACCATAATATTTTCGACGTCTTTTTCGGCGAGAGTTGCTGTGATGGTGTAGGAACCAACAACACTATCACTGAATTTCAGCATGGGTAAACCCCTCCTTACTTAAGCAGCATCGGCAACAACGCAATTGAGAGATTCTCGTCCTCAATTTTGGACGGCTGCTTGCCTCTTCCAAAGAAAATGGTTATCTTCTCGGAAGAAGAGTACATCTGGATTGCTTCTTGAAGATATTTGGTATTAAAGACATTATCCGCCTTACCATCATGAACAAACGTCTCAATTTTCTCACTGATTTTGGCCCCTTCTCCCTCAAACGAAAGTTCAAGGCTTTCGTCAAGGGAGATCTGAACATATCTATCTTTCTCTTGTAACAACGAAATCCGCTCCAAAGTGGAAAGCATCCCCTTGGGGTTCACCTCGACCCGGGCACAAAAATCGCCCGTAAACAGAGCGCCCAGGTTGTCCGGATAGACACCGGCTATTCTCAGAGAATAGATCCGGGTGGTGTTGTCATGTAGGACGACTATCCGGTCCTCGATGGTGATCCGCACCGTTGTAAGCAGGTTGATCGACTCTCGGATGGCCTCGGAGGGGATTACTGCCTGGACATCGTTGCCTTCTACTGTAGCCCTTGACACAGCAACGCGATGTGTATCGGTCGCCGCAAACTCGGCCCCAAACGGAGTAATATTGAAATAAACTCCGGTGAGGACTGGCTTATCAATGCCGTTGTAACAGAATGGCCATATTTTGAGCGCCGATGCAAAATCCTCCGCGCTCATCTCATAGTCTACTCTGTCTGGGGCGGATGCAATGGGAAATTCGTTATCCGCAAACGTAAATACCTTCAGCGTTGCTTTGTGGGCGCCGTACTTTACGACAATGGCATCTTCCGTCGTTTCCAGGTCAAGAAGATCATGATCGATCTTCTTGATCAGGTCAAGGAACTTTTTTCCTGGAACCACGGCGATTCCATCATCCGAGCCGGGTTCGACCGGTATGGTCCGGGTGATGGTCATGGCGATATTCGTTCCAGTAGCCGTAAGTTGATCTTGTTGGCAATCCAGACGGATGCCGGTGTAAGTTACATTAGGACATTTGGGGTCCACGGGCCTGAAGGCGGCATACAGAGCTTTCTCCAAAGCGGCTCTCTTGACCCGACAGAACATTTACACTACCTCCCTTAAAAGATATTGACTTGCAGGGGCAACGCAAAAATCAGGAATTTCTATTACCGCGTCGTCAGTGATAACGACAACAAACTTCACCGGAAGCTGCCCAACTATCTCACTGTTCACAACTACCTTTCCGGATACGTATTCTTCTTTACCTGTATACATATTAATATAGTATACGGTTTCCGGCCCCAGAATCAGCGAGTCTTTTCTAAAAATACCCACGTCATTGATCTCCTTTCTTGAAAATATAAACGAAAGCAACCATACAATGGCTGCTTTCGTTGCAAACAGATAGGTTAATCTATCTTTCCAGGAAGATCATTGATCAAATCTGACAGCTTCTCAAAATGTCCCTCAACGAATTCGTCAGTGCTCAGCTTTGTCCGAACTTTGGATATCGGCACTGGGTCCCAGAACTTGTCACGTTCTATTGGCAACCCCAGGGGACCTCGAACATGTTCCAACTCCGCAAGACTGAAATACCCCATTTCCTCCTCGAAACCGCGAACCAGCCCAAAGAAAAGACGCTCTTTGGGATCGTACTCGATCCCGTACCAAGTCCAGAAGCTGTCAGGAGTGAAGAACTTTACCCTGATGATGGGGTCGGCCTGGTTCTCCGTGGCTCCGATAGGTGGCAACTTCCTTTCGATCTCCTTGGTCAGCAGCTTCATCTTGACTTCTCCTTTCCCGTCAATCCGGCCACGGTGGCCGAACTGACGACCGCCGCTTGTCCCCGGCGAAGGGAATTTTGCTTGACGGTTTCTTTAAAAAAAATTAAGACCTTATTTAGTCCGTATTTGACGAAATAAGGTCCTTTGAAGTGAAGCCTGCCTTGTTTTTGACGTTACTTTACGATACTGTGAAATAACGCAAGAATCCCAATTGTTACTGCCAACTGTCCTGTCCAAAACAAAAGGTTATATTTTAGGACACTGAAACGTGATTCGTTGATCTCTTTGATGATTTTCTTTTCCGTTTCCAGAAGTATTTTTTCGAAATTTGAAGATATTTCTCCTTGTGTTGATTTGATTGAAGCCTGAACAACATCGTCGATTATTTTGATTAATTCTTCGGTGCCATCATCACCTAATTTCTCCCGGACGATTTTTGGCATAACCAGGCTCATAGTGCTCACCGCCTTCACCCCCATTGTAAAATATTTTTTGGAAAAACAAAAGGGCCTTGCAACGCCCTTTTGAGGACATGGCAAGGCCCTAGAGCTCAACCATAAATTTCCTACGCCCGGCCTTAATAGACCAAGCCATACGCCAGACGCGCACGCGCGTACCTGACATCTTCTGCCCGCTCTTGAAAGCGCGGGCGCGACAAACGATACCTAAAAAGATTATACCACAGGGGCGAAATGAAGACAAGGCTTTTGCAAAAAAAAGAAAAGCCCTGGACATGTACCCAGGGCTTTGGTGGCCGGGTCTTCTGGCCGAGATTGGTATTGCCGTGACCTAGTACTCTCTCGTTATTCTACCGACAAAGGCTCGTTGTATAATCATAACTTCCATACCAAATAGTTGGGTTCATTTGCCAACTATAGCTAGGAAAGTCTCTTCATCGATGATTTGCACTCTGGCTCCTTCCCGGACCAGTTTTTCGGCCTTTGTCAATTTCGAACCCGGATTTTCTCCTACCACGACATAGCTTGTATTCTTGCTGACCGACCCGGAGATTTTGCCGCTACGGGTCCTAATCAGTTCCGCCGCCTCATCGCGGGACATGCTCGACAGTCCCCCGGTCAGGACGAACGTCTGGCCGGCCAGTGCTCCGCTCGATGTCGTTCTGGTGTCAACCAGATTTACGCCGATATCCCGAAGTCGATCCACAACGGCCCTGTTCATCGGCGCGGAGAAGAAGTCGTACACGCCTTTGGCTGTTTTTGCTCCTACCCCTGGAATTGCTGAAATCTCCTCGACCATGGCCGCCATGATCGCGTCCATGGATTGAAAGTGGTCGGCCAGTAGCTTCGATCCGCTTTCACCTACATAGGGGATGCCGAGCGCGAACAACAGGCGATTCAACGGCATTTCGCGGCTCCTATCAATGGCGGCCAGGAGATTGTCCACCGACCTTTCACCCATCCGATCCAAACCCAGGAGGTCGTCTCGTTCAAGCGCGTAGATATCCGCCACGTCGTGGACCAGATCCGCCGCGATCATCTGGTCCACTAAAGCGGGTCCCAGCCCCCTGACATCCATGCCGCCCCGGGAAGCGAAATGGATCAGACCCTCACGAAGACGCGCGAGACAACCGATATTGACGCACCGCAGGGCCACCTCTCCGTCGTAGCGGAACACGGGACCGCCACAGACCGGACACGCGGCGGGCATATTAAATGTCTTTTCGCTCCCGTCTCGGAGTCCTTTCACAACTTCCACCACTTCCGGGATGACTTCTCCGGCTTTATGGATCTTGACATGATCACCTATCCGAATATCTTTCTCCCGAATATAGTCCTCGTTGTGCAGAGTGGCTCGGGTCATCGTACTTCCGGCCAGGTCCACCGGCTCGAACACTGCCACGGGAGTCAGGATCCCGGTGCGCCCCACCTGAACAACAATGTCCTTAATCAGTGTGACAGCCTCAACAGCGGAGAACTTGTACGCGATGCACCACCGTGGGCTTTTCGCGGTTGCACCGAGCCGTCTCTGATGAGTTAGATCGTTAACTTTGATCACCGCGCCGTCGATAGGATAATTGAGGCTGAGACGTTTCTTCTCAATCTCCATACAGGCGGAAATGGCTTCGTCCAGAGTGGGGCAATGACGAAACTCCGGTGACACGACAAAGCCAAGCCTAGACAACCATTCCAGTACGTCGATTTGATTCTTCAACGCTCCATAGGACGTCCCCCCAATGCCATAGGCGAAGAACCCGAGACGCCGTGAAGCGGTTACCGTCGAATCAAGTTGGCGCAGGGAACCGGCGGCAGCGTTGCGCGGATTGGCGTAGGGCTTTTCCCCCGCTTCATCCTGAGCCTCGTTAAGGGCCTCGAAGGCCCTCTTGGACATGTACACCTCCCCCCGAACCTCCAGGAAAGCAATCGGTTCATTGAGTTTCAACGGTATGGCGTGGATCGTCCTGGCATTGACCGTGACGTCCTCGCCGACCTCACCGTCCCCCCTGGTAACGGCCTTGACAAGAATGCCGTTTTCGTAGATAAGATTAATGGCCAATCCATCGATCTTCTGTTCCACAACGTAGCATATATCGTTTGTAAACAGGGTTTCACGGACCCGGCGGTCAAACTCTTGGACATCGCCATCATTGAAGGCGTTGGCAATGCTCAACATGGGATGCCAATGAGCGACTCGGACGAAGCATCCTTTAACCGCTCCACCAACACGCTGGGTGGGCGAATCGGGTGTAATCAATTCGGGGTATTGTTTTTCTATATCGATTAAAAGCCTCATCATCTCATCATACTTAGAATCAGAGATAATTGGATCATCCAGGACATAGTAGAGATAGTTGTGATGGTTAAGCTCATCACGTAACCTTGCATAGCTTAGAGGCGTGGGCAACTCATATTTCCTCAAAACAATCATCCTTTCCTTAAGGTTAAAAATCTACATGAAGTAAAAATTTTCGGTTCACTATTCTACCGTTGTAAAATCCTCACGCGGATGGAGAAGTCCAAATTATCGTAAGAATCTCCGTCGTCGACCACTTCGCGAACGATTCCCAGCTTTTTAGCATATTTCAGCAACGAACATGCTGTAAACCAATACCCGACGAAATGACCAGTTGACTTAAGATATACTATTCCAAGGAAGCCAAACATTCTTCAGCTTGCTCCCTGGTCGGAAAATCTGCAACACACTTAGCAATCAACGCAAGGCCATCATCTTGGGTGATTTGGTAGACAACATAACAGTCCTGTTCCTTCACGATCTTGTAATAGATTTCCCTTATGAACTTTGATGTAGTGAAACTCACCAGTCTGTATAGTTGGGTGAGCTTCACTAATATAATCACTCCTCTAGATTATAGCAGTAAAAATCCGAATAGTATCTTGACTCACTATAGCCGCACGTTTTGCAAGTTATTGTAGCCTTAAAATTTTGACTAGGATCTGCCGACACTAACATAGAGAGACAATTAAGGTCAATCAAACTACCGCATTTTGGGCATCTTGTTTCCATTGTTACTACCGGCTTCACAAGAAAAAACCTCCTTCTGTTAACTGAATTTTCTTAACACCTGCTCTTAAGAATGGCAGTAACGATTTGAATGACACGATAGCAGCTGAATATGGTAAAAAACAATAAACCTATCCATAGGGAAAATACAAATCGCAACCAATCTTGCGATAACGATACGCTCACTGCATATACCAAAGCTGAAATAACTAAACCCCAAAAAGATGCGTTGATTGCAACGATAACATAATTCAGAAGATTGTTGTAATAATTGCATGTCTTTAGCCATATGAGCACGCCCCTGTTGTCTATTACAATTAGGATAATTATTGTAATAGCAAGAAAACCAACTGCTGTTTCACATAACCCAAGTGATGGGGCGATTAAATGCTTTATTAACCTGATATAAGTACCTTTAGGTATGAATAAACTACCTGTAAAAGCCACAAACCCAAACAACCACGGATACAACCTTTCATGGTGTAACTGCATATTATCATACCTCCACTATAAATTTTTCGTAAAAAACAATATTCTCTTGAAAGTATCTTCTGGTTTCAGTCTCATTCAACTCCCCCTATTTGAAATTTGATGGCAAACGCAAAAGGGCCTTGCAACGCCTTTGAAAAGACATAGCAAGGCCCAGGAGTTCAACCATAAATTCCCTAACGCTCGGCCTTCACAGGCCAAGCACCGCGCCAAATACGCACGCGCGTACCTGACATTTTCTGCCCGCTCTTTAGAGTGCGGGCGCGACAAACGATACCTGAAAAAATTATACCACAGGGGCGAAATGAAGACAAGGCTTTTGCAAAAAAAAGAAAAGCCCTGGACATGTACCCAGGGCTTTGGTGGCCGGGTCTTCTGACCGAGATTGGTATTGCCGTGACCTCGTACTTCTCTGTTATCCTAAGACTGAATAGACTGAATTACTGTAAAGTCGTCTTGCAGATTACTGCTTCTGAGACGCCATCTTACATTAGGATACATATTCAGTCCGACAAAGCTTCGCCGACGACCGTCAACACATACACGAAACGTATCCTCTTTGTAGCCGTTATGTCCTTCGATGGGATTTGAAAACTTAATAACCATCCCATCCTTCAATTTTGGTCTCCGTGCGTAAGACCAGCAACGTTCACGCCATTCTTTGGCGTACTTCAGTGATTCGTCATCCGGTAGTGGCGATAGCATACGAAGAATACGTTCAGGACAGTGATCTTCACAAGGACCCATTGACTCGTCCATATCTTTATACCCAAAATTATGGTAATCCCGAGGGGAATAATCCAAAAGGCAAACAATGGCAATGACTTTTGCCTCTAAATCTTGGTTGGTTTTGGTTTGGTAAGCTATATATGCAGTACGCATGTTTACGACTGCACAGTCAAGAATTTTCCCGAATGTACCGTCATCGCGTTGATAGTTAAACTCTTTCTCGAAAAATTCCCGAACGCTTTGTTCTGAATCTTTGTGAGTGTAGGTCCAACCCATAATCCAATCATCCTTTCTGTTGACTGTGCTTACTCGTTTCCATCGTGTTGCGCCAGGATATTCCCGCCTCTAGCAGCAATAATTGTACACGCCGTCTTGTACCGGTAGGCATTGGCGTCAAGCGGATAATTCGCCGCCTGAGGACGTCCGCCGCCACACAGTTCTTTAGCAATAACTGATACGTCAACTGATACGTCGGTTCCCAAACGGCTGTATAGGCTGACGGTTTCGTGAACCATGTCCACAACTACCGCTATCACTACGTGAGGCCAATGCTCCAGGATATATTTCCCGATTTCGCTGTGCAGTCGTTCGGCAAAGGCAACAAATAGACACTTATCTGCTATTATTATGGGCTTGCTCTTGTCGCAAGCCTGATGAATATACCTCAGATCCTGCTCCAAGGCAATATCCAGGAGCCAATTCTCTCTCGGCGTCAATTCAACACTTGCGTTTTCCAAGAACCGTTTTATGAAACGATCCGGTCCAACAGCCCGAAAGTAGGAATTTAGGCGGCGCGAGTGCGGATCATCATGAATACACAGGTCGTAATCGTTTACCAATCCGACCAGGTCAATGTACTTAGAAAGCCCATGATAGCCGTTCTTTATTAGGTAATTGTGAAACAGCGCGGCACTGCATTCAGATGCATCAACCGTAGCCCAGGAATATTTCTTGAGTCGATTTTCTTTGTGGTGATCAAACAAGCGCAGCATACGAAAATGGGCAGCGTCATCCAGGATGCAGATAGCATCTTCTTCTTGCAGTGAAAGGTCAGTGACGAAAATTGGTATATCCACTGTTAAATCGAACGACAGGTTCTTAATGGTACGATAAACCTTATTATAGTTAACAAGGTAGTATTGCCCTTCCGCAAAGGCGGCCTTAAATAAAATTGCGCACGTTACTCCGTCAAGATCATCATGGGTTATCAATGTTGCCATGCACATTACTCCTTTCGGTGTAGATGTTCCTTTTTTCCCTGATATAGTAAATATCCCTCGTCCATGACGATCCGCCATTACTGCCGTCACGAGAACGATAAGAGTCGTGCGGCAGCATGTGACATGCCTGACTGACGAGCCCCTCACGGTTTAGCACGTGGAGCGCGTGTTCCACCGTACTATCCCTTAAGCGCAGCTCTTCAGCAAGTCCCTCCTTTGTTATATAATGACAATCGCACTCCATTACGTATTTACGAACAAGTTGGAGTGCGACTTCAAATTTGTGGTTCTTCCTAGTTTGCCGAATCGGCTTTTGCCGCTTTTTTGAACGAACAAAGCAGTAATCACAGTAGCATGGTGTGGGCTTAGTTGTCATATAATACACCCCTTTTCGTTTTTTACAGGGCACATTTATCTTTGCCCTGTAACTTTTGCCATCACCCGACGTTCTTCTAAAATTCTGCGTTCCGCCTCCTCTCGACTGATATACTCGGCTTCCGCTGTGCATACATCATGCTCATTATCATAATCATGACAATCCCAGCATGGCCAAAATACGCCGTGTATGCAACAGTAAGGTAGTTCGCTGCTTGCTCCATACCAAAGTCTAACCCTTCCATCAGATTCAAGGAAATAATTTATAAGAAACGTGTCAACGCTGTACCATTTGCGTTCCCAATCCCTTGGCTCCTTTGAAGTAATTTCGTAACCTTTTTCAAACATTTCACATGCTCCTTTCTTTTTTATCAATACAGTTTATGCCTTAGTAGCCACAGATACCTTGCCAAATTTGTTGGTAGGGTATTAGTGTTATAGAATCTTCTAGCTCTTGATATTTCTTTACTCGCCATATCAATCTTTCCAATTATAATACTCTTACGTGCTTGTTTCGAGCTTGTACTGTTTTCGACAGGAGGAATTGCTATCGCTGTTTGATTTCCAAGAAACAAAATGAATACCAAATTGATATCTCCTACAAAATCTATTCCTGTTTCACTTTTAGTAAGTAATCTCCAATTATCTATTGTTCCATCGAAAACAAGTCTATCTAGCATATCACTAAACTCTCTTATCGATTTCATGTGAATCCCCCTCATTAATAAAGTCGTCTGTTCTACGCAATTTCCTAAATGTCTTTAGGATGACAGGTAGGCGTGATGGATCTGTAGTCTTTGTCTCGTAAACTAAATACGCGCTTTCATCCGTTAGTAACTATTCACGGAGCTAACTGGCTTCTATAGACGGGTGGGTTTCACATCCTTTTGTGTTATACGAACAACAACAATTTTTTTACCCTGGCCTTGAGCCTTCCGAATCGAATCTCTGGTGCCAGGGCTTTTGCCGTCCCAAAAAGCGATCATACCTTGGCACAGCCTCACGATCTCCGTGTTGCGTCGTGAACCGGCCGAACGGCCGTACTTTTCCCATTCCGCCGGAAGAACTTGAACCGGGATACCCCGGTTTCTGGCCCATTCCTCGGCCAAAGCATCGGCACCGCGTGCCCCACCAGTGACGATGGAATGACCGCGATTGCCGACATACTTATCCAGGACATGAAAAGCCAGTTCCCGGTCATTGAATGACCGGGAACCAACTACGGCTATTATCACAACCCATACTCCTTCTCTATTTTATCAAAATCGCCGGGAAGACTCCGGCCTTTAGGCCGGAGATGAAAGGCGATCAACTCCACACAACAATTCCTTCGTTGTGGATTATACGCTTGCATTGATCAGGACGAA
>Ga0078972_1009764_pt1 | contig 18605 bp, 15 predicted proteins | sample YelNatPaOPGAMG01_FD_67568 | JGI IMG/M metagenome (GOLD analysis project Ga0078972, IMG submission 67568) | Hot spring thermophilic microbial communities from Obsidian Pool, Yellowstone National Park, USA - OP-RAMG-01 (SPADES assembly) (version 2) | ecosystem: Environmental > Aquatic > Thermal... | reverse complement strand
TGGTGAGGAGTCGAACGCTTTTTACGCCGATTTTTTTGAGCATTTCGGCGGGGATTTCGTAGTTGCGCGCGTCGGGCGGGAAGCCCAGCATGACATTGGCGTCATAGGTGTCGTACCCTGCATCCTGAAGTGCATACGCGCGCAGTTTGTTCACAAGTCCGATGCCCCTTCCTTCAGCCTGATGATACAGTACAATACCGCGCCCTTCCTGCTCGATCCGTTCCAGAGCGTGATGAAGCTGGGGGCCGCAATCGCAGCGCATGCTGCCGAGGGCGTCGCCCGTAAGACAAGCCGAATGCACGCGCAAGAGCACGTTTTCGCCGTCGCCGATGTCGCCTTTGATGATCATAATGTGGTCTTTGCCATCTCTGTTGTTTACAAAGCCGACGATGGTGAAATGGCCATAGGCGGTCGGAAAATCTGCAACAGCCGCGACCATGACGCAGGTTGATTCTTCGCAGGTGGCGCAGTGATCCTTGTTGGGGCAGTGCCGCAGGAATTCGATATCTTCCTTTATAATCTGCTCGATGCTTGGAATATCCATGTTCCTTCCTTTCATGGGGTCAGACCCCTTTTTATCTTTTTCTTTTCTTTAAGGGGTCAGACCCCTTTTCTTTTTCCTTTTCTTTTTATTCGAAATCGGGCATGGGGGGTGGGATGCCGATGCTTTCGTGGAGGAGGAAGTAGCGTAGGGCGCGGACGGCGGATTCAAATGCGATTTCGGGCCACGGTATTGTGGTGACGTTCACGAATTGAAGGCTTTCGGTTTCTTCGGGGTCGAGCTCGAGGTCTTCGAAATCGACGATATTGCCGCGCGAAAAAAAGTATACATCGCAGGTTGCGTACGGGACGCCTTGATATTGGTATACATTGGGGAAGGTAGCTAGAAAATTGATATGAGGTGGTGACCAGCCGATCTCCTCGTAGCATTCGCGGAGTGCTGCATCCTCAGCGCGCTCGCCTGGTTCGACAAAGCCTCCCGGGAGCGCGAATTTCCCTTTCATGGGATCCTTATGCCGCTTGAGCATGAGGATGGCACCCCTGGATTCGATGATGATACCCGCAGCCGTGGCGACATTATGGTAATATTCGAATCCGCATGTCGGGCACTTCCACATTCTGCTGCGCACGCTGTAGAGTTTCGGGCTGCCGCACGAAGGGCAAAAATGGAAGGCTGAGGCCGCAGCGCCGATGCCTCCGAGGCGTTCGAGGGCATGGTTCATTTTGTCTTCGAGCGAGCGGATATATGCATCGGAGCTGGCTTGCGGACTATCATTGGGCTGCAGCTCGTTCTGCTCCTTTGTCTTTTTCATCGAAGTGCCGTATTTTTATTATATACTATGTCCATGAAAATGCGCGAGGGTGTGCCTCAGATTCCGCATTCCGAGGACGAACCTGCACCATTCGGCGGCGCGAATGCCTCCGAGATTCCTCATGCAGAGACCGACGCAGAGCGCCGAGCACGCCTCAAAGCACTCGTAAAGCAGGCTCCCCAGCACCCAGGCGTCTACCTCATGCGCGACGAGGCTGGCGAAATCATCTACGTTGGCAAGGCAAAAAACCTGCGCAATCGCCTTACCTCCTATTTCAGCGGCAAAAAGGACATAAAAACCCGCCACCTGGTATCACGAATCCACCAGATCGAGTGGGTGCTCGCCGCACACGAGTACGAGGCGCTGCTCATCGAAAACAACTTCATCAAAGAGCACAGCCCGCGCTACAACATCAACCTCAAAGACGGCAAAACCTACCCTTCGATCCGCATCACGAACGAGGAATTCCCCCGCGTTTTCCGCACGCGGCGCATCATCAACGACGGAAGCGAATACTTCGGCCCCTTTCCGAGTGCCGAAACAATCGACACCTACCTCGACCTCATCAAACGAATGTTTCCGCTCCGCCGTTGCGTAAAAATGAAAAAGCGGGCAACTCCCTGCATGTACTACCATATCGGCCGTTGTCCAGGGCCCTGCGCAGGCAAGATCAACAGGGAAGACTATCTCGAGCGCGTGGACGAGGTTCGCAAGCTTCTTTCGGGGGATACAGAATCGCTCGTGAAGGACCTTGAGCGCGAGATGCGCCGCGCCGCCGGCGAACTGCGTTTCGAGGAAGCTGCGCGTCTTCGCGAAGCGATTAAGGCAATTCAGTCATTTATCGGGCATTCAAATGCTGTCGACTTCAACAATCTCGACGCCCGCGACTATGTTGCATGGGAAGCAGAAGGCGAACAGGTGAGCTATGTCGTATTCCAGATGCGCGATGGAAAGCTTAGAAACAGGGACAGTTTTATCGAGCATCTTGTGTCAGATGAACTCGAGACGCTCGACGCCTTTCTTGCGCGGTATTACGAAGAGGGGCGAACGCCTCCCGCAACGATTTTCGTACGGCGCGCGGACAGTACCGATGTAATCGCCCGCTATCTTTCGGAGCGTTTCGATTCGCACATCGATGTGCGGGTCCCCGACAGCGAGCGGCACTGGGCAGTGATGAATCTCGCGGTGCAGAACGCAAAAGAGGAACTTGCGAAGCGCCGACGCATGCATGGGGATTTCGCTGCGCTCGCAGAACTCAAGGAAGCGCTCGGTCTCGACTCGATGCCTCTGCGGATTGAAGGATTCGATATCGCCCAGCTTGGAGGCAAGCATACGGTCGCCTCGCTGGTAAGCTTCCGCAATGGCATTCCCGATAAAAAGAACTATCGCTCCTTCAAGATTCGTTCGGTCGAGGGTCAGATCGACGATTTTGCCGCCATGCGCGAAGCAGTCGCCAGGCGCTACACACGACTCATCAATGAAGAAGCCGAATTGCCCGACCTTATCCTTGTCGATGGAGGTGCAGGGCAAGTATCAGCGGCAAAAGAAATCCTCGACGACCTTGGGCTTGACATCGATGTGGCTGGTCTCGCAAAACGCAACGAAGAAATCTGGCTTCCCGGCAAAAGCGAGCCGCTCGTCCTGGCCAAGGACTCCCCCGCCTTGCGCGTGCTGGTTGCGGTGCGGGATGAAACGCATCGGTTTGCGACGGGGCTTTCGCGAAAATTGCGCCTTTCGGATGCGACATTCCGGGTTCTTCAGGAAGTGCCGGGCATTGGTGATGTACGCGCCAAATCCATTCTCCGGGAAGTGGGCTCGCTTGAAGCAGTCGCGCAGGCTGAACCTGGATATATCACCAGTATTGCCCATGTGAATGAAGAGACCGCTCGCAAAGTAATCGACATCGCACGAAAAGCGGTCGATGTTGCCCACAGGGCAGCGGACAGTGATGAGGAGCCCGCCGCGAAGGATTAGCCGCGTCTGAGCCGCAGAGTCTGGCTCAGTGATACTGCTTCCAACCTTGTGCCGCCAACATTGCCACACATGCGCATTTCGCATATTATTAGAGCAGTCTGCATATATACTGAAACTATATACAAGGAGCGCCTGTATGAATATTCCAGCATTGCAATCGATAGCCCTCTCCGTGAGAAGCCTGACCATCGACGCAATCCAGAAAGCCAATTCCGGCCACCCCGGCATGCCGATGGGTGCCGCGGAGCTCGGCGCCTACCTCTATGGCGTTGAACTGCGCTACAATCCCAGCGACCCGACGTGGCTGAACCGCGACCGCTTCGTGCTCTCGGCAGGGCATGGCTCGATGTTCCTGTACTCGCTGTTGCACATGGCGGGCTTCGATCTGTCCCTCGAGGACATCAAAGCCTTCCGGCAAGTTGGTTCAAAATGCCCAGGGCACCCCGAGTATGGCGTCACCCCCGGAGTGGAAACAACGACCGGCCCGCTCGGACAGGGGATTTCGACCGCAGTCGGCATGGCAATTGCCGAGCGCATGATGGCAGCTCATTTCAACAAGCCTGGCCAGGAAATTATCGATCACTATACCTATGTTGTTGCCGGCGATGGCTGCCTCATGGAGGGCGTTGCAAGCGAAGCCTGTTCACTCGCGGGGCACCTGGGGCTCGGCAAGCTCATTGTCTATTACGATTCGAACCATATCAGCATCGATGGCTCGACAGATATCGCATTCACCGAAGATGTGGGCAAGCGCTTTGAGGCGTATGAATGGCAGGTGCTGAAAGGCTCGATGTACAATTTCGAAGAGCTCGCCTCGCTCACCGCGCTCGCAAAAGCGGATACAAGCCGCCCCACCCTCATCATTCTCGACAGCGTAATCGGCAAGGGCGCCCCCTCCAAGCAGGGAACAAGCGGCGTGCACGGCTCCCCTCTCGGAGAGGAAGAAGCGCGCAAGGCCAAGGAAGCGCTCGGTATTCCACTCGACAAACCATTCTGGGTCGCCCCTGAGGCATATGCCTATTTCAAGGCTCATCGCATGGCGCTCGAAGGCGAATATCAAAACTGGCAGAGGCGTTTTGCAGCATGGCGCAGTACCAATCCAGACCTGGCCGCGGAACTCGAGCGCTGGCTTGAAGGCAAGCCTGCTCAGGAACTCGACCTGCCCGCATTCAAGCTGGGCGAAAAGGTTGCCACCCGCAACGCGTCGGGCAAATGCCTTGCCGCGGTCGCTGCCGCGTGGCCAAACCTCGTCGGTGGCTCTGCAGACCTGACAAGCCCGAATGTCTCACAGCTTCCTGCGAACCCCGACGGCACGCCCCTTGTATTCGGAAAAGAGAATCCCGCTGGACGGTACATTCATTTCGGTGTGCGCGAACACGCGATGGCCGCGATTGCAAACGGCATTGCGGTCCATGGCGGACTGCGGCCCTTTGTGGCGACCTTCCTTGTGTTTGCTGACTATCTGCGACCCAGCCTTCGCCTCTCCGCCCTTATGCGCCTGCCTGTCATCTATATTCTCACCCACGATTCCATTTATATCGGCGAAGACGGGCCGACCCACCAGCCAGTCGAGACCCTTGCTTCTCTGCGCGCCATCCCGAATCTGAAAGTGATTCGCCCGGCTGACGCGGAAGAGACCGCGGTTGCATGGCGCATCGCAATGGAACGGACCGATGGTCCAACTGCGCTCGTCCTGACACGGCAGAATCTCCCTGTGCTCGAAAAAGCGGATCCCGACTGGCCGTACGCCATGGCACTCGGCGCCTATGTCGTGCAGAACCCTGCTCGTCCGCCTGAAGTAACCCTCGTTGCCTCGGGGTCAGAGGTTTCACTGGCAGCCGCCGCTGCGGACATTGTGCAAAAACAGCGCCCCGAGCTCGCTATTCGTATAGTATCGGTTCCGGACAGGCAGGCTTTCTATGCCGCCCCCGCGCCTGTGCGCGAGGCAGTGCTCGGCTCCAGCTCGCTCGTGTTTGTCGCGGAAGCGGGAGTGGCACAAGGTTGGGAGCACTTAGCACCGGCCGAGCGCATCCTGTCGATCGAGCGATTCGGCGAATCAGGCCCTGGCGACAAAGTTGCCGAACACCTCGGCTTCACCGCCCAGGCATTTGCGGACATGATTCTGGCGCAGTTCGCCATCCGCTGAGCAAGAGCTGACGCCGCAGGTGCCCGCACAGGTGCCTGTGGCCTTTTGGCTTTTTGCTTTCATTATTGCATTTTATATCGGTGTACGTATGCCGTTTCTCTTGGAAGAATTCTGCCCTTCGTGATACTATAGTTTACCCATTCTGCTGCTACTGGTTGTGCACAGGGACGCAAGGAGTGCATTCCCGAATGAGCGATGAACATGTTTCTAGCGGCAGCCCATTTTCTCATATAAGCAAGCTGCGTCCTCATGAGCGCGCCATCTTTGCAGGCATTTTCCTCATGCTGGTCGCTGCCCTCGCGCTGGTTTCTTACTTTAGCTGGCAGAGTATTCTGCGCGACAGACAATCGTACATCGAACTCGCAAGCCGCTTCAAAGCCGAGCAAATTGCATCGTGGTACAATTACCATATGGTCGAAGCGGCCGAGATATCGACCTCACCCGTCATTTTTGAAGCTGTCGCCGATGCGATTGCCTATCCATCCACCCCGAAATTGAACCAAATAGTGAATTATCTGACGCCAATCCTTCGCTCATACAATTATGCAGACAGCGCTGTATTGACCCCTGATCTGAAAACCCTCGTCTCGCTTACTGGCTTTGCTCAACCCGACTGCGATGTACTGCAAAAAGAGCTCGCCGCTCGAAACAACAACGAGCCTTTTATGACATCCCTTCACCTTGTCGAGCCATATGCAAAGCCAGGCCTTCATATCGTCATACCGCTCGTCGATATAACGACTCAAAAGCCGATTGCCTATGTCGTCCAGACTGTTTTTTCGGATGACTTTCTCTACCCGATGCTGGTCCAGTGGCCAGGCAACGAGCATACTGGCGAGACACTTCTGCTGAAAAAAACAGACGGCATGATTCAAGTGCTCAACCCCCTGAAGCTTGTCAGGATTTCCGCGTTTTCGCTGCAGATTTCCGCACGCGATCCAGATACCGTCGAGGCTCGAGCTGGCCGCGGCGAAACCGGCTTTCTTTCGGGAAAGGACTACCGCAGCAAGCGGGTTCTGGCAGTTGCAAGCCGTGTTCCGAAACTCGACTGGACTGTCCTCTCGAAAATTGACATGGGCGAGGCATTCTCGGGATGGTTTCTGACGCTCGCCATTCTCATTCTGTTCGGAATAATTGCCTTTGCCGCGCTCGTCGCAGGTTCGTATGTGCTGTTTTCTTCGAGGGCAATTTCGACTTACCGTTCACGCCTTAATCTTCTTCAGCGTACCGAGCGCAATGAAGCGCTTCTCAATGCCATTCTCGAATGCATCGACTCGCTCGTTGTCATAACTGACAAGAATCTTGCAGTCCAATTTTCAAATCGGGCCTATCAAGCACGCTTCGGCACAGAATGGCCGAAGGATTTACCGGATCCACAGCATGCGACCCCTGAAGGTCCCGAACCGGAGCAAACTCGGAAAATCGACATTGTCGATAAAAATGGCAATCATGTTCGCCTTCTCATGTTCCCAATCAAGATTGAACTGCAAGGGCAAGAGCCTCTCGTGGGGTATGTCATGCGGGATATCACCGAACTCGAGTCTGCCCTCGATGCCGTGCAGCAGCTGAATCGGGATCTCACTCAAAAAGTGCAGGAACAGACGCGGCAAATAATAGAAGCAGATGAAGAATTGCGAGCGATTGCTGCGGCGATTTCGCACAACCTTGCTGCGCCAGTCCGCAGCATTGAATCCTTCAGCGAGCTTCTTTTCCAGGAAATATCGGAGCGCAGTTCAGCTGAGGCCATGGACTATCTGATGCGCATCCGGAGAGCATCTGCAAGCATGTCAAGTCTGACCAATGACCTTATTACATTCCTGTCGCTCGACACGGTTCCGCTCTCCCTCTCGGAATTCGATTTCAGTCTTGCTGCCCAGGAAATTACTTCAGACATTATCCGCCGCAACCCCGGCAGGCGCTATCAGATCACCATTATGCCGGGGCTCAAGATGCAATGCGACCGAAAACTCATGAATATCGCCCTTCGCAATGTCATTGACAACGCGTTCAAATACAGCTCCGACAACACGGTTACCGAGCTCGAGATAGGCAAAATCGGCGAATCGGGCATTTTTATAAAGGATAACGGCATCGGTATGATGCCCGATGAAATCAAAAAGATATTTACGCCATTTTCCGAGCGCAAGGGTGAGCTCTATGAGCCAGGTTTCAGTGTCGGCCTCGCTGTGACAAAAAAGATTATTGAGCGGCACGGCGGCAGAATCGAAATCGAAAGCGAGCCGGGCAAAGGCACAACAGTCTACTTCAAATTTTGAGCTTATCGCGGCAGATTCCTAAGATACTGCGCAAGCCCGCCCAGCAGCATCTCCATGGCAATCGCCGTCAACACAAGGCCCATGAGCCGCTCGATCGCCGATAGAGCCCGTGGCCCAAGCCACTCCTTTAGTTTCCCCGATAGGAAAAAAGAAATCATCGTCACCAGAATCGCAACAAAAATCGCTCCAACCCATTCCAAGCTCCGCGAAGGGTCGGATTTCATGAGCAGCATCACATAGGTGATCGCCGATGGGCCGGCTATGAGGGGAATCGCCACAGGTACAATGAATGGTTCTCCCTCCACTTCGTCCTCGACCAGTTTGCCTCCTGTCCCCGGAAAAATCATGTTCAGCGCTATCAAGAACAGGATTACCCCTCCCGAAATGCGTAAAATCTGATCCGACAGCCCCAGCGCACCAAGAAACACATGGCCGAAAAATAAAAACCCGACCAGCACCAGAAATGCGATGGCGCACTCCCTGAGAATCACGAAGGGCCTGCGCGTACCCGGCACATGCTTGAGCGACGAAATGAACAGCGGAATATTGCCAAGCGGATCGGTAATCAAAATCAGCAGAATGGTGACAGAAAGAAAACTCTGTTTCATGCGCTTCCCTCCGTGTTTCCAGCGCGCCCATTGCGCGACGCTCTCGAAATGCTGACAATCGACGATATCACGACAGCTGCTATTATAATGACTCCGCCTAGAATTGCCCGCCCTGTAGGCTTTTCGCCAATCACGAGAAAGACCCAGACCGGATTGAGCGCAGGCTCGATAATTGCAATGAGTGAGCTCTGAATGGCGCTGATTCTTTTAATGGCATAGCTGAATAGAAGCGCCGCAAAGCCTATCTGCAGAATGCCAAGCCCGAAAACGGCCGCAATCGCTTTCGCAGACATGACCGGTGCTGGAAGGAATGCCGAAATTGTCAAGGCTATCACTGCCGTCATTCCATGCCCCAAAAGAAGCGACTCCAGTGGCGAGCCTTCCTTTTGCCGCCGCATGAAAAGTATGTGGATTGCAAACGTGATTCCTGCCAGGACCGCCGTGATATCGCCTGCCAGATGCCCCAGGCTCAGCGAATCCGCAAAGAAAAGTCCCATGCCAAAAACAATTGCAACCAAGGCCCAAATCTGCTCGGGCAAAGGTCGCTCCCCAAGCATAATACCAGACAAGAGCATGACATATACTGGCGCGCCATACTGCAGAAGTATCGCATTCGCGCTTGTCGTATGTTTGTTCGCATAGACGAAGAGCAGCATGGTAAAGAAGTATGCAACCGCAGCAATCACCTGATTGCGGCTGAAGTTCAGTTTTGGTTTGCGTACCACCGCGAGGATAAAGAGTGCTGCAATCAGACTCCGCGCGCCCGCAATCGTCACAGGGTTCCAATCGATCACTTTGATGAACAGGCCGCCAAAGCTCCAGAAAACCGCGGTCCCCACCATTGCCAGGATGCCTTTTATGTCTCTTCGCATAGAGGCCCTCAGCGCTCGAGTTTGCGATATACAAGGCGGTGCGGTCTGTCCGCTTCGATGCCCAGCTGTGCTCTCCGCCATTCAGCAAATTCCGACCAGTTTCCATCGAACCAAATTACCTGGGAATCCCCTTCGAAGGCGAGAATGTGCGTGCACACGCGATCGAGGAACCATCGGTCATGGCTGACCACCATCGCTGCTCCCGCAAAATCGTCCAGCGCTTCTTCCAGCGCGCGCAGAGTATTCACATCGAGGTCATTTGTCGGTTCGTCGAGGAGGATGACATTCGCCCCTTCTTTGATCATGAGCGCGAGATTGAGCCGATTCCGCTCGCCGCCAGAGAGAATGCCGACCTTTTTCTGCTGGTCTGCGCCGGAAAAGTTGAACCATGCGCAATACGCGCGGCTTGGCACTTCGATGCGGCCACCGAGCTTGATACTATCCAGGCCTTCCGAAAGAGTTTCCCAGACGGTTTTTTCGGGGTCCAAGCGGGCGCGCATCTGGTCGGCATAGGCGAGCCTTACGGTATCGCCGAGGCGCAAGGTGCCGGCATCAGGTTTTTCTTTGCCGACAATCATATTGAGCAGGGTGGTCTTGCCGGCTCCGTTCGGGCCGATGATGCCAACAATCGCGCCGGGCGGCACGGTAAAATCGAGCCCTTCGAAAAGCACCATATCGCCGAAGGCTTTGGCTAGGCCTTTGGCTTCGATAACGATGTCGCCAAGGCGCGGCCCCGGCGGAATGACAAGCCGCACATCGCGGATTTTTTCTTTTGTGTCCTGATTGAGAAGGCGTTCGTAGCGTTCGATGCGCGCCTTGCTCTTGGCGTGCCGGCCTTTGGGGCTCATCGCGATCCATTCCAGCTCGCGGTCCAGGGTGCGGGCGCGCATGCTCGAGCCCTTTTCTTCTTCTTCGAGGCGCTGGCGCTTCTGTTCGAGCCATGATGAATAATTGCCCTTCCAGGGAATCCCCTCGCCGCGATCGAGTTCGAGTATCCAGCCTGCGACATTTTCGAGGAAATAACGGTCGTGGGTCACCGCGATAACGGTGCCCGGGTATGAACGCAAAAATTGCTCGAGCCAGGCGACTGTTTCCGCGTCGAGGTGGTTGGTCGGCTCATCGAGAAGAAGAATATCGGGCTTTTTAAGAAGGAGCCTGCAGAGCGCTACGCGGCGCCGCTCACCGCCGGAAAGTGTATCGACTATTTGGCCAGGCGGCGGACAGCGGAGCACATCCATGGAAAATTCGAGCTTGGCGTCGATATCCCACGCATCGAGCGCATCGATTCTTTCCTGAATTTCGGCCTGCTTGATAGCAAGCGCGTCAAAGTCGGCATCGGGGTCGCCGAAGGCTTCGTTGACACGTTCGAATTCGGCATGGAGATTCATAATTTCCTGTACACCTTCGGCGACGATGTCCCGTACGGTCTTGCCCGGCTCGAGATGGGGTTCCTGCGGCAGATAGCCGATGGTATAGCCAGGAGCGCAAGCCACTTCGCCCGAATATTCGGTGTCGAGGCCCGCCATAATGCGCAGGAGCGTCGACTTGCCCGAGCCGTTCAAGCCTATGACGCCGATTTTGGCTCCATAGAAATATGAGAGGCTTATATCCTTGAGTACCTGTTTGGTTCCGTATCGCTTCGAAAGGCGGTACATTGAATAAATGATTTTCTTGTCATCTGTTGTGGGCATGCGCACACTATACTGAAAAATGCTGGTTTGGGTCAGGGGGCGAACGCAGGCTGGCAGCGTCAAAGACTTGTATGCCATGCTATACTCATGCCATGGCGACTATGCTCACGCTGCGCATTCTCGAAGCAATTCGTGCCGTTCCATGCGGCAAGGTCGCATCGTACGGACAGATTGCGCTCGCGGCAGGCCATCCGAGAGGTGCTGGCGGTGCTCGCGATGTGGTCCGGATTCTCGCCTCGATGTCAGAAAAACAAAACCTTCCGTGGTGGCGAATCGTACGTAAAGATGGCTCTATCGCCCTTTCGCCGGGCAGCGGCGCCGAGCTTCAGAGAGCTTTATTAGCGCAAGAAAACGTGCCGTTCACAGAAGACAAGAAAGCAGCTGACAGCGCGTTCTGGAATGGGCAGACCGCCAAGTGACCACCCCACGACCACACAGCCGAGAAGCGCCGAATGCCCTGCTGCGGCCAGCACTTATGCCCAGTTGACGAGGTGCGGCCCCTCGATTTCCTTGAAATAGCGAACGGTACCTACGCGCATCTCGCTTGTGGCATCGTCATCGCACACAAGAATCGCCTTCGGATGCAGCTGCAGACAGCTTAAGGTCCACATGTGGTTCACGCCCATTTCGACTGCATTGTGCAGAGCTCGCGCCTTTTCGATGCCCGAAACCAAAATCATCACCTCGCGTGCGTCCATTATGGTACCGACACCGACGGTCAGCGCATAACTCGGTACGTGTTCCGGATTACCGTCGAAAAATCGAGCGTTGGCCAGCTTTGTATCGCGGGTCAGCGTCTTGATGCGCGTACGGGAAGACAGCGAAGAGCCAGGCTCATTGAACGCGATATGTCCGTCTGCTCCCACTCCGCCGACAAAGAGGTCGATGCCCCCCGCATGCTGGATGGCTTCTTCATAGCGCCTGCATTCTTCATCGAGATCCGGCGCCATGCCATCGAGAATATGCACATTTTCTTTTCTTATATCGATGTGCGAAAAGAAGTTTTCCCACATGAAATGGTGGTAGCTGCGCGGATCGCCTGCAGGTAACCCGACATATTCATCCATATTGAACGTGATAACATTCTGAAAGCTCACCTTGCCTGCGCTGCAGAGACGAATCAATTCATGATACATGCCGAGAGGAGTCGAACCGGTAGGCAGGCCCAGCACAAAGGGCGCATTCGCCGGGTGCTCGTTTATGCGCTGCATGACGTGATAGGCTGCCCATCGTGCCACCAATTCATAACTGTTCTGGATAATGACCCTCATGCTGGATACCTCATCGATACACTTTCATTCGCCAGCATCAGCACGGCCCGCTGTGCGGCTATATTTTATTTCGCCACCAATAATTGTCATTTGAACGTTGAATTCGCTGTCTGCGAGCACAATATCCGCCCGGTAACCTGGGCTGATCATGCCGCGCGCGTGCATGCCGAAAATTCTCGCAGGGTTGGCGCTGGCCATTTTTACCGCGCTCTCGAGCGGTACGCCAAAGGAGATAAGATTCCGGACGCCTTCGACCATCGTCAGCGAAGAGCCCGCAATCACACCGTCGCTTGCCCGATAGAAAAGGTTGTTGGCGAGGTAGACTTCTTCATCATTGGCAAACATCGGCGTGTCGGAAGCCTGTTTGGTAGGCTTGAGCGAATCGGTGACGAGCACGATATTGCCTTCGGGCTTGTCTCTGAAAAGAAGGCGAATGAGGTCGGGATGCACATGAAGACCATCGGCGATTATCTCGCAGCTCAAGTCGGGCTGAATCAGCACTGCGCCGACTGCATTCGGGTTTCGGTGGTGGAGGCGGCTCATCGCATTGAACATATGTGTGGAATGCCGGATACCGGCCTGCATGCCTTCGATCATATTTTCGTAGCTCGCGTCGGTATGCCCTGCCTGCAAGACAATGCCGAGCCTGATGCAGAAAAGTGCAAGTTCCCGCATGCCCTTCAGTTCGGGCGCAACCGTCATGCTGACGATATTGCCTTCAGAGGCATCCCACAGCCTTTGCATGAGGCCAAGGTCGACCGGGCGTACAAACTCGACTCGCTGCACGCCCAGCTGGGCAGGCGAAATAAAGGGACCTTCTAGATGCACACCGACAATCTCGGCACCCGGCTCGCGCCCCATCGCAGACACAACCGCCCGGATGGCCCTGATCATGTCTTCTTCAGGCATAGGATAGATGGTCGGCGTAAAGGACGTCACTCCCCATGCTGGAAGAATCCTGCTCATTTCGAGTATGGAATCAGCAGACAAATCTTCGGTGCCATATCCACCTATACCGTGAATATGCGTGTCGATAAAACCGGGGGTGAGGTAGGCGCCTTGCGCATCGATCAGCTCGACTTCGGGTGAAAATACTTTCTGCGCAAAGCGGCGTTCGGAGAATATGTCAGCGATCGTGTTGCCTTCGACAAGCACCGCACTGCGGTCCATGCGCGCATAGCCCGCAATGACGGTGGCATTATGGATGCAAAATGCTGAATGCACGATCTGCCTCATTTGCTCGCTATCTACTTGTTCTGTTGCTGCGGGGGAGCATCGGAACTTGATGCAGGCGCAGGTGCATTTTGTGCGCCGGGCGCTGCTTCTGGAGTCTGTGCCGGCTGCTGAGATTGATCTGCAGGCGCAGCTTGCGTTGCTGAGCCGGTATCTGGCGCTGTGCCAGCTTCGGGAGCCGGCTGCTCGAGTGCCTGTTTCCACTCATCATTGAGCTGATTGATTGTCTGGAAAATAGGGTTATTGGCCTCGTAAACCTTGCTGAAGCGGGTATTCGCTTCTTGGAGGTCAGCCATCGCGAGCTTGAGATCATCGGCCTTGGCTGCAGTCTGCGCATACATAAGCGCTCGGTAGAACATCAGGGTACCAGCAGCTTTGTCATCGCTTGCATATTTTTCATATGCGCGATTGAGGTAGGCAAACCCTGCAGCGGGATCCTGCGCATTGAGCCATGTCGAAAGCAGGGAGCGCACGACATTCGGATCCACCGCGAACTTTGCAGTCACTGCATCGGCAGCGGTATTCGCTTTTTCCTCATTACCCATCCTGACAGCAATCAGATGCTGAATGAGCATCGGCACATATTCATTGGGGAAGCGTGCAATCATCGCTTCGACATATGCATCGGTCTTTGGCTCATCGCTTGAGTTGAGCCCGGCCTTGATACCTTCGACATAGGCATTGTACGTCACATCGCTCGTGTCTGGCTTCGCAATGATTGCATCCACAATTGGATAGACCTCATCGAAGCGGCCGATATCGTTCAGCGTGCTTGCAAGATTTACCTGGAAATTAAGCTCTTCCGGATATGCGGCAATCGCCTTTCTGAGCACCTTTTCGGCTCCATCGTAGTGCTGGAGGTTGATCAAAAGCTCAGCCTGGTTCGAAAGGCTTTGGTCGGTATACGTCTCATAGGCCAGAGCCCTGTCATAATTCTCGACTGCAGTCTGCTGAATGGTCTGACTGTCCTGAATCCAGTTATCGCCGAAATCCTTGTACACTCGATAGAGATAATTGCCCATTTCATAGGAGAGGACAGGAGGCACCGCTTCTCCCGATTTTTCCAATGCGCTCGCCAGATCGAGCGGATTGAAGTCTGCCATATTCTGTTTTTCGGGAGGATTAGCCCGCAGCTCATCGAGATTCTGGCCTTCGGCAAGATCGACGAATCCAAAACTGATCAGCATGCCATTTGCCACATTCCCTTCCAGCGCAAGACGAATCTTTTCGGCAAGAACATATCCATTCTTATTGTCGGCATCGAAAGCGGCGAGAAGGTTCCATGCTTTTGACCATTGCCCCTTGGACTGCAAGAGCCGTGAAGCATTGATGGCATCCTGAGTGTCCTGAGTGGCTTCCGCATAGAACGAAGCAGGTATCTGTGGTTCCTGCGCACCGAGAAGCGCAATCGCGGCAATGAATACGAACGCGAAAACTGCAAATCGTTTCATGAAATACTCCTTGGCAATGAAAAAAACTTAAAATTCATACCTTAACAGAGAATACTTATGTTTGCGCAGAAAGGCAACGGATACCCCAGCAGCCCGCACTACATAAAGTTCTCATTATTGAACAAAGATATCGAAGACTGGTATCATCGCGGCCGGCAAATTCTTGCCTTTTGATGTGCATCGATCGGAGTACACCATGCTGCTCATGCAACACAACCATGCGTTTTGGGAAACAACAGCAGGCAAGCGAATTCTTACGTTAGATTTAATCTATCGTAAGATTTCGGATGCTCAGCGCACATTCATCGACAGCGCTTCGCAGCATGACATCAAGCTGACCTGCCCGCCCGGTTGCGGAAAGTGCTGCCATGGATTTATGCCCGATGTACTCCCGATCGAAGCAGATTACATCGCCTATTACCTTCTCAGCAATGACAAAACATTTCCTGCCGCTGAGGCGTCTTCCCTGCAAATTGCTTCTTCAGCTGAAAATCCTTCACCATGCCCTTTTTACGATCCCGGCAGGCCTGGCGAAAACTGCCGCATCTATCAGGCTCGTCCTCTTGTGTGCAGGCTTTTTGGATATTCTGCAATCAAAGATAAAAATAATCGCCTTTCGTACCGACTCTGCCGTTACATGCCAACTCCGAAAGGGCTCGATGCGCGAATAATGGACCAAGACAGGATTATCAGCAAGATTGGCGAACTGCCCCCGCTCATGACCGATTTTGCGATGGAAGTGCTCTCGCTGGACCCCTCGCAAGCTGGCGAGCGGAAACCGCTCATTGAGGCCATCCGACCGGCTCTGGCGAGCATTGGCACGACCCTGCAGTACTGCCCGGAACCGAATGCCGCGTGATGGAAGTGTTTGCTGTGCCAGGCCTGTCAACCTTGATTGCCTGCCGCCCGACTTGCGTGCTGAGCCGCACATGGTTAGTCTTTGCGTTGCAATGAGCCGCAAATATGTTGTCGTTGCCGGAAATATCGGTGCAGGAAAATCTACCCTCGTCGAACTGCTCGCCGAGCATCTCGGCTTTATTGCCTATTTTGAGCCTGTCTCCGAAAACCCTTTCCTCAAGGATTTTTATGCCGACATGCCGCGATGGGCATTCCAGAGTCAGCTCTTCTTCCTTGCGAACCGGGCTGACATGCACCGGCGGCTCTCGGCCGATCCGCATTCGGTAGTTCAGGATCGCTCTCTGTATGAAGATGCGCAAGTCTTTGCAAAAAATCTTTACCAGCAAGGAATTATGGGAGAACGGGAATGGCGGGTCTACCAGAATCTGTACGAAACGCTCGCGGAGATTCTGCCTCATCCGAGCCTTGTGATTTACATCAGGGCTTCGGTGCCCACCTTGCAGGCACGGATTTCGAGGCGCGGCCGCGATTTCGAAGCAGCGATTCCCGACTCCTATCTCGAGGGTCTCAACCGGCTCTATGAAGAATGGATTTCGTCGTTCACTCTGGCGCCGATTCTTACGATTCCGGGAGATAGCCTCGATTTCGTTGCAGAGTCGAGGGATTTACAGGTAATTCTCAGGACAGTCCGCAGACGGCTCGAGGACAATCAGCCGTATTTATTTCCATTTGAAATGTGATGAATCGAGGTTTGGATTGAGATATAAAAATTGGTATATTTAGTTCAATTGCTATCATTCTGTACCATCATGGAGCTATAGATCAATGAAGAAGAAAATATTGATGCTCATGCTTGAAGTAGGTCTCGGACATAAAATCCCTGCCCTTGCTGTAAAGGAAGATTTGGAATCGAAATATCCTGACGAATTTGATATTTCTGTTGTCGATTTTGCAAAAGAATCCGGAGCCTACAAAGTCGACAAGCAACTTAAGCTCGGATGGGACATTGCGCTCTCTTTCCCTGTGCTGGCACGCATAGGCTATCTTTTTATCGAAATGAACCGCAAGAATGCAAATTATATCGAATTACTCTACAGCGATTTTATTCATAAGGGAATGCAGTTCATAAATAAAGCAAAGCCTGATGTTATCCTGGCTACTCATCCCCTCTGTTTATACATTGCTTCAAAAGCTCGAAAAGAATTTGGAGGAGATTATAAAATTATTTCATATGTTGTTGATCCTTTTGATGGTTACAGCCTTTGGGCAAATCCCGAGTCCGATATAATCCTTGTTGCCACTGAACAATCGAAAAAGCGCCTGATAGAAAGCGGCGCTGACAGTTCCAAAATATTAATTACAGGATTTCCGATCCGTAAGCAATTCTTCAACCTTACAAAAACCAAAGAACAAATATTTGCAGAACTGGAACTTGATCAGAGTAAACCAACGATTCTTGTATCTGGCGGCGGAAGAGGAATATCAAATGTTTACACATTTGCTAAAATCGCCAAGAGAAAAAACATTCCTGTCAATATAATTGTAGTAACTGGAAAAAATATTCGAATGAAAAAAAGTCTTGATGAACTTGCTAGCAATGTGAAAAATCAGACGAATTTTGTATCTCTAGGGTTTGTTAATAACATGAATGAGCTCATCGCAGCTTCCGATGCTGTCGCAGGGAAAGCAGGTGCTTCAACCTTCATGGAAGCAGTATTCATGAACAAACCAATGATTTTCACTGAATGGGCAGCATATAATGATTGGTATATTATCAATTTCGCTCTGGATAATCAAATTGGATGGTATTGTCCCAATTCTATTCTCTTTTGCAATTTGCTGAAAAATATAGTTGAAAATCACAATATTCTCACAAATGCTGAATCAAAAATCAAAGCACTCAATTTTGCCCCCGGGACAGATATCGTTGCTGATGTCATTGCAAAAATGACAAGGACTCAATAAGAACTAGGAGGTTTTCTGTGAGAAAACCATCAATGATTCTTGCTGCAATCTTTGCACTCTCGACCGTTCAAGGCTTTGCACAGAATTGGCCCGAAGGCAAGGGTTCCGATCGCTTCGAAACCTCCCAGGGCCCCCTAGAAATCTTTTTTCTGGGACATGCTTCTCTCATCATTCATTTCCAGAACAGCTATGTATACATTGATCCGGTCAGGCAGTATGCAGATTTTTCGAAATATCCCAAGGCCGACCTCATTCTTGTCACCCATGAGCACAGCGACCATCTCGATCCTTCTGCCATCGCCGCACTGAGCAACCTCGCTACCCGCATCATTCTTCCCGAAGCGAGCAAGAAGAAGCTCGGCAAGGGCGAGGCTCTTGCGCACTATGCTGAAGTCCAGGCCGCGGGGCTGACCCTTCGTGCGGTGCCTGCGTACAATGTGTCTCCAGACAGGCAGGGATTCCATCCGAAATCGCGGGGCGACAATGGGTATCTCATTACCGCAGGCAGTGGGAGTGATGCACTCCATATCTACATAGCGGGCGACACCGAGCCTATTCCCGAAATGGCGGCTCTTGGGCCTGTGGATATCGCTTTTTTGCCCATGAATCAACCCTATACCATGACACCGGAGCAAGCCGCGGCGGCAGCACGCACCATACATCCCAAAATCCTGTATCCCTATCATTTCGGCTCGACGGATACGACCGCGCTTCAGAAGCTCCTTGCGGCGAATCCTGAAATCGAAGTCAGAATAAGGAATCTGCAATAATGGCTCAGAAAGACATCAAATCACCGCTTGGCAAGAAAAAAGGCGCGGATTCTGGTGCAGATGCTGGTGGTCATCCCATTGTGCCTCCCGGCGCGCATGATGAAGCCGATCCGGCGGGTCTCCACTCCCAGGACCGATCCCAATCCGACAAAAAGCTCATCAAATCGGCGACCGACG
>Ga0078972_1009761_pt1 | contig 18606 bp, 13 predicted proteins | sample YelNatPaOPGAMG01_FD_67568 | JGI IMG/M metagenome (GOLD analysis project Ga0078972, IMG submission 67568) | Hot spring thermophilic microbial communities from Obsidian Pool, Yellowstone National Park, USA - OP-RAMG-01 (SPADES assembly) (version 2) | ecosystem: Environmental > Aquatic > Thermal... | reverse complement strand
CGGCCGGCCTGTCCCCGGAGCCCGCGCGGCGGCCGCCTCGGAGGAAGTAGCAACGGCCCTTCACGTTCCTGAGCCTGTAGAACCCCTCTCGCAGCTCGGCGAACTCCTCCCTCCTGTAGCCGAGCGCCTCGAGCCTTCGGATGTCGCTCGGCGTCAGCACCATCTCGGTTTCCCTGCAGCAGGCGCTGCAGCTCAGGCAGAGCGGCCTCGCCCTCCAGACCGTCGGGGTCGGCTCAACGCGCTTCACAGTAGCTACTTCGAAGCTTCCTCAAATGAACCTATCGAAAAGGGCCTTCCGCAACACTCAATTTGCGCTAAGCGCACCCGCAGGAGCTAAAGGCTCCTTCGGTTGAATACTTTCGGTGCTCAGCGGAAAAAATACAAGTATGGTTTAGCCGTGTTTGCTTGGGAAAGTGCGTGAGGGCGCGGGGCTCTGGAGCGTTTGCGGTTGTTCTCGGGGTTGCTTCGCTTTTCCTCCTCGTTGGGGTGCCGCTCGCTTCTGCGCTCGGGGGGCTGTACGAGGCTTCCCTCGAGGATTGGCAGCTTGTGGAGGTGGAGGTCGAGATCTTCGACGAGAGCGGTGCGCCGGCGGGCCCCGCGCACGTTGCCGCTTTCGAGCTGGCGGACGGCGGGCCGAAGCTGCTCGCTGAAGGGCGGGCTAGCTTGAGCGGGGTTTTCAAGTTTGGAGCGAAGGTCCCGAGGAGGCTTGTCGCCGAGCTCGAGAATGGGACGAGGATCTACGCGCCCCTCAACCTCTGGATTATCGCGTGGAGGGAGGATAACCTGCTCGCAACCCTCACCCAACCCATCGACATCACAGCGATGAAGCACCCACTCGACACCATAAAACTCAAAATACAAGCCAGGAGGATCGCGCAAACCGCAACAAAAGAGAGCGCGGCAACCGCAAGCTGGTGCCCGTTGCCCACCGAAGGGGCAGAGTCGTGGGCTTGGACCAGCGTTTTACAAGTGGGTACGTGGGACAGCATCAGTGCCAAATGGTACTACCCTATAGGAACTCGCATTACGGTAGAAAGTAAGGAGAGAGTCTGGTTGGTAAACGAATGCAGATATGGTGGAGATTGGTACAGCGCCGGTAGCACGATCGTGGCGTTAGAGTATGGCGCCGGAAGCGCCGATTGGGTCGGAGGGAGGAACGTTTACACGTCCAAGTTCTACCTCAAATACTACATAGTAAGGTTCTATCCACCCAGTTCTACCGCGCTTCAGATCGAGAAAGCTTACGCTGTCGATACATCTTCTGACCCGCGCGGTGCAATGCATGAGACTGCGAGCTGGAGCGGGCAGCTACCCGGAAGGAGCTACTACAGTTTGATTGGACAGGGCTATCAGATGGATTTCCCCGTTACAGCGGCATTTAACGTATTTACGGTCACGGTCTCTTTCTCGCTGAGCACAGGGGGCGTTAGTATCGGTTTGGGCGTGGGTAAAGCGAGTACGCCTGTAGGAACCCTATCGATAAGAGCGGGCACTTGGCAGCCGGGGTACATGGTTAAAGTAGAGTCGAGCGATGGCAGCTACATAGTCACGCGCTGCAATTGGGTTCGCCCGTAATCAGATTATTTTTCTTGATCGTCCGTTACTTCAGCCAGTTCGCGCGGCACTTTCACCAATGTGAACGCGCAACTACTGTCTTCTTTCTTGACGAAGTATTGCCCCTCCCTTTTCGGGCTCCAGCGGGCTCCCTTGGACGAGAGGTGGACAGCGGCAACGTGCGGTAGAGGGCAGAAGCGGTCGCACGCCGCCAGCGAGAAGGGGCACGCGCTCACTTTGACGTGGAGCTCCTCCGCCCCAACCGACACTTCGGCTTCGGCTCCGAATGTGGAGAGCAGCTCCCTGACGGAAGCCGCTTCGTCGTCGGAGGCTTCCAGGCGGAGCTCGCCGAGCACTCTGGATGCGGCCTCCTCGGCAGCCACCTTGGAGAGCCCGACGGTCAGCACTTTCAAGCTGTTGAGTTTTTCAATGAACGCTTTGAGGAACCTTTCCCTCGCCTCGATAGCTCCACAGTTACTCACACTAGCGTGGGAGGGCTCGGCCTTAAAAAGGCGCGCGTGTAGCCAAACTGTGGTTCACCTAAAAGTACATGTGGAAGCGGACGCTGCTAGCTCAGGTTGTAGGAGCGCGGTTGCCTACCTGACTTCGGAGGAGCCATTCGAGGGTGTTCTCGAGCTGAGGCTGAGGGAGGGTATCGCTGTTACGGGTTGCTGGCCGCGTTGGCCCGACGAGATGAGCGAGCGGTCGGCTGTATGGAGGGTCGAGCCATACACTAGGCGTTTCGGCAATCGCGTTCTCTACTCGTTTGGCGTCCGGCTCGACCTTGAGGGGAGGGTTGAGCTCTCCGCGGCGGTAGACAGGTGGCTGGCGGAGGGCGGCATAGTTGAGCTTGAAGCGCGGAGGAAGGGCGGCTTGAGAGCGGTAGTTGGGCCTTTAGCGCGTAGCTACAGGGTTCTGAGCTCTAAGGGTATTCTGCGAGCGGTTGAAGCGGCGCCTTTCACTTACATTGTGCTCGAAGGAGACTGCGTGGCTGTTCGCCTCCACACGGAGGAGCAGGGCGTGCTGGCTGGGCACCTCGAGTATCAGCCTTCTTTTGAGGAGCTACCGTTCGAGTTGGAGCTGAAGGGGTTCACTGTAGCTAGCGTGGAGAGCGTGCTCCTAGCTAGGCTCGAGGATCTTCACGTTTAGAATTCGGGCGTGCGCTATCCTTTTAAATTATGCACCGGCCCGCTTTCGCATGGCGAGCGGGAAAACCTCGCGCATCCCCGAGTTCTACAAGAAACCTATCGAAGAGAGGAGGAGGATTGTTGCCGAGTTCGCGGGCTTGACAGAGGAGGAAGTCAAGCTGATCGGTAACTTCGGCAACCTCGACCCAGAGATTGCGGACAGGATGATCGAAAACGTGATCGGGGCGATGAGCTACCCGCTGGCCGTCGCTACGAACTTCCTCATAAACGGGAAAGAGTACCTGGTGCCGATGGTTATCGAGGAGGCAAGCGTCGTTGCAGCGGCGAGCAACGCGGCTAGGCTCATGAGGAGGGACGGGGGCATCAAGTCCAGGACCACAGGCCCGCTGATGATCGGGCAGCTCCAGGTAATCGGTCTCAAAGCGCCATATTACGCTAGAGCTCTCGTCCTCGAGCACAAAGACGAGATCATCCAGGCGGCCAACGAGGTGGACGCGACGCTCATCAAAGTCGGCGGGGGTGCTCGCGACGTCGAAGCTAGAGTCGTCGAGGGGCCTAAAGGCCCGATGCTGGTGGTCCACCTCATCGTCGACGTGCGGGACGCGATGGGTGCTAACACGGTGAACACGATGGCAGAGATGGTTACGCCTCTCGTGGAGCGCATTACCGGCGGTAAGGTTCTCCTTAGGATAATTTCCAATTTAGCTGACAGGAGGCTTGTACGCTCGTGGGTCAAAGTCTACAAGGAGGACATTGGGGGCGAAGAGGTGGTTGACGCGATCGTGGACGCTTGGGCTTTCGCCGCCGCGGACCCCTACCGCGCGGCTACCCACAACAAGGGGATCATGAACGGTGTCATCGCGGTAGCGCTCGCTACCGCGCAAGATCACAGGGCGATCGAGGCTGGCGCCCACGCGTACGCCGCCCGCGACGGCAGGTACAGGCCTTTAAGCGTGTGGGAAAAGGACGCGGACGGCAACCTGGTCGGCTCCCTCGAGATGCCGATGGCGGTCGGCACGATCGGCGGTGCCACGAAAGTGCACCCGGTGGCGCGGGTTGCTCTCAAGATCCTGGGCGTGAAGAGCGCAACTGAGCTAGCTGAGGTGATGGGTGCGGTCGGCTTGGCTCAGAACTTTGCCGCGCTTCGCGCGCTTGCGACGGAAGGTATCCAGCGCGGCCACATGAAGCTTCACGCGAGGAACCTGGCGATGATGGCTGGTGCGCGAGGTGAGCTGGTCGACAAAGTGGTGGAGATCATGGTGAGAGAAGGCAAGGTGAACTTCGCTTACGCGCAGGAGCTGGTGCAGAAGCTCTCCGCTGAGGGCGAGGCCGACCGGAAGGGGTAAACGGCTCGAGCGCTAAGCCAGCGACCGCGCCGGCAAACCATTTATACGTCGATCAACCTCTTTTTTCGATGAAATCCAAGGTAGGGCTCGTCTTCTCCGTCATGCCGAGGGAGGTTGCCACGTGGCCCCACAAGGGCTTCGACTACGACGCTCGCGTAGCCTACCTCTCCCGCGCCATCCGGGAGAGCCTTCCAGATGTTGAGTGGGTCGAGCTCGTCGCTAAGAGCCCGGCGGAGTTCAAGGAGCCACCGGGTGTGGGCGCTTACGCGGTCGTGATAGTAGGGATCTGGAACGGCGTGCCCATGCGCGTAGCGGAGACCGGAAAGCCGACCCTGCTCATCGACGACCTGTACGGCGGCAGCGGCGAGTTCCTCCTAACTCTCGCCGCCGCCAGCAAGAAAAGCCTCAAGGTCGCGGGTGTCGCCTCCTCCAACCTCTCCGACGTGGTCAAATCCCTCCGGGCGCTAGCCGCTGTGGATATGCTAGCTCGCTCGAAACTTCTAGTTGTAACGAGTGTGAGCGGTGAAGCGTTCGAGAAATCGAGCAAGCTGGTGGTTGAGCGCGTGGGTACAACGCTCGTGCAGGTGAAGCCGGAGGAGCTGGTCGCCGAGTACGAGCGCGTGAGCGAGAGCGAAGCCGAGCCTGTGGCGCAGCGCTGGATCTCGAGAGCGTTAGCTGTCGTCGAGCCGAGCCGCAGCGAGATCCTGAAGTCGGCTCGAATGTACATCGCCATGAGGAGGCTGCTGGAGAAGCACGGAGCCCAAGGGATCACGATCGACTGCCTAGGCCTCTTCTACGGCGGCAAGCTCCCCGCGTACCCGTGCCTCGGCTTCGTCGAGCTCCTCAACCAGGGCTTCGTCGCGGCGTGCGAGGCGGACATCGACTCGGCTTTAACGCAGATGCTGATCCAGTACGCGACCGGGAGGCCCGGCTTCATCTCGGACCCCGTCATCGACCTCGGCTCGCGGTGGATAGTGTACGCCCACTGCCTAGCCGCCACTAGAGTCTACGGTCCCCAGGGCCCCGAGGTCCCATACAAGATCAGGTCGCACGCAGAGGATCGAGCTGGCGCTTCTCTCCAGGCTTACTGGCCCGTCGGAGAACCTGTGACGACGTTCAAACTGAACGTGGCCGAAGGGGCTGCAGCGATCCACAGCGGTGTGATCGCAGCGAACGTCGAAGAGGAGAAAGCTTGCAGGACGAAGGTCGCAACCGTGTCCAACGTCGAGAGGATACTGGACAACTGGAACAGGGCGGCGAACTTCGGGTGGCACAGGGTCAGCGTAGTCGGAGACTTCAGAAGAGAGCTAGTAACAGCAGCGAAGCTGCTCGGCTTCAGAGTGTTCGAGGAAGATAGGTAGCTTCGGCTGCGAATCGGCAAGACCTGCGCACAAGCAACTGGCGCACCGCGGGGCGCGAGGCGCGTGTCCATCAATGTTTGCAATGAGAGTTAACGGTTACGGGAGGGCAAAGCTTTCGCGGAAAGAGATGTGAACAAAGTATTTTAAGTATAAAAGTAAGCTTTAAAATCGCTCATACGCATGCGATGCTATATGCCAGGAAGGTTGATTTGGTTCCCGCTCGCGCTCGCCTTATTATCTCTCATCGCTTTCGCGGCTCCTCAACAAGAGCTGACGATCAGAGTTTCCGGCGATCCCGGCGCCGCAAATACCACCTTATTCCTTACGCTATCCGCGGGCAATAGCACATGGAGTGAGCGGTGCGACCTCGCCGGGGGGGTCTGCACGATACCCTTGAGCGCGGAGGCCCCTACCGTCGTAGCTGCTCGCTTCACGGGCGGCTACGCTGCTGTGAGGGTCCGCGGGGCTGGCGAAGCTTCGTGGAGCGGCGATCTCTGGCAGGGCTTCTGGCGGCCGGAGCTACAGGTTTCCCTGGTTCTTACGGATCAAGGAGTCGAGTCCCGCTTTAGGGTTCAGCCGGGGAGGGTGAGCGATAGGCTCAGCTTGGATATCGAGGCTAGGAAGGTCTGCGTGGTGGCTATCAACACGAGCAGCGCTATTGAGGGGATAGACATTTTCGTTCCCTCTAGGTGGCGGTTCGCGGCCCGCGAGGTCAACGGGGCATTCTACGTTGTCGTGCCCCAGGGAGCGCAGCTCCAGCTTGGCGTAAGCGTCGCCGAGGACACGGCTTTAGGTAAGCTGCTAGCCCGCATCGTGTCGTACGGTGTTGCTCAACGCCCCGGCTACTGGCGGGGGCTCGTCGTAACCTGCCCTGTCGCCTGCGGCGACGCTAACGCGAGCTTAGCATACTTCCTGGTGAGGGGTGTTAGGGTTGCGCTTGAGAGCTACTTGGCGAGCGAGAGGTCCCTGGCGGGTAGGATCGGCTACGACGTGAGCAACTACCTTGAGGACGCGGAGTTCGCGCTCGTAACTCTGCGCGAGAGCGAGAACGCTTTCGAGAGAAGCGATATGGAGGTGGGGAGAGCCCTTCTCGAGAGGGGTTTAGCGAAAGCCGCTTCGGCGCTCGATGCGTTGAACCAGGCTAAAGCGGACAGCGTACCTTCCTTCCTCTTCCTCTTGACCTTCACGCTCTTCTTCTCGCTGATCGTCGGGAACATCGCCGAGAAGAGGAGGGGGCTCGTGGCGACCGCCGTTTTCGCCGGTCTAGCGGTAGCAGAGCTGGCGCTCATACCCTACGCTAGGATGGCTTTCATCTTCCTAGACCCCGCTACGCTCCAGAGAGCTTCCCCATCTTCGCTCACGCTTTCGCTCGTTACAGCCGCTCTCGGGCTGGTGCTCGTAGGCGCTTTTGCGCTCGGGGCGAAGGGCACGGCGCTCAGCGACTTCTTCTGGTACTCGGTGAAAAGCATGAGGAGGAGGCGGCTCAGGGCTATCCTCACTATAGCCACTATAGCTGTTGTCACAGCGGTTTCCGGCGCTTTCCTCGCCCTCGGCTCCAGCACGGTGGTGAGGGAAGAAACCTTCCCAAGCAGCTTCAGCGGTCTCAGCGTCAGCCACCACCTCACCACCGCAACGTACATCTTCAGGGGGATGGACCAAGCCAACGAGTACATAGTCACGGAGAGCTACGTGCCGCTGTCCCAGGGCGAGGTGGAGTGGCTCTCCAAGGCTGACTGGGTCCAAAAGGTCTACGCTGTGCTCGCGGGCAGGGCGGTCGTCGAGCACGAGGGCTCGAGAGCTCTCGCGCTTATCGTGGCTACCAACGCGACCAAGCTGGACGGTGCGCTCCTATCGGCTAGCCTGGCCGAGCGGCTCGGCGCTAGCGTCGGCTCCACGATAAGCGTGGCTGGGAAGCGGGTCGCTGTAGCTGGAATCTTCAACGACACGTCTACTGTAAAGCTCGCCGACGGCGCGCCGCTCGCAGAGCTTCCCTCCGCTGGCCCTATGGTTCAAGGGGTTGTGATCGCGCCCGTCGAGCTCGCTCCGCGGGGCGCGCAGGTGTACAAGCTGCTGCTGGAGGGCAACCCGCCCAAAGGTTGGAGGGACTCGCTCGTGCGCATGAGCTACACGTGGAGCGGGAACATGACGACCTCCGGCGGGGCGCAGGTGACCACCTACGTCTACGAGTCCTACCGGGTCTGCGAAGCGGGCAGAGGGAGCAGCAGATGTCTCGTTATAGTGGGTGAGTTCGTCCAGGCTTCAGGGGTCCCCGAGTTCACTTTAGTCCTCGTCCTCTCATCCATGGTCGTTGCGGTCTCGCTGCTAGGCTCGATGCACGAAAGGGGTAGAGAGTACTCGACAGCCAGCGCGCTGGGAGCGAGCCCCGCCTACGTCTCGGCGATCGTGCTGGTCGAGGGGTTGAGCTACGGCATCCTAGGCGGCGTGGCCGGCTACGTGCTGGGGCAATTCCTGCAAGCCCTTCTGCCGGCCAGCGCGGTATCGGTCAAGCCGTCGACCTTCAGCCCAATGCTGGCCACGGTGATTGTAGCTATCGTGCCTTCGTTCTTGGGCAGCCTGATCCCGGCGAGAGAAGCTGCGCTCAGGGTTGTGCCGAGCCGCTTGATGCTGAGGAAGCAGGCGGAGGTGCGGGTGTACGAGGACATGGCCGAAGCGAGCGTACCGCTGCGCATCACAGGGGACAGCGAGGAGTTCGCCGAGTACGTGAAGACGCTCGTCAACAGGCCCCCACCCGTCGGTTGGGGACCGATATACATGCGCGTCGACGTGAGAAGGAGGGATGGTAGGATCGAGCTGATCGAGGCGCTCGTGAGCTTCAGGTCGGAGAGAGCGGCGATGTTCCTCGCCAAGATCTACATACCGAGCGGTCCCGGTGAGACGGTAAGGGTAGTGGCCACCTCGCCCACGGGCGAGTGGACCATCGACCACAAAGCTTGCGCCAAGGATTTCATCACCGCGTTGCGCGACGACCTCCTCCGCTACGTGGAGTGGAAGAAGGGGAGGGCGAAACCAGCTCCAGCTAAAACTTAATAGGGGTGTTTCCGCCGTACGCACCGTGCGGAAGCTTTCAAAGGCTTTTCCCATCCTGGCGGTGCTCGCGGCGTTAGCGGCTTCAGCTCAGCCGAACTACCAGGTCGGGCCTCTCCTTTTCGCTATCAGCAACAGGGGGGCTGTGAGGATCAGCGGCGAAGGCTTCAACCTGGGTACTGGGAGTCTTATGAGCTGGGGGCCCGGCTGGCAGTGGGTCGACAGCTGCAGCTGGCAGGACAGCTGGAGCCTCGTGAGCGGCCCTACGGGCTCCGAGGTCGAGTACGAGGTCGAGTGCTACGCGAAGTGCGTGTTCGCCGAGTTCAGGCCTAAGGTGAAGTACTGGGTTGGAGCGAACGCGACACTGCTGGAGGTGAACCTGACGGCGGTGTCCGACTCCTCGTTCGCTGGGATGGCTTGGACGCTGCAGATACCGATCGAGCGCTTCGCGGGCAAAACCATCTACGCGATCAAAGCCGACGGCTCTCTTGTCCCGTTGAAGCTCAGGGAGCAGCACGTGCCCGGCCAGGCGTCGCTCTTCAGCACCGACAACGCGGTCGGCTGGCTCATCCCCGCCACCAACGAGACCGGCTTAGTGATCGCCGTCGCATCGGACCTGTGGCCCCAAGGGATCATGATCAGCGTGGACGACGAGAGAGAGTGGGCCGGGGGGACATACGCGCTCAGAAACTGGCTCTCCCAGCAGTTCCAGCTGCCAGCGAACCAGCGCTTAAGGTTTCTCGTGTACTTCACCCCCTACAGCGGCGATCCCCAACCGGCTGTGCAAAAGGCTGTAGAGGTTTCGCAGGCTTTGGCCAAGGGCTCCACGCTAGACGAGGTAAAAGCCGCAGTTATAGGGGAGCTAGGCGTCGAGGAGGCTCGAGCGGCAAGAGTGAGCCCGACAGCCCTCTACGCCCCCTACGCGGTCCTCGCTGCGGCAGCCGTAGCCGCAGTCGCAGTTGTGTACACGTTCATGAGGAGGCGCACGCGCTCTTCTTGAAACCTTCTCTACGCTCGCAGCGTTAGAAGCGCACCCGCAACCGATTTTTACCATTTCGCCGGAGCTAGCTCGTGCAGCCGAAACCTCGGAGGGACGTTGGAAGCTTGGTCGCGTCGATGGCTCTCGAGGAAAAAGTCGCCCAGCTGCTCTCCGTCCCCGTCGAGGCTCTCCTTGAGGGTGGAGAGTTCTCAAGGCAGAAGGCTAGGGAGCTGCTCGCCCACGGAATCGGCCAGGTGACGAGGGTTTCCGGCAGCCGCCTAGGCCTCAAACCGAGGGAGGCGGTTCGCCTCGTGAACGCGATCCAGCGCTTCCTGGTCGAGGAAACCAGGCTGGGTATCCCGGCGATCGTCCACGAGGAGTCGCTGGCCGGCTTGATGGCTTCGACCGCTACCTGCTTCCCGCAGGCGATAGCGCTCGCCAGCACCTGGAACCCCGACCTCGTCTTTAAGGTGGCCAGCGAGATCAGAAGGCAGACGCTCCTCGTTGGAGCCCGCCAATGCCTAGCGCCCGTTTTCGATCTATGCCTCGACCCGCGCTGGGGCAGGTGCGAGGAGACCTACGGCGAGGACCCGTACTTGGCCGCGGCGATGGGGGTAGCCTACGTTAAAGGGCTGCAGAGCGGCCTGCGTGACGGCGTTATCGCGACGTGCAAGCACTTCGCCGGTCACGGTTCGCCGGAAGGGGGGAGGAACACGGCTCCGTTGAGGGCGGGTGAGCGGGAGCTGCGAGAGGCGCACTTGTTCACGTTTGAGGCTGCGGTCAAGGAGGCGGGAGCGATGGCGGTCATGCCGGCTTACCACGAGATCGACGGTGTGCCCTGCCACGCAAACAGGCGGCTCCTCGCGGGCGTCTTGAGGGGCGAGTGGGGCTTCAAAGGAATCGTCGTCTCCGACTACTTCGCGATCAGGCAGCTGCAGACCTACCACAGGGTGGCAGCCAGCGACCTCGAAGCAGCCGTTGAGGCGCTCGAAGCGGGCGTCGACATCGAGCTGCCCAGCGGGGACTGCTACAAGCGCTTGATCGAAGCGGTCAGGGAGGGCATCGTTTCCGAGAGGAAAATCGAGGAAGCCGCGGCTAGGGTGCTAAGCGTCAAGCAAGCTCTAGGCCTCTTCGACAACCCCTACGTGGACGAGGGAACTGTGCCGGAGGCGCTGGACAACCCCGCCGCGCGCGAGCTGGCCCGCAAAGCGGCCGCCGAGTCGGCGGTGCTCCTGAAGAACAACAGCGTGCTACCGCTGAGGAGCGTGCGGAGGCTGGCGGTCGTGGGGCCGTGCGCTGACGATCCCCTGTGCATGCTGGGCGACTACCACTACGCCGCCCACTTGGGCTTGGATAAGCCGGGCGTTGAGGTCGTGACGGTGCTCGAAGGCATCAGGAAGCTCGCGCCGCCCGGGACTGAGGTGCTCTACGCTAAGGGCTGCGGCATCCTTTCAAAAGACAGGAGCGGCTTCAACGAAGCTGTTGAAGTCGCACAGAAAGCCGATGTCGTCGTCGCGGTAGTGGGGGAGCGGTCGGGCGGTTTCTGGTTAAGCGGCCGCGAGCAGTGCTCAGGAGAAGGCTTGGATAGGAGCGAGCTCGGACTCCCCGGCGTCCAGGAGGAGCTGCTGCGCGAGCTGGTAGCCGCTGGGAAGCCCGTTGTCGCCTTGGTAGTCTCGGGTAGGCCGCTGGCGCTCTCCCGCGACGTTCTCGAGGGGGTCGCTGCGCTTCTCGAAGCGTGGCACCCGGGCGAGGAGGGAGGTGTAGCGCTGGCGGAGTTGCTCTTCGGCATGCGGAGCCCGAGCGGTAGGCTCCCGATCTCTGTTCCAAAGTCCGCCGGCCACGTCCCCGCCTACTACTGGAGGAAGCCTTCCTCCTTCAACCCGTATGTCGAGTCTGACTCGAAACCGCTGTTCCCCTTCGGCTTCGGGCTTAGCTACACGAGCTTCAGGTACAAGGGTCTGCGGGTGGAGCCGGAGCTCCTCGGTCCCGAGAGCTGGCTGGAGGTTTCCACCGTTGTGGAGAACGTGGGGGAGGTGGAGGGCGCTGAGGTCGTCCAGCTCTACGTCTCGAGAACCTACGCGAGCGTTGCGAGACCGGTTAGGGAGCTCAAGGGTTTCGCCAAGGTGTGGCTCAAGCCGGGCGAGGCGGCGCGCGTGACGTTCAGGGTGCCCGTGGACCTCCTCGCCTACTACGATCGGGAGATGCGGCTAGCCGTCGAAGCCGGCGGGTACAGGGTGATCGTTGCCAGGCACGCCGAGGACGAGGGGCTGCAGGCTGCGGTGAGGGTGGAGAAGGGCTTCACGCTCCCCGCGAGGAGGAAGCTGCTGAGCGAAGTTCGAGTCGAGCGCGCGTTGTAACGCGCGCTCAAGACTAAGCCATTGCCCATTTCTTAGGAAAGGATTTACAGCTTAGAATTCGTCGAGGCTCTAGGAAATATGGGCGCTCGCGCTAAGGTGTCTAGGAAGGGGTTGACTACTGTACCAGCGCGGATAAGGAGGGAGCTAGGTATTGAGGAGGGGGATTTCCTAATCTGGGAGGTGGACAGAGAAAGAGATGTGATAAACGTTAGGGTTGTGAAGAACCCTTTGAAGCACTTAAAAGGCAAGTACAACGACCCTCGGCTCTCGTACGAAATGGTCGAGGGAGTCGCCGACTCGCTGCTGGAGGGTGAGGTTCTTGCCGGTGATAGAGCTGGACATGATCCTCGCGCTACTGAACAGAGCCGATAGACTGCACGCTGTTGCCAGCAGGTTGTTCGAAAAGATAGCGAGTGGCGAGTTGAAGAGGGTGGCAGTCGCAGTTTCAGCGTACTTGGAGATGGAGCTTATAATGAGGTCAAAAGGTTTCGATCATAATGAAATCCATAAAGAACATCAAAGGCTAGCTGCGCATAACGTGAGACGGTCAGCTCGTGGAATCCCGCATCGCTGCCCCGCACTGCTACCGTGCGACTTCCTGCTTGACGCGTTCGAGCCCGAAAGCTCCTCCCCTCCGGCTGTGGGGGCAACGCATTTTTACCTTGCAGAAGCATGGGTTGCGTGCTCGACCGCAGGATCTTCTCCAACCCTCCCAGCGAGTACAGGGGTGCGCCGTTCTGGTCGATCAACGACGAGCTCGACCCCGCGGAGGTGGCGAGGCAGGTCCGCTTGATGGTGGACGCCGGCTTCGGTGGCGCCTTCTTCCACGCAAGGGAGGGGCTCGCGACCCCCTTCCTCGGCACCAGGTGGTTCGAAGCGTTCGAGGCGGCGGTGAAGGCAGCGGAGGAGAGGGGTGCACACGTGTGGATTTACGACGAGCTGCGCTGGCCCTCGGGCTTCGCCGGCGGCATCGTGCCGGCGCTGGGACCGCGCGCCAGGGCTAAGGCGCTCGTCGCCGTCGCCTCGGAGAGGGCCTTCGCTGGAGAGGGGGTCGTCGCCGCGTTCCGCTTGAAGCTCGACGAGAGGGGTATTCCCGTAGGATACGAGCGCGCCGAGCCCGGCGAGGTGGGCAAAGCCTCGCTCTACCTCACCTTCGTCGAGTACGTGGCTCAGCCGGGCGAGACGTGGTACGAGGGCTTCTGTTACGTGGACTTGCTCGACTGGGAGGTCGTGGCGGAGTTCCTGAAAGCGGCGTACGAGCCCTACCTCGCGTTCAAAGGGTACTTCGGCAGGGTCGTGCCGGGGGTGTTCACGGACGAGCCGAACATCGAGTCGAGCAGGCCCCACGCGAGACCGCAGCTGCCGCCGAGGGGACCCCGCTTCCCGGCTCTAGCCTTCCCGTGGACCACCAGGCTGCCGGAGAGGTTCATGGAGCTGAATGGGTACGACGTGAGGGGGCGGCTGCCCGAGCTCGTCTTCGACTTGGGGGGCTACCTGAAGACGAGGTACGACTTCTGGCGGACCGTAACGCTGATGTTCGTCGAAGCCTTCTCCAAGCAGGCTTACGAGTGGTGCGACCGCCACGGGCTCAAGTTCACCGGACACTACCTCGCCGAGGACACCCTGCTGAGCCAGCTCAGGTGTGCGGGCTCTGTGATGCCGCACTACGAGTTCGAGCACGTGCCGGGGATCGACCACCTCGGCTTCCAGATATGGGGCAGCTTGCTCACGGCGAAGCAAGTCGCGAGCGCCGCCAACCAGCTGGGGAGGGAGCGCGTGCTCTGCGAGACGTACGGGTGCCTAGGCAACTACCCGAGCTTCGCTGACAGGAAGTGGATCGGCGACTTCCTCTACGCCCTCGGCGTCAACTTCCTCAACCACCACCTCCTCCCCTACTCGCTCAGGGGTAGGAGGAAGCGCGACTACGGGCTCAACTTCCACTGGGCGCAGCCGTGGTGGAAGTACAACAGGCTGATCGAAGACTACTTCGCGAGGCTCAGTTACGCTCTCTCCCGCGGCGCGCGGGTGGCTAACGTGCTTGTGCTCCACCCGATCGGCAGCGCGTGGGCCCTCTACAGCCCTCTAAGCGAGCGGAAGGTCGCCGAGCTCGACGAAAAGCTCCAGGAGCTGATGAGGGCCCTCCTCGCGATCCACGTCGACTTCGAGCTGGGCGATGAGATTCTGATGTCCAAGCACGCGAGGGTCGAGGGAGCTGAAGGTCGCCGAGCTCGACGAAAAGCTCCAGGAGCTGATGAGGGCCCTCCTCGCGATCCACGTCGACTTCGAGCTGGGCGATGAGATTCTGATGTCCAAGCACGCGAGGGTCGAGGGAGCTAAGCTGAGGGTCGGCAGGGCCCTCTACTACGCTGTGGTTGTGCCGCCGTGCGTCACGATCGCATCCTCCACGCTGAAGCTGCTGAGGGAGCTCGCCGCCGCGGGAGGGGTCGTTGTGTTCGTTGAGAGGCCGCCTTCCGCAGTGGACGGGCGCCCCTCGCCCGAGCTCGACGAGCTGGTCAAGACGGCCCACTACGCTCCCAGCGTCAGCCGCGAGGCGCTCGAGAAGGCTTTGAGCGGGGTGCCGCGACCGGTGGTGATCAAAGGGGACCTGGACGGCAGCGTGCTCTACCACCTCAGGAGGGACGGGGAGTCTGCGATCCTCTTCCTCGCGAATACGGACCGCACCTCCAGCCGCAAGCTCAGGGTGGGGCTCGAGGGCTCGTGGAAGCCCGAGCTCTGGGACGCTGTTACGGGCGAGGTCCGCGAGCTTGGAGCGGTCGCAGAGGGCGGCAGGACGTGGCTGGAGATCGAGCTTCCGCCCATCGGCTCGGCGCTCCTCGTCTTCCACCCGGGCACACCGGCGGCACCCGCGGTCTCGGCGAAGCTCGAGGTTAGGGAGGTGGAGCTCGGCGAAGCCGGGTGGCGGGTGAGGAGGCTCGACCCCAACGCGCTCGTGCTCGACTACTGCTACTACAGCGTGGAGGGCGAGCCGTGGAGGGGTCCGGTCCCCGTGTGGAGAGCTCACAGGGAGATCGCGAGCAGGGGCGTGGGGGCCAGGTTCGCCCTACGCTTCGAGTTCGAGTGCGAGGTGGAACCGAAGGGCAGGAGCATCAAGCTGGTCGTCGAAAAGCCGAGTCTTTACGAGGTCCATGTCAACGGCCGGCCGGTCGAGTGGGCTGGCAGCTGGCTCGACCCCAGCTTTGGCACCGCCGAGATCTCCGGATTGCTCGCGCAGGGGAGGAACGTGGTCGAGCTGAGGGGCGTCGTGGGCGTGGAGCCCGAGCTGGAGCCCATCTACGTGGTAGGCGACTTCGGGGTCGAAGCCCGCCCGCAAGGCGGCTCGAGGATCGTGGAGGAGAAGGAGCTCGTCAACGCGTCCGACTTGTGCAGGGAGGGGTTGCCGTTCTACGCCGGCAGCGTTGAGCTGAGGAAGAGCGTGGAGGTCCCTGACAGCTTCAAGCGCGCTGTGCTGAGGTTCGGGGAGCTGAATGCGGCGCTAGCGGAGGTGCGCGTCAACGGGGCGAGAGCGGGCTTCGCCCTCTTCCCGCCGTACGAGGTGGACGTGACGCCACTGCTCAAGCCGGGGAGCAACGAGCTTGAAGTCGTGCTCGTCGGCACGCTAAGGAACCTGTTCGGCCCCCTCCACTACGCGGGCGGCGACCCCGCGTGGATCGGCCCCGAAGCGTTCAGCGATGCAGCGCACTGGACTGACGAGTACGTGCTCAAGCCTTTCGGGTTCAAGGGTGCTAAGATGATTTTTATTATTGAAAAATATTAAAAAGCTCTTTATTTTTTAGTAAAGGTCCTCCTCCTTGAGCCTGTAGAAGCTCGTGTGCGGCTCCGTCTGGTACCAGTAGGCGACGCTGCTGTAGTCGGCTTCGACGTCGCTCCACTCGCCGTGCGGCGTGGTGACCGTTATCCACTCCCTGAAGGGTACAGGGTCCGGGATGTGGAACCTGTAGGCCGCGATCTCGCCGCTCTCCTCGCTCTTGTGCAGGAGGCCGTGGAACGGCGCTGTGAAGGGGCCTCCGGCGAAGTACCAGCCAGAGAGGAAGTAGTCCTCCGTGCCCGTTGCCTGGTAAACGACCTCGCCGTCCGCCTCGATCCTGGTATTCCCTTCGAGAAAGCCTAAGCCGCCGGCGATGGGGCTTTTGAGGCTGAGCCCTCTCATGTACAGGTATACGCCGACGTAGTGGCCTCGCCCCCTAGCCTTTAAGATCGTGTAAGGCTCGCACGTTTTCACCCGCTTTTCGCGCCGCCAGACCGCGTGGAACCTGCCCATGTGCGAGACGTCGACACCGGTGTAGTAGCCGATGATGTAGTATAGGTTGGAGACCTCCTCCGCGCCCAGGTTCTCGACCTCGATCCTCGCTTTCTCGAAGGGCATGGGTAGGAAGCAGTAGAAGCCGCCGCTGCTGAGGCCCACCGGGAGCGAGAAAGCGTTGGCGGCGAGCAATGGGCGGGGCGAGAAAGCCCTGTGGCCTTGCAGGAAGAAGTCGCCGATCGGCGACTCAACGCTGGGCTCGCTCTCGCCGTCCCAGTACGCCCTGACTACCACGTTACGCAGGAACCGGCGGTCGTGCGCGTTGATCGTCATCCACAAGCTCGCGATAACCCCCGGCTCCTCGGCCCTGAACATCTCCAGCTTCTCCCCCGGTTCGAGAGTGTAGAAGTCGAGCCAAGCTTCAGCGGGCTCGCCCTTGAGCACACCCTTCCTCCTCAGGTGCTCAACAAGCCAGCCGGGAGCGGTTTCAAGCAGCTTCCTAGCGTCAACCCTGTGCGTGCTCGAAGCGTACCTCATCCTGTAATCCTTGAACTTGGGCAGTTCGAGCAGCACACTCGAGCGAGCGCCCTCCCTCTAAAAAGAGTTGCGGGAGTCAGAGGCGCTTGAGGAAGATTACATCGTCTTCGTAGGCGTAGAGAACTTCTTCGAGCTCCTCGAAGACTTCGCTGCCGCGCTCGTGGACGGAGTATCCTAGGCTGGTGAACAGTGCGATCGACGCTCTGTTGCTCGACCTCGTGCTAGCGGCGGCGAACCTGCAACCGCGCTGGCGGAACAGCTTCTCAGCTTCCTCGACAAGCCTTTTACCTATCCCTCTCCCGCGCCAGGCGGGAGCGACGGCGACGAACGCCACGACCCCCACCCTGCCGTAGCCTTCGCAGCTCATCACGTAGAGCTCGGCCGCTCCCACCACCTCGCCGTCCACCTCCGCTACGATTGTCTCGAGTCGGTCGAGGAGCCTGATCGACCAGTACTGGTAGCTGCCGGTGAACGACTCCTCGAAGATCCTCGCGACTTTCTCCCTATCCCCCGTCCTCATCCGGTGGATCGCGAGCACGGGAGGAGGGGCGCCGGCACCTTTATCTCGCTTTCAACTTGTTGCTTCAGGATGGCTGAGCAGATCGACGAGTACTTGAGGAGGCTCGAGGAGGCGAGGGAGCTTCGGAGGCGTAGCGCCGATTGGGGCCACATCGAGTCGAGGCCGGAGCCTTTGAGGACGGCGCTCAAGCTCCTTGTGGAGACGGGCGACCTCTGGTACTCGTCGAAGCTGAGCGGAGTACCCCTCGACGAGCTGAACGAGGAGCGGAAGAAAGCGCGGATACCGCTGGTGGTGGTCTAGTGTCGCTTGCCGGCACTGGCACGTGCTTCCTGATAAACTGGTTGATCTTCAGGCAGTGAAAGAGCATCTTCAAGATGCCGATGAACGCGGTTCTGAGCGTCACTGCCGAGGCGGAGTTCTCCGGAGCCGAAAAAGCTGGGTATGAGCGTGGAGAGCCTGCGACTCGCTTGGCGCGAACAATGCACTCCTGCTCGCGTGAAAAATACTTTCGGTGTTTTCGCTGGCGAGCGCTTATTACCTCATCCTCGAGAAGCGGGGACCGGGGGATGATGTGTGGCTTAGGAGCGTAGCCGTGAAGATACCGTGCTAGGCTGACCCCCTCCCCCGGCCCCATTGGATCCATGACCCAGTGGTATAAAAGTCTCACGTGGTACAGGAGGTGGAGCCCTCAAGGTCTAGCGCGCATCAGCGCTGTTGGCGCCGGTACTTACGGGTTTTGAGGAGCCGGCGCGGGGGCAAGCCGGCGGGAACAGGATCACGCGGCAGCCAACCGGAGGCGGCGAGCATATACGCTCCCTTCGTTCTGGAACTGCGTGCTAGCTTACACGGTAGGTTACGGGGACCTAAAGCCTGAGCGCTTCCTAGCGCTCGTGAGAGAGCTGGGCGTAAAAGTCGTTGCGGACGTGCGGAGTTTCCCCCGGTCGAAGCTCGAGTTCTACGCGGGTGAGAGGCTGCGCGCCTCCCTCTCCGAGGTCGGCGTGGATTACGCGTGGTTCGGCGAGCTGGGGGCTCTGGGGCTCGCGAGGAGCTATAGGCCGGGCGAGGACGTAACGTGCACAGACTCCCCCACGTTCCGAGCTTACGTCCACTACCTCGTCTCCAACCCCCGCGCCCTCGCCGCGCTCGCTAGGCTGAGGGACGCTGCAGCGCAAGGCCGGACCCCGCTGGTGCTCTGCAGGGAGAGGAAGCCGGAGCACTGCCACAGGCAGTTCGTAGCCGATGCGTTGGTCGCGATGGGGGTCAGAGTCGTGCACGTGGTCGGGGAGCAGCGCATAGAGCACCTAGGTTCCCCTTGCTACAACTACGTAGCTTCTAAGCTCGCTAGAGCTCGCTTGCGCTAGGATAGGTTACAGCTGACCGAAGCTAAGCTTGGGTTTAGGATAACTTAAGCAGTTTCCTAGCGTTCGCGTGGAGGATTGCCTCGCGTTCTCCTGGGGATAATTCCATATCCTCGAGCACCCTTAGGTGCGCTCTCACC
>Ga0078972_1008693_pt2 | contig 18614 bp, 23 predicted proteins | sample YelNatPaOPGAMG01_FD_67568 | JGI IMG/M metagenome (GOLD analysis project Ga0078972, IMG submission 67568) | Hot spring thermophilic microbial communities from Obsidian Pool, Yellowstone National Park, USA - OP-RAMG-01 (SPADES assembly) (version 2) | ecosystem: Environmental > Aquatic > Thermal... | reverse complement strand
GGATTTAACGGATTTTTAAACGGATTGCCACGGATACCCTTATTAAACAACCCCTTGCCTTAATAAACAATGCCTTTATCCGTGTAAATCCGTGTGGCTTTTTAATCCGTTTAATCCGTGTTTCTTAATCCGTGCTAATCCGTGATTAAATCACTGTAATCATTCCTTAGTTTTGCGTTTTGCCTTTTACGTTTTACGTTATCTATTTGTCCCTGATTATTGAATAACTCTGAGGTCTCTACTATCTTCCCTTGACTTAACTAATTGCTGTGCTACACTTTAAATAGGGGTATAATTAAAAAGAAGGTATATATGAGACACTCAAGGAAAGGTTTTACATTTTTAGAAATTTTGATTGTGGCACTTATTTTCTTTGTGGCTGTCTTTACTTTGGCCGCACTCTATGCGAGTTGTCTGACATTGCTTTCCCAGGCAAAAGAAATAGATATTGTTACCAATGACATAAAAAACGTAATGGAAAATATAAAAGGTCTTCCATTTTCCAGTATTATGACAAATTTTCCTGACGGCGCATCTGTGCCTGGGGTTTATCTTTTAAGAAATGAGACATTAATCGTGTCATATCCATCTGTTACGCCAGAACTTTTAGAGATACAGGTAGAGGCGCACTGGTTAGGCAGGGACAATAAAGAACACCAGCAGACTTTTAAAACCATAGTTTATAAAGGGCTATGAAAGATAAAGGCTTAACGATTGTTGAAGTGGCTATCTCCAGTATTATTCTGTCAGTAATCGCAGGGCTTTTAATCACAGCCTATATGCAGGGCATATCTATATTTCAAACTGCTGATATCAATAGCACCTTGCAGGGCAATGCCCGCACTGCCTTTAATATGCTATCTCTGGATTTAAGAAAGACTTCTAGGAACCAGATTCAGATTATGCAAAATAACCCATTCTCTGGGACAGATACAATAATCTATCATTTGCCTCGCGAATCTGCAGGTATGCCTGTGTTAACAGGAGATAATACTATTGACTGGAATACATCTACCATAACTATAGGATTAGACCAAATAGAACCCAAAAGATTAGTCAAAGATATTGACGGGGTTAAAACACCCATAACGCATAACGTAAAAAGCATACGTTTTATAGACCACACAATAGACAGCGCTTTACAGTTGGATGAATTAAAGGTCATTTTAAATATGGAAGAAACCGGCACCGCAGGTAAGGTATATAATTTAACTTATACCTGTATTATAAATATGAGGAACTAAAATGGTGAATTTAATCAAAAAGGGAAATAGGGGCGTGGCTTTAATACTCGCTTTATTGGTAATAGTCACCTTATTAATTCTCTCAGGGATTATGCTTGGTAAGGCAGTAACTGAATACAATCTCATCAGGAGAAACAAACTCCTAAGCGAAGCCTTTTATCTTGCTGAGGGGGCTGTAGAGAAATCCGCACAGCAACTTGCATATAAAATAGCGAATTATTTGCCTACACCGGATACCTTAAGCGAAGGACTGGATATCTCTACGGACTTTCAGGTAAGTTATGGCTGGGAGGCCTTAAGTGCTGAGAAGGCAATAACAGACCCATACGGAATAACAAACTTTGTCAGGAGTTTTAAACTAAGCGGAATAGCCACCCACAAACAATACCCTGATATATCTGTAACCATCAACCAGATTATATCTCTGGAAAAAACCTACACATTTCAGCATGCCGTATTCTACACTGACGACCTGGAAATGCTTCCAGGCGCAAATATGACCTTGTCAGGGAGAATCCACAGCAATAAAGACATATACATCGCTGTGGATGGTTCAGGCAACACCCTTACCGTAGATACCAATTATTTATACAGCGCCGGAAACATTTATAATAAACGCAAGGATAGCACCAAGGATATGCTGGGTAAGGTAAAAATAAAAATTAAGGATACCTCTAACTATGACTATATGAAAAGACCTGGCGAAATAGAACCATTAGATTCTGAAAGGTCTGATTGGACAGATGAATCTCAAGCGCGCTGGGCAGGAACAGTAAAAAGCAGCGTCCATGGCATACCATCCCTTGAGACTCCTGTAGTGGCATCAATCCAACCTGATGGATACTATGCCGAAAATGCCGGATTAAAAATCGTAAATGGCACTGCTTACGACTCAGGCGGCAATAGCGTAACCCTGCCTCCTGGGACAATCACAGAAAGCACAATCTATAACCAGCGCGAACAAAAATGGGTTACCGTTACGAATATAGATATGATAAATCTAAACGCCTCGGGATTCTTTCCAGCTAACGGGCTTTTATATGTAACGAGGACTGATGCCACTGCCTCGCAGCCAAACGGAATCAGGATAAAAAACGGCAGTCAATTAAAAGGCCCATTAACAGTGGTATCTAATGCCCCTGTATACATCCAGGGAAGTTATAACAATAACATAAAGAAACCTGCAGCCATAATTTGCGATTCCTTAAATATCCTATCCAATAGTTGGGATGACGCCCACAGCCAAGACCCTAACCTAAATAATAAAATCGCCTCTTTTACAGAAGTAAACACCGCATTTATCTCCGGTGTGGACACAACCACTCCCGGGAATTATAATGGCGGCTTGGAAAATTATCCAAGATTGCACGAAAACTGGACAGGAAAAACTTTAAAGATTAGAGGCGCATTCGTGGAATTGTGGGATAGTCAAATCGCGCAAGGGTCCTGGCACTATGGAAGTCCTTATTACACTGCGCCTATCAGGGATTGGAATTATGACACAGATTTTAACGACAGTTCAAAACTCCCACCTTTTACGCCATTCGCAGTTAAAACCAGAAAAGTCGCCTGGTGGAAAGAATAAAAAATTAAACCCTACCTATATGTTTATTGATGCAATCAATAAGTTTTCTTAAGGTCACAGGTTTAGCTATAAAGGGATGTCCGGCTATAACGTTGCCATAAGGAGAAACCTCATCCTCTTTAACAATCGCCGTTAAAAATACAACCGGGACTGTGTTTAAATCCGGGTCAGACCTTATCTGATGGGCAAGGTCCCCGCCATCAATATCCGGCATAATTATGTCAAGAAAAATAAGGTCGGGTTTATATTCACGTGCAGTAGCCAATCCACGCTTTCCGTCAGTCTCTATTTTAACCTCGTATTCGCCGGTTCCTTCCAGATTTAATTTAACCAGTCTTGCGAAATTTTCTTCGTCATCAATAACCAATATTTTCCTTTTTAACACAGCCATCCCCCCTTTCAAATCTTAAAAAACAAAATAGTCATCAAACCTCCGCCTTCTATATTCTTTACTTCAATTCTACCTTTATGCATATCAATTATATTCTCCACTATAGACAAACCCAATCCTGTGCCTCCTTCTTTATGCCTGGTGGTAAAAAAGGGGTCAAATATCTTCCTTAAGATTTCCTCGGGTACGCCAGGACCTGTATCGCTAATTTCAGCAATAACTACTGTTTCGCCAAGGCTAAAGATGTCCTCCTTTCTGCGTCCTACTGCGTGCTTTGGTTCGGTAAATTTATCTATATAAGTCCTTACAGTTATCTTTCCGCCATCAGGCATAGCCTGGACGGAATTCATAAAAATATTTACAAATACCTGCTCTATTTTATTCTTATCCATTAATATATCAGGTATCTCTATGCTAAAATCCTGAATTATCTCTATATTACCTTCGTCAAAAATATGCCTCATCAGTGATATTGATTTCTCTACCACTTCATTTATATTTGCCTTTTCCATATTTAACCTTGAGGAACTTGAGAAATCCAACAGGCCTTCAACAATATTATCCGCCCTCTCCACCGCCTCTTTTATATACTCTAGTGTCAATTGGACGTTCTCATCTTTGGAGTCAATCTTACCCAAGAGATATTCTACCCCTTGAATGATTATGGCTAAAGGGTTTTTGACTTCGTGGGCAACGGCGCTGGCGAGCCTGCCCACAACCTCCATCTTCTCTGCCTGAATAAGTTGAAACTGCGTCTCTTTGAGTTTAAGATAAGCCTTGTGTAACTGCCTCTGTGCCTTTTGACGTTCAAGAAGTTCTAATTTAAGTTGCTCAAAGGCGCTCCTTAAATCCCTTGTGCGCTCTGCCACCTCTATTTCCAGATGGTCCTTTGCCTTAAGCAATTGTTCCTCTGCGCGCTTGCGTTCGGTAATATCCTGGGCAGCACACACTATCCCTTCTATCCTGCCGTTTGCATCAAACATAAGAGAACCAGCCAACAGCACAGGTATTTCTTTGCCGTCTTTGGTCAAATATACCTCTTCAAGATTTCTGATTAATCTTGCCATATTTAAATTACCCAACCACTTCATAATAAATGAATCCACATCGGGTTTGAGTATCTTCTTTAGCGGCTCTCCGATGAGTTCCCTTTCAGCATAACCAAGCATAACGCAGGTAGCGGCATTTACTGTCCTTATAAACCCATCGCGTGAGATAACAATTAAGGCGTCGTTTGTAGAACGCAGGATATTCTCTGTATATTCCTTTGCCGCAATAATTTCATTTTGGGATTTACGCAAATCCTCAGCCATTTTATTAAAAGAAGCGGCCAAGTCTCCTAATTCATCTCTGGAATTTAAGTCAATCCTGTAGTTTAACTGACCCTTGCCGATAATCTCAGTGCCGACTTTCAATTTATTCAAAGAAATAATTATGCCCCTTATCAGTTTGAAATAAATAAAAAGCAGAAGAATAAAAAAAACTAACAATATTAAAAGGGCCTGTATAACAGGAGCAAAAGAACGGCGTATAATTATCGCTGAAAATAAACCTACGGTTAAACTCGTGACAAAAAGGGTGATTATTAATTTGGCTTTTATGCTCATTGCCTGTGCCTTTTGTCTTTTCTTAAACCCTATTCAGGAGGTCCTGTTAGCAAATTTAATGTCAATATTATTTTATTCCTAAATTATCTATTCCGCAACCTTCATTTTTATATCTAAAATAAAAATATTAGGTACGGTTTAGAAAAAACATTTTAATCTGTCAGAAAGTCTTAATACTATTTTTTATGCATTAAAAAATCTCGAAAGATAATTTCTTTCGAGATTTTTAAGCAGACACTACATCCCCATCTGGCCTGCCTTTGTTATTTTTAGGCACTGTATTTTTTAAGGCTAAGCCGTATCTTTACAGCGAAATATTTCTTTATTTTGGCGCCTTAATGTTTTGCCTTAAGCAACTGCAATAAAATCAAGGTAATGGCAATCAGAAGGCAGGTATTTGTAAATGCCAAGAAGGCCTCTGCCTCAATTGCCCCTTTTGGCGGTATAGGCACAGGAACCATAGTTAAACGAGAAATAATACCCACAACCAGACTTATGACCGCCAAAACTAAAAGGACATTCACCATACCTTTCATCTCGCTCACCCCCTTCCATCTTAAGTTTTTATTGGCTAATAAACCTTTATATATAATAACTTATGCTAATTTATTATCCTATTAAAAATTAAAAAAGTAAAGTATTTTTATAACCTTGGTTAGGCTGTCAGGGAAGGAAGTTCTAAAGAGTTTTGCTTATCTGACATCCAGTGCATCGCGCGGTTACGCGTAAGCCACTGTTTGACAATACGATAACCCATAAGACGAAACAAGGCGTTTCTGAAACGTAATTTCGCCAGAAGCAAGAATACCTGGGAAAGAGAATAAAAACGGCAATACGCCTTAGCAACATTTATCTGTAGTTGTCTTGCAGAGAGTAGTTTAGGTTTAAAAACTACGTGTTGGCCGTCATAAAGGCTCCAATCGCGGCTAAAAATTCGTTTTTGTCTTTGCAAATCATTATACACCTTTGTGCCAGGCAGTGGAGTCAAAATCATCATCTGGATAGTGTCTATTTTTTGTTTTATGGCAAAGCGCAAGGTATCCCATACCGTCCGCTCATTGTCGTCATCGCCTCCTAAAACAAACATACCGTGAATCTTGATTCTTTTCCTATGAAATGCCCTTATCGCATGGACTATATCTTCCAGGGATTGCCTCTTTTGGTAAGCCTCAAGCGTCTTTTTATTTATGGATTCAAATCCTACGCATACAACAGAACAACCAGCCTTTGCCATAAGGGAAAGAAGGGCATCATCTTTAGCAATATCGCAGCGCACCTGGCAGGCCCAATTTTTTATTCTATATTTGTCCATCAATTCCAATAATGTGCGCGTGCGCTGTGGATTGGCAGTGAAATTGTCGTCACAAAAGAAAAATTGATTTGCGTCTCTTGACCGCAATTCTTCAAGTACGCTTGATGCGCTGCGAAAACGATAGGAACGGCCGAACATCTTGGTAACAGAGCAGAAAACACAATCAAAAGGACATCCCCTTGAAGTTGAAATAGGCATAATAAAAAGACCTGGCTTATATCCCTTAATCAAGGAAAAATCAGGAAACGGCAGTTTATCCAATTCCTGCACTGCCTCGCCTTTTACTATCGGTTCAGACCGCCTTCCTTCCACAACATCAACTATAACATCCTCTGCCTCTCCAACTACCACCTGCCTGGCGTACCCTAAAGCCTCTTCTGGCAATAGGCTTGCATGAACCCCGCCTATGATGACCTTTTCGCGTGGGAATTTCTTTGCTATCTCATAACCCCGCCTTGCTGTCGAAGTCAGTATAGAAATCCCCACAAGGTCAGCCTGTATCCGCTCATAGTCAGGCTGCTCGATATCCTCATTGTAAATCTCAACCTTATGCCCCCTGTCGCGCAGTATTGTTCCTAAGTATAGAGGTCCTAAAAGGGGCATATGCAGTTTGCTATAGACATTGGCCTCTGATGCGGATGGTTCAATAAATACTATCTTCATAGTTATAACTTACCGCTATTACTGGACGATTTTTACGTTAAGCGCCCGTGGACCTTTCGGAGATTTCTCAACTTCAAATTCAACGGATTGGTCTTCATGCAAAGCGTCAAACTGGACATCCATAAGGCTGGACTGATGAAAAAATATCTCTCTGCCATCTGTACCTGCGATAAAACCAAAGCCTCTATCGCGAATAAGTTTCTTAATCTTGCCTGTCTGCATAAAATTCTCCTTTCACCTAAAAAAATAAAGCCCGGTCCCTTTAAAGAAACCGGGCTTGTGTTTTTTAGGTTATATTTTAACTACTTTAGTAGCCTGTTCTCCTTTTGGGCCCTTTTCAACCTCAAACTCAACTTCCTGCCCCTCTTCCAGTGATTTATATCCCTCGCCCTGGATAGCGCTATGATGCACAAAGACATCACTGCCGGACTCAGGGGTTATAAAACCATAACCCTTCTGGTTGGAGAACCATTTGACTTTACCTCTTGCCATTATCCTACTACCTCCTTCCTCAAAAATTATAGTAAATACTATCTGTCTGAACAAGACAGGAATAACAGAAACTAAAAAGGCCGTCAAGGTCAACCATCCAGACCTTACGGCCTTTAGATTTCTTCCTTTTATTTACTACAACTATATTATACTACCTTTTTTAGATATGTCAAGGAATTTTTGGGATCCCTTTCCCAACTCGCTAACTCGTAAACTCGCTAACCTTATTAGTATTTAGTATTGTGTAATGTGTATTGCGTAATGTGTAATGAATAATGAGTAATCGCCGTAATCATTCCTTAGTTTTGCGTTTTGCCTTTTGCTCTTTGCGTTATCTAAGGTACCTGTGGATTATAATCACGGATTTAACGGATTTTTAATCGGATTACCACGGATACCCTTATTAAACAATCCCTTGCCTTAATTAAACAATGCCTTTATCCGTTTAATCCGTGTGGCTTTTCAATCCGTTTAATCCGTGTCTCTTTTAATCCGTGTTAATCCGTGATTTTCAATCCGTGATTTTAATGCCGGGTCTTACCGTATGGAGATATTTCTCGCAAACGGTTAATAATAGTCGGTAGTTTATCAATAATATAATCTATGTCTTCCTCTGTATTGTATCTGCTCAAACTAAAACGAATTGAACCTTGCACAAAAGTAAATGGCACGCCCATAGCCCTTAATACATGGGATGGAGTAAGGGAACCAGATGTGCAGGCAGAACCAGAGGAGGCGGCAATTCCAAATTCATCCAGCATCAATAGGATTGCTTCGCCTTCTACAAATTCAAAACCTATATTAGTCGTATTGGGAAGCCTTGAGGTAAGACTTCCATTTACTTTTGTATCAGGAATTTTTGCCAAAATCGCCTTTTCTAATTTATCGCGTAGAGACTTAACCCGCGTATTTTCTTCTTTAATAAATTTTTTTGCCAATTGACAAGCCACCCCTAAGCCAACAATCCCACTAACATTTTCTGTCCCGCCACGCCGGCCCTGCTCTTGATGACCGCCAATCATAAAAGGGCTGAATCTTGTTCCTTTACGAATATAAAGCGCACCCACACCTTTTGGCGCATGCAGTTTATGGCCTGATAAAGACAAAAGATCAACGGGTAACTTGGTCAATTGGAAAGGAATTTTCCCTACTGTCTGCACAGCATCTGTATGAAATACCACTCCTCTTTGTCTGGCAATCTCGGCTATCTCCTCAATGGGAAAGATTACCCCTGTCTCATTATTGGCATACATTATTGTGATAAGCGCTGTATCTTGGTCAATGGCGCTTTTAAGTTCATTTAGGTCAAGCAGACCCTGGTCATCTACGCTAAGATAGGTTACGCGATAACCTATGCCTTCTAAATATTTGCACACATTTAGCACTGCCGGATGCTCTACTTTTGTAGTGATGATGTGTTTTTTCTCAGGATAAGAACGCAAGGTGCTCATAATAGCGGTATTGTCGCTTTCTGTCCCGCAACTTGTAAATATAATCTCCTGCGGGTCATCTGCGTCTAAAAGGTCAGCAACATTTTTTCTTGCCTCTTCAATATATTTAGCAATCTTTCCGCCAAAGGTATGCATACTGGAAGGGTTGCCATATTCATCTGTCAGAAACGGCCTTATTGCCTCAAATACCTCAGGGGCTACCTGGGTTGTAGCATTATTGTCAACATATACAACCTTCATTCCTTGACCTCTTCTACAATGATATCTTTATCTACAAATTCTTTTAATTTTGACTCTACAAATGATTTTAGGGTAAGGCCAGTGGCTGGACAACCCAAGCACGTCCCTAATAATCTTACATACACCTTATTACCATCTACATCAACCAATTCTATATCCCCGCCATCTTGTTTTAGTTGGGTTCTTATTTCTCTTTCCAAGGTCTCTTGAATTAGAGATATCTTTTCTAAATTAGTCAGTTTTTTCTTAACCAGGGTTTCTTTAGGATAGACTCCTTTTGTCGCCTCTTTTTCCCAAAACTCTTTAAGCAATTTTTCTATCTCTGGTTTACACTTACCGCATCCACCGCCTGCCTTGGTATAATTGGTTACTTCCTCTACTGTTTTAAGATTATTCTCTTTTATGGCGCGGATTATTTTTTTGTCAGTGACACTAAAACATTTGCATACGATTTTTTCTTCTCCCACTGTTTCTTTCTTTATTGGCGCCCCCCTATAATTGGCTATCGCTGCCTCTAAAGCCTCCATACCCATAACAGAGCAATGCATCTTTTCCCCGGGAAGCCCTCCTAAATAATCAGCAATATCTTTATTGGTAATCCTGGCTGCCTCATCTATAGTCTTTCCTTTTATCATCTCTGTAAGGGCAGAAGATGAGGCAATAGCGCTTGCGCAGCCAAAGGTCTGAAACTTGGCATCTAAAATCTTATCTGTCTTTTTGTCTATCTTTAATGTAAGCCGAAGCGCATCCCCGCATATGATATTTCCTACCTCTCCCACTGCATCAGCATCTTTTATCTCCCCGACATTTTGTGGATTTTTAAAAAGTTCTTTTACTTTATCTGAATAAAACCACATATATCCTCCAAAGAAAAATTCTTACATAACATCTTAAGCATACTTAAGATAAACCTTGCAAGTTTCTCTTTCTTTTGGTTTACATTGCTTTACTTCCCAACACCGGGTAGTACTTAAAATACCCTTAACACCTTCAATATTAATTCTTTTATTTTGAAGTAACTCCTTGATATATTCTAACCTATCTATATCGCATTTAGAATAAAACCTATTTTTACCTAATCTCGCTGGCTTAATCAGGCCTTTTCTTTCCCAAATCCTTAATGTCGCCGGATGAACATTTAAGGATTTAGCAATAATGCCAATAGTATAAATTGGTTCCTTATAACCATACTCCATTTTTAGTTTCCCCTATACTACTGAATATAACAAATGTTTTTATATCATATATAAACGCCTTTGTCAAATTATAAAACAATACAATGTGGAGTTTCCCCAAAATTTTCCAGCTAAACTCCTATAAGGCAAATTTAAAGAGCCGCTGTGCAGCGTTTTCTTTAGGAATTTTATCTGGTGATTGCCACTTTACCCCAAAGAGAATTCTATAAATCCCATCAGCGATGGCATAGTGTTTAAATACCGGTAGTTGAAAAAATCGCTTGGCTTTCTCCAATACCTTTTTAAGCAGAATATTTATCTTTAGACTCCTGCCTAAATATACACTTAAGAAGTAAAATACCGCATGCACCAATGCAATGGTGTTACGTAAAGCATTATATCTACGCACACGAATATCCTCCAGATGATATTCCTGCTTTAAAAACCTGAATGACTCCTCACATTTCCAGCGCGTAAGATATATCTCCAAAATTTCCTTAGGCTCTTTATTAACATTGGTTAACAGTAACATCGGGTCTTTGCCAAATCCCCGTACGACTACCAGTGATACATCTACGCCATTAAGTCTAAGGCCATCTCTTTTGCCCAGGGTTATCTCTATATCTTCTTTATAACCTTCTCTGTCTATGGTTACAGTGTAGCTATCCTTACAACGGATACTTCTGGCAATAGATAACACCTTTTCCTGTTCTTTATCGCGGTTTTGTAAGTTCCTTCTGCCAGAAATACGTATCACAAACCTTATCCCTAATTTTCCAAATTCGCCGACGAGAATCTTACGGTCTGCGCCACGGTCTAATGCAAAGATGCCACGTTTGTCCGCAGCTTTGCTTATCAGTTCTACTAAGCGTATAATCTTTTGGTTCTCGCTTTCATAGTTAGTTACTTGATGAGAATATAACTCTGAATAAAGCGGCGTTATATTCTCGCTATCCACATCTGCTGCAGCTGCTTCAAGCAGCCAGTAACCTTTGTTTACCCTTCCTTCAGAACCATCCCAGACATCGGCCAAATAATCCATCTTCTTAGCGAAGGGTTTATTGATATCCGAGAGGTCCAGCGCTATTACCGTATTTTCTAATAGGCGCTTGGAACCCCTCTTAATAACCTCTTGGTTTAAGTGTAGCGTCAAATCCTCTGCCTGCGCATTACGCGATAGCCTATTCTCAGTTTTTATAAGCCTTATGTCTTCATCAAGACTTCTGGCTATATTAGATAATTTAATATCCCGGGATGCCTGTATGCCAAAGAGCATCTGCGAAACAAATTTCTTTTTAGGCTTAGATAACCCTTGCGTGATTAATTGAGCAAAGCGCTCAATTTCTACTGTTACTGTTATTCTTTCCGAAAGTGTGGTATCATTCTTCATTGGGGATTCCTTTCTGTTATTTTGGGGAAACTATTTCCCCATTTTTAGCCTAAAATATTATAACAGAGGAATCCCTGTTTTTATATCCGCAATTTCTCTAACCTATTGAATCTCTTCTCCTTTCGAAAAATCAATGGAAAATTTTGGGGAAACTACTCAAAAATATGTATTTTCTATAGTATTATGAGTGAATTAAATAATGAAAGGCGCTTAAGGAAGCCTTTGCCCCTTCCCCTGCAGCAATAATTATCTGTTTCTCAGGGACATCTGTAACATCCCCAGCAGCAAATATGCCTGGGATATTAGTTTCATTGCGGCAATTTACCTTAATTTCCCCTAATTGATTTTTTTCGATACCAATAGCAAAATCTGAGTTTGGGATAAGGCCGATTTCTACAAAGACGCCCTCTACAGGCAGAACTTCGTCTTTATCATGCTTTTTTATTTTAATGCCCTTAACCATAATTTGTCCAGATATCTCGGTTACCCGAGCATTATTTAAGATTGTTACAGATTTAGCCGATTCCACCTTTTCACGCATTATTGCATCGCCACCTAAACTGGAGGTATTGTTAATTAAATATATGCGCCTGGCTATCTTTATAAGTTGCAAGGTAGCATCCAAAGCAGAATTCCCTCCGCCAATAACCGCAACATCTTTGCCAGAAAATAAAGGCCCATCGCACGTAGCGCAATAGGTAAGCCCTTTATTCTTAAACTCCTTTTCACCTGGGACATTAAGTTCCCTTGACCTTTTGCCTGATGCAATGATGGTGGTTTTGGCTTGGTATAAATCTTTATTAGTCTTAACATAAACTATGTCATCCTTTTTCTCTACCTCTATTACCTCTTCATTTTCCTTTAAGGCAATATTAAACTTACGCATATGCTCTTCAAACTTTGCAGCCAAATCCGGTCCGCTAATAAACTGATAGCCAGTATAATTCTGGATATCTCCACTCCAGGCTGCCTGGCCGCCAATATCCTTGGTAACCACCAAAAGGTCCATCTTTTTTCTGGCAGCGTAAACACTAGCAGTAATACCTGCTGGTCCTGCGCCAATAATAATTAAATCGTACATTGCTTATTTTACTCTTTATAAGATTCTAAAATCCCTGCGTGTGGTATTCAAATCGCAAAAACCACTTTATTGTATACCCTCTCTTAGTTAAAATGATTTACTGTTTTTAATCAATTTTGCGTCTTAGATGTGGCGGCGCCAGGTCCACCACCTCTTCTACCTCCATAACAATGAGATATTCTGGATTTGGCATCATTGCCTCAGAATAGCGATGGCTAATTTTTTCTTCACGTATGTTTCTTAATAGCCTATTTGTTAACCTACGACTAATTTTATTTTCCCAGTTCTGGATAAATTGAGAATCTATCTTTTCTGTTATCACTGCCCTGGCTTTACCTTTAAGGCAGTAGCCCTTAAAGTTATGTTCATCAAATGCAGCGATACTGATATTGGGATTATGCAGTAGATTCCTATGCGTCTTTTTTCTATAAAGATCAAAAAGATAGATTCTGCCGTCTCCTTCTATCCCCACTATCCCTTTACACGCGCTGTGTGGCCTGCCTTTTTCATCTATGGTAGAAACAAGCACACAGCCCTGCTCCTGAAAAAATTCTATTACACCTTGCGGTAGTTTCATAACTTAAATTTTAACCTCTGATAACCATCTACCATGGAGATTACAGTTCTCAAGAACCAACAAATTCCCGGAATCTACCTTTAGGTGTATTCCTAAAACAGGATTGAGTTTCTCAGGGCTAAGGTGATAGCGAGCAATAAATGCGCGGTCCAAATATATATCCATATACATAATATAATGTTTTGTCTCCATAGGATGCAGGATCTCTCCTATCTTTATGTTTGCATCCACGCACCCAGGCCCTACTAAACCGCAGGTCTTAGTAATCTTAATCTGTGGAATATGCTTTTTTTCTAATTCGCTTAAGGTCGTCGCATCAGTTGGTCTTTTAATCGCCGTGTTATCCAATTCAAATGCCTCTTTCTTTGCCCCGCATACCGGGCAGATATCCGGAGCCGAGCCAAATGCAATAAACCCGCATTTACCGCAAACAAAGGTATCCATATTTACTCCTTCTTTTTTATTTCTTGGGTTTCATCTCTTGACCACAGCAGATAATATCACAGGTATCTACACACCCGCAGGCATTATCCACCGTAACTGCCAAACCGCATACTTCACAGGTATAACGGCTGCCCTTCTTTGTAGTTTTGGTTGCCTTTTTTGTCCCGCATTTCTTTGCCATCTTAATTCACCTCCTTCAAACTTTTTCAAACATGTCTTTACCCACACCGCATTCTGGACAAACCCAGCTATCTGGCAAATCATCAAAGGTAGTGCCGGCATTTATACCATTATCCGGATCGCCAATTTGGGGATCATAAATATAGCCACAAACTTTGCAACGGTATTTATCCATCTTATCATGCCCCTTTTTCACCAAATCCCATTTTCTACCATAAAACATGTCTTATAGATAACTTTTATTCCGTATGTTTTTGCTTTTTTAATTGCACCCTCTGATTCAGAGCCAGGCTGCATCCAGATTTCTTTTATCCCCAATTCCTTGCATTCATCAACTATCCTTTCAGTAACCTCAGGCGGCACAACGGTAATTACCAAATCTGGTTTTGTTTCCAATACGTTAAGATCAGGATAAATCCTCTGACCTAAAACCTCTGTTATTTTAGGATGTATCCCTTTGACTTTAAAGCCGCTATTTAGCAAATCTCGAAATATCCTAAAGCCGAATTTCTCTTCTTTGTTGGATACACCTATTACCGCAATCTCTTTTTCTTTGATATCCATTCTTGTACTTTTAAAATCTTAATACTTAATTATAATATCCTTTTAAAATTTGCTACTTATGCTGCGGCAACCTTACACAGCTAAGGTATCACTTATCTTAGCGTCCAGGATAAAATAACTAATAGATTAACCTGCATTATTCTCCTACGAAAATTAATTCTGCGCAATGATTTCTTTACCAAAGATGGTAAATCTCCTTTGCCAGTTCTCTGCCAGAATCAGTAAGGAATATCTTGTTAATTATCTGCGCTAATTTAGTTTTATTTTTTGTATCTACTTCATCCTTTAAGTTAACCAAACAATCGGCGTCGTATAAAACCTTAAAATTTTGCGTATTGATTTTTCCCGGCGAATGATGATGCGCAATAATTTTGCAAATCTCATCAATATCTTCTTTCTTTAGCCCAACCTTAAGCAGGATAATTCTGGCAATCTCTGGGCCTTCTTTTTCCTGATAATGACCTGCATTTGAGCCATATTTTGCTTCAGCAACCTTTATCCCTACGTCATGCAGGATACTTGCCGGAATAACAATATGCCAGTCTGCTTTTTCCTTTTTTAACAATTCTTCAGCAAAATGCATTACGTTCTTGGCATGATTAATTCTTTTTGTATCATCGCCAAAATATTCTTCTAATTCCTTAAGTAATCTTTCTTTTATAGTGATGGCTCTATTTTGCATATATTTACTATAAACCTGGTCTCCCACACATTCCCTGGCATACCTGCACCACTCCAGACACGAAATACCTGCTTGTCGTGTTACCTTACTCTTACAATTAGGACAAATTGCTTGTATTTCATCTGTCCATATCTCTATTTCATAGTTACAATAAGGACATTTTATTGTTTCTGGTTGAGGCTGTCTGAATCTTTGAGAACCAGGACAAAAATCAATTACCATCATAACCACTCCTCTGAAAGAATCTCGCCCTGCAGGTTCACCACAATATTTTTAATGGGAATTTTTCTTTTGGCTTTTTGGCTTGCCTGCTTAACCAAATTAACTAAACCATAACAACAAGGGACCTGCATAATTATTACCGTTATGGTGTTGACTTTGGCATCATCAATCAAGGATTTAATCTTTTCTATATATTCATCTTGACCTTCATCCAATTTTGGACAGGCAATCGCTAAAGCCTTACCTTTTAAATAATCCTTATGAAAATCCCCTAAGGTATAGGCAACACAGTCAGCAGAAAGTAATACATCTGCTTTTTGATAATAGGGAGCCAGTGGAGAAACAAGATGCAGTTGAATTGGCCACTGTCTTAATTCAGATGACCTCTTGCCTGTTTCATCGCCCTTTACATCTTTTGCCCTGAAGTCCATAATCTTGGAGCCAGGACATCCCTCAAAGCCATGACCTTCGTGCTTCATATCACCTACCTCCTCTTCTTCAAGTGAAATATCTATATTTTTTTCTTTCAAAACATCAAGCGCATCTTTTAAATAATCATTTTGGTTGTGTTCCTTTAGATGTCTTAAATGGGCAATTATCACGTTTTTACCCTGCTTTATAATATTTTCCATCACCTTTTTCTCATCGTAAATATCCGCCTCACGCTCTTCTATAGTTATTGCACACTGTGGACAATGTCCAAGACAAGCGCCCAAACCGTCACAAAAAAGGTCACTTATAAGACGCGCCTTGCCATCAATAAGCTGTATAGCCCCCTCAGGACAATTGGGAATACACAACCCACACCCATTACATTTTTCTTCATCAATTTTTATTATCTTTCTTTTCGTCATAAATCAACCTCGTTTAACGAACCCCGTAGTTTACAGAAAAAAGATACCACATTGGTATCATTTTGTCAAGAAAAATTTTTACTAATTCTCATAAAAAATTTATCTCTTTACTATATCGGATTATCCTTTAGATATCTATTTATGTGGTCGGCACAGAGTCTGCCCTCAGAGATTGCCTTCACAATCAGGGATTGGCCGGTGCGCATATCTCCACAGGCAAATATTTTTTTATGGGATGTCATAAAATTTTTATTGGTTTTTATATTTCTGCATTGGTCAAGTTCTAAACCTAATTCTTCAACAAAACTTTCTGTTTGGGGCTTTATAAAACCTAATGCCAAGATAACCAAATCCGCATCAATCTCAAATTCTGTTTTTGGAATTTCCTTTATCTTAAAACAACCTTGATTATCTCTTGTAAACTCTACCTTTATACAGAGCAGTTTTTTAACCTTTCCAGTTTCTCCAATAAATTTTTTGGTTAATACCTGCCAGTATCTTTCAACGCCCTCCTCATGACTTGAGGAAGTCTTAAATAATAAAGGGTATTTTGGCCAGGGGCAATTAGGTTGCCTTGTTTCTGGGGGCTTTGGCAAGAGTTCAATCTGAATTATTTTTCTTGCGCCCTTACGATTAGCAACTCCGATACAGTCGCTACCGGTATCTCCTGCGCCCAATACAACTACATTTTTATCTTTGACATCTATTAATTCATCTTGCGGAATCTTTTCACCAGCAACTTGTCTATTCGCTTGCTTAAGATAATCCAGAGCAAAATATATCCCTTTTAGGTTTCTGCCCTCGATATCTAAATCACGCGCAACCCTTGAACCACCAGCCAAACAAAGGGCATCAAATTCTTTAATTAATTTTTTTAATTTAATATCCTTTCCTACTTCCTGCCCACAAATAAACTCAATACCCTCTTTCTTTAAGATGTCTAGGCGTCTATTTAAAATGCACTTTTCTAACTTAAAATCCGGAACTCCGTAGCGCAAAAGCCCGCCGGGTTTATCATCCTTCTCAAAAACTACTGCCTTATAACCTAATTTATTAATTTGATCCGCACAGGATAAACCTGCAGGACCCGAACCAATAATCGCTACTTTTTTACCATTACGCCTTAGAAGGGGTTTTGGCATTACATAGCCATTTTTAAATGCGTATTCAATGATACTCAATTCATTCTCTCTGATAGTTACAGGTTCATCATTAATGCCTAAAACACAGGCATATTCGCAAGGAGCCGGACAAAGCCTTCCGGTAATCTCAGGAAGATTGTTTGTGTTAGAAAGTAACTCATATGCCTTCTGCCACTGTTTTCTAAAAATAAAGTCATTCCACTCCGGGATATAATTTCCTAATGGACAGCCTATCTGGCAAAAAGGAGTCCCGCAGTCCATACAACGCGATGCCTGTTTATGGGAATGTTCATCTGATGGCAACAAGGCAACCTCTAAATAATCCTTAATGCGTTCAGAAACTGGCCTAAAGCCCGCTAGAGTTCGCTTTATCTTTAAAAAACCTCTTACATCACCCATCACTTACCTCTACCAACTCTGGCTTTTCTTCTACGATTTTTCCTTCTAAAATTCGCCTATATTCTTTGGGTATTACCTTGACAAATTTTTTTATTTCTTCCTCAAAATTTAATAAAATTTTTTCTGCCTTTTGACTTTTTGTATATCTGCTGTGTTTAGAGATTAAATTATAAAGGGTGTCTGTATCTTCTTGATTTAACGCCTCAAGGTCAACCATCTCTTTATTACAATATAAAGAAAAATTTTCTTTTTCATCATATACATAGGCAATTCCACCTGACATTCCAGCAGCAAAATTTTTACCTGTTTTACCTAAAATTATAACGCAGCCTCCTGTCATATATTCACAGCCATGGTCGCCTACGCCTTCTATTACCGCAGAGATTCCTGAATTGCGGATACAAAATCTTTCACCTGCTATTCCCCGGATATATGCCTCACCAGAGGTTGCTCCATAGAAAGTAGTATTTCCGATAATAATATTTTCCTCAGGGACAAAACTGACCTTTTCTGAAGGATAAATAATGATTTTCCCTCCTGATAGCCCCTTACCAACATAATCGTTGGCATCTCCTTCCAATTCTAAAGTTATCCCTTTGGCTAAAAATGCACCAAAACTCTGCCCTGCGCTGCCCTTAAATTTAATGTGGATAGTATCTTCAGGGAGTCCTACCTCTCCATAAGCCTTTATAACTTTATTGCTTAACATCGTTGCGACTGCGCGGTTACTATTTTTTATAGGAAATTCTAATTTTGTAGGTGTTTTTTTCTCTAATGCATCTTTAGAAAGTTTGATTAGTTCTAAATCTAAAACATTATCTATTGCGTGGTCTTGAGATTTTATGCAGTAAAGCCCCACCTCTTTTTTCACCTTGGGTTTATATAAAATTTTTGATAAATCTAAGGTCTTTGCCTTTTG
>Ga0078972_1009755_pt1 | contig 18616 bp, 18 predicted proteins | sample YelNatPaOPGAMG01_FD_67568 | JGI IMG/M metagenome (GOLD analysis project Ga0078972, IMG submission 67568) | Hot spring thermophilic microbial communities from Obsidian Pool, Yellowstone National Park, USA - OP-RAMG-01 (SPADES assembly) (version 2) | ecosystem: Environmental > Aquatic > Thermal... | reverse complement strand
TGTGTTTTTAAACAGTGTTTGATCCTTTTTGCCCAAATTTAAAGTGCGTTGGATAATTTCTTTAAACTCATTTGCTTTTTATATTTCAACGTGTGTTCAATAAATCCTTTAAACCCATTTGCCTTTTTTTTACTCGGAGACCGGGGAACCGGAGTGGTGCAAAAAAAGGGAAACGGTGCGGCCAGAGGCCCCCCTTTCGGAAAAGGAAGGGGAGGGGTCTCTAAACCTCGACGACACGCTCGAGCTTTAAATACCCCCTCCCCCCATCCCCTTTTTTATCCCCGCTTCCCGAGTAAAAAAAACACATTTCATTTTTTTACATGTATATTTTTCTTTTATATACATTACAATGCTAAATAAAATAATTCATTTTTACAAAAGGGTCTCTTCTTCTCCTCGCTGGGACTGTTCGTGGTCCTCGACGACCACCTTGAACGGTAGCGGCGTAGGTTTTGTCTCAGAGGGGGCAGAGGTGGCGCGCTTGACGGGCTTCATCTTTTCGTTGATAAAAGCCTTGATTCGTTCCACCTCTTCCCTGTCGATGGCGATTCTCACGCCGCGTTTGGTGGCCTGCCAGCAAGCCTCGCCGGGCAGGAAAGCGTACGATCTCACGGTGAGCATGGGAGCCCCCTTGTACACAGAGGCAGTCAGCCGGGTCTGGTACTGAACGCCCGTCTTGGGATCCACCTTGTCCTGCAGCACCGAATCGTACACGACGGCGTTTGCCACTTCGGCCTTGACGGTCTTTAGATAGTTGGCCAGTTTATCGGCCGACTTGAAGCCCCGGTGCAGCCGCGCCAGAAATTCCTGGGCCCCCTTCTTGTAGAACCGAAACGGTTCCACGCCAATCGCCCCCAGGGTAACGTACTGCGTTACCTCGGCCCCCCCAGCAGCGGTCCCCTCTGGCTCGCCGGACGCAGCCTCTCTCACGTAGCACAGCTCACCGTGAGTCAGAAAGAGAGAATCCTCCCCCTCAAATTCTCCCCCGTCTCCCCCAGCAGCAGCGGCAGAGTCCACCTGACGGAGGGCGGCAACCAGCGCCTCAGGATCGAGGATCCCTGCCTGCCCGCAGTTGCTGTCTGAAAAGGTATTGTCTGATGCAAAGTACTGGGAATCCATGTCTGCAGTGTAAGAAGGTCAGGTCGGGACTGATGCAGCCAGTCGTCCGACCGGCCCCTTTATACCCTTTTTCTCCTCCCTCCCTCCCTCCCCCCTCTTCCTCAAGGGTAGAGGGGGGGGGGGGGGGGGGAGGGAGGGGAGGGGTTAGTCTAGGGGGCCTGTCAGTGTCCGCGTCAGTCGCGAGCCAGCCATGGACCGACTTAAAGCTTCCCAGACTGTCCTCCCCTCAGACGAAAACGGGTATATATTCGTCACAAACATCAATATACCCACAGTTTACTTTCAGGTTCCAGACATTGTGCAACGAGCGAAAGACTTTGTGAACAGAGACTATCTCCTGCAACCCGACGAGCAACTTCCCTCACAGGTGTACTTTGAAATCTCGGCCTCCTACCAGCTCGTCCACGCAGAATCGCAAACCCAGAGACAGTGGGTCGGCTCCTTCAGCCCAAAGCAAAATTTTGCCCTCACTCCGATCCTAGAGTTTGTAGGGGACTTTGAAGACGCCATCCGGCCCCTCCTGAACCTAAACTACCTGAAGCAAAAAATTGCAAGACTTGTGCAAGCAGATTCCGTGTGGGAGGTTCAATCGGTGACGTCACTCATTGTCAACGTTCAGAGTGCGGTCCCGCCCAATCACCCCACTCTCAGGAGCAAGGATCTCGTGAGCGGCCACAATGGCGTCCGCATTAGGAGACGAGTCAAAGAGTATGACCTGCCGTGAGGCGGTCGCTCTCATGTGCAAGCGGAGCCGGAGAAACCTCGATCTGGCCCTCGCCAAGATGGAGCCAGAGTTACTCGACCAGCCCTGGCCAGGACTCAACCCGGGAGCGATGATTTACGTCCTCCAGATCACGGGCGAAAAAATGATGCTGCTCAAAAAGTCGCACGCGTCCGGAGACTACAACCTCTACTTTGACGGATCGAGGATGCCCCAAAACTTTGCCCTCAGCTTTTCCGTGCGCTACTGGTACTTTAACAAGGACGGAAAGCTCGACGGAATCTTTGTGAAGCCAAAGTGGCCCTTTGTAGAAAGGCACAGGCCGGCCCGTCTCCCAGAGTCGAGCTCCCTAGACGAGGCGCTCGAAGGGTGCAGGCACGTCAAGCAGACCCTGCCGCCAAACACCCGGCCGGCCAACCACCTGGAGCTCGAGAGGTGCTTTGTCGAGCACGGCATTGACAACGTGGTGGTGGTTCTAATCACCTCGTGGTTACCGTACACCACCATCTCGTGGTACAGGCACGTCAAGGGACAAGCCTATGTCACGGTGCACGCCTACAGAAACTCTCAAAACGAAATCCAGTATGCGATGCTCAAGAACGCCGGCAGAAAGACCGTCCAGGTGCTCGTGGATCCGGAATCTAAATTTGCTGCGTTCACAGACAGCAGCCAACTGCCTTCCGCCACTGCCGCCACCGCCGCCAACGCGTCAACTGCTGGCGTACCGTACTTTGACAGCGCGAGATACCTGAGAGATCGCAACAACAGACGGTCGTCCCTGTCCGTGATTGAGAACGGACTCAACCTGGCGCTCAGGCTGGGGGTCATCACCCAGTCAGAGTTTATCGAGCACAGCAACCTGCAGTCGTGCTTTAACGCCTTTCTGTTTTGCAAGGTCCTCAACGGCTGCACGATTGCCTGCATGTCCTACATTGATTTTGAGACCAGCCTCACCGTGACCGTCAGGTCGGACCGGGATTTCAGGGCCATGTTTGAGCACCTCTTTGCCCGGGCCCACAGGCTGGTCCAAGTCAAGAAGGAAGCCCTCCAGCCCGTCCTGGCCAAGCTGGCGTCCCTGGGCGGAAGACACGTGGACGTCTATACAAAATTTAAGGCGGCCCACAACGAGCTCTCGGCCCACGCCTCGAAGGCGAGAGTGCTGACGTACGATTCGGACGACTCGGTGATGCACGCCCTCAAAATCCCCCTGGCCAATTTTCTCATGGAAAGGGACGGGAGAAAATTCACCTCCCTCACCATGAGACCCTCGCGAGACAACGCGCTCATCGGACTCACCTACAAGAACCTGTCCATCACAAACTTTGGTGCCATCCTAGGCCTCGAGGACCACACCAACCTAGACGGTTGCCACGCCCAACTGTGGGAGGGCATGAAAGAGTGGGCCAGCATGAAGAGGTGGGCAGATGCGCCCTCGGAAAGTCCCGCTCTCGACGGGCCGCCCGCCTACGGGGAGAACCCGGAAGAGCACTGCTCGGAATTTGCCAGGAGCTGCTGGAACTGCTACCAGAATTTTTCCCACCACCTCCTCCAAACCTTCAACCTAGACCTCAACACAGTCAAGTACATTTCTCTGCCGGTCATTTCCAACCTCTGCTTCTGGTCTCTCTACCACCGGCTCTCCCCCAACGGATTTCTCGTCCACCCCGTCGAAAAGAGTCTCGCCGCCAACGACGTCCGACTCAGGGAATACTGCCACGGGGGATTCTCGTACTCGGCAGACGTGGAGCTCCACGCTGGACAGCCCCTCTGGCCTACACTGGCCAATGCGGAACCCGCAGACTCCCTCATGAGCCTGGACCTAAACGCGAGCTACGGCTACGCGGCCACCCAAATGAAGGCCCCAGCCGGATTCGGCAGCACCTGGGTGGACGGCGCCAGGCTAGAAACGTCCCAGAGATACAGGTTCTTTGAATTCAAGGCCGTCTTCTACACCATACACAAGTGGCAGACCCGCAGCGCCAAAAAGTTGACGGCCTGCTACCACAACTTTTCCAGTCTGGGCATCTTCAGCATTGGAAAGTATCCCATGGATCTCGTGGGAGTGTTTGAAGACGGCACCTTTGAGATCTACCAGTTTGACGGCGCCTACTGCCACGGCTGCAAAAACAAAAACTGCCCCGACCTGCCAAACTATTCTGACGGAAGGTCCAGGCAGGAGCTGCAAGAGAGGACGGCCGAGAGAGACGCCCAGGTGCACAGGTGGATTGGACAGGACCCGAGATTCTCGTACCAAATCATTCCAGACTGCTGCAACTATGAGTACTCGCCCTGGGCCCTCAATAGGCACTTTGAGAACGTCCCGGAACTGGCCAGCCTCGTCACAGGCTACGAGGCAATCTCGAAGGCTAGCGGGGACATCACAAAGCCCCTGCCGCCCGGCCTAACGTTTCTGGCCATCGCAGAAGTCTCGTGTCTGCCGGGCCGACCCAAAGATGCGCCCCGCCCGTCGTCCCCCTCCCTGCGCGACGAGGAAGACGAGAGGAGGGCCAGCGCAGAAGGGTGGCCGCCGCAGCCCCAGTCGAGGCCAGCGCCGGAGAATCGAGAGACCGCCGCCGCCGCCGCCTACTTTGACGGGCCCCTCTTCACCGGGGTAAACCGCATGGCCTGGTCGGGAAAGGTGCTTCTCACCCGAGACTATTACACCTACCTGACCGATCGCTACACCGTAAACATTGGACCCGTTGAGTGGGCCGTCTTTTACAAGGTGGATCCAGTCATCCCCCTCGTGTACGCTCACCTCCTGGAGCAGAGAAACGTGCCCGCCAATGCCGTCGCAAAATTCTACAAGCAAGCCATCAATCTCTCCTGCGGCTTCTTTGGCTCCAACCCGGCCAACAACAATGTCAAGACCACGAGGCTCACAGACACCGCGCCGAGAAACTTTTCTTTTGAGAAATACAAGATCTCAATGATTTTCGACCCCTTCTTCAGGGAGTCGCTCTACCCGCCAGAGGTCACGCTAGACAAAAACTCAAACGCGCTGGTCGTGGTGCAGACGCTTCGCTCGGCGCCGGGAGAGAGCGAGAAAAAGCCGGGCATGCAGTCCCTGCCCCTGTTTGCGTCCATCGTCGAGTACGGAAAGATGAGGCTCAATCGCGTCTTTGACTTTTACGGTCGCCACATCCCCAGAGAGAGGCTGCGACTCCTCTACGCGCACATCGACTCCACCATTATCGCCGTGTCTACCCGGACCCTGGAAGACGCCGCCAGAGATCCCCAGCTCTTTGGCTACCTCTGGTCCGGACACTACTTTTGCGACCCGGAAAAGCCCCCCGGCTACCTCCACCTCCAGTTTTCCCACAACTCGATCGACCGATGGAAGTTTGTCACGCCCGCCCTCTGCATGTGGTCAGTGGATACCGAAAACCCCGAAAACCCAGGAGACGATCGCACGCCCGGAGTGGCCAAGCGAAAGCAGCCGTGGTGGACCCTCACCCAACAGGGTCGGGAAAAGAACAGAGAAATGTTTGAACACCACTCTGGCCTCCTGAAATACGGCTGGGCAAGCATACCGACGCGAAAGAGGACCGACAAACTGGCCGGCACCCACACGTCCGAGCAACTCTTGCACTTTAAAAAACCCAGAGACTCCAACACGTAAATAAAACACAGATATTGTTGTACACATTTATTCATCTTTTCAAATAAACGTTACATTTTATTTTGTATTGTTATTTCAATGGGGGGGAGGGGAAAAACACATCGGGCCACATTTAATTTATAATTTTATTTTTATTGTAGACGGGGTAAAATTTCTTGGTTCTCATGTCCAGCTGTAGATTCGTGTCCGTGTAGTAGGCCACCACCACGTAGAGCGCGTCCACCGCACCGTTCGGAGACTCGAAATTCATAACCACGGTGAGGTCGCCCATTTTGTTGGTCATGTAGTTCACGTCAGAGTGCACGGTCTGGAGCCGGGTGTGGGGACTCGATTCCGTCAGGTCCAGCCAGACGCAGGGAAAGCTCCAGTCGTGGTGCACGCCCTGCCTCTCAAACGTCAGCGCGTCCGGATCCATCAGCATTCCAAAGGGGCCCCTAGACACTAGCTTGGCAAAGTTCTCCCTCTGTATCTGAAAGTGGCCAGGGTGGCCAAAGTTGGGACCCTTGGCGTAAAAGTGCTGCCCGTTAAAGTGAACGTCGCAGCTAGCAATGTTGTGCGCCTTGAAGGTGCCGTCCAGGGAGAGGTCCTGAAACTTGGCCCTGCCAGACAGCACGGTCTTGTCCAGGCAAAATATAAAGATCCCCTCGGGCATGTCGATACCCGGAAAGGTCGACCTGTGGGTAAAATCAGAACCCCTCACGTTCTCCGTCACCGCGACCTTGGTCAGTCCACGGTACAGGTAGGTCCCCTTGGCCGAGGCCATCGAGCGAGCTACGCTGGGCGCAAGGCGAACCTCCTTCAGGAGAAGGGTCATCTTGTTGAGAACGAATCTGTAAGTTTTTTCGTTCGTGTCAACCTTGTTGAACAGGATCGAACTGTCCTCGCGGAAAAAGACCCTCACTTGCAGCTTGCCCATCGTCTGCAGTGGCAGCACGTTGAAGCCCCCGTTCTCGCCGTAAACGTAGTTCACGTCTTGGTAAAACGGAAACACGTGCAGGGGAGTGTACAGGAAACTCACAGAGTCCTTGTTAAACACCGTCTTGGAGTAGGCCGTCCAGTCGTCCGTGGTCGTCGAGGTAGATCCCCGGGCCTTGTAGTTGCCGTGATTCACGCTCACCGAACGCCCAGGGTGACACTCTTCCATGCAGAGGAGCTTCTTAATGCCCTTGTGCATGTGAGCGTACATGAACGCGTTAATGTACGCGTTGATGAACGGAGGCATGTCATCCTGGTTGACGGGATTGTTGCCGTAAAACACGTCCACCTGTTTAACATAGTGGTCCCACCAGTTTTGCTGGAGGGTCACAATCTTGGAATCGTCGGCCGGCACGTTGACCCAGGCGTCGGTGGCCTCCTTACCCTTGCACTGAAACACGCCCTCTACGCGGAACCCGGTTGCCACCCCAAACGCGAGGGGATTGGCGCTGCTGAGCTCAAACTCGTACAGCTGCTCGGTCTTGGTTGAGGGCTCCACCTCGACATACTCGTAGCCGTGGACGTGCTGTCGCTGGGCGTTTCTAAAATTCCGGTACGTCGGAAACACGAGCTGCGAATTTTGCTCCATCCTAGACTCGCCTGACTCTGCGTCGTCTCAGTCTTTTCGTCGATGCCCTGACCGCTCTTGCCGCGCGCCTCGCTCCCTTGCGTCTGCGAGTTGTTCTCCTCTTTCTCACGCCCGTCCTCTTGGTCCCTCTCAGAATGGAAGTTGCAGCCCGCCTAATGTGCTTCTTTGCAATCTTCCGTATGAGAACGGCAGGAGCGAGTCTCTGGGCTCCGGGAAACCCTCCCACGCGAATCACCACCTTACCCTTGGTGAGTCTCACAGTGCTGCCGCCGCCGCTGCCGCCTCCGGTCCTCCGCTTTCTACGTCCTCCTCGTCTGCGTGGAGGCATATGTTTAAGATATTGGCTTACTATAGTCGCTCGATCAATCTTGGCTCCGCCTCATTCGATCCTCTCTCTCTCTCTCTCTCGGTCCGCTCGCTGGGGTGCATTGACTGCGACTGTGAACCCGGGGCCCTACCCCCCTGCCTTTTATATGGGCGTGCCCACCAGGACCCCGTGGACAAAGCAGCCCACCGGCCAGTTGAGATCAATCACCTTGTCCCTGTCAGAGTTTCGCTCGATCCTAAACCTCAGGGTCCCCTTCATAAAGGGAAACACTACTTGGGGCTTGAAATCCGGTATGATGGCGCACACCGAATCCGAGGCCCTCAGGTAAGCCATCAACCTGTTGGGGCGCTGTCGGGCGTCCCCAGACAGCCTGCTGTCCAGGCTCACAGTCAGGGGACCCGTATCCAGCACAAGGATCCGGGCATAGGTCAGGCCCTCCTCGGGCGACAGCTTCTTTCCACCCACGGGGTCGAGGGAGGTCAGATTTCCCGGAGTCACCGGGTGACCGGGAGCCAGCTTCAGGAGACGGCTTAGCCGATCCGGGAGCGTCAGCAGAGTGGTTATCTCGCCATCGGCGGGAAGATCAAACTCCATCTTTGACTCGTTATTGATCTTGCACCCCAGGGGATACCCGATGCTCCGGCCCATGCGCTCCAGCCCCGCGTTAAGATCCCGGATGACGGGATCCAGGGCCCTCTCGTTGGCCAGCGAGGTCGTGATCGTCTCGGCCAAGTGAACAATGTTTCGCCCCATAAACACCCCCACCTGACACGGGATGGCCAGAGTCACCTCGGCCTGGGGAGGATCCGATGCCGTAAACGTCACCGACTCGGTTGTGCTAGGGTTGGACACGATAATCTGCTTATGTTCGCTCCTCTTTCCGCCCCACATCTCGCTTTTAAATCCCATCGCCTCCCACAGGTGCTCGTTGCTGGCCACCAGCTTGAAGCCGGGCAGGAGCGTCACCCGGACCCGACTCTCGGAAAGGTAGGTTGCCTCGGTGGGCAGCTTGTAGTCAATGAAATTGCGGCCCCTCACCGAGGACGGAAGGTACCCCTTGTGCGTCGCCACAGAAAAATACTCTTCCACCGGGTAAAGCGTGTCCGCGTATTCGTCCACCTCCTTGTTAAACTGGGTAGGGCTAGATCGAAACCGATCGAGGGTGGGATGGCCCCAGTCAAAGACGGCCGGGCACGTGTTTAGACCCGTCGGCTTGTTCAACTCAAAGGTCGAGTTCAGGATCTTGATCACCTCCGACGTAGCGTACTTTCCCTTTTCAAACTTGAACGCCATTTTACGGTCGTCCAGAGGCTTGAAATATGACTCGTTGTATTTTACAGTCAGCCGCAGGCCAAACTCTACCTCGCCGCTCGGATTCATTTCCGGGTCGTCCATGTCGGACGTCTCCGCCACCTCGGCCACATACTCGGGCACTATCTCGATGTAGCCAAAGTGAAAGGCCCGCTTTATGTTGTCGTCAAATTTGTTTGGGTTGTCGACCGCAAACGTCGTCTCCCCAGGGGCAATGCGCTGAGTAAAGTTGCTGTACACGTTGCGGTGACTCATTCTCGACTGAATGCCCCCTACAACCCGACGCCCCCTTTTAAAGACCCCCTGTGACACCCCACCCCCTCCCCTCGCGCACCCCAAATAAAAGACTTTTTTTCAGTTTACATGTTTATTTCAGATTTTTTTTGTACAGACACTTAAAACAGGTCGGCTCCAGGAGAGTGCATTCCTTCGTCCACGTTGTCCTGCTCGGTCTTGATGCTGCTGCCGCCGCCGCCGCCGCCGCCGCCACCGTTAGCCTTGGCCGCCTCTGCGGCAACGGCAATGGAGGTTTGGGTTGAGGCGTCCGCTGTGGCAGAACGCATTCTCTTGGCTGGCTTCTGCCCAATCTCCTTCTTGCTCAGGTTGACCTTCCTGGAAGACTTGCCAATCTTTCCAGACGCAATGTCAGACACCAGCGAATTCAGAAACTGCTGGTGGGCCGTTATGTACACGGCCAGGCTGTTGAGCGTCGCGAGCGTAAACTTGTTGGACGCGTGTCGACGTCGAGCGCTCTGGCTCTGGGAGGGCTCGTGCTGTCTCATCAGGTCCCTGATGCAGGCCACCATCTGCCCGTACAGGGCACGCTGCTGCTGGTCGTGGTGACCCACAAACACCTCAAAGGCCTCAAGAGCCTCGTTCCTTTCGAGAGAGGCAGTTGGGACACTGTTGTAGCCGCTAACTGAACGGGCCAGTTCCTCTGGCGCGACGGTCGAGTCGGCCAGGTGGGCGACAGCGGCGGCGTAAGCTGGATCAGACATGCTAGAAGCTCAGCGCAATGTCCTGCTCTGAAAATATTTCAACGTCGCCAAACTTGGTGTCGATGCACTTGTAGAGGGCACGCGTGTTGAGATCTTTCGTGGTAAAGGGCTCCAGAGACACGATCTTGTACAGTTGGGGCTGGAGGTTGACGGCAGAACGCTTGCTTCCAATCACTTGCGAAGAGGCCAGACTTGTCTTGGGTCTCACCAGGTCTCCCACCTTGAACTTGAACTTGACGAACCGAGGGAAGGTCTTGAACTGAGCAAAGTAGTAGGCCGGAACTCCCTTATGTAGTTGCGAGATGAAGTCAGGCAGGTTCTGCGTGTTGACGTCTCGCGGCGCGTACCCAGTTCTGTAACCTCCCACGACAATCTCCTCGCCGTTTAGCTCGTCGGCCACCGCCTTCAGTATCGACCACCACCGCCTTCGGGGCAGGTCACGCATCAGGCGAGCAATCTTGGTGCGAATCAAGCGAATGCAATTTTCCGCGACCTTGGCCTTGCTCCTCGTCTGCCCAAACAGCACCAACTGTATGTTTCTCTTTCGCAAAAACTCTTTCATCGCGCCAGAGCGAATGCTGGGTTCCTTGTCCCACCCCAGGCTCAGCACCGGATAGTCGGGGTGAAACTTGGCGTGGTGGGCAAGCAACCTGGTGTAACACCCAATCAGAGTTTTTGCAGACGCCTCCCTTCCCAGCAGTTCCAGATACGTGTAGCGCGAGAGAATGTCCCGGGCCACGAGGAACCCGTGCCGAAACGACTTTGGAGTACTGTATTCACGCACCACGGGGTAAAAGGCCAGGTCGCAGTGGAGCATGCCCAGTGCGTTGGTCAGGATGGGTCGCTCCTTCCGAGAGCCCAGAGCCTCACGCTGCTGGTGACTGTTGGGGTTGTACGCCGGATGCAGCCGGACAGCATCGCTCACTTGTTTTTTCTTCAGTCTGCTCCCGCTCCTCTTTGCGTGCTCGTAAATGTCCTGCACTCGAGGCGCGGTGCCCAGACTCAGCTGCAGATCGAGCCACGCAGTAAGCTTGGACACCTCCTCTGCCAGCTCCTCGGCAGCCATGGAACCGACATGGCGGCGGCTCTTTTGAGCAAGCTCCTTTGTCGCTCGGCGGCGTAGCAACCTCGACCTTATTCTTTGAGCCACGCCACCGCCACTCTGTGCTTTGACACTTTGCGTCGCCCCGCCACTGCGACGCAAAGGGACCGTGCTCTTGGATCGAGTGCGCATGTCTAACTGAAGGCCACATTCTTTGCAATTTCTTTTTTAATGTCGTCTCCCAGACTCGAGCGCTCGACCCACTCCAAGAGTCCAGCGCCCTTCGTAAGGTCTCGCTCTCCCCCGCACCCAATCTGCCTAGCGACAGACGCCAGGCTCAGACACTGGTCCGGTTCAAAGTGGCGTTCGGGTTCCTCGAGGTACTTGAACTTTTCCATCTCATCCACCAGTTCTCCAAACACGTGCACTCGCCATCTCTCCAAAATTGCCTCCAACGACCTGCCCATCGCCTTTAGGCCGGCCCCGATCTCGATAATGTTCTTGTCCGCCGTCCGGTAAATCTTGTCAAACGTTTCCTGAAAATTGACAATGTCCTGGGTGTACTTTGGATCAAACAGGTCGGCGGGAGCTCCCCCCTCTCGCATCAGGTAGGCGACAATCGGCCTGTACTTTCGGAGGGTGCAATGCAAAGTGTCGTCCGAGGGATCCGCTTTTCGAACCGTGATCTCTACAAATCCCCTGATGGACGTCCACTCGAATGCGTCATCGGGCTGAGGCTGAAATGCAAACATGGAAGGTTGCACGTACGCCCGCTTTATCCTTGTCAGAGAGCTGTCCCCCAACATGTCCATAATCTTCAGGGCCCTCTTGCACGTCTCGCTGTCTTCTCCAAACAGCTGGCCAAAGTAGAGCGCGTTAGACTGGTATGCCAGCCGATGTCCCAGACTCTCGTAGGCGCTCGTCTCCCTCTTGAGAATCTGCCTCCCCTCGCTGTCGTACAACCTCCAATTTCTCGACATGTTTAAACAGGTGTCGCGGGGCGCCCTGGTCCAACAGCTCACGTGTTACAGCGTCAAAGTCTGCGTACACACTAATTCGGTGCTCGTGAAGCTCGTATATTAAATAGTCCACAATGTCGGTTTCCGCAAGCCACTCTCCCCGACTCGTCACCAGGACAAAGCTGTCGCATCTGGGGAGCTTGATGTACAACGTCGGACATTTCAGGATGCGTCCGACAATCTGTCTCGCCACCGCCGCCTTCCGCGAATCAAACAGGCGGTCGCAGCGTGCCAACATTTTTTTTCCGGGGGAATCGGCTGATGGAGTCATGTCTGTTTCCAGAGGTGGACGCTTGACAACTAGAGCTTTCTCTTCTTTCTGTCGTGAAAATATAGGAGGTCATTGTACAGGGAACACTTTTTCTGAAATAGCATGAGGCACTTGTCCTGTAGCGAGTCCGCCAGCTGAATCTCGGCGCGCACCGAAGTCTCCAAATTGTTGATGGCCGTTTGGGTGTTGTAAAGAGCCCTGGAGTGATCGCCCGTAAAGTGGCAGTACATGCCATAGTATGACATGAGAGTGGCCTGATATGTTTTCAGGGTCTCGCAACATTCCAGCAAGGCCGCCTTGGTCGTCAGGTTTTTAAATCCCCCCTCCCAACCACCTACACCGTCCGACTGCTCGCAGGCCACCTCCTTTAGACGCGTGCTCCTGTCCAGCAGGCTCGTGCATGCCGCCACAATGTACTTGATGCTCGCTCTAATGTTTTTTTCTATCGCGCAGAGGTCGACGTAAATTCTCCAGAGATCCTTTCTGTTCACGTCAGCGAGACGATGCGACATTTCCAAAAGGGACCTCAGCTCGGCGCTCTCCTTGGACAGCTCTTTCCATTGGGCGTCCAGCTCCTCGTACTCAAATCGATTCTCCAGAGTGGCCATCGAACCCAGACCCTCGTCAATATTGTCCAGGCTCAGAAGCGCATTGCGCATCCACTCGCATGTCTCGCTCGATCCGTTCATGCCAGAGACTTTTACGCAACTATCTCCTTTTCCCAATGGCCGAACCCTTTATAGGCCTGACTGCTGGCTGGGCACCGGCCCGGGCAGCTGCTTGAGCCGTTGCCTGGGCAGCTGCTTGGGCAGCTGCTCGAGCTACTGCTTTTGCTCGCGAGTTGGCACGCTTTCTCCTTTTCCTCCCTCTTTTTGAAATCCCCTGTATGCGGCTGCGCCTCTCCCCCTCAAAATCCCCCTCTGCCTCTTCCGCCTCAGCGGACGCCGCCGACTCCCTCTCGCTGTCCCATGTCTCGACGCATTCCAGCGTTTCGAGCGAGGCAGACTCGACCGACGGAGACCGCCGTCTTTTTTTTGCAGCCGTGACAGCAAGCAGCGGTGTTGTTTCCGCCACTGCCCTCCCCCCTGCCACTTCGGCCCCCGCCACTGCCCTCCCCCCTGCCACTACGGCCCCTGCCACTGCGGCCGCCACTTTTTCCCCTGCCTCTCGCCTGCGGCCCCTAATCTCCTTTGAAAACATGGCATTCAGTTTTCCCTCCACAGTCTTTTTCCGCTTGCCCAGGGACCCCAGACAAGAAAGTAGCCAGGTTTGTTTCATGTTCAAATATTTATTTCACTTTACACACAATTACATGCACACTTATTTTTTTTCCAGAGGTGTTGACACCTTGGAGGCTTCGCAACGACTGAACGGCGCTCAACGGCAGACGGCTGCTATACCTCCTTGCTTTCTGACTGCAACGGCCAAGGGGGGGTTGAACATCCCGCTAGGTAACGGTCTCCGACGTCCTCGAGGCTGCGTCTATAGATCCAAATCTTGTGCCGCAATTTCCCACACATTTTCCAGAGGCTCTCCTTTGAGCTGTCCGATCTGTGGTCGGCAATCGCGCTCTCAATGTCCGTCTTGAACTTGCCCGTCTCTCTCAGGAGAAATTCGGGCGAGTAACTCACGACTTTTTGAAACGACTCCAGGTACTGACACCAGTCGTAGAGCCATTCCTCGTAGGCCGCAAACGGGGCGCCCTCGGGTGGCGCCTCCGGCATCTGGGGGATGCACCAACTGGGTTGCTGACTTTTTACCTCGTCCTTAAAGTATTGCTCCATCTCGGCCCCGATGGCAACCAGGGCTTTGCAGTGGTCCAAAAAACAGCCACGGCTGCTGCGATACTCTCTTTCAATGTCCTCATAGTCTTGAGATATATTGTCGTACGCATCTCTGTACTTGAGGTAAAACGGATAGGGCCCGCCGGCCTTCCAGCGATTGATGGCCTTAAAGGCAAGGTCCACCTCTTTCTCCAGCTGGCTCATCTCCTGCTCCATCTTGCTCCTGTAAAGGCGATGCGTCGACTGACTCCCCTTTCAGTTTCGACCAGGCTTTTTCTAGGCGCCCGACCTCGGCCACCACGCCAAAGTGGATGGACCAAAGGATCTCCTGCAATTCCTCTAGGTCTCTGTAATCCGAGTCGAGCTTGTCGACAATCTCATCCAGCCTGGGAAGGAAACGCTTCAACTCGTCAAAAGCGTCCATGAGGCCGCGGAGGTAGGTCGCGTAACCGCGCAGCAGGCCGTGGCACGTTTCCTCATACACAAACGTCAGCTGGGTATGCGGACTTCCCAAGCACACGCCCCCTTCGGGACCACAGTCGAAAAGCTCCCGCTCCAGTTTTTGAAAGCGGTCGCAAACCACAAGCGCCTTTTCGGCCTGCTCCTTTCGTAATGTTACCAGCTGGCCAACACATTCTTTTAGGTGCTGAAACCTAGAGTCAAGAGACAGGACCTGCACCGCAAACTCCAAGTGAGATTCTCTCGTCACGTCCATGGCGGCCTTAAAGTCGCGCACAATAGCCTCATACCTGAGACGCAGAAAGTGATATCTCCTTTTAAACTCCATCATCTCTCAACCGGACATTTAAACTGAGCCAATTTAAGTGTTGCACGTGCCTTTTCTACCCTCGACGGCAACCTTTTCCTAAGCTGCGACTTCAACGGACCTGGCCGTTTTCAAGTCTTTATCTATTCTCGAGGCCAGCTGCCGAATCTCAAACTGGAGCAACCACAGGTCCTCCTTGGCTTTTGCGCCCATGTAGATTTTCTCGCTCGTCCTGATTGCGTGCATGGCGTCCTGCAGTTTATCGAGGTGCACCTCCAGATAGTTCAGAAACCCCATGATGAAGCCAGAAAGACACATTACGAATTCGTACAACTGCTTGTACATGGGTAGCTTGTGAGATGTGTCAATCGCGCGAAACCGCGGTCCCATGTATCCCTTTGCGGGGTGCATTTCAAACAGGGCCTTCTCCAGATCCTTCAACTCCTCGTATTTTAAAATCATGGAGGCGCACTCGGCTTTCTCACGCTCCACCTGTCCCATTATCTCTCCCTTCATCCGCTCCAGCAGAGCGTCGAGACGATCGAGGTCCGCCTCGAGATGACTTTGCGATTCCCCCGAAACTGCCTTTGCGAGAGTCCCAAATTCGCGCCTCAGTCGAATGGATTTAAACATCAGGCAATTAAAGTCTATCTGCAACTCCATCTCTCTGGGGTTCTGCTGGCTTCTCTGGCGAAAGACGATCGACAACTGACTTCTCTTTCAGGTCCTGCAGCTTATTTTCTACTTCCTGGACGTAGTACCTGCATCGAAACGCCACTTTCCACATTTCCTGCTTCTCGGTAAATCCAATGTACCGACACTCGCTTGCGTCCAGCTCCCTCTGAATGTCCTCGATGGCGGACAGGAACTCGCCCGACAAACCGTAGGCCGGTGTTTTTACGAGGGCTGCAAGAAATGTGGCATAGTCGTGCATCTCTAGGTAGTACCATTGGGCGGCAGATGGTTTTATGGTGCGATACCGACTTCCCACATCCTCGCCGGCCGGAATTTTGGCCAGCATGTCCGCCTCCAATGACCGCATCCTTTTGTAAAGCTCTTGCAAGGTGTCAAACTCTTCGTTCTCACACTCCAGATTGTTTTTAACGAGGTTGCCCAGCCAGGTGAGCTGATAGATCCCACCGCTCGCGTTTGTTTCCAGTACTTTGCAGCTCTCGTGAGTAGTTTTTGCCTCCTCGTAGCGTTTGATGAGGATATTTAGATCATTGTGCAGGTCAGAATATATTTTTTTTGCCTCCATGATGTCTACTGGCTCTGTCGGGGATCCGAATCCAACTGAAGACCGGTGTCGTCCAGCGCTACCTTTTCAAGCCCCAACTCGACAGTGGCGGAAGGTTTCGCCTCAGAGGAAGCTTCGTCGTCGGCGTCCTCGTCTACCGATGTGGACGACAGATCTAATGAAGGTTCGGAGCTGCTGTCGCTCGCGTGCGCTTTGGGATCGAAAAACAGTCTTCGCCTCCTCCGTCTCACTCGAGGAGGACTGTCGATCGTGTCCGTACTGCTACTGTCAAACGTGCTCTCTCCGCTAGGCACCGCCTCTGGGGTGGAACGGGCCGATGAGGCGGGAGTTGCCTCCCGATACAGCCTCTCGTATTCCCACACCTGTGCGTAGACCGAAAAATACTGCGTCCAGATGTTGCGCATTTCTATGTACATGTCAGTGGGACTGCAACTGTCATGCAATCTCTGTGCAATCCTGTGCAGGCGACGCTCGTACTCCCTGGTGAGTCCGACATTGCTCACGCAAAGACCCATAAGGTAACTCAGGTATTTCATGATGCTGTGCGTATACAGGCTCAGGGAATTCTGGTAGATCTCTATACACCTAAACTCTCTCTCCAGGTGGTCCTTGTAATTTATCTTGTGCCTCTGCAGTTGGTCACACAATGACACGTTCGAAAACATTTCCTTCTCCAGAGCGGCAAGCTTGTCCTTTAGATTGTACAGTCGAGCCATCAGTCTGCTCTTTGTTCTTCCCACGTGCGACTCTCGTCGCAGCATCCATCTGTAATTCGATTCGATTGTCAAAAGCTTGTCGTACAGCTTCCCCTTAGGATCCTTTACCTTCTCCTTGTCCGCCTCCTCCCGAAGACCGGCCACCCTGTGACCCAAACCCAGTAAGATTCGATGCATCCTGTCAGCCAAAGAGTTTCAGTGACACTAACCCCCTTCCGGTAAACGGGGTCTAACTATATAGGGAAGAAATGTCGGCGAGTAGCGCATGATATTTCTGCCACACAGCTTTACGAGCCTCCACCAGTGCCTCCTGACGGCATCGAGATCTGAGGGCCGCCTCCAACGTGCGTGACCGAACGGAAAACTCGGCCAACTCGGAAAAGCCACAAATCAGACCCTCCAGATAACTGAAATATTTTTCAAGGGAGTGCTTGTAGTAGCCAAGTCCCCCTCTGGGATACATTTCCTGACTGTCCATGTCATTTTCGAGACGGTCCAGATACTCCCGATTCACCTCCTTACCCTCCAGACGCTCAAAAATGTCCGCTGCAAGGGCAGCAAGTCTGTCCCGTGTACCATACAGCTCTGCCAACTCACGGGTCTCGCCCATCGAACTGCGACACTCCATGCGCAAAAGCGCACAATACACACCCTGAATTTTACGCATCTTTGCCCATTTCAGAGGTGTCTTTAACGTAAAATCACTCGCTTCCAAGTGACTCCGGAGGTTCACTATATCCCGACCCAGAGCAACAATCTCGCGATGAGTCATTTTCATCTACTGACACCCCAACCCAATGTCAACCTCCTTTTTGTATGCCGAAACTAGGCGGAGCTCTCGTCAGGAAATGCCAGCGTCACGTTGTATCGGCTGTCTCCGTACATATCGTACTTCACCACGCGCAAGTTGGCTCTTGAAAAGCGACGCATGATGTCCAGGAGCGAAAGCTCGCGATCCGCACGAAACTCAATGTCAATGGTACACGCATCCACATCCTCTGAATAGCGAATCAAGTTGAAGAAACAATATTGCGCAATGTGATACTGAATCTCGTTCATGCGCCTGTACGTAGCCAGCTGTCTAGCAATGCTAGCCTGCCTTCGTTCCTCAGCAGCAGCCGCATCCAAACGGCGCAGAGCTGTAGTGTTCGCGTCAGAAGTCTCCTTCACCTTAAGTGTAAATATGTTGCCGTCAGTCATTGTGATCCCCTTGAATGCCAACAACACACTGAGTCTGTCCCACCCACCGCCACATCTCTTTATACAACAGCTAAGCACCGTTTTTATGTGTGTACCTCACGCGGTACAATCCAGGTTTCAACATCTCGTAATCGGTCACGCAAAGGGCGCGCTCGCGAAATTTTTCCAACACGGCAGACACAGTGTCCGAACTCTTGAACAAAAGTTCGTATTTGCGCTCACCCTCGGCGTTACACTCCTTCTTGTGATAATGGATCACCTCAAAGCCGCACGTGCTCAAAAGTGAATCGAGAGTACAGCCAGAACACACGTCCTTGCCCTTGGCGCCACCACCACCACCACCCTCCTCACCCTCCTCAGCCACATCCTCCTTCTTCTTGCCGCCACACACAAACATGATGGTAGGAGTATCCCCACTCTCACCCGACTTTAACTCCTCACCCACAATAGAGGCGATCAACTTCATAGCCAACTGTCCCATGCGATCCTCCATTGTCCAAGTGCTCGCTTCAACTGACACAACCCAAAGGAACAAAACCTCTTTTTATACCTTCCACCACTGCGCTCAAATCCTTCCAGGCCCTCCACATCATACAATACAGAGCGACCCGCGCGCGTACACCAATAATACGACGTATACAAAAAATAAGGAAGCGTCGATATGACACTATTAATATTACAATGCCTATTAAAATCGCCGTCACACTCACACACAACATAGTAACGCAAATCATACCCTACAGGACACTCCATGTCCACATCCTCACTCCACCACACACAATCACTGAATGACAAAAAATTTACAATATCCATTCCTACCCCCCCCCCCCTCCAAAAACACGACTAACACCCCATCCTCTCCCTTTCTAAAAAAATCTCTCACCAAATTCCTAATAC
>Ga0078972_1009754_pt1 | contig 18616 bp, 28 predicted proteins | sample YelNatPaOPGAMG01_FD_67568 | JGI IMG/M metagenome (GOLD analysis project Ga0078972, IMG submission 67568) | Hot spring thermophilic microbial communities from Obsidian Pool, Yellowstone National Park, USA - OP-RAMG-01 (SPADES assembly) (version 2) | ecosystem: Environmental > Aquatic > Thermal... | reverse complement strand
AGAAGCAGATAAATTTGTTACAGAACTAAATCAAAATTATAAAATCTTAAAAATAAAACAAAAGAGACAAAAAAATTTGAAAAAACTTTTAGATTATATAGATCTTTATTCTTCAAAAGCAAGAGAAAATTCAACTTCTTCCTCTTATAATTTAACACTAAAAGACCTTATTATTGATTCATATAAAAATAATGAAGAATTTAGAAACTATGTTATAAATTATTTTTCTTCCTCATTTTTACAATATCTGCCACAAATTCCAAAAAAATAGTTAGGTTTTTATACCCCCCTCACTATATATTATCAAGAAATCTTCTGGGGAAAAAGAGGTTGAAAAAATAACCCAGAAATTTCAAAATTTTTCTAGGGTTTTTTTAAATGAAAAATTATCAAACAAAATGAGAAAAAATTTTCAATATTATCATGAAAGAATAAGTTTTTTGATGCAATTATATGACGAAGGATGGGAAGGACAAAGAGATTTAATTGTAAAAAATTCCTCTAAAATATTTAATCTTTTAAAAGAATATCAAAAATTCAAAAAACATGATATAGCTTTAGCATTAAGTTTAGAGAATATAATTAAAAGAGAAATAAACTTTATACCAAGAATAAAAGATTAATTTAAAAAATGCCAACTGATTTAAGAGCCAGAGAATTAGCAAAATTAGCAGTTAAAAAATGCGTAAAATTAAAGAAAAACGAAGTTATAATAATTTCTGGTTCAAGCGAAGCAGAGCCTTTTATTGTTGAGTTATATAAACAAGCCATTTTGAGTGGTGCTCATCCAATAATAAAAATGTCTCCAAATAATATTTCTGATTTTTTTTATAAATATGCGAATAAAGAACAACTCACTCATTTTCCACAACATTTAATGGACTTAGTAAAATCTGCGCAATGTTATATTGGAATAAATACAGATATGAATACTAGAGAACTAACTTCTGCAGATCCAAATAAAATTAAAATTAGAGAAAAAGTAACAGCCCCTATTTCAAATTATATTGTTAATACAAGAGATAAAATAAGAAGAGTAACTATTGCCTATCCTTGTATTGCCCATGCAATCGAAGCAGAAATGTCTTTGGTTGAATGGGAAAATTTTGTTTATAATGCTTGTTTGCAGGACTGGGATAGGTTGAAAAAAAGATTAAACAAAATTAAAAAAGTTTTCAAAGAAGGCTCTAATGTTCATCTTATTGGAAAAAATGTTGATTTAAAATTTAAAGTTCATGGAGGAAAAGCAATTTCTGATTTAGAAACTTTTGAAAATATGCCGGGAGGAGAAATTTTTATGGCCCCGTTTAGAGAAAGTTTAAATGGATGGATAAAATTTGAATATCCAGCAATAGAATCTTGTAAAGAAGTTAATGGAATTTATTTAGAATTTGAAAATGGAAAAGTTATCAATGCAAGAGCAGAAAAAAACCAAGATTTCTTATTTTCTATGTTAAATACAGATGAAAATTCAAGATATATTGGAGAATTTGGAATTGGTTGTAACCCAAAAATAACCAAATTCACAAAAAATCTATTATTTGATGAAAAAATAAATGGAACAATACATCTTGCTTTGGGTATGGCTTATAAAGAAAATGGCGGCGGCAATGATTCTGCTATTCATTGGGATCTTGTTAAAGATATGAAAGAAGCCAAAATAATCGTTGATGGAAAAGTAATTCAAGAAAAAGGAAAATGGAGAATTTAATTTTATTTTAAATTTTTTAACTTTTTGAGGTAATATATTTCTCCTTCATCATCTATAGCATAAACTTCATAATTGCTTAAATCTGGATTAAATGCTAAATTTGTGTCTTCTATTGTTATATCACTCCCTTCTAATAAAGGAAAAAAACTTGGCAGGATTATAATTTGTTTGTCCTTAAATTTTCCTACTAAAAAACATTTATATTTTTCTTGTTTTGCATATTTTCTTATTATTATTGTTGGATGTTTGTGCCCAATAATCCAAATCTTAATATTTTTATCATACAGTTCACTCCATATTTTATGTCCATGAAAAAAAGCAAATTCCTTAAAGATATAATAATCTTTAATTGTTATTTTTTCTTTTTTTAATATATATTCTAATGCAGAATCATGATTTCCTTTTATTAAAATTATTTCTTTACATCTTTTTTTCATAAATTCTAAAATAGCCAAACTTTCTTTCCATTCTTGTTTGGAAATAAAACCAAATTTGTGTTTTAAATCTCCTAAAATTATAATTTTATTTATTTTTCCAACTTTGTCAAAAATAGTTTCAATTTCTTTTTTCATTTTTTCATAATTTGTTTTAGGGATAAAAATTCCGTTTTCTAAAAAAACCTGCTCAAACCCAATATGCAAATCTGCTATAACTAAAATCTTTTCTTTAATCAAAAACAACCCTTTGTTTATTATTTCAATATTTTTGTTTAGTTTCATAATTTTATTTATTTTTCATAGTTAATAAATAAAACGATTTTTTACAAGCGAGCCCTGAGGGCGAGTCGGGCGAACAGAACGAACGCGAGGGCGAGCGAGGGTGCGAATTGAGCATCAAAATGAACGCAAGAATGCGAGCCGAGCATTCCAAACGAACAGGCTTAGCGAGATTCTAGCCCCGGAATGAAGTGAGTATTCGAGCGAGCGAACGAAGTGAGCGAGCCGAGTAAGAGCTAATTATTTTTTTCCTTTTTTTATTTCATCATAAACTCTTTTGATAAATGCAATTTTATCTTCTATTTTTATTAAATCAGAATATCCTTGCATAATCAAATTTAGAGAAAAAGGAGATGGAATTTTAGTTTCAACAAAATTTATCTTTACTCTATCTTCTTTTATCCAAGATATAACTTGTTTTGCTGATTCAATATCCATAACATCTTCTAAAATTTCCCTTCTTGCTTCTTTTAGTATAACAAAATTTTCATCTAATCTTTTAACAGCTCCAAATAAAAAACCAGATTTCATTTGCTGTTTTCCTGCTGATTTTATATAACCTTTATAATTTCTTAATATCATTAAACTTCTTGCAGCGCAATGTCTGAATCTTCTTTTCAATATTTCAGATTTCTCAATTGCTTCTTTTAATATTTCCTCTATATTTTTTTCATTTATAAACTTAAGAGCCTTTTCAATTGTTTGTTTAGAAATATTTTCTCCAGTAATATAAAAACCATTGTCATTTATTCCAATTTCAATATCTCTTACTTGTTGTCTTGCTGTTAAAAAAGCAATTGCCCTTGATAGGGCATCATTAACCCTCCTGCCATACAAAGAATGAAAAATAAAATAATTTTTATCCCCTTTGTAGTTTTCTATAATCATTTTTTTCTCATGAGGCATACCTATATAATCTGCCTGTGTTTTGCAATATTCATAAATCTCCTCTGCAATTTTATCAGAAACATGACAAAATTCTTCTATAAACTTTATAATTTCTTTTTTTTTCATTTTTATTTTTATTTTTTCATCTACCAGTTTTCTGAAACGTTGTATATCTAAAGCAAGATCAAAAGATAATGGCAGCATTTCACTAAACCAACTAGGTATAGTTGGAGGTCTATAAATAGAAGCTTTAACATAAGCTTTCATTCCACGAGAAAAGATATATTCATACTTGTTGCCACCTAAAACAAAAACATCTCCTGGTTTTAACCTCTCAAAAAAACCCTCATCTATTACTCCTATTTTTTTCTCGCCTCCAGAACTTTTTAAAATAACACTTATAAAGGATTCATCAGGAATTGTCCCTATATTTGTCATATATATCATTCTTGCTAATTTACCTCTTTTTCCTATCTCCCCTGTTTCTTCATCATACCATATTTTTGCATATACTTGTTTATCTTCAAGAGCATATTCCCCAGATAAGTAAGATATTACAGACAAAAAATCTTCATAATCTAGTTTTTTATAACAATAGCTTCCTTTGATTAAATTATAAATTTCATTTATTTTCCATTTTTTTGTTATTGCCATTCCATATATGTGTTGGCTTAATACATCCAAACAATTTTTAGGAATTTGTACTTTGTCGATTTTTTTCTCAACAATTCCCTTTAACATTATTGAACATTCTACCATATCATCCCTGTCCAAAATAATAAATTTCCCCTTAATTGTATCATGCAATTTATGCCCTGCTCTTCCAATTCTTTGCAAAGCTCTTGCGATTGATTTTGGCGAGCCTAACAATATAACCAAGTCAATATAACCAATATCAATCCCTAATTCTAAACTAGTAGAGCTTACAACTACTTTTAGCTTGCCTTGTCTTAATCTTTCTTCTATATTAAATCTTAGATCCTTGCTTAAACTACCATGATGCGCACCAATATCTTCTAAATAATTTGCAGGAAACATTTCCTTTAAATGCTGAATAACTCTTTCTGTTGCACTTCTTGTATTAGTAAAGATAAGGGTTGTTTTGTGTTCTTGTATAAGTTTATTTATTAACTTATAAAGAGAAGAATGCATTTCCAGATTTTCAATCTCAACAAGATTTTCAACAGGACATAATAATTCTATATCTAATTTTTTTTCAAATTTAACATCTGCTATTAAACAGTTATTATCACTTCCAATAAGAAATTTTGCCATTTCTTCTAAAGGAGCAATTGTTGCAGATAAACCAATTCTGGAAAAATACCCTGAAATTTCTTTTAATCTTTCCAAACTTAAAGAAAGATGTGTTCCTCTTTTATTTGCCAAAGCGTGAATCTCATCAACAATAACATATTCTACTTTTCTTAATTTTTCAATAAATTTTTTTGTTGTGATTACTATAGCTAAAGTTTCAGGTGTTGTTATTAATATGTGTGGAGGGTTTTTTAATTGATCTTGTTTTTCTTTTGTTGTTGTGTCTCCTGTTCTAACTGCTATCCTAATTTTTTGGAGTTTCTTGTTATGTTTCAAGAAGAGTTCTTCAATTTCTTTCAACGGCTCAATTAAATTTTTATAAATATCATTTGATAGTGCTTTAAGAGGGCTTGTATATACGCAATAAATTTTATCTTCTAACTCGTTTTTTTCTGCTAAAATAATTAAATAATTAAGAATAGATAGAAAAGCAGTAAGTGTTTTAGTTCCTCCTGTTGGTGCGCTTATTAAGATATTTTTTCTTTCCCAAATAGGCAAAACCCCGTATAATTGAGTTTGACTAAAATTCCCAAACTTATTTTGAAACCACTCTTTAACAAGAGGATGCAAGATTTTGTATAATTCTTCAATATCTCTTTTTTCTGCTTTATCTAATTTATATTCCTTTGTCATAATTATAAAAATAAATCAGAAATTATAAATTTATGTTTAAAAGTTTTTGTTAAAAAAAGACAACCTTAAACAACTCTTCTTTTTGTTTTGTTCAACAAATTTCTTCATAATTCTGCCATGCCTTATAGACTTTCACTTTGCTTACTTTTCACTATTTTCTTTATTCTTAACAACATAATTTTCTAGATTCCTGTCTATTCTTGTTCCTATTGATATCCCAGTAGGAGTTTGACTAATAATACCTCTTGAAACCACATTTCCTGTAATTTTAGAATTATCTCCTAAGTCATTATCCCCAATCAACAAACTATAACTTCCTATATATCCTCTAATTTCTGAATTTTCATGCACCTTATTACCTCCATTCCACAAACCATAACTCTCCATATTTCCTGTAATTTTAGAATTATCTCCTAAGTCATTTATCCCAAAAATCAAACCATAACTTCTCATATTTCCTGTAATTTTAGAATTATCTATTAAATAATTGAATGTCATCAAACCAAAATTATAGATACTTCCTTTTACTTTGCCTTCTAAATTTACTATAGGAATTACCCCCCAGACATATTGATTTTCTTGAGGATTTCTTAAATTTAAAGAACCAAGAGGAACAAAATACACATTATCTTTTACAGCCGTAACAGCTGTTAATACAGCTAGACCTCCAATTACACTTGCTCTTACTGGATATTCTTTAATTTTCTTATTTTTGCTTTTTCAGGCCTGCCCATTCTTGCGTCAATAACTTCTGCTTTTTCTCATTGATTATCAAAGGATTAATATTAAATATTTTTGTAATTAGATAGATTTCTTATTTTTATTTTTTCCAATATATTACTCTTTCCCAATTTGGGTAATTAAGTTTAGAACTATCTGCTTTACCATTAACTCTTTTATACTCAAAAGAACAAGGACAACCGCAAAGAATTTCTAATTCCCCATGTCTTTTTAATATATCTCCTTCATTTTGACTATAGATGTGGATGTTATAGCTAATATTATCTTTTTTGTTAATTATAGCAAAAGATGTTTCTGCACCTTCTTTTTTAAATTTTTTAAGAATTTTTTTTAAATTATTTTCCCAACTTGTAATATCTTTAGAATTTTTTTCAAAATAATATTTCACAATTAGCAAATGATTATAATTATTCATATTTTTTTAAAAAGAGGTTATTTTAAAAATATATCTATACTAAAAAATATACTTCTCTTAACATAATATTTTTAAAATATCTTTCTATATAATAAAATGGCAGATGTTTATATAGAAATAGTAAAAAATCTTGATTATTTTCATCCGAATTTAATGGATTATTTTATTTTTGCATCTTTTGTATTTGCTCCTCCTATTTTAGCAGGAACTTATCTTTTTGTTTCTAACAAACTTAAAGAAAAACTAAAAGGAGAATATAATAAAAAAAATTTAATAGAAAAAATACAAGAAGAGGACTTCTTTTCAAAACATATTTAAACTAATACCGAATATTTATTTTATGAAATTGTCAGAAGAAAAGAGAAAAAAAATACAAGAACAGATAATATCCTATCTTTTATATGTTTATCCTCAGGCGAAATTTACAGCAGAAATCGCCAAAGAAATAGCAAGAGATGAAGAATTTTGTTTAAATTTATTAAGAGATTTAGAAAACAAAAAAATAGTTTTGAGAATATTAAAAAATCCAAAAGGGCAGATATATTCAAGAAGAATAAGATGGAGATTATCAACTCAAGCTTATACACAATACCAACAAATGTAATATATTCTTTATATTAAATAAATATTTATAAAACACATAAATAATAAAATGATTATGGATAATATAAAAAGGAGTTTTGATAGAGTAAAAGAAGATATTTTTTTCTTAGGAAATGAAATTGAAAAATTGAGTGAAAATTTAAAAGAATTAAACAATCATCTTTTAAAACTTGATAGAGAAATAGGGGAAATAAAATTAGAAATATTAAAAATAAAAGAAAAAAATAATCAGACAAATGCTGAATTAATTCAGACACAAAAACAGATTCCAGCAGATAATCTTATTTTTCATGGCTTAAAAGACCCAAATTTAACATTTTCCACAGGAAATGGTGGGGTTCCAACAGACAGACAGACAAACCAACAGACAGACAGACACATAGAAAAAGAATATAAAAACATACAAAATATAGCTTGGGGAAAAGATTTTGAAGTGCCTAAATCACATAATGAACAAAAAATAGTAGTGGATAAAGAAAATACTTTTGATAAAGCAATAAAAATGTTAAACAGTTTAGATGCTATAAAAAAAGACATAAGAAATAAGTTCAAGAGGCTTACAGAACAGGAATTTAATGTTTTTACTACTTTGTACTTATTAGAAGAAAAAGGATTACTAGTAGATTATAAGCTTCTTTCCGAAAACCTAAATTTAACAGAATCCTCTATAAGAGATTATATTAGTAAGTTGATAAATAAGGGAATCCCAATAATAAAAGAAAAAATCAATAATAAACAAATAATTCTTCATATAAGCAAAGATCTTAAGACAATAACTCCCCTAGATACCATATCTAAGCTTAGAGACCTATAAAAGGCCTAGAAATATTTAATAAAACTCTAGAAAACCAGATTCCTTAATTGAATTTTTAACTTTTTTATTGCAAATTTAATAAATTCTTTCTTATTTTTTGAATAGCTTTATTATTTAAATCTTGCTAGATATAAAAATAGAAATTCGATGTAACGAATATATAACTATTATATTTCTTTCTAATTAGCATTCTTATTAAAAAAGCTATTTATTATGGCTTATTAACCAAAAATTTAGCCATTTTAAGCTTTATTAGTTATTTTTTATTAACTCTATATTTAGTTATTTTTTTAACTTTATTTACTCACTTTCCTATATTTTTCCTTATTTAAGCCATAATACCCTCTAATTTTCACATATTTTTTATTTTTTTCATTTTTTTCTGTTAAGTATGTCTTTCCTAACTCTCACTTTTCTGTTTTTTTATGTATTTTTTAACTTATTTTTCCTTTTTTTCTCTCACTTTTACATTTTTTAATATCTTTTCCTTTAATTCTTCTTCTATATATAACCTTTTTTTACCATTTTTTTCAACAATTTCTTTTATTAAATTCTCATTTTTCTGTTTTATGCTGTTTATCTGCCCCCTTATTGTTGCTCTTGATTTCCCCATCATTGCAGCAAGATCATCATAACTTAGCTTTAAATCTGTGTTTAGTAGTACCCAAATTATTGCCCTTTCCATAGTACTAAAATTATTAAAAATGCCATAAACACCTGTTTGAACAGGTGTTTGAACACCTAAACAAACAGCACCAACACCTGTTTGTTTAACTTTTTTTAACCCCTCTGTTTTAAACAGCTGTTTAAACATCTCCTTATCCAAAGTATCAACAATATTTTTAATCCCTTCAATATCTTTTTTAATCGACGAAATATCTTCCTTTATGTCAAAAATCTCATTTTCTAAACCAGAATCTCTGTTGTTTAAGAATTCAACCCACTTTCCAAGGCTGTTTATATCATTTTTTACAGAATTAAAGCTATTTTTAATTTCATCTCTGCTTAATTTTTCTTCTTTTTTTCTCTTAAACAGCCATCCAAACATGTATATTTTAAATAAATAACATTTATAAATCTTTTTATTTTTGAAAATAACGAGGAGAAATTTAGGCACTATGCTTAAAAATAAACAAAAAATATAAATAATAAAAAAGCCAATCTAAGTACATAAAAATATCATAAAAACACAATTTAAACAGCCAAAACAGCGAAAAAATTTACTTAAACAGCTGTTTAAACACCCTTAAACAGCCTAAACACCCTCTTTCTTCGATAAGCCAAAACAGTAATCTTTTTAAATAATTAAAACCTATATAATAATAAGAAATAAAAAAGAAAAACATATTTCAAAATTAAACAATTTTAAACTTATTAAATTTAGAAAGATAGTTTGAAAATATTAAAATATAAAACACTAAAAAATAAAAATTACCCAAAAATACTACAATTAAAATAGTTATATTTTTTAAATAAACAAAAAGGAGGTCAAAATGAGCTTAAAAGTTTGGGGCTGGATTTTAGCAATCTTAGCTTTAGCCAACATGGTGAGAATAGTTATTGTATCAAAAGCAAACAACATCTCTAATTGGGTGGTTTCTTTAATAGTGCTTTTGATAGCTATTATTCTTTTATCCAAAAAAAGCAAAAAGAAAGCTATTGCAAAACCAGTCAAAAAAAAGAAAAAATAGTTTTTTATTATTTTAATAAGTAATTTTAGATATATGTAGTAAATAAAAGGTTTTTTGTTATCTTTGCACTTAGCTAACCTAAGTTCAAAAAAGATTTAAAAACCATAGTATTTTATATTAAAATATGGCAAAAAGATCAAAAATTAGACACTTATTTCAAGCATTCCTTTTTTCTTTAGTGTCTACTATATCAGCATTTATATCTCATATCCTAAGAAAAGACGCGATTTCTGTAATAAAACATATTAATTAACTAAAAATCAAATTTTTATTAATCTTTATTATTTAGATATATTTTGATATCTTTTAATTAAGGATGTCCTTAATGCACAAAAATTTATTTTATAAAAAAATCTAATTATTATATTTGGCTTTTTTATCTTAAAAATTAACCCTAACAAGCGAGCCGGAGGGCGAGTCGAGCATTTCAAACGAACGAAGTGAGCGAGCGAGTGAGTTAGTCTTTTTTAATCAAAAAAAGAATAAAAAACAGGTTTTTTCCAAATTTTTCTAAAAAAATAAAATATTTATAAGCTAAGATACAAAATATTTATAAACTAAGGGACCATGAAGTTAATATGAACTATCAAATTTTTACCCTTAGTTCACTATAAAATAAATAAAAAACATAAAAAAAGAGAAAAAATATAGAAAAAAGAGAAAAAATATAGAAAAATGAACAAACTTGCTGCAATTTATATCAGGGTTTCAACAGAAGATCAAGCCCAGCATGGAGTATCTCTTTCTGCTCAAGAAGAAGCTCTTAAAAACTATGCCAAAGCTTCTGGTTATGATATTTTTAAAATTTATAAAGATGAAGGAAAATCAGCAAAAAATATAGAAGGCAGACCAGCAATGCAAGAAATGTTGCAAGATGCAGAAGCCCGTAAATTTTCTGCTATTTTTACATATAAATTAGACAGGTTTTCAAGAAGTTTAAAAGATCTTATTCTAACTATGGAAAAATTAAGAGAACTAGGAATTGATTTTATTTCCTTACAAGATAAAATAGAAACCACGAGTGCTTCAGGAAAATTAATGTTTCATATTATATCTGCTTTTGCTGAATTTGAAAGAAATGTAACAAGCGAAAGAACAAAATTTGGCATGAATAAGATAGCAAAAGACGGCTATGTTGTGAATAGAGCCCCAAAAGGATATAAAATTGAAAATAAAATGCTAGTTCCAGCAGAAGATTCTTATGTTATTCAAGAAATCTTTCAAACTTTTCTTAATGAGAACATAAGTCTTAATAAATTAGCAAAAAAATATAATTTATCTGTAAATGGATTAAAAAAAGTTCTAAAAAACTTTACTTATGTAGGAAAAATTAAGTTTGGAGGCCAGGTTTTAGAAGGAAAACACACCCCTTTAATTTCCCATGAATTATTCAATAAAGTCCAGAAAAAACTAGAAGATTTAGAGAGAAAATAAGAAAATCAAAGACAGGATTCACAAAAATTTGCAGAACCAAATAATTAAACATCTCTATCTTCCCAAGTTGTTGGCTTTACAACATCTACCCCGCCAAAATAATTTGTAAAAGCAATTCTATAACTAAAATATAAAGATTGTAATTTTGGATAATTTTGATCTAATCTTTTTGAATATAACTCAATTATCCTTGATTTTTTTCTAATAAAACTATTTAAAATATTATATAGTTCTATTTCAGAGCGTCTTATAGATAAACCATATCCCTGTGCCTTTACTTCAACAACCAATAACTTATATAATCCTGTTTCTTGAGTTTTTTTTGTTTTGCATATAAAAACTAAATCAGGAACATAATTTCCTATATGTTCGTATCTTCCTCGATATACATAATCTTCAGGTTTTAATCCTAATAATTCTGGATTTTCATATATATTATTAACTAGTTTATCATGAATTTTATTTTTAATTCCATTATAATCCATATGTTTTTTTATTTTTCTTCTCATATTGATTAATCTTAAAACTATTTTTTAGCTTAAAATAAGAAACTTTTATCTATAAGATTTTTGTCTTTTTGCTCTTGCCTTACTATCTCCTGGTTTATAAGCTTCTTTTCTTCTTATATCTGCAATTAACAAATTTCTATCATAACTTAAATATGCTTTTTTTAATTCATTGCTTTCTGTTGCTTTAACTAAAGCTCTTGCAATTGCTAATCTTGAAGCTTCTATTCTTGAATTAATACCGCCTCCTTTAACTAAAACATCAATATCAAAATTTATATCTCCTAATTTTTCTTTTGCAATTCTTATTGGTTCTTCTATCATTAATCTTTTTAATTCTGGTAAAAATTCATAAGGTTGTTTGTTTATTTTTATTTTTCCTGTTCCGGGCTTAATTGCAGCCTTCGCAATGCTCATTTTTCTTTTTCCAGAAACAACAATATTTTTGTTCATTTTATTTTCCGCTCTTTAATAATTTACTTAATTCTCCTAAAGTCATGCCTTTTTTCTCCTCAAGCATTATCATTTTTTCATTTTTAAATTCATCAGGAATTCCAACATAACATTTTATTCTTTTTAATGCTAATCTCCCTCTTTCCTGTTTGTATGAAAGCATTCCTCTTATTGTTCTTTTCATTATTTTTTCAACTGACGAAGGGAAAAAAGGACCTCTTTGAATATCACCGCCTCTTTTTCTTTTTGTTTTATATTCATTTAAAGTTGTATCTTTTCTTCCTGTAATTACTGCTTTTTCTGCATTTACAATTACTATTTTTTTCCCAAGTAAAGATTGTTTTGCAGCATAGCTAGCTATTCTTCCTAAAGCTGCATTCTCTGCATTTATAATTATTTTTTCTTCACTCATTTTACTATTTTTCCTTTTATTTCTTTATTTTTATTTATTTCATCTGATAAATATAAAACTTCACATTTTGCTTTTTTTAGTTTGTTTTTTGCTTCTTCTGAAAAAGATAAGGCAATAACCTTTATTTTTTTCTCTATTTCACCCATACCCAAAACTTTTCCAGGAACTATTAAGATTTCAGAATCTTTTGCTTCTTTATTTAATTTATCTAAATTTACTTCTATTCTTTTTCTTCTTGGTCGCGAGAGCAAATTTGCTAATTCTCTGTTTTTTTGTTTATTTAAAATTTTTATAATTTTGATTAAATCCGAATTTGTCTTTCTATTTGCTTGTTTCTTTATTTTTGTTTTGCTCTTCATATTAAATCTGATAGCTAACATAGAAGTAAATTATTATCTACTAACGCGTTAGCTCGCAGATAGAATTTTAAATTTTATCTGTATATAAATCTTTTTATTTTATAATTTTGAAATCCGTTTCTTTATTTTTGGAATATTTTTTTATTAGATTTTTTGCTTCTTCTATTAATTTTTTATCTCGAAGTAAAGCAGTTGGTCCGGGTTTTGTAGGAATTATTTTCATACCTTTTTCTTTTAATAAAATTTCATTTTCTTCTTTATTTCTTCCGAGAATTATTTTACTTTCAAAAAAATGTCTTCCAATAGAAAGCAATTTTATATAATTATAAGTTATGTTTTTTTTCTTTAATAAAGGAGATAATTTTTTACAATATTCTTTTTCGCATAATAAACAGCCACCGGCTGGAGAAGGAAAAGAGATGTTAAATTTTTTTGCCAATTCTATTTGTGTCTCTCTTTTTCTACCATAAATTGCAAAAAATTTGTTTCTGTCAACAATATTATTTTTCTCGACGGAAGTTTCTTTTAATAATTTTGCAGATAAGGGTCTTAAAACCTCAAAACCAAGTTCTTTATCTATTTTTTCCAAAGCTTTTTTTGTTTGTGAAAGAGGTCTTTCTCCTAAAACCTCACCAGTTGCAATAATATCAAAATTTTTTTTATCTGCAAATTCTTTTGCTTTTTTAAAAATAAAAAGATGGCAATCAATGCAAGGATTTAAAGCAACCCCTCTATTAAATTTGGGATTTTTTATAATTTCAATATACTCCTTAAATAATTTCCCTTTTGTTACATTAATTATGTTAAATTTTATCTTTTCTTTTTCTAGAAATTTTATTGCTTTTTCAAAAAACTCTTTTTTTATGAAGGGCAATATAAAAATTATTGCTTCAACATAAACTTGCTCCTGTAAAATTTTGCAAACTAATCTGCTGTCAAGCCCTCCAGAATATAAAACAAGTGCTTTTTTCATAAATAAGAAAGATAAATTTAATTTAAATAACTTTTTGATATATCAGAAAAATAAATATAATTATATAAAAAATCTTTTTTATGAATAGGTTCTCATCCTATAATCTTATTAGATTATAAATGCAGGGAAGAGGATTCGAACCTCTGAAGGCACTAAGCCGTATGGTCCTTAGCCATACCCGTTTGACCACTTCGGTATCCCTGCACAAAATAAAAAATTTAACTGAGATTATAAGTTTTTCTAAAACAAAATTATCAAAAATAAGAAAAAATGATCATAAATCAGCAGATTTCTAAGAATATTTTTTAAGTAGTTATCTAAATTTTTATTTTATCTGTTTTAAATTTTTTCTTAAAGCATCAATTGATTTAAGCAAAATTTCTTTTGCTGAAATTTGCCCCCAGGATTCTATTGTAACTAAAATCTCTTCGGTATTTGGTTTTACATATATTAATTCATTGTTATATCCTACAATTTCGTCTATAAAATCATATGCAATTTTTTCTCCTTTTTTTATTTCAGAAAATTCTTTTTCTTGAACATTTATGACATTTTTTCCTTCTACATCTTTTGCTTTTTCTATTATAGGGGTGTAAGTATAATATACTAAACCAGGAGAAAATTTAGTATGCTCTACCCCCTTTCCTAATCTAGCAATTGCTACAAAACTTAATTCTTGCCCATCTGCTAATTCAACTATAGGCATCTTTTCATAAACAACATCTCCTTTACCTTTCAAATCTCCAGAATAAACTGTGCAAGGACCTTTAGCATTTAATTTAAATTCAATTTGGCAATTACTACAACCCTTTCCCTTGCATTTACACTCTTCTTGTAAATCCATATCTTTTGGAGTTTTCAAGGGTATTAAACCAAGCCTTAAAGCAAGTACTTCATCATATAAAACAGAATCATTTTTATAAAATTCAACTTCATCTATAGCAAGAATAGGAATTTCTAAACTTGATCTTCTTATAGCATTAATTAAACTTTCATTAACATTTGCAATAAAACTTATTTTTTCTTCTGTATTTTGTATTATTTTTATTGTCATTTTTTGTTTAAATTTTTTCTATTTTAAATTCTTTTCCTTTATTTTTTAAAATTTTATTTATACTCTTCTTCCTCTTCTCCCTCCTTTAACCTTTGGGCCTCCTCTTGGAACTCTTGTAATATCTATAATATTTAGAATTTTAAATCCTTCTTTTCCTAAACTTCTAACAGCTGCATGTGCTCCAGGTCCGGGGCCTGTCATATTTGTTTGTGCTCTTATTTTAATAAATAAACTCGTTATTCCAGCATCTTTAGCAACCTCTGCAGCTTTTTTTGCAACAAACATTGCTATAGTAGGATTTGCTTTTAATCTATCTTGTTTTGTTACTTGTCCTCCTGAAAATCTCGCTATTGTTTTTCCAGTTAAATCAGTTATATGCACAATTGTATTGTTAAAGGAAGTATAAATATGCGCGACCCCTATTATTTCTTTTTTTTCTGCCATTTTAAATTTTCATTTTTTAAATTTAAAGATTATTTTCATTTATTCTTTCTTCTGTTGCTTTTTCAACAGATTCTTCTTTATTTTTAATTTCTTTTGGTTTTAATATAATTTCAATCTTATCTTCTTCATCTTTGCTTACTATATAACTAGGAGAATTTACTCTAATTTTGTTTATAGTAACATGTTTGTGGGTTATTAATTGTCTTGAAGCTTTTGGTTTTATATTGAATTTCTCACTTACTATTGTTTGTAATCTTCTTTTCAATAAATCTTCTTTGTCTAATCCAAGAACATCTGCAATACTTTTAACATTTAATCCCTTTTTATTTAAACTATCTATTAATCTTTTTTGTTTTTCAGGACTTGCTGTCAAAATTTTTTTTGCTTTTTCTCTTATTTTTTCTATTTGATATTCTGTTTTCCATATTTCCCTTTTATTTTTTAATCCGTATTTTTCTACTATTCTATCCTCTTCTTCAATTCTTGCTTTATCAAAAGGTTTTTTTGGCCTTGAAAATTTTTTCTTTTTTCTTATCATTTTATTTTCTTGCAGGAGCTGCTTTTCTCTTTTGAACTCCAACTGTTTTATTTTGTCTAAAGTGTGATTTTGTTCTTTGTCCTCTTACTGGCTGTCCAGTAGCATGTCTTAATCCTTTATAGGACTTAATTTTCTTTAATCTTTTTATGTCAAATTCTTTTCTTAAATCTAAGTCTGTTCCGGTTAAATGAATATTTTTTCCAGTTTCTCTTTCATTTCTTCTATTCAATAAATAAGAAGGCAAATTTGGATTTTCAATAAATTTTTCAATATTTTCAATTTCTTCTTTTGTCAAATCTGAAACTTTTTTTAATTTATCAATATTAAGAGCCTTGCATACAGCATTTGAAAATCCCCAAGAAATTCCCTTTATTCTTGTTAATGCAGCGAAAACTCTCATATTTGCAGGAATATCAAAAGATAAAATTCTGATTAGATTTTCTTCTCTTTCAGGTTTTTGATGTTGTTTTTTTGTTTCCATCCTATTTTACAAATAAATTATGTCTTTGTATTTCTGTCAATTCTTCAAATATTCTTTTTTCAATAGCTTTCCTTGGATCAGGAATGCTTGGAATTCTTTTCTTCATATCTTCAAAACTTTCAAATTCCTTTTCTTCCCTTGCCTTTAATATTTCTTCTTTATGTTTTTTTCCAAATCCTGGAATTAATTCAAGCTGATGTATTCTCGTATTAATAGGTTGAGCTTTATTGAAAAAATCAACAAATTGCTTTTCTCTTTTCTCTACAATTTCCTTTATAAATTCTTCTAAATTTCTTTTTGCGGTTTCTGTTAATTTTTCTCTTAATAATCTCCCTTTAATGAAATGAATCTTGTCTCTTTTTCCTTCTCCTATATATACTCTTTCTTTTAATTGCAAATTAATTCCTCTTCTAGGAATCAATTCAAGAAGTATTAGTTCATTTTCACCTATAGCTTGGGCTACAGGCATTGTCTTTCCCTCCAATGGGTAACCATAGGGTAAAAAGTCTAATATAATTGCATTTTCTTCTTTTATCATTTTCATTAAATGTATTTTTTAACAATTTCAAGAATTTTATTTGTTTCATCTTCATTTAAACTTATGTCTGTTAGTATCTTATTTAATTCAGATGCGGTTTCTGGGAGTAAATCTATTATTTTTACAATATGCTCTTGTTTTATTTTAATTAAATTTAGGTCTTGTATTTCCTTTTTTAATTTTTTAGCATCATCTAATTTGATTTGTATAAATTTTTTCATAAAACCCTTTAATTCTTTCTTCTTATCTTCATCTCCTTCTATACTTTCAAGTAATTCTAAACTTTCTGCCATACTAAGTGCTTTTATATCTTTTATTTCCATTTTAAATGTAAGATTTATTTATTTTTAAATCTTTTATTCTAATTTATTTCACAGCTTTTAAATGAGCCGGGTTTATTATAAAGTGTTTTATTTCATTAAAATCTTTCAATTCAATAATATAAAATTTCCCTCTCTTGCCTACTATTTTTCCGATTTTTCCATTAATTCTTTTAGGGAAATTAGCAGCAAAACTTATATCTCTAACTATAGTCACATTATCCCCTTCTTGGTATTTATAAAACATTCTATGCATTTTAACTTTTCCTTTTTCTCTTGGTGATTTTTGTCTTGCCATTTTTAATTAATAACTTTTTTATGTATTAAATTTATTTTTTGTTATAGTGTTTTAATTCATTTAGTATTTTATTTAAAGCTTCTGAAACAGCATAAAATAAATTATAATCTGTTACTTTTGTATTAAATATTTTGTTTTTTATTTTTAATTTTGCTTCTATTTCATGTAAATATGTTTTTCCGTGTTTAGATTTTTTTAATCTTAATGAGAGTTTTTCATAATCTGACTCTCTTGATAATTTGATGTCGTAACTTTGTATTATATTATTTATAATTGATTTTTCTTCATCACTTATTTTAAACCCACTTAATTGTAATTTTTTCATTTTTTACTTAGGTTTTTTCCTTATTTAAGCTTATTTCTTTTTTAAGGAAAGAAACCCATGCTTACTAGAACTGCTTATTTTATTATGTCCCTATAGCCACCATCCATTGCTGTTTCACAAACACTACCTTGAAATAAGTCTCCTTTATTTCTTGCGTTATTCATACTGTCTTTTATTGCTTTAAACATTTTTTCTCCCCACACCATTATTCCACATTTTTCGCAAACATCAACAACAGAATCATCTGCTATTGCTGAATTACAATAAACACATTTTTTAGCCATATCTTTTAACCTTTTCTTGTATTTTTAAATCTTTTTATATTTAAGATGATATTCAAAAATTTAACTGTAAAGGAAAACCTGCTTTTGGCAATTGATAATGAAGATACAAAGTTTTGGAAAAATCTGGTTGGGAAAAATCCAATCGCAAAAGAAAGAGAGATTAAAGCTTTGTTAAGGGCAATGCAAGAGTTCAAGCTTAAAGAAGGTCTTGTCATAACACAAGATTACAAAGCAACAGAGCAACATAAAGGCAAGAAAATTAAGTTTATTCAATTATGGAAGTGGCTGCTTTAATTTTTCACTACTCAAAAAAAAACAAAATCATCACAACATTTTTAAACTGTGATTTTTTAATAAAATTAAGAAAAACAAAAAAGAGCGGAGCGATAAAATGGCAAAGAAAGTTTGGGCATGGCTTGTGCCTTTGATTATTGTTATAATTATTCTTGCAATAGTGATTCCTCTTTCTATGAAACCAACAGCTCCAACAACAAAAGAGCCGATAAAGATAGGAGCTGTCTTAGGATTGACAGGCCCTATGGCAGGATTGGGTGAACAATTTAAAAATGGAGCCCTTTTAGCTGTTGAAGAAATAAATAAACAAGGGGCATAAAACAATGATAAATCCATATAAAATAAATTCTCTTTTATTTATACCTGCTACTAAAGAG
>Ga0078972_1009751_pt1 | contig 18622 bp, 18 predicted proteins | sample YelNatPaOPGAMG01_FD_67568 | JGI IMG/M metagenome (GOLD analysis project Ga0078972, IMG submission 67568) | Hot spring thermophilic microbial communities from Obsidian Pool, Yellowstone National Park, USA - OP-RAMG-01 (SPADES assembly) (version 2) | ecosystem: Environmental > Aquatic > Thermal... | reverse complement strand
CTCCGGACATCCCTTCTATCCCGGGAGTTAAAACTACCTCTGCACCGTAAGATTTTAAAATATAGATTCTTTCTAAACTCATGGTCTCCGGCATCGTAAGGATACAGCGGTATCCTTTTACCGCAGAAATCATTGCCAAGCCAATTCCCGTATTTCCACTGGTTGGCTCAATTATGGTTGAGCCTTTTTTAAGTAAGCCTTTTCTCTCCGCATCCTCAATCATGGAAAGACAGATCCTATCCTTAACACTTCCACCCGGATTAAAATTCTCTAACTTGGCTAATATTTCTGCAGAATCTTTTTCTACTATACGATTTAATCTAACCAGCGGAGTATTACCGATGAGTTCTAAAACATTATTGGCTATTCTCTCGGAAAAAGGTGATCCTCCTCCCATATAAAAGACGAACTCTAATCTATCATTGGGCTTAAGCAAGATACTACTATACTTAGACTTCTCGATAATTTCTTCATTTAACTCCACGGTAACCACTTCTGGTCTTATCTTTTTTATCTCTAATAACTTTAAAATAGTCATTTCACCATCTATTTCTTCTTTTTTCCCATTCACATAAATTGTAATGCTCATCTTAATTACCTCCTTAAATTTTTCAAAACAATATCAATCGCTCTTTTGGTTTTCGCTAAATCTTTCGGTGTATGCGCAGTAGATAAAAAATTGGCTTCAAAACCAGAGGGAGAAAAATAAATCCCTTCTTTCAGCAGGCGGTGATAAAATCTCTTAAATAGTTTTAAGTCCTGATGTTGTGCTATTTTATAGTCGGTGACCTCTTTATCGCTAAAGAATACACTGAACAGAGAACCTATTTGATTAACTTTAATATTTATTTTATATTCTTTTGCTTTTGACTTTATATATTCACTTAGACTTTTTGTATTTCTCTCTAAACTTTCATAAGGATTATTTTCTTTAAGTAACTTTAGAGTAATTATTCCTGCGCTAACCGCTAGGGGATTCCCCGAAAGCGTTCCTGCCTGATAAACCGGACCCTCTGGAGCAAGTAACTTCATTATCTCTTTTCTGCCTCCGAAAGCACCCGCGGGTAGACCTCCTGCGATAATCTTACCTAAACAGGTCAAATCTGGTTTTACCTTAAAGTATCCTTGCGCTCCACTATATGAGAGTCTAAAACCGGTAATCACCTCATCAAAGATAAGTATGATATTGTATGCATCCGCAATTTTCCTTAAATCTTCTAAAAATCCTTCCTTAGGTAGGACTACTCCACAATTTGCCAGCACGGGTTCAACAATAATTGCGGCCAGGTCATTTTGGTATTTTTTTACTGTCTGTTTAACCTTCTCTATATCATTATAAGGAAGCACTAATGTATGTTTAATAAAATCTCTTGGTACGCCTGCACTAGCCAGAATACCTAAGGTTGCCTGGCCTGAACCACCTTTTACTAAAAGATAATCTGCGTGACCGTGATATGCTCCTTCAAATTTTATAATTTTATCTTTTTTTGTATAAGCTCTAGCCAGCCTGATCGCAGACATTACTGCTTCCGTACCAGAATTGGTAAGTCTTACCTGCTCAATAGAGGGTATTGCCTCTACAATAAGTTTAGCCAATTCTATCTCTAATTTTGTGGCAGTGCCAAAACTTGTGCCTCTCTTTACCACCTCCTGCAAAGTCTCAATAATCTCTGGATGGGCATGCCCTAAAATTAACGCCCCCCAACTCATGCAGTAGTCGATAAATTCTCTCCCGCATTCTCCGTAAATCTTTGAGCCTTTAGCTTGCTTTATAAAAACAGGGTATCCGCCTACTCCTTGAAATGAACGGACAGGGCTGTTAACACCACCCGGGATATAAATTTTAGCCTCCTTAAATAATTTTTTAGCAATATCTAACATAGCCATTTCCCAATTTTCTTTCCGAAATAGCTGATAATTAAATCTGCTCCTGCCCTTTTTATAGCAGTAAGAACCTCAAGGGCCAACTCCTCTTCCTTCATCTTATCGCCTTCGCTTAACTTTTTTATTGCACTATACTCTCCACTTACATTATATGCCGCTATAGGGATATTGAATTTCTGCTTTGCCCTGTAGATTATATCTAAATATGCTAATGCAGGTTTAACCATAACGATATCCGCTCCTTCATCGATATCCTGCTTTATCTCTCTCAACGCTTCCTGTGCGTTCCTAAAGTCCAATTGGTAGCTTTTTCTGTCTCCAAATCGAGGACGAGAATCTAAAGCTTCTCTAAAGGGCCAGTAAAAATTTGAGGCATATTTTGCAGAATAGGCAAAGATACCTACATCTTGGTAGCCATTTTCATCCAAAGCCTGTCTTATTGCTTTAACTTGCCCATCCATCATCGCAGAAGGAGCAACAAAATCCGCTCCTGCCTCAGCATGGGATACCGCTATTTTCGCTAATACCTTAAGGGTTTCATCATTATCTATTCTTTTATTCTTAACTATACCGCAGTGTCCATAAGATGTATATCCGCACAGGCAAACATCGGTTATGATAATTAATTCATTGTATTCCTTCTTTATAGCCTTTATCGCTTTTTGGACAACTCCATTCTTTTTATAACTTTCAGAGCCGAGGGCGTCTTTTGTTTTAGGGACCCCAAATAAGAGTATTGCTTTTATACCATAGGCGTCTTTTAAGTCTTTAAGCACATTATCTATGGACAAATGATAAACACCAGGCATAGACCTTATCTCTTTCTTTACATTTCTTCCTTCAACAACAAAGTAAGGTAAAATGATGTGCTTTGGGTAAAGTTCTGTTTCGCTAATCCAGTCTCTGATAAAATCTTTTTCTCTCAATCTTCTTAACCTAACAGCTTGCATTTTCTTGCCTCCCTTAAAGTCACATCACCAATACATTTTATCTTTACCCCCTGGGGTAACCTTGCGTATCTTTTTTTAAAATTCCTTACGGTTGAAGGGCTGGTAAACATAATTTCATTAAAAAAATTTAGGTCTATTAACCTTCGCCAAAGGCTTCGGTGGATACCCGCGGAAGTTTTAACGAAGGCGGGTAAATCGGGTAGATCTTTTGGCATTACATTCTTATAGGCAACCGAAGAAATAACCTCTGCTCCGTAAGATGCTAAACCTTTAGCTAAACCTTTATCCGAAAGATTAGAACGCGGTAAAAATATCTTTTTACCTTTAAGGTCTATCTTTTTAAATTCTCTAAGCAAACCTTCTGATGATTCTTTTTTGGGAACTAAATCCGCTTTTATTCCAAAATCAAGGAGTCTATTTTTTGTAGAATTACCAATGGCAGCGATTTTTACATCTTTAAGTATCCTTGAATCATAACCTATAAACTGAAGTCTTTTAAAAAAATACTCCACACCATAACGACTGGTAAAGATTATCCAGTCATAATCACTGATATTCTTCAGATGATTATCAAATTCGCGGTAATCATCTATTGGTTCTATCTTAATTAAAGGAAGATGAAAGTATGTGCCTTTTAGAAAAAATCTCTCGCCAGATAACCCGGTAAAAAGAATCTTTTTACTTTTCTTTAGCCAATTAAATTTTTTCTCTAACTTTACAGTCTTACCAATAATAATTATGGCGGGTGGTTTTACTTCCACTGTTTTTAATTTTAAAATATCCTTTAATGTAGTGATTAAGGTCTTTTGAGTTATTAGACTTACATCCTGAATTATTGCTATCGGTGTATCTTTGGACATACCTTCCTCAATTAATTTTTTAACGATAAAAGAAATATTTTCTACCGCCATATATAAAACCACAGTTGCCTGTTTGGCAATACTTTTCCAATCAATTAAACTTTTTTTCTTTGTCGGGTCCTCATGCCCCGTAACGAAGACGCAGCTTGAAGCAAATCTTCGGTCAGTTAAAGGAATACCACTAAATGCAGAGGCAGCGCTGGCTGCGGTTACTCCGGGAACTATCTCAAAATCTATCTTATTTTTGTGCAAAATCTCTAACTCTTGAGATAATCTGCCAAATATAGAGGGATCCCCATTTTTAAGCCGAACTACTTTTTTGCCTTCCTTTGCCTTTTTAGTTAACAATTGATTTATCTTCTCCTGATGAATAAGAAAGCCGTTTGAATATCTTTTTTTACCCAGCTCGTCGCAACAGATTAATTCTGCGCCTTTTTTGGTATATTCTAAGAGACTTTTATCCACCAAATAATCATAAATAACTACCTCTGCTTCTTTGAGGATATTTAATCCCCTTACCGTGATTAAATCGGCTTTTCCCGGACCTGCACCGACTAAATATACTTTACCTTTCATCTTTATTTATAAATAGTTTAATGGTTTAAATAAATTCCTTAATTTATAATCATCCTCTCTAATCTCTATAGCCAAACAGCCTTGTAGAGGATGCGGAGTTAAAATCTCAAAAGGAATCCTCTGTGTAATCTTATCTTCTAATCCTAATCTTACCAAGGCACAGGCTGCCACCACTATCGCATCCAAACCGTCTTTATCCAACTTTTCTAATCTTTCTTGGATATTGCCTCTTATATCGATAATCTGAAAATCTTCTCTATATTTTTTTAATTGTATTTTCCTGCGCATACTACTTGCTCCAATTTTTGCTCCTTTGGGAAGCTGGTCTATCCTTAGATTTCCCTTAGAAACCAAAGCATCATACGGATCAATAGATTTGGTAATGGCAGCAATTATCAATCCCTTGGGTATCCTATCCGGTAAATCTTTAGCACTGTGAACCGCAAAATCAATGGTTCGACTCCGTCCTTCGATAAACTCAGGATTAGTCCCGAGCGAAGTCGAGGGACCCTCACCATTGATCCTGAGCGAAGTCGAAGGATCAATCTCACCTTTTAAAAGTGCCTCTTCTATTTCTTTGGTAAAAAAATCGCTTCCTTCAATTTCCGAAATGGGGGTTATTTTATCTTTATCTCCCGTTGTGTCTATGCCTACAATCTCATAGCTAAAATGAGGATAAAATAATTTTAACTTCTGGATAATCTCTTCAACCTGCTTTAAAGAGAGGGGACTTTTTCGGGCGCCAATTCTATAAGTTCTTTCCATAAATTTTCTATCGCCTCCTCAATAATCTTTTCTACATAGGGGATCTGTTTTTTTCTTTCCGCTAAATTTTCTTCGATTAAGGTATTTAGGTCATCTAAACAAAAAAGTTTTATTCCTTTAAGCTCTTTTATTTTAGGCTCTATATCCCGGGGGATACTTAAATCAATAAGTAACAGTGGTTTTTTATAATCTATCAAATCTTCTTTTCTTATAATTGTATGTGGACTGTCCGTAGCGGTGATGATTACATCCACTTCTTTTATTTTCCTTTTTAAACTTTCAAACCTTACCACCTCAATACCGAACTCCTCGGCTAATTTTACCGCATTTTTATAAGTGCGATTACTCACAAAAACTATTCTAGGATTTTCTTTTTTTAAATATTTAAGCACAAGTTCCTGAACTTTTCCTGCTCCCACAAGCAGTATATTTTTTTGCGCAATATCCCCTATTTCTTTTCTGATTAATTTTACCGTAATACTTCCTATGGAAACACTTCCTTGCGCTATCTTAGTTTTAAGGCGTGCTAATTTCCCTATCTCTATAGCAGAGGCAAAAATCCTATCCATAAAAAAATCCGTAAAACCATACAATTTAGCCTGTTCATAGAAAAAATTTATCTGATTTAAAATCTCATTCTCACCCAATATCTGAGAATCTAACCCACAAGCCACTGAAAACAAATGCCTTAATGCTTCTTTATCCTTATATCTATATAGGTAAGGAGAAAGTCTTATTTTTTCTATTTCATGATAACGGGATAAAAATTCTTCTATCTTTAAAAATCCGACTTCTGCTTTATCATAATTAGCGTATATCTCCACACGATTGCAAGTAGAAATAATCACTACACCCGAAAAACCTGTATTCTGTTTAAGCAAAAGGAGTGCTTGCGGTAAATGGCGTTTTAAAAAAGATATCCTTTCTCTCAATTCTAAAGGACTATACTTATGATTAGTTCCTACTAAAATTAGTCTATTTTCTGCCATAGCTATACACTATCAACTAATTTAACTTCTTCTTCAGTAATTTTACCTTCTCTTATTTTAAAAGCCCTAATTTGGGGATTATCTTTTTCTTTTAAAGAGATAATAAGATAATAAGCATCCGGATAAAAAGCAAGTTCTACATCTCTATTTGAAGGATAAGCCTCGCTTGCCACATGCGAATGATATATCCCCAACATCTCCAAACCCAAATTCCTTATCTCCTTCATCACTTTTAATTGCTCCTTAGGCTCAACCGAAAAACTTTCTGGGCTGGCATCAACATTAGTAAGTTTATAGACTTTTTTAACCCATCCATCTTTGCCCGCCACTATCCCACAACACTCATTGGGAAACTCATCCTTTGCCTGCTCTACAATAATGTTAAACAATTTTTTAGGAATATAAATCATCAACCTATTTTAAATAAAGAGAGTAAACTATAACTTATAAAACCGCTTAAAAAGGGAGTAATCAGCCAAACTTTAAGGATATCTTTAGTAACGGGATGATTCAATGTTTCTCTATGGTTTTTCTCCTCTTTCAATGTATGTATTGCCAAAATAGAAAATGTAGAAAACTGTACATAAGGTGCAGGTAATCCAAAAATTGAACATAAGATAATAAAAGTGCTTACTACTAAAGATACCAAGGAAGAAGAAACAAAACCTAAAGGCACAATTTCTTTACTCACTGTATTTAATACACCTCTTCCTAAAATCAATCCACCTAAACCAAAAAATAAAGAAAAAATTATAAAACCGAAAATAGGATTAATTATATTACTGGCGATCAAAGGACCAACCACATTCGCCACATTATTAGCCCCTATACCAAAGGCACTATAAAAATCTGTAAAAAGTGTCCATCGCTTTAATTTCTTTTCATGGTAGAATAACCGCTCATAAAATCTTAGATTTTTATGGGTAGGCGGATAAATTTTTTTACCTAAAAAATAAGTGATAAAATAACTGAAAAGAGAAACCGATATCCAAACTAAAATCATATACCCTAAAAGAAAAATATTTAATTTTCTAAAATAAATTCCTGCCCCCACAAAAGCACTTACAATAATGATACTGGTAGATTGCGGTATCTTTAATATGTTTGCAAAAAATAAACTCACACAAGAAGATGAAAGAATAATCAAGGCAACTTTTGGATTAATTAGCGATGATGGTATAATTTTACTACCCAATGTCTTTGCCACATTTATCCCCACAAGTAAAGAACCCAAAAGCACAAATAAACTAAAAAACAAAACCGCCTTATTTTTCTTAATTACACCACTTCCTACTGAAGGAGCAAAGGAAACCGCCAGTCCACTTGCTCCCATATTCATTGCCCAAAAAATAGAAACAATTATTAAAATTATTAAGTACATTTATTTTTCCTATACCAATCAATTAAAATATCAGCAACCTCAGGTCGGCTAAATTCTGGTGGAGGTATTTCTCCACTGGCTAAAAGTTCCCGAACCTTTGTTCCACTTAAAGAAAAATGGTCTTCTTCTGGGTGTGGACAGGTCTTAAGCGTAGCCATTTCCCTACAGCGCCGGCAAAAAAAGGCATTTTCAAAGAATAAAGGAGTAATACCAATTTCTTCAGGCTTAAAATTATCAAAAATCTCCTGCGCCTCAAAAGGACCATAAAAATTACCCACTCCGGCATGATCGCGTCCGACAATAAAATGGGTACAACCAAAGTTTTTTCGCACCAGCGCATGCAGGATTGCTTCTCTTGGTCCAGCATATCTCATCGCTGCTCCATAAACACCCATAAATACTCTCTCTTTAGGAAAATATTTCTCTATTAAAGTCTTATAACAAAGCATTCTTACATCTGCAGGTATATCTTCTTTTCTGGTCTCACCCACTAAAGGATTTAAGAATACCCCATCACAGATCTCCAGGGCGGTTTTGATAATGTACTCATGGGCGCGATGGATAGGATTTCTTGTCTGAAAACCAACAATCCTTTTCCATTTTTTCTCTTTAAAAATTTGACGTGTCTTAACTGGATCAAACCAATATTCTTTGAATTCATCATGTTTGGCTCGATTGAGTAAAGTAATCTTTCCACCTAACAGGTATTCACCTTGACTGTATAAATAAGCTACACCGGGATGTGTTATATCTGTTGTTTTATATACGAGCTGGGCTTCTTTCTTTTTATCGTAGGTATAAATCTGCTTAAGATGAAGTATCCCTAAAATTTCTTTCCCATTTAATAAAGCGATATCTTCGTTTTCTTTTAAACTTTTAATTTCTTCTTTAGTTGCGGAAAGGGTTATGGGTATACTAAAGACCAAACCATTTTTTAGACGCAAATTTTCTAATACACTTTTATAATCTTCTTGGCTTAAAAATCCTTCCAATGGTGAAAACGCTCCGATAGCAATCATCTCTAAATCAGAGATCTCCCGCGGATTGAGCTGGAGACCTTTTAGCGATTTTGCTCTCTTCAAGAAATCTTCTCTCTCTTTTCCTTCTAAAATTCTATTAACCAATTTCCCGCCATGTGGCTCAATCATTTTTTTTCGTTTATAGTCTATGGTTTATAGTCTATAACTATCAACTATTTCTACAATGTAAACCACATTCTTTAGTCTCTGGTCTTTCCCACCACCATCTTCCCGCACGGATATCTTCACCGGGTTTTATTGCCCGCGTGCAAGGAGCGCATCCAATAGAGGGATAACCTTTATCATGTAAAGCGTTATAAGGGACATGATTTTCCCTTATATAATTCCAAACATCCGCGTCTTTCCAGTCAGCTAAAGGATTAATCTTATAAATACCATTATGCGCAGAATCTATTTCTATTTTTTGGATATCCTGTCGGGTTATCGACTGCTCTCTTCTTAAACCACAGACCCAAGCAGATAAATCTTTTAACGCGCGATTTAAAGGTTCAACCTTTCGGATATTACAACAGAGTTTCCTTAACTCTACACTCTCATAAAATAGATTTGGTCCGTATTTGTTTAACATCTCTTCTACCTTATGATAATCTGGAAAGTAAAACTCTATATTTAAATTATATCTTTTACGCATCTCCTCCATTAAATTATAAGTCTCTTGGGGAAGTCTTCCTGTATCTAAAGTAAAAATTCTAAATTTAGGATTGATTTTTGCCCACAGATCAATCAAAACCACATCTTCCGCACCAAAACTACAAGCCAAAGCAACTTTATTTTTAAATTTTTTATCCGCCCAACTTATAATCTCCTCTGCACTCTTCTTTTCTAATCCTCTTAAATCTTCCATATTCTCTCCTTTCTTTTACATATAAACATAATTTAAATATGATATATAAATAATATTTATATATTGTGAACAAAAAAATTAAATCTGATAAATCATCGCGCCTTCCATACTCTTTGCCTTATTTACAATATCTTCAAAATTAATTTTATCCAACACCTTAACCATAGCTTTTTCTAACTCCTTCCAAATAGCGGTAAATACTGATTTTTTCTGAATCGCATTATCAGATAATTCTAAAAGATGACCTTCCATCTTACGCATCACTTCACCTAAACTTATTTCACTCGGTGCCTTAGCTAATCTATATCCTCCCTGCTTACCTCTTACACTTTCTACCAGCTTTAAATTTTTTAACTGGATTAAAATCTGCTCCAGATAATTAATCGGAATACCTTGCCTCTTGGCTATTATAGATACTTGCACTAAGCTCCTGTTTGGCCAGTTTAAAGCTAACTCTAAAAGCGCTCTGCAGGCATATTCAGTCTCTGTGGAAATCCTCATTTTATTGGTATTAATTTAATATTAGTAAGTCTATCAACATAGTAAAGTATACATTAATAATCTCAGTTTGTCAAGAAAAATTTTTAAAAATTTTTAGGATTTTTAGTAATCTTTAAGACAACGATATCAATCAACTATTATAAAGAACTTTTCAGGAAGTGGATTAAAAACAAATAGCTTAATGATTTGACAAATAAAAGCAAACAGATTGATTTTCAAAAAAACCTAATAAGTGCGTTTTAAGATAAAATCACACAGATAAAATAAAATCTCTTTTTTTATTTTTAAATTTTTAATATCTTTCTTGGCAGTTAAGATTAATTCTTCTGCTCTTTTTTTAGCATTTGATAACCCGCATAAAGAAACATAGGTAATTTTATTCTTCTTTCTATCGGTAAATCTCTTCCCCAAAAATCTCTTATTATTAGAAGTTATATTTAAAATATCATCAACTATTTGGAAGGATATACCAAATTTATAAGCAAAAGAGGTGAGTTTATTTAAAATATCCTGTTTTGTATCTAAAATAAGGCAGGCAATTTTCACACTAGCTATAATCAAAGCAGATGTCTTGTGAAAATATATATCTTCTAATTCTAAAGGGGTAATACCTTTATTTTTTACTAATTCTAAATCCCTTCTCTGTCCAGAGATTAATCTATCTACTGCCAAAATTATCTCATTAATTATTTTTATTTTTAAATGAGGGGAAAACGAATCTACATCCAATATGATTTTATAAGCCTCATTTAATAAGGCATCGGAAGTTAAAATAGCGATATCCTCTCCAAAAACCTTATGCACAGTTGGTCTACCCCTTCTAAAATCATCGTTATCCATACAGGGTAGGTCATCTTGAATAAGACTAAAGTTATGAATTAATTCTATAGAGGTAGCAGTTTTTAATATGTCTTTATTTATCTTTCCTCCTAAAGCATCAAAGGTAACCAACATAAGTATTGGCCTAAGACGTTTACCCGTATTTAAAATTGTATAACGTAATGCACGATAAATTTTTTTATCAGAATAGGTGATAATTCGTTCTAAAGTGCGATTTATATCTCTTTTAAGAAAATTAATATAACTTTCTATTTTCATTTCTCATTTAAATAATCTAAAAAACGCTTCTTTGCCCTTTTAGGTGTAGTTAAATCGTTTAGATAACTAAACAAAAGCAACCTGCCTAAAGCATAGTATTTTAACGAAAAAGGTTTAATAATATAAATGATTAATTTAGCTAACCATAGAGGAACAGAAATTATTTTTGGATATTTACCTTCAGAAATAAAACACATCTCATAAACCTGTCTCCAACTAAGGTCCTCCGGACCACCTACATCTATAATTTTATTTTCATTTATTAAACTATCCTCAACCATAATCTCTGCTAACTCTTTTACATCAACAGGGGTGAATTTTTTATCTGCCTTACCAATCACGAATACAAAGCCGCTCTGGGTAAACTCTTTTAATTTTTTTAAATCATTAAAAAATGCTCCGCTACGAAAAATTACCCAATTTAGATTACTTTCTTTTAGTTTTTGCTCAAAAAGAAACTTAGCCTTAAACAGGGGTACATAATTGTATCCTTTATCTGTACCTGCAGGAGAGATAAAGACAAATTTTTTTACCTGCGATGCCTCTGCCTCTTTAAGTAGATTAAGATTCCCTTGAAAATCCACATCCATATATGTGAGATTGGTCTTTATCCGGGTAATACCAATAGTAGAGATAACCATATCTATCCCCTTACAGATGCCTTTTAATTGGATAGGTTTAGTTACATCGCAACATAACCACTTAATTAATTTATCCTCTAAACCAAAAAATTCACACTCCTTGTAACCTAAACCCACCACCTCTATTTTTCTCTTCACAAGAGAATTTACTATTTCTCTACCTAAAACTCCTCCTGCACCGGCAACTAAAACTCTCATCTTATTTTTAATTTTAATCTTGATATTGAATAATCCATTCTGTAGAAGGAAGTGACAGTTTTATTTCTTTATATTCAGCCGAGAATTTGCCTTTTTCTTTGGCCAATTTACCTAAACAAATAATCCGAAAAGCCTTAACCTTATCCAAACCAACTGCTTTTAAAAATGCCTCTTCTCTTACCATCATCGAAACAACCCCTATTAGTTTTTTTTCTTTTACGATCGGATAACGCATCGCTATGAGACGAGGATTTAAAGGGCCTCCTCCCGCAGGTTCACTTAACTGGGGCTGTGGGTTTTCCTGCATTAACTTATAAAAATATTCCAACTCTTTTACCTTTTTTAGGTCATATCCCCGCGCCAAAAAATGACTGGGATAATATACCTGTAAAATTATAAAATCAGGACTAATTAAGCTTGCACCGAAAAAACCTTCTGTTTCTTCTGCCACTGGTTTCATAATTTCTCTAAAATTATTGGGTTGAGGATAAGAAGATGCTACTTGTCTTAAGCGGGAAAAATTTAAAGCAAAATAATTTTTTATATTTTCTTCTAATTCTTTTGGGGTAAGCGCAAAGAGCTTAGATTGAGTAAAAATTAAACATAATCCTAAAAAGCAAAATACCTTTCTTCTCATAAAATTATCCCTCCTTTATGAGTTTAAAGACACTAATATAACCCTGTGTTTTAAAAAGTATCTGGTAATATTTGAATTTACTTTCCTCGATTGCCCGACGTAAGCCTCCTTTTAGATTGTCGCGTATTTCTTCTTGTCTAAAGAGTAGATATCCACAGTAGCCCAAAAAAAGACCGAAAATATTTGTAGGGATATCTATATCTATAATCATAAAAACACCCTTTGGTTTTAAAACCCGCCAAACCTCAGCAAGGACTCTTTTCTTAAGTAAAAAATTTATATGATGAAAGAAAAAACTAGAAATCACTGTATCAAAATAACTGTCTGGATAAGGCAGGTCTTCAGCTAAAGCATAATCAAAATGTATATTATTTATTCCTTTTATTTTCCTTCTGGCAATCTTTATCATATTTTCCGCTGCATCCAAACCTACTACATAAAAATTCTCCCTTGATTCCTTCAGGCTACGATAAATAAGAATAGTTAAATTACCCGTTCCACAGCCAATATCTAAAATTCGTTCTTTGCCTTTCAAATCAAGTAAGGCAATTACCTTTTTATTTAAAGCCCTTTGCTGCCCAAAAGTCATTAAAGGAGAAAGCAAATCATAAATATATGCCACACTGTTAAGGGTACGGCCTTCAGTAACGAGCATAAATTAACTCCTTTAGATCCAAAACAATAAATAAAGAATGTACAATTTTATTTATCTGTTCATCGGTTATTTTAAGTCCTGATTTTCTTAAACAGATTAAACCATCATTTAATAATTTTTCTGCTTTAGTTTTTGCTTGTAATACCTCTTGAGGGAAATAACTAAAAATTTTTGTATCCGTGGTAATCTTATTTTCTAAAATTTTTAATCTTTTTATTTTGTCTTGATGCTTGAAATAAAATATTATAGATAAACAGTAATTATGTCTTTTTTCCAAATAATCTCTTGAGATATCCCTAATGTCATCTAAAAGTTGACAACCCAAACCAAAACTATCTAAGCCTTTTTTAATTAACTTTAATTTTTTTGGAGAAATATTTTTTTCAATATAATCTGGCCCTAAAAAAGGGACATGGAATAAAAGTCCGGTCTTTAGTCTATGGATGGTATAAAGAACATAATCAGGATGTGGTCTAAAATATATCCCGCCCTCTTCGGATGCCTCCTCTATAGCGGAGGGGATAAGGACCTGTAACGTTTTATGCCAGATAGTCTTAGTTTGTTGATAAGTAAGTATGTTTTTTGATTCATAGAGAATCTCCGCCAGAACTCTATCCGCAGCCATAATAGAAATTACTTGACGCATAACTAATGAATTACCTTTCATAAACAGAGGGATGACTATTTTGTCTTCCCTATCCAAAAGATTATCCGCGGAAGTAACCCAGATACGAAAAAGATGGTTTAATTTTGCATAAAGCAGACGTCGTGATTTTGGAATATCTAATAAATAATATACGGATTGGAAAAGTGTGGAAAAAAGATTTCGGCGCAAAGAAAATAATTCCTCTGGAAGGGGCAAAACTTTTAACTTAAAATGGGGATGTTTGGAATGAAAAGATAAAATCTTCTTGGCTCTAAGATAAATCTCTTTTACTACCAAACGGTATTCCTGAAAAGCCTCTTGAAATAACTCTACTTTTCCCCAAGAATCTTGGATAATATCATGCATAAATTCAAAGTTTGAGTTTTTTTATAATTGCTTTTAAGCTATAAGCAGAATTTATAAATGCTTGTTTTTCTTCTGGTGAAAGTTCAATCTTTAAAACCTCCCTTATTCCCTTCCTATTTATCACCGCAGGCAAACTCAAATAAACACCCTTTATCCCTAAATATCCTTCAATCAATGATGAAACCGGTAAGATTGCATTTTCATCATTTAAAATTGCCTCGGTAATCCTTACCAAAGCCAAGCCTATACCGTAAGAAGTTTCCCCTTTTCTTTCAATAATTTTGTAGGCAGAGTCTCTTACCTCAATAAAAATCTTATTTAATTCTTCTTTTTTTAAACAGATGTGTTTATCCTTACAGATATAACAGTAATCCTTAAATAAGACTCCACCGATCATTACCCTTGACCATACCGCAAATTCCGTATCCCCATGTTCACCTAAAATATAGGCATGGATATTACGGGGGTCAATCTTACAATGTTTAGCTAAGAGAAATCTGAATCTGGCGGTATCTAAAACTGTTCCTGAACCGATTACTTCTTTAGCGGGTTTTTTAGAAAATTTATAAGCGGCATAAGACAAAACATCTACGGGGTTGGTGACAATTAAAAATATTGCCTCTTTTGCATAGCGAGTAATTTTAGGGATAATCTGACGAAAAAGCTCTACATTATCCTGGGCAAGTTCGATACGCGACTGATTAGGTTTTTGTTTTTTGCCCGCGGTAATTACCACTAAATCCGAATCTTTTATATCAGGATAGTCACCTGCAACTACCTCCACCGGAGAAATATAAGGAGCACCGTGAGATAAATCCATCACTTCTCCTTCTAAGCGTTTTTTATCTATGTCTACTAAGACAATCTGGCGGGCAATACCGCTTATCATCAAAGCGTAAGCATAACGCATCCCGACATTACCGCAACCGATAATAGATACTTTGGGTTTAAGTGTATTCATAAGTAAATCTTTTCTGCTAAAACCTTTCCTGCTTCCGTCAAGAATATCTTATTAATTATCTGCGGTAATTTTGCTTTATCCTGAGTATCTACTTCATCTTTTAAATTCACTAACCAGTCCGCATCATATAAAATTTTAAAATTCTGTGTATTAACTATGCCCGCAAGATGATGATGCGCAATAATTTCGCAAATCTCATCGATATCTCTTTTTTGAAAACCCAATTTAAGAAGTATTTTGCGGGCAACTTCTGGCCCTTCTTTTTCTTGAAAATGACCGGCATTTGAACCATATTTTTCTTCTGCGGTCTTTATCCCTACATCATGTAAGATTGCTACCGGGATAACAATATGCCAATCTGCTTTTTCCTGTTTTAGTAGTTCCTCTGCAAAACGCATAACATTCTTGGCATGATTTATCCTCTTCTTATCATTTCCAAAATATTCCTCTAACTCTTTAAGCAATCTTTCTTTCATAGTAATATTTTTATTTTGTATATATTTATTATAAGTTTTCTCTCCCACGCATTCTTTGGCATACCTACACCAATCTAAACAACTCGTATCAAATTCTCTTCTCACAATCTGCTCACATCTTGGACAGATTGTCTCTATCTCATCAGTCCAAATCTCTATTCTCTCTGAACAGTTCTGACAGATTATTTCTTCAGGATACCGCCTTTTAAATTTATCGCTACCTACACAAGAAAAAAACATTTTTCTCCTTTTTTATAATAAAGCTTCTAAGGTCAAAGCAGGATGCTTTACATTATTTAAGAATTCCAAAAGTGGCTCAATTTCTGTACAGATTGTCTCATCAGCAATTTTATCTAAAAGATCAGGGATGCCTATCTCTTGAGCGCGTTTTAAAAAATTTTCTTTAATTTCCTCTTTTAAATCTTTAGGCATCCAGACAATTCTTTTTATCCCACCTTCTGCAGAAATAAATCTCTTGGAGGTAATGTATCTTTTAGCTACACCCATAAATCCCGGAGTCTGTCTACCACCGCCTACCGTGCCGGCTAAGGTAGTAAATTTCATTCCAATAGGAGTCATCCCATTGTATTCACGGTTTACTACCATCACTCCATTTGCTTCAGGGATTACCGCAACGATACATTCAAAACAACCGCAAGCACTCATTGGGCTGTCTAAAAGTGAATATAAACATAGGCGTTCAATTGTCTTATTGGAATGCTCATATACAAATTTATTTATCCCTTCCCATTCTCCTTTTTTAGGATCAATACAAGTTCCCCGTTCAATGGGTTTATTGCCGCCGGTAGGCATCACCTCATAAGCTGCCTTGGCATCTAACCAAGAGACCGCACCGCATAAGCCAGTACGCTCAGGAGAAATTACACAGACATGATTTGGTGCAAAAGAAGTGCAGAGCAAACAACTATAAAATTCATCCACATTTTCATCGCTGAGTAGATTTATGCGTTCATCCCTTTTTTGATAAATCTGGCGTGCCTGAGGAAGCAAAAGTTTAATTTTTTCTTCATCGGTATAGATAAAAACCGCCACTTTATCTACCAAAGCAGGGTATTCATTGTGAAACTTTGCATAAAGGATTTTACCAAAATCCTTTAACCTTAATCCCTTGGCAAAGGCTTCCTTGGAGATTCTTATCCAGTTAGAATCTCTTTGTCCTAAATGAAAGACCCCTTGGGCATAATTTAAAAAACGATGTATCTGCCTCTCCAAAACCGGCTCAAAATCCAATTGCATTTTTTTACCCGCAATCTCTACGATAATGGCTAAGGGATGCGCTTTTGCTTCTTCTAATTGGTCAATATCCGGACCGATAAGTTCAATTACACCGTCTTTTATCTCCTCTATATCTTTTTGCCTTAGTAGTTCAAAGGAAACTAATTTGCCTGCTCCAAATTCAATCTGCATCTGTTCTTTTCTTATGCGTTCGCCTTCAAAGGCAGCAGAATAATTTACAGGTATATCTATCTTATCTATCTTAATTTTTATGCCCCGCTGAACAATTGCCTTAGAAACAATTTTAGAATAGTCTTTTTCTACCAAAAGTAAGTTATCTAATAGATTTTGACATTCTTTAGCATAAGAGATTTCCTGATCCGTTAATACAGGTAGACCCAATTTCATCATCCCGCAGACTAAAGATACTTTCAAAGCATCTAATTCACCAAAACAGAGCACAAAGGCCATTACTCTCTCTTTAATATAACGCAAAAGATTATTAAGCTTAGCCTTTTCAACCCCTCCAAAACTTACCGCGATACGACTGATCAGGTTAACTGCATAAATTAAAGAAGTAGAAGAAGCACCTAAAGGAACTATATAACTATCCAATCCCAAAGAGACATTTTCCTTTTCTAATTGGCTTTTAAAGGTTACCCCTTTAGATTCGCCTACTAATAAAGAAAGGATATTTTTTGACTGCAGTTCTCTGATCAAAGAAACTGCTATTTTAGATTCAGGTACCGCTCCCATTATTACCGCTATCCCTGGTATCCTTCCATCTACTAAAGCAAAACCTAAAGCCCGATAAACTGAATCCGGGATAAAACCCTGCCAGCCATCAGAATGCTGCGAAAAATCTTCGTAGCTTAAGGCCTCAATTACCTCTGAGGCAATAAGACTAGAGACCCCTGCATCTAAAGCAGATTCAAGGTTTTGTTCTTCTTTAATAAATGATTTCGCAATCTCGATAATCTCAGGCAGCTGAGAGACGCTTTTTATCTCTTTATTGAATAAAGCATTAATAAACGGTAAATAAAAAGCGGTATCAGGGAAGCCAAAAGATAGGTCTTTGTTGGCGGTATCAGAGAAGATACTTTTAAACAAAGAAAACGCATTTTCTAAATTGTTATGCGCACCTTCTATGGCTTTATTGAAAAATTCACACCTATATAAATTGGCTGAATCTGATAACATAATATTTTTAAAATATTCTTTTTATTTAAAAAATTTCTTTATTTACGTTAAATCTATAACCACTCCTCCGAAAGAATCTCACCTTGCAAACTTACCACAATAGTTTTGACGGGGATTTTTCTTTTTGCTTTCTGAGTCGCCTCTTTAACTAAATTTACCAAACCATAACAGCAGGGAACTTGCATAATCATTACGGTTATGGTATTTACTTTGGCATCCTCAATTAAGGATTTAATCTTTTCGATGTATTCATCTTGACCTTCATCCAATTTTGGACAGGCAATCGCCAAAGCCTTTCCTTTTAAATAATCCTTATGAAAATCTCCTATCGTGTAGGCAACACAATCTGCAGAAAGCAAAAGATCTGCCTTCTGATAATAAGGGGCAAGGGGAGAGACTAAATGTAGTTGTATGGGCCACTGTCTTAATTCTGAAGGCCTTTTTCCGGTTTCATCACCTTTGGTCTTTTTTTCTCTAAAATCCATCATTTGAGAGCCAGGACAGCCGGCAAAGGTATGTTCGTTCTTTTTCATCACTTCTGCCTCCTTTTCCTCTAACTCTACTTCTATATTTTTCTCCTTTAAAAAATCAATTGCCTCTTTTAGATAATCATCTTGGTTGTGTTCTTTAAGATGTTTTAGATGTGCCTTGATTACATTCTTACCCTGTTTTATAATATTTTCCATCACCTTCCTTTCATCGTATCTTTCTGCTTCTC
>Ga0078972_1009750_pt1 | contig 18624 bp, 25 predicted proteins | sample YelNatPaOPGAMG01_FD_67568 | JGI IMG/M metagenome (GOLD analysis project Ga0078972, IMG submission 67568) | Hot spring thermophilic microbial communities from Obsidian Pool, Yellowstone National Park, USA - OP-RAMG-01 (SPADES assembly) (version 2) | ecosystem: Environmental > Aquatic > Thermal... | reverse complement strand
AAGGAAAGGGAGAGTCGTTTACGGATGTGATTCTTAGAATCTGCTCTAAGACTGCTAAAAAGCCTTTAGTAAGCTTTGCTGGAACATGGATTATGAGTGACGAAGAGGAAGCGAAGATCTTTAAAGAAATTTCAGTAATGTGGAGTAAATATGAAAAAGATTTGCTTGGATACTGATTTTCTAGTGGCATTATTAAGAGGGCTCCCTGAAGCCGTAAATAAAGCTGGTGAATACGACTCTGTTAAGGCAGAGATTTCAACAACTTCAATGAATGCCTTTGAAATTTACTTAGGCGCCTTCAGGTCAAGAGAGGCATGGAAAAACATTAAACAAGCCGATGACCTACTCAGCTCAATAAGGATCCTTGAATTAAACCTGGAAGGTTCAAGGAAGTCAAGCGAAATCCTCTCCGAACTCCTCCGTAAAGGGGAGCCCATTGATTTGAGAGATGCGGTTATAGCTGGAGTAGCCTTAGTTAATGGATATACACTTGTAACAAGAAACATTGAACACTTCAATCGAATTACAGGACTAAGCATTGAAGTTTGGTAAAAAAGGTTTTTGCTAACTTGATGTTTTAGCTTTTCGTGAATTCAAATCTTACACCTGCACCATACATGTAAACAGTTTTCAAGCAGTGTGGACGTTTATCTGCAGAGTGATTATTGTAGTGAGATTTTGGAGACAAGTGATCTTGGCTTGAAATAAATAATTATTTATTTATGTTGCGAACGCTCGTAGAGGTTCAAGATTGCCGAGGATTTCGCCAATCAACACATTTACAGACAAAACTAAAATGTTGGCATTAGGGGTCATTTTATGACACATTTTTTCGTATTCTTTGCCAAAAAAGGGAACCCTTATTAACAAAAGATGAAGTCCTCGTAAATAAAGTGAAAGGCTACATTAAAAGATTGAGTATAGAGACTGCATTAATATGTGTATGCTTAAATTCAGATTACTCTTCCTTCTGAACCTCTTCTAGTTTGCTCCACCATTTGGCCAGAAGCCATCTTGGATGGAATATTAGAATCATTGGTATGGCTACTGATAATATGATCGATAGGATGATTATCTCTACACTGATGATGTCACTCACTTTAGGTATTCCCATGATTGTTGCCACAGTGTTAGGTATTGAGATGATGAAGGTTATCGCCGTCAAGACAAGCATTATCCAGGTGAGTCCTTCAATACGCTTATTGAGTTTCTCTGTCGATTCTATCAGTCTGACCATAGATGTAATCATCTTATCCTCATGCTTCTCTATCTTGATGAGCCTGTCCAGAAACTCGTTGATTGTCGATGAGGTAGCCTCATCGTTATACCTATGCATTTTCGAGAGCTCATTCTTTAATCTGCTTCTTGATGCCTTCTCTCCACTCAAGCTTGGTCACATAATATTATGTTGCGATTGACTTTAAATCTATTCTTTCAGGCTCAGATTCAAGGTACTGGTTAAGGTGAGTTTGAGATTAATCTAGCTTCCAATGTCTTCATGCAATCTTGGAGTTTCTTAACCTCGATCTCCATTATGTTCTTTCATTTCTTTTCATACTTATCTCCTCCGGTGATGAGTGTGCGAGTGTTGATTGCTATCGCAGTGGCGAGGATTATTGAATCAGCTAAGGAGAATCATTATCTTGTAGGGCGCTGCGTCTCTGGATATTTCTTTGGTCGTTCCATCTCTCCACTCTCTCTACGTTTCTGGTTTTATATTATTGTTGAAACATTCTTTTCAGAGTGGGCCACGATAGTATGTTGTTGAGGGGCATCCTACGCACTTCTGGTCTTGATATCTCTTGCATGAACCGCAGTCGATGTTGCATGGTGTGATCGTTCTGTCTTTTGTTACAAGTTTTTCTCTTATATTCAGGAATGGCGAGTATTGTATGCTGCCTATTGGATAAAATTCGCTTCTTCTTACTCCCTCGCAACTTCTGAGGGAGCATTTTTCTAGAGATTCGCTTTCGAGGGTGTCTCGATCCTCGGCGATCATAAGTATGGCTAGATTGTATCCGGCGAGCATTATGAAGATGTTGACTATTCTTGGACATTCTTTGAAGCGTTCAAGGATCTTGTCCATCATCTCCCGATTTTCAAGTTCGAGTAGGACCAGGGCAGCGTAAAGGTTGAGTGCTTCAACATTGATCTCAGCAGAGATTCTTATCAAGTTCTGTGAGAGCATCTTCTGAATTCTTCTCTTCACTCCCATTATGGTGAAGTTGACTGTTTCACCAAGTTTCTTATATGATGTTCTTCCATTCTCTTGAAGTTTTACGATTATTTTTCTGTCGATGGGGTCCATAGTCTCATCGTCTCATCTTGCTTATTTTCTAAGCAAAATATTTATTTATAGAATAGTTAATATACTTTGCTCTCTCGAACCATTGAGATAAGAGTAGAAGGGTGCCCACATGAAAGAGATAAAAGTCGAGATAATAGGCGCAGATCCCCCCTGCCCAAGGTGCAGAAAGACCCGGGAAAACGTTGAGAAAGCATCTTCGAAACTTGGAGTCAAAGTCAACATAACCCATTTGAACGCAGCATCCAGAGAGGTTGTGGAGAGATACGGCATACTGGTGACACCAGCCTTAGCAGTAAACGGAGTGGTCAAGACTGTGGGTAGAATACCGAGTGAGGAGGAGATAGAGAGAATCCTCATGGAGACACCTAAATGACATCGAAACCATCCCTATGATGATGGAGGAAACCTCTATGCAGAAGACCTATAGAATAGTGCGGACAGCAATACTCTTAGCCTTCATAATATTCGTATTCGGAGCCCTAATATATTCTAGAGTCATGGCTTACTCTCTCGCACCCACAATGAAGACCGCCGACTTTCATGGACTCCCAATATGGTATATTCCAATAGCTTACCTCATCGACTATTTCAGTCACGGCTGGATCTGCCTACTATTCGCATTTGTCACAGCAGGCCTGATATATGAGATAATCCCTAAAGACGTTATAACACGTTACATGAGTGGCAGTAGGTCGGCCGGCTACCTTCTGGCGCTCATAATCGCACCGTTCCTCACAGTATGCTCATGCACCATGGTCCCATTATTCGCAGGGATACTATACAGTGGAGCAGGTATAGGCCCAGCCATAACATTCCTTCTGATGGCACCATCATCAAACATCCTAGCCATCCTTCTCACCGGAGAACTATTGTATTGGGAGTTGGCATGGGTTCGAATCTTAGTATCGATTGCTGTGGCCCTGACAGCGGGAATCATCATATCCAAAACACCTTTCGGCAAAGCAATTGAAAAGGAACATCAAGTGAACAAGATCAATATTCAGACGGATGTGCAGCTTGCCAGGCCGCCACTGGATGAGAGACTTTGGACAGCCATAAAATTCGGAGGATACCTGGCAAAACAGATCCTCCCATTCTTCATCTTAGGCCTCATCGCCGTCGCCTATGTTGAGGCATACCTACCTGAAGACATTGCAAGAACCTACCTCACAGGGATCCAAGGAGTCCTGATAGCATCAGTAATAGGAGGCCCCCTATACACCCCGACACTTGTGGAGATAGTTATCGGAAGAGGATTATGGAACCTAGGAATGTCGAAGGGCCCACTCTTATCATGGCTGATGGGGCAACCATACGATATCGCCAACGCTCTAGCAGTCTCAAGAATCACAAAATGGAAGGTCGTATTGGCCTACATGATAATAGCTTGGGCTGGAAGCGTCATCTTCGGAACCCTTTATGGAGTTTTAACTGGAAGCCTCTGAAAACGGAGGTGAAAAACACAATTGTTCAAAAAAATTTTGGTTCCATTGGATGGATCTGAACATTCACGGAAGGCCCTAGAGGCAGCTATTCAAATAGCTCAAAGATTTGATGGAAAAATTACTTTGATACATGTATATTCGATCGGCGGCTTAGCCGCATCTCCGGAACCAGTACATGATTTTATTCAAGCTATTCGCAGAGTTGGCGCAAGAATACTTGAAGAAGAGGAAAAGAAGTTAAAGACGAAAGGAATCCAAGTAGACACGATACTAGTAGAAGGTCATGTCGTTGATAAAATAGTTAAAACATGCAGAGAAGGTGGATTCGATTTGATCGTCATGGGGGCGAGGGGCTTGAGTAGAGTAAAGGAGTTGATTTTAGGCAGTGTAAGTGAAGGCGTTACCAGACACGCATGTTGCCCAGTTTTAGTAGTTAAATAATGAGTACTCAAACTTGCTTTTATTTGTAAAAATCATTGGAGGTGAGAGATATGAGTGAGAAACATTGGGTTGAAGGAATGAAAACCCATGAGAACATAGTCTACGCCTGCTTCGGATGTCTATCAAATACAGGAATCACAGCTGGGTTGGGCGCCCTTGAAGCTGTGAAGGAGCTCGGCCTAGAAAAAGTTGCCGTAGGCTGTCTAGCATCGTTACCGCTCGGCGTAGCCCCAGTCATTGGAAAGACAAAGTCTGCGAAGAAAATCATCACAGTCGACGGATGCCCCTTCGAATGTAGTAGAAAGACAGTTGAGGCTGCGGGATTCAGACCTTACAGGAGCTTCATGCTTGTGAGGGACATAGGCATGAACAAGAAGGCGCTACATGAAGATATCGGTGGAGATCTAAAACCAGTCATGGATTATGTCTCAACACGAGATATAGAGAAGACAAAAGAACTCATCAAGAAAGCAATATTGGAGGAGTAATGAACCTGAAGGATACAAATGTATAGGGGACCTAAATAATTTGTTCAAGAGGGAGAATATTAGGAAATCATTGCGCGCCAGCTTAAACTGGAAGGGTGACGTATGCTCTGAGGCGAAGATGAGACACCACACAATGCTGATCGACTCAAGTAGGGAGGAGGGGGGAAGAGATCTCGGTCCAACACCGACCGAAGTATTTCTTGCAAGTTTAGGATCATGCATCATGGTTAACATATCGAGAATCGGCGAGAAGATGAAGCTTGGTTTAAAAGATGTTCACATGGAGGTAACTGGAGTTAAGGAAAGTAATGAACACCCTTCATCCTTCATAACATTGAATGTGGATATTTCGATCAGGGCAGATACTCAGGATCGTGAGAAACTGGAGAGACTTGTTCGACTGGCTGAAGAAAACTGTACAATCTCAAACACTCTAAGAAATGCGGTGAAGCCATGTGTGAAATTAAGATGAATATGATTCAGTTAATCGCCAGTAAACTAAAAGCCATATAGAAATTGGAGAAGGGGGTGAATGAAATATTCAAAGAGGAAGATGTTCAGCCAAAGATACTTCCATTATGCTACAAGGTTGCTGAACATGAAAACATTATCTGGGTATGTGATGGCGCTGCAAACGTCGGCCAAATAGGACATGCGATTGGAGTTCTACTTACAAATCTAGATAAAGCTAGGATGTGCTGTACAACAGCGATCGCAGCGGATTCGAAACCTCACCTTGAGATAGCTAAGAAAGCGAAAAAGAATATTGTCATAAATGGATGTGGCAATAGATGCGCATCAAAAGTCATGGAGAAAGCAGGTGAAAGAGTAGACTATGAGTTTGACATTTCCAAGCATCTTCAGAAGGTTCCGACACTTGACATTTATGAAGCCGACGTTAAGAAAATTGCAAAAATAATCATCGAGAAGGCTGAACTATGATGGTGAAGCCAAAACAAATATTGAAAACAATAGTGGCGATCTCAATATGTCATCATATAATTTGAAGGTAGCATGGTAAAATGATAGGTGATTCAGCTGAATAGTTTAGAGAATACTCCGATAATAGTTCAAGTAGGCAATTTTATTCGAGATCACTATTCATATCTAATCATATCTACGGTTGCATTAGGGATAATTGTAGGCAAGATTCACCCAGCCATTATGAGAGGGTTAACGTCATACATGCTTTACCTCATTGCCATAATGATCTGGGCAATGAGCGTAACTATAAGATTCTCAGATTTGTCGCTTACCTTCAAGAAAGGTAGATTGATTATGTGCGGACTTTTTACAAATTTCGTCGTTCTACCACTTCTCTGCTATTTGCTCGCAATCTCTATAATGAGTAGATATCCAGTTTACGCCGCAGGCTTCATCCTTATGGGTACGGTTCCATGTGCAGGGATGAATGTTGTTTGGACAAGCCTATTGAAGGGAGATGTGGCGCTCGCCCTACTTCTAGGCGCATTAACAATGGTCCTAGGAATAATTACCATACCACTATTGACAGGCATACTAGCTGGAGTATATGTATCTGTGGACATATTGGGTATGCTCAACATTCTAGTACTGGTCCTCATCGGCCCCATCACGTTAGGTATGATCACTCGTAACATCCTTGAGAAGAGAGGCGGCGCGAAAGCGTCAAACTATCTTCCAGCCTTCCAGCCAATAGCAGCAGTCACAGCAATGATCCTGATGTTCATCATGGTAGCGGTGAACATCCCAACCATACCTATCTCAGAAGATATTCTAGTTGTACTGATCGTACCTCCAATAATATTGTTCCCAGTAGCCTTTGGAGGAATACATCTCTTTTGTAATAAGACCTTGAAATGCGCCTGGAAGCAAACTGTGGCAATAGTGTACTCCTCTGGCATGAAACATCTGCCTCTAGCTATGGGTGTAGCATTCGTTTCGCTTGGACTGCAAGCGGCGCTGCCCATAGCTGTAGCAGCAGTCTTTCAAACTCTCAACGCAAGCCTCTTCTACAAAATCTACCAAAAAGGATCTTGTGAGATGTTACTCGATGCTTCTGGACGCCCTTAAGCTGCTGAGGTATGGTCTAGGAAATCCTGTTTCACGTAGAATACTATCTCTCGGACTGGGGTTTTGTAAAGACTGCCAAATGAGAAGGCTTGAACATGCCATGATGGTATATCTACATAAAGCTGAATCTCACACACTCTCATGTAAAGTATATTCATCACTACTCAGCATATTGATAAATACTGGGCTGAGAGTGTTCGGAGTTGACAGAGAATCCTTCATAGAATATTTTTCTGAGTCAACAACAAGAAGAGGATTACTCGCCGTTCTACGAGGAATCGCAAGATATGGAATAATGAAGCCCCAACTATTAGACGCACCATTCCTAATAGTATGGAATCTGACAGATGCCTGCAACCTCAAATGCAAACATTGCTATCAAAAAGCTGGATTACAGAGACCCGATGAGCTTTCAACCTCAGAGAAGCTCAGAGTAGTTGAGGAACTTGCAGATGCAGGAGTAGTCTCCATAGCATTCTCCGGCGGCGAACCATTGATGGCAAGAGACTTCTTCGAAGTCGCTCAGAAGATTAAGGAGAAGGGGATGCATCTTGCAATCGCTACAAACGGCACATTGATCACGAAGGATATAGCAAAGAAGCTTCGGTCTCTTGGAGTAGATTATATTGAAGTAAGCCTCGACTTTCCTGACGCTGAAAGACATGATGAGTTTCGTGGAGTCGACGGAGCATTCGAAAAGACCCTGCAAGGAATTCGAAACTGTGTAACAGAAGGAATCTACACATGCATTGCAACAACAGTGACGAGACTCAACTTTCAGGATGTACCAGAAATAATAGATTTAGCGAAGAGATTGAATGTTAAAAGGTTCATCGCCTTCAATTTCATCCCGTCTGGAAGGGGTGCAGACTCATTCGACATCGACCTGACACCTGAAGAGAGGGAGCAACTTCTCAAACGTTTGTTTAATGAGAACAGAGGCGGCGAAATAGAGGTGCTCAGTACAGCTCCACAGTATGCACGTGTCAGCTTGGAATCCTCTGGAGGCGTGAATGTGGCTCCAACCCACTTCTATATTGGTGAGGCTTCTTGGAATCAAGGTGTTGGCTGAATTCATAGGTGGATGCGGAGCAGGAAGACTCTACTGCGCTCTGCAACCTAACGGTGACGTTTCACCATGTGTATTCATGCCCAACCTAACGGTTGGAAACCTGAGAGAAACATCCTTCATGAACATTTGGCATAGGAGCGATGTCCTAGTAAAATTGCGTGATAGAAATCAACTTCACGGCAACTGCGGGTTATGTGAATATCGATTCATATGCGGCGGATGCAGAGCCAGAGCTTTCGCTTACTTCAATGATGTCCTAGAGCAGGACCCTGGATGTATTCGTAACAGTCAGTACCAGAAGTTGAAGGCTGTTTGAATATGGGTTTTTGGTTGTCAACATGTCCTGAGGGTTCTATTTGGTTCAGGTATTGTTGACTGCTGACCGAACTCTCATGAGCAATTATCATAATAATGAGTTTCTCGGTTTCGGAACAACCGCACCGCCAAATGTTGTTCCTGAATGGTTCTTTAAACTGTTATTCTTTCCACCAGTAAAGACTGTGGATGGTCTACCCATCCAGGCGCCTTATGGCCTCAGAAAAGTCGAGGCCAAACTCTTAAACGATGGGTTTAGAGTCTTGACCGTCGATCAAGACCGTCTTGGCAGCTACTTAGATGAGGCGAAAGTTCTAGGGGTCTATGTTATGGATCCATTTGGCATAGGTCCCTCCTCCTCCACTTTTTCAAGAATTTTGAAGACTGGAGAACCTTATGTTGCAAAGTACTTCAGGCTGTTGTTGGAGAAGCCTGAGGTTATAAAGGCGAAAAATCGTGGTTTAAAGATAATCGTCGGCGGGCCTGGCAACTTAAGCTTAGACCAGATTTTGTGGATGAGTATGGGGTAGACTGTGTAATAGATGGGGAAGCGGAGAATGTTGTGGGAAAAATATTCAGGGAGGCTGTTGAAGGCGGGAAGTTGCCAAAATTCTACGAAACCAAAGTGGAAGAAGCCCCAAGCTTAGATGAGATTCCTGAAATAAAAAATCCTTCAATAAACGGTTTAATTGAGATAGGGCGGGGCTGCTGCCGCGGATGCCAATTCTGCAGTGTCACACAGAGGGGTCTACGCTGGTATCCATACGAGAAGATAAGGAAAGAAGTTGAAGTAAACGTGAATGCTGGAATAAAATGTGCTATTTTACATGCTGAGGACGTCTTGCTCTATGGTTCAAAAACAGTGATACCTAACAGGGATAGAGTTCTGGAGTTACATAAATTATGCAAAGACCATGTTGCCTCTCTCAGTTGGAGTCACACTTCGATGGCAGCTGTTGCGACGGATCCTAAACTAGTGAAAGAAGTTGCAGAGATCATACTTGATGAACAAGAATGGTGGGGAGCTGAGATAGGGATAGAGACTGGTTCACCTGAACTTTCTAGAAAAATAATGCCAGCCAAAGCTAGTCCCTTCCAAGCTGAACAGTGGCCAGAAATTGTTAAGAAGGCTGCAAACATAATGGCAGATAACAATCTTGTACCCGCCTGTACATTAATAACGGGATTACCTCAAGAGACAGATGATGATGTTGTGAAGACCATCGAATTGGTAGACGACCTAAAAGATTTCAAGAGCCTAATCGTACCATTGTTCTTCGTTCCTTTAGGTAGACTTAAGAATCTAGACTGGTTCACAATGGAGAAGATGAGCAACTTGCAAATGGAGCTGCTGACCAGATGTTTAAAACACGACATTTACTGGGCTAAGGTCATTATGAAATCATATTTTGGGAGGGGGTGGGGCAACTTGATATCTCCCCTTTACTGGCTCTTCGTCAAAGTGATCGAGAGAAAAGCAAAGGATGTTTATAGTATTCCATCTCGAAGATTATGGTGATGGGAAAAATGATTAAGAAAATATCATTTATCGGAGTCGGCGCCATGGGAAGCGCTGTTTTAGAGCGTCTGATCGATGTTTCCTTCATTAGTAAAGATTCGGTTCTTGCATGTGACATAGACCAGAATAGGCTTGACGAGATCAAACGAAAGTTCAATGTAGGAACTAGCATAGACAATCGTGATGCTGCAAGATTTGGCGATGCAGTTATACTTGCGGTTCCACCGAAGCAGACCCGTCAGGTTCTTGAGGAGATTAAAGATTCACTGTCAGAAGACAAGGTCTTGGTCTCGCTAGCCGCTCTTGTTTCAATAAGGGTCATAGAAGAGTGATGCCTAACATTCCAAGCCTGGTCGGCGAAGGCTTCAATGTGTTCTCTTTTGGGCGATATATGAGTTCTGAAGGTAAAAAGTGGGTGCGAAGCTTCCTCAAGACATTAGGCGAATATAGAGAGGTTGAAGAGGAGAAGATGGAGAACTACACAATCCTTTCAGCGATGGGGCCAACATATTTTCTTCCATTCGTTGACACCCTAATCAAATTCGGAGTAGATCAGGGACTCTCATATGAGGAAGCTAGGACGGCAGTATCTTCAACTCTAAGGGGAACGGCTGAACTCGTATCCAAGGTTGACAAACCAGTTGAGGATCTGAAGAATATGATAGGAACCCAACCGTTGAAGGCACGGGAGCAGGAGCTGAGATCTATGATGGAGACAGAGTTGAATAGGATCTGCCGACAGTTAAAAACCGCAAGGGAAATGATCGGCTAGAGCCTACATCTATAACTCGATTTAGCTGACGCCACCTAAACTATCTGGCATATTGAGTGCGATGTGGTGAAAAGATTCTTGTAGAGAGGTCCAGGAATATATGAGGTTAAAGGTACCGCTGTACAGGCAGACGACAGATTTCACTTGCGGTGCATGTGCAACACTTATGGTTTGGAGATACTTCGATCGAAAAGTACAATTCTCAACGCGAAACGAGTTTTGGATATGGAGTGAAATAGCTGCTTTACCATTCAAATTCTCATCGCCCTACCGAATCGCGGCATTCTTCATCAAGAAAGGTTTTGAAACGAAACTTATAATGAAACAAGGGAGAGGCCCCTATAACAGGACACCCCTGGAATGTTGCCAAGTCAATCCGGCGGAGAGGAAAATTTTCCTAGACTTCTTCAGAGCATATAATGCGATCCTGAAGAGAGAGATAGCATCGACGATCATGGACAGAGACCCAACACTATGTGACGTTAGAAGAGCGATCTATGCTCATAGCCCAGCTATTTTGCTTATAGACTCCTACTACACTGCCAAGACTGGGGGAGTGAAGAACCCTCCACATCTGCCTCACTGGATTGTTGTGACAGGTTGTGATGGTGAAAAATTTCATATAAACGATTCAGTCTATGAGCATGGTCTGAAGCTTGGGAGGGTGATTTTGGAGGAACGTATATTGAGAAGAGCTATGGATACGTATCGAAAGTTTGGATGGGCTCCCGCTATGATAATTGTGTCGAAGACGAGTTGAGCGGCTGTACATCTATCACTATCAGGGCAGATAGATGGAATTTACCTGAGGCTACATTCTCTTAGGCATGTTCCGCCCATGCAACTTAACAGAAACCCAAAGAAAGAAGATGGTGAAGCCTGCTAGAATAGTAAAGTCGAGCATTACATGGTAATATGATGTTCCTGTTATTGAGTATATGGTGAGGTCTGTGAAATATGTGAGGGGTGAAGCTGAAGCAGCTATTACACCCCAGCTCGGAAGTCTCTCGATTGGAATAAAGACTCCGCTGATGAATAAAAGAGGGAATTTGATAAGTGTTGAAAGCATCATTGCGTTAGCAGGGATATCTGTTGGCGGAGTTGAAAAGATAGCTGCAAGAGATGAGAAGCAGAAAGAAGCTAATACAACTCCGGAAAGAAATGTTAACGGATGAAGAATTTTCACACCTAGAGTCAAGCCTATGACCAGTGGAACTAATGAGAAGAGTATGCCGAAAATGAAGGATGCTAAGATGTCTCCCAATATTATGGTTGCGATAGATACTGGGCCGGATATCAGTCTCTCAAGAGTCTTCGACCTCGTCTCCCAAGGCATAACCACCGGTGTGACTGCTGTCGATGTGAAGAAGACAGTTATAGCCGTTAGGCTTGACATTAAAAGGTTTATGTTCAGGTCTCTGCCGACCAGGAACGCTGCGAACATAAAAGTTGGGAAAAGTATTCCCATAACTATTACTGGGCCCTTCAGATAGTATATGCGAATATCTTTCTTACAGATTGCGAAGGCCCTTCTGAGCTGCTGCGTCAAACCAACATCGATGGAGGTATTCATCGACTACTCAACCTGAGATCCTGTTATGGCGATGAATACGTCTTCTAAGCTTGGTGTTAGAAAGTTTAGGGTTATAAACTTCAATCCTTTTGCTCGAGCATAATCCACAAGCTGGTTTAGTAGGCTGTTCGGGTCCTCAGTGTATAATCTGGCTTTGTCTCCCATCTCAGTTACTTTAACAACTCCATCGAGTTTGATGAGCGACCTAATGTCTATTGGCTTATCGAAAGCAACCTCAATCGACTGTATCTTACTGCTTAATGATCGAAGCCTCTCAGGCCGGTCTACAGCAATTATTCTACCATTGTTGATTATGGCTACTCGGTTGCATAGTTGGTTTGCCTCATCCATGTTATGGGTTGTCATGAATATTGTTACCCCATTCCGGTTAAGCTCGTACAACATGCTTCTGATGAGTCTGGTGCTCTGAACATCGAGGCCACCTGTAGGCTCATCCAGAAATAGGATCGAAGGCTCATTTATCAGAGACATACAGATCAGAAGTCTCTGTTTCATCCCTTTAGAGAACCCTTTGACAAGATTATCCTTCCTCTCGTAGAGACCAAACTTTTTAAGGAGGGTCTCAGCCCGACTCTTCTTAATTGTTGATGGTACACCGTAAATCTCCCCCCAGAACATAAGGTTCTGCCACGCCGTAAGATCTATGTAAGCGTTAGCCATCTCAGGCAGAATACCCATCACCTGCTTCGCCTTCAAAGGTTCCTTTGATACGTCGTAACCCATAATGGAGGCTGAACCGAGATCAGGTTTGATTATGCATGTGAGAATTCGGATTGTGGTAGTCTTTCCCGCGCCGTTGGGGCCTAGAAAACCGAAGAATTCGCCTCTCTCAACCTCAAATGTAAGGTGGTCTATGGCTGTGATCTTTCCATAATGCTTCGTTAGACCGGAGACTTTGACTGCAGTATCCATATCTAGATCTCTTTCTTAACGCATGGATGTTCTCTCATGTTGGGGTGGCATTCAGATATCTGTTCTGCACTGCATCTTTCAGGAGTTTCTTTAAGCCTCTCAGGATATATGCATCTCGATCCTCCACACATTCCAGACACCGAAAAGCAGTATACTTTTTATAGTATTTAAACTATAAGGTTTATAGGAAGATAGTAGCTATGGTTGAGGAAAGAGGCTGCAACTGCCTATGCTTCGTCGAAGAAACCATAGATGTGATAAGCAAGAAGTGGTCCCTCCTCATCATCAACACCCTGGGAAACCATAAGGTCTTAAGGTACAATGAGTTGATGGATGAGCTGAAAGGAATAAGCCCCAAGTCCCTAGCCGACACCCTGAAAACACTCTGCGAACAAGGACTCGTTCAGAGAGAATCTATAGCAGAGATACCTCCCAGAGTCCAATACTCCCTAACAGACGATGGGGAGAAACTTTGGAAAGCAATAGAACCATTGGTCCAGTGGGCCCTGACCAGAGAAAGAAGATCATCCCGCAAGTGCATTTACAAATATAAAAATCTCAAAGCACACATAATCGATGGAGGGGACTGTAAAGAGGAATGTCACCTGTAGGCGTCCATCCCCAAGAAACGTGAATATAAATACCCTACTAATATTGAGCCTGTAACGGTGGAGACCCTTCTAAATCTGAACAAACATATTCTTCATCTATAACCATAATGCATTGGATATGTCGGGTTGACCTTGAATATCCTAACCCTCAACTGCGGAAGCTCCTCTGTAAAGTATACCCTGTGGACGATGCCTGATCGGAGAAGGGTTTGCAGCGGAATAGTTGAGAGGGTTGGCTTCGGCGACTCAACAATAAAACATCATGGGAAGAAACTCATAGTTGCGAAATGTGATTCTCCCAACCATGAGGCTGCGATAAAGTTGATGTTGAAATATCTGACCGATTCAGAGTATGGTGTTATAGGCGATGTCTCGGAGGTTGATGCTGTCGGCCACAGGGTCGTCCACGGCGGGGACAAGTTTAACAGGTCAGTGATCATAGATAGCGAAGTTATAGGAGCGATCGAGGAATATTCTGAGCTCGCACCCCTACATAATCCACCTAACCTCTCAGGCATCAGGGCCTCAATGAATCATATGCCTGAGAGGCCGCATATAGCAGTCTTTGACACAGCCTTCTTCTCAACAATCCCGATACACATTCACATCTATGCGCTTCCATATGAATGGTATGAGAAGTATAAGGTCAGGCGGTACGGCTTCCACGGCACATCCCACCTATACGTCTCAAGAAGGGCTGCAGCCTTACTACATAGGAAGCCGAGAGAGTTGAATGTTATCAGCCTCCACATAGGTAACGGAGTCAGCGTAACAGCAGTCAAGGGTGGAGCTGCATTCGACCACAGCATGGGTTTCACACCATTGGAGGGCGCTGTGATGGGGACCAGGTGTGGAGACATAGATCCTGCGATACCCCTGTACATGATGCGTAGGTGCGGGTTCAATGTTGAGGAGATGAGTGGGATTCTGAATGAGAGGAGTGGCCTAATAGGGGTGACAGGCAGATATGTTGACAGGAGGGACATCATAGAGGCGGCGAAGAATGGAGATGAGAGATGTAGACTGGCGGTTGAGATGGAGTGTTACAGGCTCAGAAAATATATTGGAGCATACGCCGCCGCCATGGCCGGGGTTGACGCATTAATATTTACAGCAGGTGTAGGTGAGAACCAACCCCTATACAGAACCAAGACATGCGAAGGCCTAGAGTTTCTAGGAGTAAAGATAGATGAAGAGAAGAATAGGGCGGCTGTCGGCAGGAGAACCGAAGCCACCATAAGCATAGAGGATCCAAAGTATCCGGTGAAGGTTCTCGTCATACCGACAGATGAGGAGCTTGTGATCGCAGAGGATGTATACGCAATATTGAATGGAACCTACGACACATACACAAGATTCGAATACTCCTTCCAGAGAGAAGATTTCAAACCAATCCTCAACGTTTACTCTTGACAGACCCATTATTTATGATGGATAATATTTGGAGAGTCGATGTTTTCAAGGACAATATAGTTAGGTCTATAATATGTTCATATTAGGTGCACCATAAGTGGAGGACTAATTTAAGTGGTGCAAGGGTCATCAGAAACTATACCATCAAGCAAACATGAGAGGGTCGAGTCAAGGCAGGAGATAGCCATTAAGCTCAAACCACCTTACACGGGTCCATGTAAGACGAGAAGACTAGGCCATCACCTTACCGCTGAGGACATAGAGCTATCGATTGAGAGATGGGTGAGTAGATGTCTGCTGTCCGGGATAGAACGTATTAGTATTCGACAATTTCTAAGACAGTCTACTGCACAATAGACCCCGACATGATCTTCGCCACCCCAAGAGTTAAGAGACTACAGGGAATAAAGTGACTTTCTCATCCTCTCGATCTCAAGGAGGAGTTGAATCCATCGGTTCCGCAGACTACCGTTTCTCAACTAGAAAGTCTTACATTCAAATCTACATATTCTATTTGCGGAGGTTTGAATGGTTTGAGGCTCCAAGGTAAGGTTGCCCTCATCACGGGGGCTGGAAGAGGCATTGGACGGGCGATAGCGTTGCTCTTCGCCCGAGAGGGCGCTAAAGTAGCTATAAACTATTCAAGGTCAGAGAGTGAGGCGCTGAGTCTCGCAGAAGAGATAAGGAGGCTCGGTGGGGTTGCGATAACTGTTAAGGCCGACGTCTCAAAGGCAGATGAGGTTAAGAACATGGTTCAGAGGGTTGTTCAAGAATATGGGAGGATAGATATTCTGGTGAACAATGCCGGAATAGTTATCTCTAAACCTTTCCTGGAGACTACTGAGGAGATTTGGGACAGAACCATAGATGTGAATCTTAAAGGGCCCTACCTATGTTCCAAGGAAGTTGCGCCCCTGATGTTGAGCCAGGGAAGAGGAAAGATAATAAATATAGCGTCGGTCTCAGGCCTTGCTCAGAGGTCAGCCCTGGGAAACGTTCCATACGCAGCATCGAAAGCCGGGGTCATAGGATTGACCAGGTCCCTAGCTGTGAACTTGGGACCATACGTGAATGTGAACGCCATATGTCCAGGAGTTATAGAGACCGACATGACCGCATCGCTACCAGCCGAATATACTAGGATGAGGGTTGAGGAGACACCTCTGAAAAGAACAGGTAAACCTGAGGAGGTTGCTATGGCAGCCCTGTTCCTAGCATCTGAGGACTCAGACTTCATAACTGGAGAAGTCATAACAGTCGCCGGAGGCAGAGGAATGAGGTGAAAACACACTCACATTTTTAACCTCTAAACATTTCTGCTTATATCTTATCTTACACACTTATCTATAGGGTAACTTACTGCCTCTCAATTTACGGGATACTGCTAAAATATGTGTTTGAAATATAATTCATGTAAGTTGATGTTTCCATGAGTAGTTTAAACATTTTCTATGAAGGTTTTAAGGGGAAGGTGAGGATAGTCAGGGGTGAAGGAGTATATATTTACGACGAGTTTGGGAGGAGGTATCTTGATGCTTCAGGTGGCTCAAACGCTTCTGTGCCCATCGGCCATCAGGCTCAGCCTGTAATAGAGGCTATGCTCGAGCAGGCTAGGAGAGTATCTTTTGTTCCTATGCATGTTTTCTCCAATGAGCCTGCTGAATTGTTGGCTGAGGAGATTTTGAAGGTTTCACCTCCTGGTTTCGGCAGCGTCTCATTTGTCAATAGTGGTTCTGAGGCTACTGAGTATGCTGTTAAGGCAGCTAGGCAGTTCTGGATGAGTAAAGGTAAATATTCGAAGTTTAAGGTTGTGACTAGGTGGCAGAGCTTCTTCGGAAACACTTTCGGAGCCTTATCTTTCGGAGGACACACATTCAGGAGGAGCAGGTACATACCTTACTTGAAGGATATGCCCCATATACCGCCGGCCTACTGTTACAGATGCTGGTTCAGAAAGGAGTATCCTGGATGTGACATAGACTGCGCACTCTATCTGGATAGGGTTGTGAAGCAGGAGGGGCCTGAGAATGTGGCTGCCTTCATCGCTGAGCCTATCGTCGGTGCGACGACAGGTGCAACTGTTCCTCCCAAAGAGTATTATCCGATGGTCAGGGAGATATGTGACAGGCATGATCTGCTCTTCATTGCGGATGAGGTTCAGACGGGTGTTGGGAGGACAGGTGAATGGTTCTGTATGGAACATTGGAAGGTGAGGCCTGACATAGTTACGGTGGCGAAGGGACTCAGCGGAGGCTACACACCCCTCGGCGCGGTGATTCTGGCGGAAAATGTCGCCGAACAGTTTCAGAGGGAAGGTTTGAATATTGTCGGAGGCCACACCTTCAACGCAAACCCCCTATCATGCGCTGTGGGCCTAGCGGTCATAAGATATATTGTGGAAAATGACTTGGTCTCCAAGTGTAGAGATGCGGGTGTCCATCTGATGAGTAGACTCAGAAGGATTCAGGTGGAACATTCGATTATAGGGGATGTGAGGGGGAAGGGGCCCATGCTGGCGATGGAGTTCGTCAAGGACAGGAGGACGAAGGAGCCCCACGCGGAGGCCGTAAACCAGGTCCTCAAGAGCGCCCTCTCGAAGGGCCTGCTCCTCCTGAAGGCAGGTCTATATGGGAACTGCGTCAGGCTCCACCCACCGCTCACCATCGAGGACGAGCTCATAGAGAAGGGCCTAGAGATAATCGAAGCCTCAATAAAGGAAGTTTCATAACCCAACCGGGCTATCTCCCTTCATATTTTTATTCAACCCGTTTCAATCCTCTCCATACTGCTCCGATGCATCGACACTTCTTTGATATAAAGGCATAAACAATTTTTAGATCGTCCTTCAATAAATGAAATTATAAGTTATCCTAGGTTTAATATCATCGATCAGAAATCATCTGACAATTATCATTCTGAGTATAATCCAGAGCGCTATATCTCCTACAAGGAGGGAGGTTACATAGCCCACGGTTATGAACACTATGAACGGTAGGCTATTTGAGACCCAAATCTCAGATACACCAGCCCTCCTGAACTCCTCGAAGACCTTCAACGCCTCCTCGTCATCCATCCTGAAAGGGGAGAGAAGCCTTCTACCACCATTTTTTAAGGTCTCAAGGGGGTAGTGGAAGGGCGGCCCCCTAACAGAGCCTATTTTCACCTTGGATCCTGAGATGAGGACCATTAGCTTCCTCCAGTAGGATTCAGAGTCGTGCCCCTCAAATAGTCGGGAACCCCTGCAAGCCTTATACAGGTTTCTGAGGACCTGGAAGGGTGCCAGCGAGGCTCCCAGGATCGCGGAGTTCGATAGAACCGCCAGGGGATATAACGGTGAGACGGCGCCGAGGAGGGGCTTGAAGACCCTCGGGGGGTATGGGTGGAGGAGTGAGAGGGCGACGAGGGCCTTGAGGTCGGCCCCTCCAAAGAGCCCCAGATAGCCTATGAGGAATGAAAGGGCCGTGGAGACCAGGACTGTAAATCCAAAGTCGAGGAGGGCCATGGAGCCCGAGTATATCTCATAGATATCTGAGGAGAGGCCCGCTAGGCCGAAGAGGAGCCAGGTCGCGTCGGGCACCTCCCTTTCCCTCAGATCCCTAAGGGATGCGTAGGCCAGCATGGCTATGGTGAGGGAGATCCTGATGAACTCCAACATGACCTGGAGTATCCCTTAAACTAAGCA
>Ga0078972_1009749_pt1 | contig 18625 bp, 16 predicted proteins | sample YelNatPaOPGAMG01_FD_67568 | JGI IMG/M metagenome (GOLD analysis project Ga0078972, IMG submission 67568) | Hot spring thermophilic microbial communities from Obsidian Pool, Yellowstone National Park, USA - OP-RAMG-01 (SPADES assembly) (version 2) | ecosystem: Environmental > Aquatic > Thermal... | reverse complement strand
ACGCTACCATCCAGAAAAATCCTAATCAAAAAAGGCTGAACGCTAACCTTTATATACAAACAAGCGAAAAATATTCTTGATAAGCGTTGAAGGGCGATTTTCTAGGCGTCTCAACTCTTCCCAAGCCTGTAAAAACGTTATTTGCCGCAATCTACTTTGTAGAGGCCTCCATGCTAATTTACGGTTTAGCAATAAGATTTCCAATCGAATACAACGTTTTGTTTGCCGCAGCTTTTCTGGTTTACGCTTTAGCCCATCGAATGTGGGTTCAAACGCCAATTAAACGCGAACAGGCTGATGGGCAGATCTCTGAACTGCTTGAACAAGCCCTAGAAAGGCTGAAAGACCTCACTGGGCTAGGCCGGGAATTGAAGGTTGTTTGGAAACCTGGACACAGCAAACTAGCCGGAGAAGTCATTGGAAAAACAATTTATATTTACGTTGATGACCCCGACGAGGCTATTGAAACCCTCGCCCACGAGTTTGTAGAGTATATTATAACAAGGCCGCAAAAACCGCTCTTACGCTTCATAAACGCCCTATCACTACTCGTGAGGGAGCAAGCCTACCGGGAAACGGATAAAATTGCAGAAGCATTATCAAAAATGCTAATAGACAAAATCAGGAGTGAATGGGACGAAAATTAGATAAGCATGCTTACCCGCCCACACATACCCTTCCTAACCAATCCTCTCTTTTTTAAACCTCATGGAAGGTAAGCACGCTTACTAACCACGCAACTTTCCACCTACACACGCAACAACGTCTTCATCCAGAACTGATTTTACACTTCACTCCTCCTAAGCCGCAAAACAACCCTTACATCTTCCTGAAACAATACTAAAGCGCCCTCCATCCAACGAAACCAAAAACAAAGCATCCACGCCTTTCAAAAATTAGAACTCTCAACTAAACGCTGACACAAACCAAAATGAACATTAAAGCGCAAAGGCAAAACACGCTAAACTTCTGGAGGGGCGCACCAGCGTATGGGCGCAAACGCGCTTACGCACCAAAACTTCCACTTTTACCCCAAAACTGGAAGTTTTCCGACCGCTTTATGCGAATTTACGGCTGAAATGGGCTCAAAATAAGCTCATTTAATGTTGCATAAAATAAAAGTGGGAACCTTTAAAAGACGAAATGTTCGCTTAGTAGCGATTAATAGAAGTGTTTCAATAAAAATACTTTAACATCACGTAAGATTGTAAGCGCGCATGTCTGGCAAAAAATTAGGTTGTTTTTTGGCTTTTTTGGCTTTTTTGGCTTGTTCGTTAGGTTTTGTAGAGCGGTGCACTCGGTGCACCTATGACGTCTAAGGTTAAGGTTGGGTTTTCGCTGGAAAGGGAACTTTTAGAGAAGATTGACGCCGTTATTGAAGCCTCGAGATACTTAGAGCCTAGCCGATCAGAGGTTGTTGAGGTCATCCTCGCAGCGTTCTTCAAGTCACCCCTAAACCACACGGAAAAAGCAAGGGAACTTATCATCAAGCGAAGAAAGGGACTGCTCTAAAAACCGATGGTGCACCAGGTGCACTGAAAACACGACACCCCTCAAAAGCCTCAAAAAACCAATTTAAGTGTGGAATTTTTTGTCAGTCATGCGCGCTAGGGTGTTGCTAAATTGATGTTTTCTTGTTAATTTTATGTTAGCCTTGTTATTGCCCTTATTTGTTCTGGCTTTCCGAGTTTTATGGCTGTTAAAGCTACGAGTAGCATGCCTATTATGCATAGCAAGGCGCGGATGAGGATGTTTCTTAGGCCTTTGACCTTGTGGTTTTCTAGGTTCAGGTGTTCCTTAAGCCTTGAAATAACCCTTTCAATTGAAGCCTTGAATGTGTAAAGCCTTTTCAGGCTTTCAGGACCGTGGACTCTGAAAAGCTTGTCGACGCGTAAGAACTGCTCTTCCATAGGCTTTTGGTTTGAAGGGTATGGTATCACTGGCTTTATTCCATGGTTTGACGTGCGGGTTCTGACCCTTCGGCTCGAGTATTGTGGGTCAGCAACCAAAACCCCCACTTTCCCACCTGCAGCCTTTAACGCTTTCTCCATAAGCCTTGAAGCATGCCTCTTCTCGTTTGCTGGTGCAATTATACAGGCTAATGGAAGGTCTGAACTGGCGTCTACAGCTAAGTGGAGCTTGTAGCCCGAGCCTATAGCCTTTCTCAGCCCTTCCTAGGAGGCCTACCAGCACCAGAATGGCGATAAGGCTCCCAAACAAACTCCTCCAAATCGTCCTAACATGCCAAAACATCCACTAAACGAACATTCACCTCCAAACATCACCATATACAAGAAAATGTCAAAACAAAGAATTTAGCAACACCCTAGCCGCTGAAGCTTATTAATCCTTCTTTCAATCCTATTTACATCATTCACAACAGAATTCAGTTTTCACCAAAAATTCTTATACATTTAATTGAAGTATTTTAAACCTCCTTTAACTATTAACTCTTGCTTGGAATAATGGATGAGAATTAAACTTAAATTTGTGATAAACTTTCAAACCATAAATGCAGGTTCCCCTCGCTTAGGGCTTTCGTCATTATCTCGTAGTATATTGTCTCAGCCGCCCCGCGTCTTACATTACACTTATTATGTGCCATGGTTATCAGTAATGGTTCATCAAGCCCAGGCAAAGTCCACACTTGGTTGATTAGGTACATTACCCTGTGGAACTTTTCAAGAAGTTCTTGCTCCTTTAAGGGCTTGAATGAAACATATTCTATCCTGAAGATTCTTCCTCTGAGAGAAGGCTTATAATAAGAGTAATAGATATGCAACCCTTTATCTTTATAAGCGTTGTAGGTAGATGTCGCTTCGTCTAAATCCACCGGGTAGGTGTATATTGGGAGGCCTTCGCTTTTAACAGCATCAAACATTACGGTCGATAACAAATCAAGGTCGTTTATGAAATCTATAAGGTCTTCTTCAACTTCACTTCTTAGGCGTTTGAGGAGACTTCTTCCCATAATCCTCTTGACAAATCCTATGACATTTATGCCTTCCTCGTATGATAAGCGCAATGCGCTTACCCTCTCCTCTACATAGTTTTCTTCGTTATACATAGGCGGGTCTATTATTGGTCCATCTATTAGAACATAAGATTCACCTCTGTTTCTTAACTTCTCGACGATCCTTCTAAGGGCACTTATCTCACCAAGCATCATAGTAACTTCTGCAGATCGATAGGCGTCACTTTCATCGACAGAATCAAGTGGCTCTACACTGCCATCGACGAATATTGTTGGCTGTAAAGTAAAACCGGACTCGGCGATTACCTGCGCTACACCAATCATGACATACCACCTTCCGCCTATGCCACCAATTACTTGAAAGCTACCATCAACAGCCCCTGCTGGAATCTTCTTTAACGTCTCAATATCTTCGTTCTTTTCCACTTGGTAGAAAAATCCTTCATCCCTTAGCAATTCAAACAACTTATGCGATCTTTTACTGACATGCTTGAGTCTTTCCTTTTCCTCTCCCCCAACTTTAATTGCCCTATGAACAAGCTCGGTTAATAACTCGGGTTCGGTTTTATTGAACTCCATTTTTCTGATGATTCTTTTAAGTTCTTCAATCGAGTATGTTGGCATAGCATCACCATGCATTATGGATTGAACTAGATTCGAGAATACTTTTCCAGCATTGCCAGTCAATGACTTTCATTACCTCTTTAAGGATTCGAGCCTCGCCATCATCTTTTATCCAACCCTGTTCTTTAAAGTCTTTATTAGAAAGTATCTTATTAGAGAGTATTGGAGTTGACTCCCTCTCAAACGACAAAGAGTTACCCTCTACCCTAATTATTCCTACTCTTCTATTTTCTGCGTATTCCCTAATTTCCTTACAACTATTTATCTCAAGAACTCCTAAATACGGATGGAGCGAATAAAAAATCGTGTTGTACTTACGGAAAGAGGCTATTCTAGTTTCCATCTCGCCTATAAGGTTGTAGGCCGCCTCCAAAGAGTTCAATATTTTCACTTCAACCAAGTATAGGTGCAATGCTAAACCTCCCTTAACTTCAAACCTCACGCCTAAAACATCCGGCTGTTTACCCCAAAGGATCCTTCTATCGTCAGAATAATGACATTTGAAAAAATCACGTAGGAATTTAGAAAATCTTGAATAAAAAGCCGTTTCATCGATATTCATTGGTATTTCCTACTCTATGGTCAATGTTAAGGTGAGGAACCCATCTCTTGAAAGGTTAAGGAGGATATTTTGAAGTTTCTCATCACTCGCTTCTATTTTTTCCTTTAGAAGCTCAAGAGTTTTGTTAAACTCAAGCTCAAGTTTTTCTTTCTTTATTTCATGAGCAATTGTGTAAACGGCTTCTAAAACAGCTATTTCATCTCTTCCAATCAATTCGTTTTCTACTGCAAATTTCCGCAACTCTCTTCTAAGCGATAGAATCTTGGTTCTGGTCTCCCTATAGAGGCCCTTAAACAATTCCGCTCTTTTTTCGGTCTCATATTTCTCATAAATTTTTCCAAGATCTTCCGCTTTCAAAGGAAGATCATCCTCGATTATTTTAGCCCGATCCCATATTGACGCTAAGGTTTCCTTTAACCCATCCCTTTTTGGGGAACTCTCAATTTTTCTGTTTAGAGTATTAATGAGGCGAGTTGTAATGGCTAGCTCGTCTTTGATATCATTTACGAATTTATTGAGTATTTCTCCTTGACGCTTTATCAGGTCGTTTATAAGTTTCTCTTTTTCTTCGAGAAATTGACGTATGTCTTCACAATGTTTATTAACTAGCTCGTCGTCAAATTCTATCTTTATGATTTCCTCTCTAAGGCTGGACTCCTTCCGCCCATATTCAGACTCGACTCTATGTATTTCTTGCTCAATCTCCTGAATCTTCCCATAAACGTCACTTCCGTCAAAATAGGCGAGCATTTTCTTATTCAGGCTTTCCAATTTTGAAACGGATTTCCTAAAAACTCCCTCCTTTTCGTTTGTCTCCCTCACGATTTTTGTGAAACGATCTAGCCTTCCAATGATCTTATTTAAAGTATCAATACGTTCTCTTAGACTGTTTTCTAAGTTCTCAAGATTTTCTACAAATTCTTCACTTTCCACGACTCTCACCTCGATGTTATTTCAATGCCTTGCTTTATCCAATTATAAATGATGGAGGAGAGCTTATTTTCACAATTTAAAGACCATAACTCATGTCCCTCGAACGACCTTCTTAATCTCACAAAATCATTTATCAGCCCTTGAACTTTGTCTAATGCCTGTCTAGTATTTTCAACGATGTTATTTAGATCATTGTACATGTCCATCATTTGGATTATCTTAGCGTCGAATATTGAGCATCCTCTGGGCTCTCTGTATAACCCATCAAAGCTTCTGGCTTTACTTTGGAGTTCTAGAGAAAATTCTACCAACTCTTCTCTATTGTAAATTTTACTCTCAAGTTCTTTGACATCCCTTTCTTTTTCCTCAATTAACATCCTTTCTTTTATCTTTAACCTCTTACCTTCAAATCCAAGTCTTAAGTTATTGAGAGATTCCTCGCATGCTTCCAAAGATCTCTTCAAGGCTCGAATTTTTCCTTTCATTTCGTCAACATTTTGTAAGAAAATCCTGTGAAATTCCTCAACCAGTTCTATAATTCTACTTAATTGATTTGCAAGAAGCTCCAAAAGACGTTGCCTTTTCACTCTTCTATCATAATCTAGAACAAGACGATCTCTATACAAATCCTCAGCAATTCTTGCTATCTTCTCTATGCAGTCCCTAAGTATTATCGCATTTACATCACGCCGCTTTATTGAGACAAGATACCCATACTGGAACTGGGCATATCTTTTTTTGTACTCACTAATTTCCTCCTTTAACGTTCTGAGCCTATCATCTAACTCCTTTAAACCAATCATACGATAGCGATCATGGACGCTCTCTATTTGTCCTCTCTCTATTAACATGTCAAGGTAAACATCTAATGAGGGAGGGGACTGGCCTTGAGCGCTTGTAGATATGAAGAATTTATTAATGATGTCCCTCTCGACTTCCCCACCATATTCTTTTATGATAGAAAGTATTCTTCGCTCTATTGGTGTTGGGTCAGTCTTTAAGGATCCTTCTTTTACCTCAATAAGCTCATTGTCTCTTAATTCGTCAATAAACATTCTGAAAGAACTTTCAGATTCTATATCTAACGGGCAAATGGGAAAGTCTTCTCCATAAACTCTAAAATCTTTCTCCATTTCTTGAAGCATTTTGAACCTCTCCTCGATAGTACCATCAGTTATTAAGAGAGTTCTGAGAAGCCTTGGAACATTTGTTAAGCTGAGTTTTTTGAGCGCCAATGGTCTTATTGTATAACCAGCCTTTAACCCCTCTCTAATGAGCTCCCCCAAACGCCTTTCAAATCCTATTTCATCGAGTATTCTCGAAGCTCTTGCTTTCCATTTTTCCTCTCTAACCCTGTACCCTCTTTCTTTCGCTACGGCGTATCCGCAAACTTGCTGGCATTGCACGAATGTTAGTGGGAATTCTAGGTAATAGAAAACTTTCCCAAAGCGTTCTTTCATTCCAAGACTTAACATTGTTTCTAGGACTGACTTAATCTCTACAGGTAAGGGATTCCAAGAGAATATCATGAGTAAGGGTATGTGAGCCTCCCTCATCGCCCTAATTGCCGCATCTACTTTACTGCGCAAGTCCTCCTCAGAGGTTTTCAATAACGGAAGTATGCATGCTCTCAGAGAATGCTCTTGAGTTGCTTCTTTATATCGAAGAGTTATTACTTCAGCCTCTTTTCCATAAGCGTAGGGTTCAAAATGCCTTTCTACCTTAATGTTCTCGCATTTTTGTAGTAAGTTAATTATCCCACTATGAAACTCTTTCTCAAACTCCGTTAAACTACGCATTAGTTTAGTTCCAATTTCGAAGCGCTTGTCTAGATCTTCTACGAAGTCCAAGAAGAAAATCGATGGTGAAGGATAGAATATGTTAATGATCGCTGGAGAGAGCATAACATACTCTTCATCGCTTTTTTCAACTTTATCAAAAACATACCTATCAACCAAAACTGTTATATCTTCAGAACCCAGTTCTGGAGAAAAGTTTGTGAAAAAGTCGACATAGTTCTGGAATAAAGTTTGATCTTTAAACGATAATTCACCTAATAGTTGGTTGGGAACAAAGAGAACGTTTCGAAAAGATAGACGATTATGATCAAACTCATAAAATTCAAGTGCATCAACTACCTTTGGAAGATTTTGGGGCGCTCCACGCGCAGTTAACTCTAAACGAACATCCTCAGCCTCTCCAACAACTCTTTTAAAGAAAATGAACGGTCTATCGATCCTCCATAATTCACTAAAGCTCTCACTTAAAATTCTTAAGTAATCCCATATGACATTCTTCTTTTCAAATCTAGCCTTTTCCCCTACTCTCTCTATGGATATTGGTGAAAGATTAGATAGGAGTAAGTGGAGAATATCAATACATTTATCAACTTCAAGCTTCATTTCTTTACATTTTCTTTCTAATATACCATAGAGCGCAGATAGGGAAGTCCTGTCGAGAAGTGTGACTTCACCACCATAAACTGTTATCTTTTTGTCTGAAAGGACATTGATGAAATCCTCTGGGTTTATAACTTTGACCTTTCCAAGGGGGGCTTGAGACTTGGCATAGCCTAAAAGTACCTCTACTAGATTTACGATTGAGCGAGGGTTTCCAAGGGTAGCAGTATAAATCGTGTTAAACATGCCAGGCTCAGAAAACGGGATCTTTGGAAGAGCCCCGTGCCAGCAATATTTCAGTATGCCTAAAATATAGTCTCGTGCACTTTTTCGATCAAGCTTTTCAAGCTTCACTTCAAAAGCTCGCTGTCCAAAAAGTCTTTGCCAATCTGCGAAAGTTTCAGCTTTTAACTTTTCATAAGCAGGTGGAGTGACCGCTATTAAAAGGTGAAGTCTGCCAGCGAATGGCCCTTTTTCGCAAAGAAGTCGTGGGTAACCATTAATAACTTCCACTAATCCCCCTATGACAAAGGAACGTATGTCCGACAGCTCATCAATTATATCCTCAAACTCATCTATGAAAAGGAAAACTCGGGACTCCTCTGGTATAGTGTTAAAAATCGACGTTAACCCATTCTTTATAAAGAGTACAGTTGCGGTTCCCTCTTCTTTAGGACGTATCTTAATCTTGTCGAAAGGAGGGGTGTCCATTAAATCATTATCGATTATATCTTTTATTGTGTAAAGTAAATTGGCGAAGAAACGTATCCCTATAGAGCCAGTATCATAGAAGGTTCCTACTTTTTCCTTTATGTGCGTAATTAACCTCTTTGTAGAGATCGGGATTACTAGGTCTGACTTAATGACCTCGGGATTCCTAAGGAGTCCCTCATAAATGCTTGTCTTTCCTTCACCCCATTCTGCTATCACAAAGAGAGTGCGAACTTCCTTTGCTTTTCTCGCCATTTCAAGGAATCCTTTGATGCTATCATAGGTTTGAACTCTCGGCAGCTTAGCGTATTTCTCAAGGTCCACTACATCTTTGCCTGTTATTGACGGTAATCGACAAAGTTCATCTATATACTCGTTTACTCCCACAGCTCTCCCTTCCCTAAATACTTATGGAGAAATCTCTTTAATTATTTTTGGATCCTAGCTCGATTTCTTTGATACTATTGGTTAACAAAATAGAGAAGCTATAAGGTGTTTAAGTCGTAAGTATTTTCGAGACGCTTATCCTGCCCATAGTGGGCTTTACTTTCCTCTCTGGTACGTCGACTATCAGCGGAAATCCTAATTTATTCATCTGTCCGCTAATTATCGCCCGTCCTGTGGCAAGACTCGTAAGCTTATCTTCAATGACTTCTGGAAGCCCTCCTGCAGCCTTCTTCACAAAAGCTACATCCGCAACAGAAACCCTGTGAATGATGAAGGTGTTAACCATAGATAGCACAACTTGATCTACAAATGATGGCCTCTGAGACACCAAGCAAAGACTTAGTCCAAATTTTCTCCCTTGGGTTGCTATTTGTGCTAAGTTATCTCTCGCTAAACTATAGCCAATTGGATATGTCTCCAAGTTTGGGCAATAATTCTGGGCTTCCTCAATTATCAACAAAAGAACTTTATCGGCTCCTTTCACTTTGTACTCTGTAAATTTCTTAAGAAGAAGCTTCGTAACATATGCTACAATTAACTGCTTTAACTGTAGAGGTGCGCCTGGTGCTCCATCAGCAGAAAAGTCTACTATCATAAGGGTTGGGTTCTTGGGGTCAGTTATGGAGTCAATGAGTTTTGGGGCAAATGTTGCTTGTTCACTATAAGTTATAAGCTCGTATTTGTCTACGACATCGTTTTTAAACTTGTTAAGAGCTCTTTCAATGGCGCGTAAAGTCTGATCGTGAATCAACTTCTCATCCTTCATCTCCTCAAGTCTGGCTATTAATTTGCCCTTAAAATAACGCTCTTCACGGAAAAGTAACGTCATCAAGTATTTATCTTCCTTCAGCTCTCTCAGCACCATTTCCAGTCCAGCTACCTGAAGTTCGTTGAGTTGTCCTCCGGTGTAATAGGTTATTACCAGCTCAGCGACCTCTCTCGGTTCAAAAACGTCAAGATCCATGGAAAACAATTTGACGCCTCTGTTATACCTAACTGGAGAATTGTTGAGGACGAAGCGAACGATGTCAGCGTAGTTGCCTATTTTCTGGTGTTTAACGTGATAAGCCTCATAGTAATCTAGGTAATCGCCATTTGCATCAATAACTACTGAGGTTAAGGCTGTTTTCATTCCTTCAGTGTTTATGTCACTTAACTGCTCAAGTAAGTAGCCGGCAGTATATGACTTACCACTGCCAGTTACGCCCAAGATTGCTAGATGCATTGGTATGGCATTGACATCTAAAAAGAAGGGGACATCTTTATATCCGAAAAGTCTACCAAATTCTATGAAAACGCTATCTCCACCTTCTGGCTTTATAATATTAAGAATTTCCTCCCTACGCTCTATTTCTAAAACTTCACTTCCAGGGCTTGGAGGAATAGTGGCCTCTGATAAACGTCCACTCCTAACTTCTCCTAAAATTTCGAGTTCCAATGTGTAGTACTTCCTAGAAACCTCCGTCGGTATTTGTGCCATCTTCCTCCTAGCTTCTGACCAAGCGTCCCCTTCCTCAAAAAATTCAGTAAATGGAACAATCTTGTTCACTCTACATAGTAAATTGGCTCTATGCTCAGACAAATTTATGAGACATAACTCTCCTTCACGAACTTTTCCCTCGTAATCAGCGTAAAGTTGGGCTATGGCTTTTCGGGTTGTGCTCCCAGAAAGGACAAGACCTATGGGCTTAGCCATTAACCTCCCTTCAACTTATATTTAGTTGCTTCTTTTAGAAGAATCTTACTTTTCCTGTTAGATTTAGACCACTTCTTCATAAGAATTTTTCGAGATAATAATTCTTACTAAATGCTCTTTCTAAGCCTATCTATAAGCTCAACTGTTTTTAAGAACCTTGTGTTCCTTCTAACTATTCCTTTCACGTATTCCTCATATTCACCGCTTTTCATTAACCTTCTGGCCTTTTTAATTTCCATTTGGTACACCCAAGCATTATGTAAAGCTCTTAACGTAAAACTTCTTACAAGTCCTTCTAGTCCTTTTTCTCTGCAAGCAGGACATCCACACTCGTCAAGAATTCTTTGCTCTTCTTCGTTAAGTCTGGGATAACGTTTATGTCTTTTTCTTAGAGTTATATACCTATCCCCTGATCCAGGAAGCTGAATGGCTCCAAAGGCCGCTTTGATTCTCCATGATGCAGTATCGATTGAGTCCGCTCCAGCATAAAACATTAAATGCATAGTTACTGCACTTCCCACTCCGAAAACATGGATAACTTTGTTGGGCAGAAGGGCTCTTACGGTCGAAATCACCCTCACTACATTATAAATCCCTCCAGCTCCTTTGGTGTTAAAAACCGAAGGAACTAGACTGCCGACGCCATAGATGTCAAAATCTTCAATCTCCTGTAGTTTTTTAACGTAACGTTCTATTGTCTCCCCATCATAACCATGAATCACGGGGATGAGTACTGGATTGGTAGTTCGTCTCATCTTTATCATTCGTCTAGTGTTTTCAAATGTTTGGGAAAGTCTCTTTTGTATTGACTCTCGTGGCAAATTGGGGGTTAAAGGGAAATCAAGGATGACACCGAAGTTTGGCTTACTCTCCTCATAAAATGCTAGAATTTCCTCGGGCGTTATGTTAACCTCTCCTCTCTTCATAAAAAGATATCCTCCAGAATCCATGGTTATTAGCCCATCAAACTTCATGTATCTGTGTATCCCTTCAGTCCTAACACGTTTTGCAATGGAATCATTCTGAAGAATTTCGTATGCATTGAGCATCAGCCCATCGATTTCAAAAAAGTGCCAAAGCTTTGGGTGACCCTTTATCTGTTGTGTGAACCATATGAATGGGGTTTCAATTTTCATGTCTTAATATCTCCTTCAAATAACCAAGCAGATAGTCCTGGGCCATTGGATGAGATACGCCGTACAGATCCCATGCGAGCTTCCCTCTCTTTGATACAATCTTAGAAACGACCTCCTTAGGAGGCAGTATGTCCACGATGACATCTGCAGTTTTAGCTGCCAGCTCCACTATCCTTCTATGTGTATGATCGGCTCTTACCTTCAGATTAGATGAGAAAGTCCTGACAAAAGCTATCATCCTTAAATAGCTCTTCATAACCTTAGCTTTTTCAAAGAATTTAGCAACGTAACCAGCCAATATTCGCACACATTTATCCAAATACTCCCTTGAATAAGGTTGGCCGTATCTTCTGCACCACCACTCAAAAAGTCCGGGGCAATCGTACCAAGAGTTACTCCAATCATGCCAAGCAACCTTTCTACCATAGAATTCTTCTGGAATTAAGCCAAACGGTTCAGAAATCGTCACCACATGTACCTCCTTTCTCTTTTCCCCCAATTTTGAGAGCGTTTCAAATAACCTCTTGTACGACCTAGACTCATAATAAGGCTTCTTTGCTGAGCAAGGATACATCAGAAGGATCCTCGCCTTGGGCGGAACATAATGATTCGAGATGAATTCCAACCATTTCAACACCTCCTTGTTACCAGTTAATGCCACATAAACCTCGTAAGGATTGTAGAAGCAGAGAGAGCGTTTAATTCTCGCATTTTTTGCCTGTTTCAAAGAGACTCTCTCGTACATACTGCTATCTCCACACGCGTGCCACGCGCGCCTTGTGAACACCATCTTCTCTTTTGCGACTCATATAGCCTTTGCCTTCTTCAACGCACCAGGAGTAACGGTGGTCTTTTGCTCTTATGCTTTGCTGACGCATTGACTGACATAGCTATAGGTGCTTTTACTGCTAAGTACTCTACTCAAAACTTAAGGTCTACCTCACTATCCTTAGCAGGCAATCTATGGATGATTTTTGGCATCCCTGTCCCTATGATAGGAGGAATGATCTGGAACCATGGCATTCAATATCTGTATATCTCTGCTTCCCTTCTCAACTTAATCCTTGGAACCATCGCTACGGTATTCCTTTACAGAATAGAGCATGGATGTATTTAAAGCCAGTACACACCTCGCTTTGCCTATCCTTTTCCATGTTAATGAGGAGATGCAAAAGGAGATTAAATGTGCAACTGTAATAGTAAGTCCATTATTTAACTTATGATAAATTACGATTAACCTAGGCTTTATCAAAGCTTTAATCTCAACGTTAATAATGCCAGTCCCCAAACATGAATAAGGTGTTAAGCTTCAAGCCTTTAGTGCGTTTTTAACCCGTGCATATGGCACGTTACAATAAACTATCTCAAAGAGATTGTACAAATGAGCGCGCTATGCGCGCTCCTATGGAAAACGCCAAAGGAAAGCGTCAAAGATGTCAGGCGGCAACCCATCAACCTTGCCCGCCCGGAAAAGTGAAGTATACCCATTCTCCAGCGCCGATCAAAACTCCATAATCCACCAACATTAAATGGCGATACAAGTATTAATGCTATCTTTTGCTGCTGGTAAACGCTTATTTTTGTCGGAACGCTTTCATTAAATGGTGGAAGATTGGCCAGGTTTTCATCAGGTGACGTTTGTTCGCTGCGTGTTGGCTTCCGTGAGGTGGACGAGGCTTTCAGAGGGTTAAAGGTGGGCGAGTTCAGCGTAATCTATGGGAGCCTAGCCCATTTCATTTCATTGCTTCTATCCGTTAGAGCGCAGCTTCCAATTGACAATGGAGGCTTAAACTCGCCTGTCGTGTTTGTTGATGGCGGAAACTCCTTCAATCCTTATTTGGTTGCCGAGTTAGCTAGAAGCTACGGCGTTGACGCTAGGGCTGCTCTTCAGAACATTTACGTTTCAAGAGCTTTCGCAGCCTATCAGCTATCATCTCTAATACTTAAAGAGCTTGAAAAGTTCCAGGAGCATACGAAGGCTAAGGCTGTTATCGTCTCCGACATTAGTTCGCTCTATCTGGATAGGGATGTGCCTAAAGGCGACGTTGAAAGCATGTTCAGAAATGTCTGCAACAAGCTATTGGAAGTCGCTGGGCGGGATGCTGTTGTTGTGGCGACATATTTTCTTGGTAAGAGGTGTGATCGGGCGCTGTTTTTGGAGGCTTTGCTTTTTGGTTGCGCAGACACGGTTTTGAGGTTTGACTCTTGCGGAAGCGTTGTCAGGTTCAGTTTGGAGCGGCATCCAGAATTATCCCCTTTCTCGCTTGAGTTTTCAACAGTTCACCCAACAATGATGGAGTATGTGGAGGTGTAGGTGTGGGCAGGACTGTTCCATCCTACCGCCAGGCTTTAGAGGCCGAAATAGGCCGATGGGAAGGGTTTAAGAAGGCTTTAAGGGGGAAGGATGTTGAAGCCTTCGAAGCTTTAATGAAGGCATGCAGGGAGTACGCTTCAGCGGGAGGAAACGCTTCCAGGCCGATCCTCTCTGAAGCAATGTTCATGTGCATTCTCCTTAGCCTTCAGAGGCAGCTTATGGATGTCAGGGAGAAGCTTGAAAGCTTGGAGAGAAGGATTGGGCAGCATGGCTGTTAGGGGATGGATACTTGACGTTTACCCATGCGGACCTAGCGATGTCGCAGTCTGGATAGTTGGGGAGGATGGGAAACGCGTCAGGCTTGTGGACAGGTTCACAAGGAAAATATACGTTTATGGAGACTCAGAGGAGCTTGAAAAGCTTCCGAAAAAGCTTGCTGGAAGCAAATCTGTCGGAGGATGCCGATTCACAGAAAAATACGCAGACTTCATGGAGGCAGCGTTGAAGCGCGTGCTTGAAATCGACATAACAGACTATAACAGGCTTCCCTTTTTTGCTAGGAAGCTTTTAAGGCTTGGAGGCTACGGTAGGCTTCAAGTCTACAACGTAGACGTTCCGGTTTCGCAGGCTTACATGTACGATAAGGACTTGTTTCCGCTGGCGAAGGTTCAAGTTGAAGAATCAAAAGATGGGTTAAGCTACACAATGCTCGATTCAGTTGAGGAAACCAGCTATGAGGTGCCAAACCTAACGACCATGTGGCTTGACGTTGAATTGAAAAGAACAGGGTCGGCGCCAAGGTTCATCGACCCATTGGAGTCTTTAACTGTTGAATTCGATGGTGAAAGGGTTGTTATGGATGGAGGCGACGAGCTTCAAAAGCTCCAGGAGCTTGTGTGGACCGTTCATGAAAAAGATCCGGACGTCATTTTCACTAGAGGAGGAGACTCCTTCCTACTGCCATATTTGGCTTACAGGGCTTACGTAAACAACGCTTTGAACAGCTTTGTTTTAAGCAGGGACATCATCCCATTGAAGGTTAAGAGAGGTCGTGGAAGAACATTCTTCTCTTACGGCCGCGTCTATTATAGGGCCCCTTTAAGGAGGCTGTACGGCCGAATACACATAGATGTTGAGAACACATTCATTTACAAGGCGTGCGGGTTTGAAGGGCTTGTTGAGGTTTCAAGAACATGCAGGGTTCCACTCCACAGAGCATCAAGGGCTTCCATTGGAAGCATAATGTCGTCCCTTCAGCTTTACACTGCTTGGAAGGGTGAAATGCTTATTCCATGGAAGAGGCATGTGCCTGAATCCTTCAAGTCGGCATGGGACCTTCTTTTAGCGGACAGGGGAGGGTTCATCTTTGAGCCGAAAATAGGCTTCCACACAGGCGTCTTCGAGGTTGACTATGCATCCATGTATCCTATGCTGATGCTTAAAAACAACATTTCAGCCGAGACCGTGCTTTGCAAATGCTGCCCAGACTCGCCTTTAAGGGTTCCCGAGCTTGGCTACAACATATGCGTTAAGCGGAGGGGCATAGTTCCAAAAACTCTCGAGCTTCTTTTGAAGAAGCGCTTCAAGTACAAGGAGCTTATGGCGAATGCAGCCAACGCCAAGCTTAAACACGTATACAACATGAGGCAGGCCGCTTTAAAATGGGGTCTCGTAACATGCTTCGGATATTTGGGCTACAGGAACGCAAGGTTTGGAAGGGTTGACGCCCACATGGCAGTATGCGCCTTCGCAAGGGACACACTTCTCAAAACGGCAAGATTGGCTGAAGAGCGGGGGTTTGAGGTTGTCCACGGCATAGTTGACTCCTTGTGGATCAAGAGGGAGGACGCCACGCCAAGAGATGTCGCCGACTTCTGCATGGAAGTCTCCCGTGCAACAGGCATCCCGCTCACAGTTGAAGGCAAATACCGCTGGATAGTTTTCGTCCCATCAAAGGTTATGCCTGAAATCCCAGTTTTAAACAGGTATTACGGGGTTTTCGATGATGGAAGGGTGAAGATGCGCGGCATAGAGGCACGCAGAGCAGATACGCCGCCCCTCATAGCTGAAGCGCAGAAAGCTATGATAGAGAAGCTTGCACCAGCACGAAACCTGCAAGAGTTCATGGAAAGGATACCTGAAGCACTGTCAATTCTGCGGGAATACGCTTGCAGGCTTGTTGAGGGTAAGGTGGAAGTTAATGAACTTGCAATAACGAAACGCCTGTCAAAGAGGCCGGCGGAATACACGCACAGCGTCATGCAAGCGATAGCTGCTAAACAACTTGAAAAGGCCGGATACGACGTGCACCCTGGACAGACAATATCATATATAATCACAAACGCTGAAAGCTGCAAGCCCTACGAGAAAGTGACGGCCCTGCCATTGATTAAGGAAAAAACCAGATATGATAGGAACGCATACATGCAAATGCTTGTTTCAGCTGCTGAAACGCTCTTAAACGTTTTCGGCTACACACAGAAGAAGCTTTGGGAAATTATCCACGGTGAGGTGCAGACACAACTACAAGTCGCTTGGTGAAGGCTTTAGACCGTCAAAGGAGCGTTCAATTTAATTTTGCATCCTTCTTCATCAAAACCATTGAACTTTCTAGGCCTCCTAATGCCTTAAGGAGCAAGCGGCAACTTTCAACCGAGGAACCATGTCCTCAAACCACCTTAAAGTTTAAAAGGACAGTCAATAGCATGCCATCAATCAAGTAGTCAAGGTCCTTTGGAACGTTTTGTGAAACGGTTCTGAAAATTCTACTTAAAACGCCGTTTAGCCGCTCAAGAAGCCGTCGAGACTAGGCATTTTGCGCGCGAGTTTTCTTCAGAAGCTGGAAGAATAAAGTTTCTAACAGCCAAGTTGGACGGCGAGATTGTTGGAATCATGGGATACGAGTATGTAGGGGATGCGGCGCTGGTTAGACACGGGTACGTTGAGCCATCCTATCAAAGGATGGGCATTGGAAGCACTTTATTGAAAGCTGTTGAGGAGAAGATAAAAAGCGAGGGAAAAGTGAAAAAAGATTATTGTTGGAATGTATAGAAGAGCTTATTGGGCAGTGTCGTTCTGGAGTAAGCATGGATTTATGCTGCTCGATAACTCAGAGGAAGTGTTGAGAAGATACTACAACATACCAGAAGTGCAAATAAGAAATTCTATAATATAATGTGTAAAGAGGTATAGCGCGTGCGAAGTTGTAATGGCTGGCTTCTACAAGCGTAAAACCATTTGAACGCTTGAACGAGCATAAAACATGTGAGTCATCTTTGGATGCATCAGCAAAACTCCAACTCTTGTTAGAGCCATTTTAAATAGGGCTATTTTGAGGCGCTTTCAGTAGTAAGATCGTTAAAAGTCGCTGAAAAACTCCCAGTTTTGGGGTATAAGTGGGAGGTTTATAACTCTGAGAAATTTATGCTCTTTTTGTCAAGTCTCTGAAATGTTTGGGGTTTTTGCCCTCTTTTCTCATAGTGAGTTCTTTTAGTTCTTTTCTGCGTGGTGCGTCTGGGTTTCAGCAAGCATCTTTTTAGTCTCTTTGTTTTTGACTTTTATGAAACCGGCGTTGGCTGTTAGCAGTGAAGGGGCTTATCCGGCAGTTTCAAAACTCCAACTTTCATCCTCCAAAGGGTCATCTATAACGAGCATAATTCAATTGAAAGCCATGAAGCAGCCAGATTCAAGTTCAGAAAGACAATAGACCTTGAAACGTATGTTTTCAACAGGCACCTTCATACTTCAGTTGACTTGATGAGGGTTATATCTGTGCTAAACAGCGTAAATGCCGAAACAGGACTAAAATGCCTATACATAGGCACACGTCTGAAATAGCCTCAAACAGCTTCAAGTCGAGGCCGCTCAGCAATGCTTTTATATTTGAGGCGCGAATTTTTATTCGGTCTGTTGACCTATTGGTGGTGTGGAACACCCGCTGGGAACAAGCGCGCATAGGGAGCGGTGCTCTCCCGGCCTGCGCTGCCAATGGCGCAAGGTTATGCGTCATGGTGGCGCAAGGTTTAAATATCCTACGTTAAGTTCTAATAATTTGTGATGAATAACAATGGCGCAAAATTGGCGCAAGGAATTTCTTGAGAAATATTGTGGAAAGCCTTGGGTTTACAAAATTGAATGGTGGTTTTGGTCATGCCCTGTAATCTATTGTCTTGGTAAGAGCAGGAATGGTCCGTGGACTATTGAGGATGCGTTGGCGGCTGCCAGTCCTGATGATGCATTGTGGGTTGTAGTTGAAAGGGTTCGCGGCAAACCCCACGAGTTCTGCGTGGAACTTATCGAGGATGTTTGGGTGCTGGTTTGCTACGCTTTCCAGGATCAACAGTGGCACAAGTATATTTTAGGTCCATGCACCGAGTTCGAAGATTTACTAGAATATTACAAGATAACCCCCCGAAAAGTCGAGCCTGAACCAAAAACAGCCGAAGATAAACTGAGAAAATACGCCCAGCTAGGCTACGAATTCCAAATTTTAAAACGCTGGAACAAATATTACCTTTACGCTAGAAAATGGATGCCGGAAGAAAAGAAACGAAGCTCAAGATATATCGGCCCATGGACAGACAACCTCAAAAAACTCGCCGAAGAAATGGGCATCAAACCCACATACTATCCCCAAGACAGAACTTCAAAAGGATTCACTTAATTATTTAAGTGCATACGGCCCGGCCCACTAAAACTTTTGAAGAAGAAAACTTTTGCTAAGATAAAAACGATGTTTGGTCTTTTGTTAACCTCGGAACTGTCAATGTGACAAGAAATTTTGGGTAAACTTTAGCCTTTGACCACTGCTAATGGTACAAGCCTGGCGA
>Ga0078972_1009748_pt1 | contig 18626 bp, 16 predicted proteins | sample YelNatPaOPGAMG01_FD_67568 | JGI IMG/M metagenome (GOLD analysis project Ga0078972, IMG submission 67568) | Hot spring thermophilic microbial communities from Obsidian Pool, Yellowstone National Park, USA - OP-RAMG-01 (SPADES assembly) (version 2) | ecosystem: Environmental > Aquatic > Thermal... | reverse complement strand
TTACTGGAATGCCTCTCCCTTACTGCCGTCACCCCCCGTCCCCTCTAACGTTTGGACTACAGACCCACTTATTCCATATTCTGCCGTTAGTCTGGATACCATTTCTTAACCTGAAAGAAAACACGACCTGACACGGCCTACTCAAGGATACTGCTTTTAAGGTCTTCTTGCTTAATGGTATAAAGAAATTTGTTGACGGTGTCATAGCAGAGAGCTTTAACTCTTAACCTTCTACTTGAAATACTCATCAGCGAGAGGCTCAGGGATTGAGTCAATAAATTTCTTCAGATTAAGGCTTAGCTGTCGGGGCATCGGTTAACATCTATCAATTCTCGCCGGCTGTGAGAGCACTGATACATGTCTCCAGCTTGGATATGACAAGAGCTTCGTTGTAAACAAAGAGCGAGGAGTTCTCCTGCTTGTAGGTCTGGAATTGCTGGTTGGCTGGCTAATTCCGAGTGCCGCAGAATACCTCAATCTCCCTTACCAGCAGAGTTCTCAGTCGCCCAGGGTCCTTACAGAGAGCGAATGCCCACCGCCCGAACTCCCCGTGGTGGTTCACCGCCCTCACCCACCGGACCGCAGCGGCCTGCTTCTGCCGGTCTTGCTCCGTCTCGAAACCTTTGACCTCCAGTATGAACTTCACCTCCCGCCCATCCTCGCAGCGCCAGCGGATAAGATAGTCCGGGCGATACTCGTGTCGCACCCCCTGCCATTCATAAGGAATGGTGAAATCCAGGTGGTCATTGCGCACATAAGCGATCACCTCTGGCATCCGTTCAAGCTGATACGCTATGCTGTGCTCCCACTTGGGTGCATCAAGCACAACGTGGCTGACGTGGCTCTTGGTTGTGCCGACGCAGGGGCGCACGGTACGAAATAGGACCTCGGCCGTCGAACCGATGGGCCGAAATCTCTCAATGACTGGAAGGATAGGGGGCTCGCCCGCCTCAGTATCCGGTTCGATGGCTTCGGTCAGCCGTTCGATGATCCGCTGCTTGTACTTGAGGAGTGCCACCTCCTGCAGCGGGACATCCTGTTTGAGGATGACGCGCTCCTCGAGGTATTGCCACACGGCATTGAGCACTTGAGGAAAGAGGATGTGTCGTGTACTCCATTGCTCTCGCTTTTCTTTGAGTCTGCGCGTTAGTTCAGCAGCAATCTCATATACTGTCGCTTGGAGCCGCTTGTGGCTGTGGAACGGATTGCGGTCATGCGCCACATCCGGACCCGGACCGAGTCGGTCGGGCCGCCCGATCCGATAACCGACCGCTGGCTTAACCGTCACTTCGGTCGGCTCGCTGCCTGGGTCGATCTCCAGATAGGGTATGCCCTCCAGGTTCAGCCGGATGCGGCTTCGCACATCGATAATGTATCCCTCCACTCGGGGGAAGCTAATTTCCAGATGTTTTCGCTCCGGTAGTGCTCGCACGAGCATGGGAACTTTCACTTTCTCTGTTCGGCTCAATGGCTTCTTTTTTACCGGGATAACCTCGAACGGAACGCCATAAACATCCACGTACTCGGGCTCGGAGAAATCGTCGTAGTTCAGTCGTCGCAGGCCGCGTCCCACAACTTGCTCGCACAAGAGTTGGGACGTGAAAGCTCGAATACCCAGGATCTGAGTCACATTTTGGGCATCCCAGCCTTCGTTGAGCATCCCGACCGACACCACACACCTGATGTGTTTCCCTGGAGGATCGTTTTCGCCCCCCCATTCCAGCTTCCCGATCGTGTCAACAACCTTGCGAAGGCGCTGCGCCGCCTCCGCCTTCGTCTCTCCCTCCATGGCCGTCTCGGCTTCGGCAAGAAGTTCGGTGTCTATCCGGAATGTCACCTCACCGTTCGAGCCATTGGCGAGCTCCGGCAGCACATTGCCCCTGGCAATATGCTCGTGAACCAGCTTAGACAAGGCTGTGTTGTCGCAGACGACGATAATGACAGGAGGCACAGGGTAACCTGAGCGCTGAAATTCATCGAAGGTTTTCTTCCACTCGGAGGCCAGGGTGGCCAGCGCCCCTTCCGCTTCCCGAAGCACCGATTCAGGCTTGGCGCGACGGCGGGCCGTCTGCTTCTCAGAGGCGGGCAGCGCCTGGTTGATTGCTTCCCACAAGCGAAAATACTTTGGGATGATTGCACCGGTGTTGTCGTCAACCGGCACGCGCGGAATCTTGACGATGCCCGACTCGATAGCATCTACCAGACCGAAGTCCGATATAATCCAGGGAAATGGAGCTCCCTCTTCATAACCGCTGCCTTTGATGTAAAAGGGAGTGGCAGAAAAGTCTGCGCAGAAGTTGATGCCGCGGACACTGGCGATGCGATCCAGCCCGCTTACCCAGACGGTGGCCTCTTCGCGCTTCGCGATCTCATCCTGAGATAGCTGCGCCCTTACCTCCTCAGGCAATGGCGACGGCCGATAAGCATGATGAGCCTCGTCGTTGATTACCAGGATGTTCTGTTTGGTCCCAAGCTCCTTGAGCACTCGGCGGCAAAATGCGGCATCAGTTTCTACGCCCCGCTGCACAACACTTCTGGAGCGGCTGTCATCCCGCAGCTGGAAGAGATGCCAGTTCGTGACCTCGAATTTGCCTCGCTGCAGCTGAACGAGCATCCCACGGGGCACGAGGTCGAATTTGTCGTAGTAGTTACCTGGCTTCCAGGGGAGAAGCACCTGCAGACGCTCTCGTATAGTCAGGTTCGGCGATACGAGGAGTATGGCGTCGGAGAATCGCCGGTCCTGAGGGTTTGCTAGTTTGTTGAGAACCTGCCAGGCAATGACCATGCCCATAACGACGGTCTTACCACTCCCCGTTGCCATCTTGCAGGCGTAGCGAGTAAGACCGTTGTCCTTGGGAATGATGATGCCCTGCTTCTCCGCTGGAGAGGCTTCAATAAGCCAGATCAGGGTCTCGGCGGCTTCGAGCTGGCAGAAGAAGAGTTTGCGCTCCCGCTTAGGGTTGTTCCAGTGATTGAGCAATTGCCGAGTGATTGGCGTGATACCGGGATAGCCCCTTTCTCGCCACGCTTTGATCCTCTCCCGAATGGTGTTGACTAAGTCCATCAGGACGAACTCTTCCTCCAGGATGGCTTTCTGCGGCCCGCGCGTCCGAGCTTTGAGGTAATAACCAGCTGGCCGACGCCCTTCCTTGATCACCGGCTGGCCTGCTTCATACGCCCAATAGCGCGCAGGTTCTTCAAAGGGCGAGTTAAGGATAGGATTATTTACGAGCATGATCACCTACATTTATGAATGATTTTCTCAGCAACCCTGAGACTATCCCTAACCATCTCACAGAGCTGAGAAACATTATTATCGTAGTCGCAGGCATTCCGCCACTGTCGTAACTTGTTTAGGCGTGAAGCTAACTCAGGATATCGCTGCTTTTGAAGATGTTTCCTAAGTTCTGCATGATCGTTCGCGCCTCTCTCAGGTTTATATCCTAGGTTGTTAACCGCGTAGTTCCTCGCCGAGCAGAAGGCGGCGAAGTAGGCTCGGCTGACGGCAGAGCGTTGAGTCGCCTCCTGTGAGTAGCTAGATCCTCGCAGATCTACAAGCGCCCTCGCTAACTCTAGGTAATCGCACCAATCAAAGGGCATACTCTCCCTCCGGCTCCCTGAAGTCCGTGGTCAGCTGAATCCACCCTTTTTTGTTCACGAGCTGGTTAAGGTACTCTGCTTCTGCCTTCTCCAATCGTTCAATAACCGAATCATCGTAATGCTTTAGTCTGATAAATAAGACAAGGTAGCAGTCGGCGATTTCAGGATCTTGGTAAACATTCATAACAAGCTGCGCTTTTGGAAAGTATTTTTTTGCAGCATCTACAGCTTGTGGGATCACATCTAGGAGCTCGGTAAATCGCAATAGATATTCCCGGATGCTGTGGGGATTTTCGAACCGCACCATCCGGTTCAGCCACTCCATTAGGTTTTCGATATCGATTACAACTGACTCAGATCCCTTTCTTTGTACTTGAAAAGCGATTTCTCCAGGAGACAGCCAATAACTATCAGGGAAGTCCCAAGGTAAGCTTGAGATATTCGGATACTTAGATTTGACGTCCTCAGCCCTTGTCCTTAGGGATGCAATCACAGAGGCTGTGAGTTGTCGCCCAAGAAGGTAGGCAACATTGGTTACCATATTACAACACCTCCTGAAAGACATTCCTCAGATTATCGGTGATGCAGCCTTCAAAAATCTCTTCCACTCGACTATGGGCTTCCTCGATCCAATTCAGAACATCCGGCACAGCTACTCCGAGCGGTCTTGCAAGAAAGTAATCCAGATCGAGCATGAACGCAGTTTTGCCTTCCATCACTGAACGTGAGACAGGGGTCAGCTGAAGGCGGCAACGATCCCTATCATTTGCATAAGAAAACTCCACTGCGGCAAGGAAGGACATCATCATATGTTGAGGAAGCCTCGATCCCACGAATGGATAGAACTCGAAATATTCGCTTAATTCTGCATTCTGAGCAGGCAGTTCAATGCGATTGATGTAGCGCAAGCCTATACGTTCTAGGCCTTGTACTTCGATAGTTTCCTGTAAGCTTTTCCAGGCCAACTCGGTGCAAGGCTTAAAACCTTCCCAGTGAGGATAAGGTTTCAGCACATTGATCACCAACAATCGAGGACCTACTTGCACGAGCATCTTTCTGTCGTTGGTAAAGAACATGATACGCTCGCTCGTGCGGAACTGCTGTTGCAACCCATCGGGCCCTTGCGTGAGTTCCACCTCTTGTATCACCCGTTGCTCTTTCTGAGGAAATAACCCTTTCAACTTCTCATAAAGCAATCCGGGCACCGTAAGGTCCCATCGCGTTCCGGATGCCAGTCTGAATTCGCAGACTGCCTCTATTATGGGAGGATTGGCATATTTTCTACCCATTATAAGGAACCTCCTTCCGTAAGCTTACCACCCTCACCACCTCATTCCCCCGAAAATCAATTACCTTCACCGCAATCTTTTTATGCGTGCCGGGCTCAAACGGGAACGAGACGGTGCCGCGCATCTTCTCAAAGGCTTCTGGACCAATTTGAGCTTTCAGCGCCCGCTGGAGCTTCTCCCAGGCGTCGGAGTCACTGGGGAAAAAAGCCTGACAGATATGGAAGGTCATGCCGTCGTAGTCGGTGTCCAGAAACCAGGCCGCCACATCTTCGCCTCGGGTGCTTTGGACCTCACCCGTCATCGGGTCGTAGATATCCACGCCGCGCAGCTCCACGCGATACGTGCCGTCCTTTTGCTCTTCAACGCGCACATCGGGCTGGCCGAAGACGGTGAAGATCTGGCTGGCCCGCGTGGTCTTGAGCAGGTCGCCCACCAGCACATCCGGGGCGATGTTGGCAAAGTGCACCTGGAGTCCCGCGACAGGGGCCTTCTGGATGAGCGCCTGGGCCTCCGGATCGAAGGCGAAGCCGGCGAAAAGCAGCACCTGGTAGCCGTTCATCTTGGCCGTCGGGATTGCTTCCTGAACCTGATGGGCGATCACCGGTCCGTGCTGGGGACCGAAGCTGATGGCTACGCGCAGTGCGTTACCGTTTTGTTTCGCCTCTGCCTCGGCGTGGAGATAGCCGAGATTGAGCGGGCGCAGGTTAGTCAGCTCCAGCTTCTTGCCACCGGGGAACAGCACTCCGCCCTGCTGTTTGAGGAGGTTGATCATCGTGGTCAGGTAGTCTCCACCACGGTCGCTCACGCGGGCCTGGGCCACTTCGGTTACGAACTGCGGGATCGGCGCCTGAGTCGGGTCCTCCATCGCCGGGACCGGGATCGCTTCCACAGAAAAGGGCCCCGTGACACGCACCACGCCTGCTATGACGTGGGGACGGTCGTAAAGCGTTTCCTGCAGAGCGTTGCGATGGATGCTCTCGTCGATCTCTTTGCGCTTCTTGCGCTTCACTTCCCAGAAGCGGCAGAGGGCTTCGCTGGCTTCATCAGGCCAGTCCTCCGGCGGCATTGGATCGGGTATTTCATTCAGTTCCCAGCGGTAACCGGTCATACGATAGACCGTCTCCAGGAGCTGTTCCGCCTGCTTCTCGGCGCCCAGCTTGCCAGACCGCTTGAGCTCAAAAAGCAATCGGTATGCTTGCTTTGCCTCCTTGGGCCAGACGGGATCTGGCACCTCTCTTGGCACTTCCCATTCCTTCCAGTTTTTGCCTAGCGTCCGGTTCAGCTCGGTCAGCGCCTCGTCAATCTGCGACTGATATTTTTCGGCGATGGCATCGATCTCGGTGTTCTTGGCAATGCTCTCCAACGTGATGTGGGGCACGGTCTCGTAGATGAAGCCCCCGGCGGGACCGCGTTCGGGGTCTTTCAGTTCGTAGTAATCGAACTTCGCCGTCATTAGCCGCTTACGGGCGATGGCCAGGGCCACCCGGGAAGTATCACAGGTAATCCACCGTCGGCCCCACTTCTCTGCGCACCAGGCGGCGGTGCCGGAGCCGCAGGTTGGGTCAAATACCAGGTCGCCCGGGTCGGTGGTCATCAAGATGCAGCGCTCAATGACTTTGGTGTTTGTCTGGACGGCGTAGAGTTTTTCTGCAAATGTCTGTGTATCTTCCCAAATATTATTCATTGGCACAAGCTTGAAGTCATCCAAATATCTTATATATCTAAGAGTCTTACCCGCAGCTTCCACCCTGTCAGCTTCTACCAGCCTTTTAAGTCCTTCTTCGCTTGTCTTCCAGTGACCACCAGAAGGAGTATATCTTTGTCCTTGAAATTCAAATGGTTTACTCCCCTCTTCAGTAACGCCAGGGCTAAATAATGCACCTGAAGAATATAATTGGCCTTCTTTCGTTTTGCTGTACCCGCTCGTATCTTCTGTCTTATACCAGTACAATTGACGATATTTGATTTCTTCAATTCTCTTTGAGTACCATAGCAAATAGTCTCCGGCTCTTGAAAGGGTTTTAGATTCAAAACCGCTAGTCTTTGCAAAACTAATTATACTGACAAAATTCTCCCTGCCGAACACCTCATCCAGCAGACATCGCACCAGGTGCAGGTTCTCGTCGTTGATCTGCACGAAAATCGAGCCACTCTCGGTGAGAAGTTCCCGGGCAAGAAGCAGGCGGTCGCGCAGGTAGGTAAGGTAGGAATGAATGCCCAACTCCCAAGTGTCGCGGTAGGCCTTGATCTGCTCAGGCTCGTGGGTGAGGTCCTCGTCCTTGTCCTTCACGTCGCGGCGGTCGATGCGGGGCTGGAAGTTGGAGGCATATTTAATGCCGTAGGGTGGGTCAATGTAGATCATCTGTACCTTGCCCGCCATGCCCTCTTTGACCAGGAGCGAATTCATCACCAGGAGCGAATCGCCCAAGATCAGGCGGTTCGCCCAACCCACATCGTGTTTATAGAACTCGATCTGTTTGTCGGCCGGCAGGGGCGTCTCGCCAAACATTTCGAACTGTAACGATTGTGGACGGCGCACGGCCTCCAGGATCGCACGTGTGGAGATGCGCTCGTGGATGTGGAGGGAGACGACATCAACTTCGAACGAAGTGTGCTCTGCTTTGCCGGCCCAGATTAGCTGCGGATCAAGGTGCGGGTCATAGGCGTATTTCTTGGCCTGCCGCTCGCGGACTTCGTAGGTGGCCGCGACGCCGGCGGGTGGGTTGTTCTTGCGCCTTGCAGAATCATGACGAAAATCTTTAACCCCGTTAGCTTTACTTCTCGCCTCTTTATTTTTTGGAGTCATAATTAACCTCTCGCTTTTTCTTTCCTTTATTCTACCCTTCGCGGTCTTTCTCAATTAGGTCCGGGATGATGGGCACGATGGAGGCGTTCTGGTTCTGCTTCTGAAGCTCCAAGGCTTTTTCTTTCAGAAAAGAAATACTGCTCCTCAGTAAGTTCATTGGTCGTCTTCCTCATATTCACTTTACTTCAAGCTCCCACAATGCAGTTTCTCAGTTTAGCCATATAGCTATATATATATGAATGCAGCCTAAAAAGGTCAAGGGGAATTTTTCTTATTCGCCATACCCTTAAACCTCGCTTTAGGTAGAGGGGAAATCCATCTTTGTCAAGATGAAATATTAGCTATCATAACCCTTTGAGGATAAGAGAAGAATATGGCCAAAGTAACCGGATTTTGATCTCCACTCACGCCCACGGCACCTCCGCGGATATGTTCATCTATACCAAGTGTAAAGCGTGAAACGCTCTCCAGAAAATATGGTGCCATAACTTCACAGAAGGCTCAGAAGTGGAAAAATATGTTGCTGAGCATGTTACCTGAGCTATTTTCTGACCGGAGAAAGAAGCAGGAAGAGGATCGGGATGAGCTGGAGGCAGGGCTATTTCGTAAGATTGGTCAACTACGGGTAGAGAACTAGTGGCTTAAAAAATTTCAGCAGCTTGAGTTGTGTGGAGAAGAAGGAGTAGGTAGAGAAAGATAACGAGACGATAGCAGTGACACGGCAGTGCGAGCTATTAGGGCTATCCAGGTCCTATTATTAAAGGCTTGTGATGATGAGTATAACCTTGAGGTGACGTAGCTTTCAGACGAAGCAGTATACTAAGGTACCCTTTTATATGATAAGGAGGCTGACGGCTTGGTTAAGGGCTCGTAGCTATATAGTGAACCCGAAGCGGGTCAGGGTGCTGATGCGGCGGATGGGACTTCAGGCTATTTATCCCCATAAGAGGAGGAGTTTTTCCTCACCCGGGCATAAGAGGTATCCATATCTTCTGGAAGGGCTGAAGATAGAGCGTCCTGACCAGGTCTGGGTAGCAGATATAACTTACATTCGCCTGGCCCATGGTTTTGTGTATTTGGTGGTGGTGATGGACTGGTATAGCCGTTATGTTCTTTCCTGGGAACTATCCAATACGCTTGATTCAAGGTTCTGTGTGGAGGCTTTGAGTAAAGCCCTGTGGAGCTCAAGGCCTGAGATTTTCAACACAGACCAGGGGGTGCAGTTTACAGCCCAGGAGTTTTCGGAGCTGCTCAGCAGGAATGAAGTAAAGATAAGCATGGACGGCCGAGGCCGGGTCTATGACAACATCTTAGTGGAGAGATTGTGGCGGACGGTTAAATACGAGGAGGTATATCTTCATGAGTATCAGACCGTAAGTGAAGCCAGGCAAAGTCTGGAAGCGTATTTTCGGTTCTACAACGCGGAGAGGCTACATCAGGGCCTGGGATACCGCACGCCCTACGAGGTATATTTTGGACATCCAGCCAGCAAAAAGTTTGTTGAGCTGGGTAATTAAAATGGTTAAAATAGTAAGACAAGTAAGTCAAAAGTGCACCTTATACAAGTCTCTTTATTGTCCAAAGAATGGGAATCACCTCAAAGATTAATGATTAATAAGTTGTCTATATTATTAGTTAATAAATTTTATTATAACAGGGGGGGAGATTGTATTTATACGATTGAACTAGAAAAACTTTTCCGGGATAGAGGACATAGAGTTGCAGTATTTTCAATGAAATACCAAGACAATTATGCTTCACCATACGAAAAGTATTTCTTGGATGAAGTTAAATTTAATTCTAAAAATCCATATGATTTAATTAAGGCTCTGGTTCGTATATTTGGCTTCGGTGATGTAAAAAAGAAATTTAAAAATCTTATATATGATTTTAGACCCGATATTATTCATGTGAATAATATACATTCTTATATTTCCCCAGAGATTATTGAAGTTGGGAAAAAAGAACGGATCCCTATAATATGGACATTGCATGATTATAAATTATTGTGTTCTAGGTATGATTTTCTTAGAGACGGTAAACCATGTGAATTATGTTTAAAAGACAAAAGGTATGCTATAAAATATAAATGCATGAAAAATAATATTTTTATGAGCTTAATTTCCTATTTAGAATCAATTTATTGGAACAAGGATAGGATAGAAAAGTACGTAGATTTATTTATTTGTCCAAGTAAATTTATGGCAGCTAAATTGATAGAAGCTGGTTTTAATGAAAAGAAGATAGCGGTGTTACCGAATTTTATCAATAAGAAAGAAGATAATTTAAAATTAGTAAAAAAAGAAAATTACTATTGTTTCGTGGGGAGAATATCATACGAAAAAGGAATAGAAAGATTATTAGAAGCTGCTATAGAGTTACCTGAATTCAAACTAAAAATAGTCGGCACAGGTCCTCTTTATGATATTTTAAAATCTAGATATTCAAGTAATCATATAGAATTTTTAGGCCGAATAAATAATCAAGAAGCCCAAAAAATAATATCAACGGCGAAATTTTTGGTTTTGTTTTCTGAGTGGTATGAAAATTGTCCAATATCGGTTATAGAGGCCCTTTCGTTTGGAACACCGGTACTTACATCAAATATCGGGGGTCTGCCTGAAATGATAGAAGATGGTTTCAACGGGATGTTTGTAAATAAATTAGAAAAACAAGAAATAAAAGATAAAATTAAATTAATGTTTTCTTATAATTTTAATTATGGAAAAATTATCTTATCGGCGAAAGATAAATATTCGGCGTCAACATACTATGCTCAATTATTAAAATTATATGAGAGGTGCATAAATGGAATGTGCAATAATTACAACATATAGATGTAATGCCAAATGCGATATGTGTAAGATATATGAGAGACCCACAAGGCAAGAAGAGGAATTTGAGCCGAGTTTACTTAATAAATTACCTAATGGTTTAGAAAGGGTAAATATCACGGGTGGAGAGCCTACTCTAAGAAAAGATTTATTGGAAATAGTTTCGATATTGAAAAATAAAGCTAAGAAAATAGATATAAGCACTAATGGCTATTATCCAGACCGTCTCGTTGAGATAAGCAGAAAATATCCTGATGTGATAATTAGGATAAGCGCTGAAGGTTTACCTAAATTAAATGATGAGCTTAGGGGACTAAAAAACGGGTTTGATCATTCATTGAGAGCTGTAATTGCCCTAAAGGGAATCGGAGCCAAGGATATCGGATATGGGATGGTTATTTCTGACAAAAATATAGAGGATCTTCTCATGTTATATGAATTATGCGTTATGATGGGAATAGAATTCACTACTTCTACTTTGCATAATTCATTTTATTTTAACAAAATGGACAATAAAATAGCTGATAAACATCGGATTGAAGTAATTATGAGAGAATTTATAAAACGTCTTTTAAGTTCTAAACGCAGTTCTCTAAAGAAAAGAGCTAAAGATTGGGCAAGGGCTTATTTGAATTATGGCATACTGAATCATATCATTAATGGGACAAGGCTACTTCCATGTGGTGCAGCAGTTGATCTGTTTTTTTTAGATCCTTTTGGAAAAATATTGGCTTGTAACGGCTCGGAAGAGCCTTGGGTTATGGGTGATTTGAAGCAGCAAACTTTTGAAGAAATATGGTTTAGCGATAGAGCAGAAGAGGTGCGGGAGATGGTTAAAAATTGTAAGAGAGGCTGTTGGATGGTTGGGTCGGCGCGACCGGCCATAAGAAAGTATTTAATTAAAAGTTTATATTGGGTATTTAATAATAAAATTAGATTATTAATGGGAAAGGATATTTTATTGTAAAAATGAGTAAAAAAGCACACATAGCTATTATGGGGATTAAAGGCCTTCCATCAAAGGGTGGGGGGGAACGTGTAGCAGAACTTATAATTGAAAAATATGTAAAAAGCGGTTTTAAAGTTACTGTATACGGGAAAAATGATTATAATGAATTAGCAAAAATAAAATATGATGTTAATGTTATTAATATACCATATATTAAGGGAAAACATATTGGCCCATTTAGTTTTGGCTTATTATCAGCATTTCATGCCCTTATATTTGGAAATTATGATTTGATACACTTACATTATGCAGATTTTGGCTTTATAGTACCATTATTAAGAATTAGATATAAAATAATAGGGACATCGCATGGTGCTGAATATAATAGAGATAAATGGAACTCTTTTGCCAAGCTGTTTTTTAAACTAGTAGAGCCACTTTTTGTAAAGTATGTAAATATTTGTACATGCGTATCAGCTGAATTAAAAAAATATTATGAATTAAAATATAAAAGACAAGTTTATTTTATACCGAATGGAATAAAAATAAGTGGCAATGACTATAAAGAGAATTCTTATATACTAGACGAATATAACTTGCCAAATCTTTTTTGTTTATTTGCAGCCGGAAGAATAATTCCTTCTAAAGGCTGCGATCTTTTACTCAAGGCCTTTTATCCATTACATAATGGGATTCCTCTGGTAATAATCGGCGATTTAGAATGGAATCAGAATTATAAACTTTATATCAAAGGATTGGCGAACAAAAATGTAATATTTATTAATTTTATAGCTGATAAAGATTTATTATTTAAAATTATTTCTAAATGCAGTTTTTTTGTATTCCCATCTACCTATGAAGCTATGTCTATGATGCTGTTAGAGGTGGCAAGTTTAAAAAAAGGAATAGTTTGTAGTGATATTATTCAAAATAAGGATGCAATTGGAGATAATGCGGTTTATTTTAAAAGCGGAGATATTGTGGATTTAAGAAATAAACTAACTTTTGCGATGGAAAATATCGAATTGATGGATTCCATAGGATTAAAAGCGTTTACTTGGATAAAAGAGAATAGAAATTGGGATAAAATATCCAATAATTATTTAGCTTTAATTTCTTATTTATTATAAAAGCGATGCAAAATTATTCAAAAAAATTAACGGTTTATGCTAATTTAAAAAAATTTTATAACTAAAAATAAAATCTCTATTTAATCGAACCTTAAAATCTTTTTCTACAGTGGTTGAAATATTCTATTAATAGATTTGTCTTTAAATAATTATGATTTGAATAAGCTCAAGAATTGCTTATAAATTAATTGTGGAGAGGTTAATGAATATGATTGGCTTTTTGGGGATAAAAAAAAATTATTCAAAAAGAAAAACAATAATCATAGGAGATGCGAAGCTTATTAGAAAGTTTATGGAAATGAACAGATCAAATATAGAAGATATTTTTGAAATTGTTGGAATATTGACATTAAATAGGGACGAAGTCGGCTCTAAATTATATGGGATAGAAATAATTGGCATACATGAAGATATAAGAGATAAATTAAGAAGATTTAATCTTCAAGATATTATAATTTTAATTTCAGATAATGAACGTCTCGAAGATTTCAAAAAATTAATACATTTATGTGAAAATGTTGGCATAAGAATTCATATCTTGTTTAACATATTCAGCGATCTTACTAAAAAGACCCAAATTAAAAGGCTATCAAATTATTATATTTTAAGTGGATTCCCGGCGAATTATTCAGGTTGGGCTTTTTTCATTAAAAGAACTATTGATATAATAGGATCAATAGTTGGAATCATTGTTTTTTTGCCGGTTATGATATTTGCTGCTATAGGTATATGGTTATCAGATGGTAGACCTGTATTTTATGAGTGGAATGTCATAGGGAAAAATAAAACACCTATAAAAAGTTGGAAATTTCGGACTATGGTTAGGAATGCAGATGATTTGAAAAACGATTTAATAAAATTGAACGAAATGAAAGGTCCCGTGTTTAAGTTAGCTAAAGATCCTCGAGTATTACCCTTTGGCAGGTTTTTAAGAAAATATAGCTTTGATGAATTGCCTCAGCTATTTAGCGTTTTGAAAGGTGATTTAAGTTTAGTTGGTCCGCGTCCACCATTAGTATCTGAAGTAGAAAAATATGAAGACTGGCATTGGCGAAGACTATGTGTGAAACCCGGATTGACTTGTTTATGGCAAATATCAGGAAGAAATAAGATAAATAATTTTGATGATTGGGTTAGATTAGATTTGAAATATATTGATAACTGGTCGCCTTGGCTTGATATTAAGATAATAATAAAAACGTTATTGACAATGATTTCAGGTACGGGTCATTAGATAATTTATTATATTAACACTGATAAATAATTTTTATAAGGAGATAATCTATGAATATATTGATTACCGGGGGGCTAGGCTTCATTGGAAGCCACACCGCTGATGCATTAATCAAACAAGGGCACTATGTTCGGATCCTTGATAACTTAAGTGAGCCGGTTCATCGAGGAGGCAAACCGGCTTATATTCCTAAGGGATCAGAACTTTTGGTAGGGGATGTTCGTTCGAAATCGGACTGGGTAAAAGCCCTAGTTGATATAGAGGTGGTTTATCATATGGCGGCCTACCAAGATTATCTTACTGATTTTTCAAAATTCTTTCATGTTAATACAGTGGGAACGGCCTTACTTTATGAGGTAATTGTTGAAAAGCATATTCCTATTAGGAAAATCATCATAGCATCTTCACAAGCAGTCTATGGCGAGGGTAAATATAAAACAGAAACGGGTGAAATAGTTTATCCTGATATGAGGTCAAGATCTGCATTAGAGCAGGGAAAATGGGATATTGAATTGAATGGATCACGCCTAACGCCACAGTGGACAGACGAGGCAATAGTAAATCCACAGAATCAATATGCAATTTCTAAATATACTCAGGAGCTTATTGCTTTAAATCTTGGAAGAAGATACGAAATTCCTACCGTCTGTTTACGCTATTCTATTGTTCAGGGGCCAAGGCAATCCTTTTACAATGCCTATTCGGGTGCATGTCGCATTTTTTGCCTCAGTTATTTATACGGTAGACAGCCAATAATTTATGAAGATGGTCTTCAAATTAGGGACTTTGTGAATATTGAAGATGTGGTACGCGCTAATCTTCTAGTATTAGAAAAGGAGGAAGCAGATTATCAATGTTTTAATGTAGGCGGAGGCATTCCTTATACGGTACTTGAATTTGCTGAAATTGTGGCAAAAGTATTTGGCTGTCCTTTTGAACCAAAATTAACTAATGAATTTCGATTTGGTGATACTAGGCACATCATGTCAGATATTACAAAATTAAAAAAACTAGGCTGGTCGCCATGTAATGATGTGGAATATAGTGTTCGGACTTATAAGGAATGGCTAACTGGCGAAAATGTTTCTGCGGAGGCCTTGGATAACGCACTTCACCAAATGCGCGAGATGAATATTATAGGAAAATCTCGGCAGAGGAGGCAATAAAAAATGATAATCTCACAAACCCCTCTCCGTATAAGCCTTTTGGGTGGTGGTACAGATTTTCGAGAATTTTACCTGAAAGAGGGCGGAGCAGTCCTTACAATGGCAATTGACAAATATGTTTATGTAATTTTGAAAGAGCGTTTTGATGATGCAATTTATATCAATTACTCCAAAAAGGAAATTGTGTCTTCTATTGAAGAGATCCAACATGAACTTGTGCGAGAAGCAATGCGTAAGACTGGAATCTGCAAAGGAATTGAAATTACAACCCTTTCTGATGTTCCTGCAGATGGAACGGGATTGGGTTCATCTAGTAGCATTACGGTTGGCCTTCTGAATGCTATGTATGTGTATCAAGGGGTTCAGGTGCCTGCTGAGCGACTTGCCAAGGAAGCTTGTGAAATTGAAATTAATATAATAGGCAAGCCAATTGGTGTTCAAGATCAATTTATCGCAGCCTATGGGAACCTTTGTTTTATTGAATTTCATAAAGATGATATAATTTCTATAAATAGGGTAGACATACCGGCAGATTTTAAGAGAGAATTTGTCTCAAATTTGATGCTTTTTTATACAAACCGAACACGAAAGGCAGAAGCTATCCTTAAAGAACAAAGAGACAAAATCGTAGAACGTAAAAAGGAGCTCTGTAGGTTAAAGGAGATAGCGTATAAAGGCTATAGTGCATTATTAAACGGAAACTTTGACAAAGTTGGAGAACTATTGCATGAGAATTGGATTTTAAAACGGCGTCTTGCAAGTGGAGTTTCAGATCCTCAAATTGAGAGAATGTATGAGGAAGCAAGGAAAGCAGGAGCCCTAGGCGGTAAAATTTGTGGGGCGGGGGGAGGTGGTTTCCTTCTGCTTTATTGTCCTCCCGACAAGCGGAATAAAGTACGCAAGGCTCTTAATCAGTATAAAGAACTATCATTTATGCTAAGCCGTTATGGTACTAAAATTATTTTTAACATAAATAATTAACAATGAAATGTATATTTGTTCGACATGGAGAAACCGACTCAAATATAATGAAATTTTATGCGGGCTGGAGCGATGAGGCATTAAATCTTCATGGCAGACAGCAGGCCTATCAATTGGGTAAAATACTTGCGACTCGAGGCGTTGGAATAATTTATACAAGCCCGTTGCGACGAGCTATTGAAACCGCTGAGATAATAGCTCAGATTACAAAAGCACCTATAATCAAAGAAGAAGGCTTCATAGAAATGAAAATGGGACCGTGGGAAGGGAAGAGTGAAGAACAAATAGCTGCAATGTTTCCAGGCGAATGGGATTTATGGAAAAGAAAGCCAGCGGAATTAAAATTACCAGGTCGGGAGACTTTAGATCAACTCTTAGAAAGAGTTCTTAAAACTTTAAGCCTCATAAAAAAACGCAAGCATTCTGGGAATATCGTGATAGTCACACATTATGCGGTAATACGGGTTATTATCTTATATGTTCAGGGCAAAGACCTTAATTTGTATAAGACTATAATAATACCAAATTGTGTTCCTTTTGAATTGGAGATATAAGTCTTTGAAATTATAAATGTGTGGTAATATAAAGGCGATTCTACTTGCGGCGGGACTCGGACTCCGGCTTCGTCCATTTACAAAGATAAAGCCAAAATGTTTGTTGCCTATTGGTGGAAAGCCGTTACTTCAGTATTGGTTAGAAAACCTCTCTAAAACATGTATTCGAGAGGTCCTTGTAAATACACACTGGCTGGCTGAGCAAGTCGAAGGATTTATAGCAGAATGGAATTCAGATTTAAAAAATAAATTAAGGGTAATAACTTTCCATGAACCAGAGTTATTAGGAAGTGCGGGAACAATACTTGCCTGTCAGCAATGGTGGGAAAATGCTTCTGAATTATTGATTATTTATGCCGATAATTTTACCATGGAAAAAATCGATGATATACTCATATTTCATCAATTTCATAATTTTCCCTTTACGGTTGGGATATTTGAAACCGAAGAGCCAGAAAGATGCGGAATAGTTAGCCTCAATGATTATGGATTGATTGTTGATTTCGTTGAAAAACCAATTAACCCTAAGACAAACTTGGCATCAGCTGGGATATATGTTGCCGATACGGATATCCTTAAAAACGTTCTAGAATGCAATGAGAAATTTAATAGGCCATATGATCTAGGTCACCATGTTTTACCAAAGCTGACAGGCCGAATGATGGCCTATCGATTAAAAAGCTTTTTAATTGATATAGGCACGCCAGAATCCTATATGCGTGCCCAAAAAATCTGTGCGGGAGAGATATCATGATGAAGAAGTTATCTCATGATTATATCAAACGATTAAAACAAGCTCTTGATGCATTTCCGCACGAACAATTCGAATCATTAATTGATGTTTTTTGTAATGCCCTAGAAAACAAAAGGACTATTTTCGTTATGGGTAATGGGGGAAGTGGTGCAACAGCCTCGCATTGGACTTGCGACATGAATAAGGGCTGTGGCTTTGGTCGGAATAAACGCTTTCGTATGATCTGCCTAAATGAAAATATGCCCACAATTCTGGCCTATGGAAATGATGTGGGTTATGATAATATCTTTATTGAGCAGCTAAAAAATTATCTCGAAAAGGGCGATGTGGTTGTGGCCATATCAGCAAGCGGAAATTCAAGGAATATCATTAAAGCTGTTGAATATGCGAAATATAAAAGAGCTATTACGGTAGGGTTGAGTGGATTTAGCGGAGGCGAATTGATTAGGATTGTTGATTTACCTATTCATATAAAATTGAATGATATGCAAATGGTAGAAGATGTGCATTTAATAATTGCTCATATGATAATGCAATATTTTTCCAAGATAACTGAAAATTCTGGTAAGAAAACAATTCAAAAAAAAGTTAATACAAGAAAAGGTATTTGTTAAATTGGGCATAATGATAATAAGATGATTAAATAGAATAAAATCAGAACCCTTTAAAAGAGACAAGGGGATAAGGATTATTTTCGACCTGAACAATGCTGGGAAGCTCAGGCATGGAATAAATTTATTTTCGGGTGAATTTTTTAAGAGAGCTGATGGCATAGGATTTAAGAAAGGCGAAGGAATCAAGCTTAAGGAGATGGCTCAGGGCGAAGAAGGGGATGACGGAAGCGAGGCCCACGGCGGCGACTTTGATGGTCAGGGAAATAAAAGTTTGAAGCGAGGCGGCTGAGGTATTCTGGAAAAGAGGCAGAGCAAAAAAGCAGACCAGAGCGATGGGAACGGAGCTTACGATTATCTTGATGGTTTCTGAAGCCAGTGCCCGCGGGAGGGGGTTGAGGTATTTTTTGAGATAAACGATGTAAAGAATGAAATTTAATACCATTACAATAGAAGTGGCTAAAGCAATGCCAGCAGCGCCCATAAACCTGGATAAAATTATGTTCAAAATGATGTTCAGGCCGACGCATAGGCCGCTGATAATAAGCGGGGTGGCTGTATTTTTGAACGAGTAGAAAACTCTGGCCAGGATGGGCGAGAGGGCATGGCCAAACAGACCAATGACATACATCTGGGTGACAAAGGCAGTAAGCGCCGTGGCTTTGGGGTCAAAAGCGCCGCGCTCAAAGAACAGGCGAACGATGGGCTGAGCCAGGAA
>Ga0078972_1009747_pt1 | contig 18629 bp, 15 predicted proteins | sample YelNatPaOPGAMG01_FD_67568 | JGI IMG/M metagenome (GOLD analysis project Ga0078972, IMG submission 67568) | Hot spring thermophilic microbial communities from Obsidian Pool, Yellowstone National Park, USA - OP-RAMG-01 (SPADES assembly) (version 2) | ecosystem: Environmental > Aquatic > Thermal... | reverse complement strand
GATCTCGAACGCAGCCGGGAACATCATTCTTTTCATCGACGAGCTTCACACGCTGGTGGGAGCAGGGGCTGCCGAAGGGGCAATCGACGCCTCCAACATGCTGAAGCCGGCCCTGGCACGGGGTGAGCTTCGCTGCGTGGGTGCAACAACCCTCAACGAGTATCGGAAGTACGTGGAAAAGGATGCGGCCCTCGAGCGACGGTTTCAGCCCATCTACGTTGGGCAGCCCACGGTGGAGGATACGATCGCCATTCTGCGCGGTTTGAAGGAACGTTACGAGGTCCACCACGGCGTGAAGATCAAGGACTCGGCCATCATCGCCGCGGCGGTCCTTTCGAACCGATATATCTCGGACCGGTTCCTGCCCGACAAGGCCGTCGATCTGATCGATGAAGCGGCCTCGAGGTTACGGATCGAGATCGACAGCGTCCCTATGGAAATCGACGAGGTTCAGCGAAAGGTCATGCAGCTCGAGATCGAGCGCCAGGCCCTGATGAAGGAAAAGGACGAGGCCTCCGTTGAGCGGCTCAAGAAGCTCGAGGAGGAGCTCGCCGATCTGAAAGAAGAGGTGAGGGAGAAAACCATCCGGTGGGAGAACGAGAAGAAGGCTATTTCGAGAATCCGCGAGATCAAGGAGCGGATCGAAAAGGCACGACAGGAGATGAAAGAGGCCGAGCGCGAGCTCAACTACACCCGTTTGGCCGAGCTCCAATACGGTGAGATGACGCGTCTCGAAAAGGAGCTGAAAGAGGAAGAGGCGAAGCTGGCCGAGCTTCAGAAGAGCGGCAAGATGCTCAAGGAAGAGGTCGACGAAGAGGACGTGGCCGAGGTCGTGTCCAAGTGGACCGGCATCCCTGTGGCGAAGATGCTCGAAGGTGAGGTTGAGAAACTGATCCACATGGAGGAAAGGCTCAGGCAGCGGGTTGTGGGCCAGGACGATGCGATTGTTGCCGTTTCCAATGCTGTGAGAAGGGCACGGGCCGGGCTTCAGGATCCGAATCGTCCCATTGGTTCCTTCATCTTCATGGGGCCCACTGGCGTAGGGAAAACGGAGCTGGCCCGGGCGCTGGCGGAATTCCTCTTCGATGACGAACAGGCCATGGTTCGAATCGATATGTCGGAGTTCATGGAAAAACACTCCGTGGCTCGCCTAATCGGAGCGCCTCCCGGCTATGTCGGCTATGAAGAGGGAGGCTATCTCACGGAGGCCGTGAGAAGAAGGCCCTATTCGATCGTCCTTCTCGACGAGATCGAAAAGGCTCATCCCGAGGTCTTTAACGTTCTTCTTCAGATCCTCGATGACGGAAGGCTGACCGACGGTCACGGCCGCACCGTCGATTTCAAGAACACGGTCATCATCATGACCTCGAACATCGGAAGCCAATGGATCGTCGATCTGGGCGAAAAGGACTACGAGGAGATGAAACGGCGCGTCATGGAGGCCGTGAGGGCCCATTTCAAGCCCGAGTTCCTCAATCGCGTCGACGATCTCATCATCTTCCACGGCCTGGGAATCGAAGAGATCAAGGCCATCGTCGAGATTCAGGTCCGAAAGCTCACGGAGCGACTCCGAGAGCGGAAGATCGAACTGAGACTGACGGAAAAGGCCAAGGAGTGGCTCGCAAAGGAAGGCTTTGATCCTGCCTACGGCGCCAGGCCCCTGAAGCGGGTCATCCAGAAGGAGATCCAAGACCGGCTGGCCATGAACCTCCTTGAGGGGAAGTTCAAGGAAGGGGATACGGTGACCGTGGATGTGGACAGCCGGAGGGGGGCCCTCGTTTTCAAATGACATAGAGCAAACCGGTAGGGCTGGTAGTACTTCGTAGGGGTACGTTGCAACGGGCCCCTACGCCTCTTCGGAAACGGGCATTTCCATCATGTTCCCCGAAAAGACCTCTTTAGAGTTAATAGGTTAGGGGCAGAAGTCAGGATCTTTTGAACGGTCTATTCGCGTACCAGAGCAGAAAAAACCGCGGAGTTTCAGGCATCACATGCCATCATGGAACCTACAGATCAAAAAACACCATGGGCGCTTTACAGGGCCGAGCAGGTAGGGCAAAGAAAATTAGGCGCTGAACTCCTTTAGGCCCAAACGACAAGCAAGCCTAATCCATGTAACGTGCGAGGAGGGGGAAGCTAAATTTTGGCTTGAACCTATAACATCATTTGCGATATCTCACGGTTTGAATCCAAGAAAGTTGAAGGAAATTCAAGATATAGTCGAGGAGCACAGGGATGAAATCATTAGAGCATGGCAAAGACATTTTAGTAAGCGTTGAAAATATAACCCCCTTTGGGATATGGATTTTTGTTAAAGAAAAGGAATACTTTTTAAGTTACAACGACTATCCCTATTTCAAAGATCAAACCTTAGGTTCCATACAAAATGTTCAGTTGCTTCACGGCTATCATCTATATTGGCCAGAATTGGATGTTGATCTAGAAATTGAAAACCTCGAGAATCCTCAAAAATACCCTCTGAAATCAAGAATAGTAAAAAAACATCGAACACTTCACGGAACAGCACGCCGAATAGCCTCCCACTAATTCAGTTGTTAGATGATGCAAGTGTAGATTTTTTCGTTAGTCTGGATTGTCAGGTAGGGCCCGAGACGTAACGCCTTCTCGTCCCCATATCGATTGGACGGAAATGCTATGAGGCCCCCTTCGTGAGATCCTCATCTCAATCCCCCACCTGGGAAGAAAGAGCCCGAGGCTTCTTTGAATTGAAGGTAACCCCAAGAATTCTCTTGACAATATTTCCGAAATCGGTTAGAAAGAATGACGTCATGTTGGGAGAGCCGGGAGGCGCTCCGAACGGTAAGAAAATGAAGAGGGAAAGATTCTGGAAGGGAGGTAGATAGGCACGTAGCTCAGGGGGAGAGCGCTACCTTGACGCGGTAGAAGTCTGGGGTTCAAATCCCCACGTGCCTACCACTGAAATCGAACTCCAAAGGCGAGAGGAATATAACATAGCGAAGAAACAGATGTTTTAACCTGCTGAGGCCAAAGAGGCATCACTCAGGTCGGACCTGACTGATGCCTCTTTGGCTTCAGCGCCGAAAGCACAGGGCGACCCGGGAGCAGGATTTCAGGCTGAGAAATGGAAACACAGAAGGAACAAATTCAGATCACCTTTCCTGACGGAAGCGAGAAGTGGGTGGCCAAAGGGACCCGCCTTCAGGAGCTGGCAAGCGACGAGGCTTTGGCAGCCCAAATCGATGGCAAACTGGTTGACCTTTCCCATGTCGTAGAGCGAAACGGTGCGGTTTCGTTCGTTTCTGCTCGTTCGAAGAAAGGGCTTGAGATCCTTCGCCATTCTGCCGCCCATGTGATGGCCCAGGCGGTCAAGGAGCTCTTTCCTGGAGTGAAGTTGACCTTTGGTCCCTCGACGGATACGGGTTTTTACTACGATTTCGATTACACCCGGACCTTCACGCCGGAAGACCTCGAAAGGATCGAGAGAAGGATGGCCGAGATTATCAAGGCGGACCATCCCTTTGTGAGGGAAGAGGTTCCCAAAGCAGAAGCGATCCAGGTCTTTGAAGCGATGGGAGAAAGCTACAAGGTCGAACATCTCGAAGAGCTACCCGATCGGGTCTCCCTGTATCGACAGGGTGGCTTTGTCGACCTCTGTGAAGGACCCCATGTCCCCTCCACGGGAAAGATTCGAGCCTTCAAGCTCCTCAACGTTTCAGGAACCTATTGGCGGGGCGATGCGCGAAACGCAGTGCTTCAAAGGATCTATGGCACCGCCTTCGCCGATCCTGAAGCCCTCGACGATTATCTCAAGATGCTCGAGGAGGCCCGAAAGAGGGATCATCGAAAACTGGGCAAGGAACTCGATCTTTTCAGCCTTCAGGACGAGGCCGGCCCGGGCCTGGTAATTTATCATCCCAAAGGAGCCATGCTTCGGACGATCCTGGAGGACTTTGAGAAGAGAGAACACCTCAAGCGGGGTTACCAGATCGTCATCGGACCTCAACTTCTTCGGGTTGACCTCTGGAAGCGGTCAGGCCATTTCGAGAACTATCGGGATAAGATGTACTTCACGAAGGTCGAGGATGCCGAGTACGGCATCAAGCCCATGAACTGCCTCGCGCACATGCTGATCTACAAATCGCAGATTCGAAGCTACAGGGACCTGCCCCTGCGATATTTCGAGCTGGGAACAGTCCATCGGCACGAGAAATCAGGGGAGCTCCACGGTCTCCTTCGCGTGAGAGGGTTCACGCAGGATGACGCCCACATTCTGTGCCGGCCGGATCAGTTGAACGACGAGATCTGTGCGATCATCGATTTCGTCGACGACGTCATGGGCATCTTCGGGTTTGAGTATGAGATGGAGCTGAGCACTCGGCCGGAGAAATCGATCGGCACGGATGAGGATTGGGAGCGGGCGACTCAGGCCTTGATCCAAGCCCTTCGAAACAAGGGCTTATCCTTTGACGTGAACGAGGGAGAGGGGGCTTTTTACGGTCCGAAGATCGACGTGAAGCTGAAGGACGCCCTCAATCGAAGGTGGCAGTGTGCAACGATTCAGGTCGATTTTGCCATGCCGGAGCGATTCGATCTCACCTATATAGGGAGCGACGGAGAACGGCACCGGCCCGTGATGCTTCACCGCGTGATTCTGGGTGCCATGGAGCGGTTTATCGGGGTCCTGATCGAGCACTATGGGGGAGCGTTTCCGGTCTGGCTCGCTCCGGTCCAGGCCATTCTGCTGACGGTGGCGGATCGACACATCCCCTATGCCGAAAGGTTCTTCAGCCGGTTGATCGGTGAGGGAATCCGGGTGGAGAAGGATTTCCGAAACGAAAAATTGGGTTTCAAGATCCGAGAGGCCCAGATGCAAAAAATTCCTTACATGCTGATTGCCGGAGACAGGGAGGAGAGGGAGGAGGTGGTTTCGCCTCGCCTTCGAAGCGGAGAACAGTTGAGCCCCATGGGCGCTGAGGACCTAATCCACCGGATTCGGGCGGAATATCCAAAACTTTAGAAAAGAACGTAAGGTGTGAGGAGTAAGGTGCGAAAACTGAAGGAGAAAACGTAGAATTCGAAAAAGGAGGTGAAGCGTATCGCAAAGGATGCCCGTATTAATCATGAAATTCGGGTGAAAGAGGTAAGGGTCATTGACCCGGAAGGAAAGCAGTTGGGTATTTTGCCGATCTCGGAGGCTCTTCGAATCGCTCGTCACTACGAGCTTGACCTCGTGGAGGTATCGCCCAAGTCGGAGCCGCCGGTATGTCGCATCATGGATTATGGGAAGTTCAAGTACCAGCAGAGCAAGAAGGCCCATGATGCGAAGAAGAAGCAAGCGGTCGTTCATATCAAAGAGGTAAAGCTGAGGCCCAAAACGGAGGAGCATGATTTTCAATTCAAACTTCGCCATATTGAGCGTTTTTTACAGGATGGAGACAAGATCAAGGTGACGGTGGTCTTTCGGGGACGTGAGATCACCCATCCCGACCTGGGCCGAAACATGATCCTGCGTATCATCGAGGCGGTCAAAGAGATAGGAAAAGTGGAGCAGCCTCCCCGGTTTGAGGGAAGGAATTTTATCACGATTCTTGCTCCGCTTCAGAGCTCAGCAGTCCAGGCTACGACTCCAAAACCGGCCTAACGTTCTGTTATCGCAAAGGAGCCTGTAACCGTTTGTTTTCGAATCAACCGCGTGGGGCTGTCCTGTTGGGGACAGCGCCGAAGGAGGATAGTGTGCCTAAGATCAAGACGAATCGAGGAGCAGCGAAACGGTTCCGAAAAACCGGGACAGGAAAGATCAAGGTGAAGCGGGCCTTTGCCCGTCACATTCTGACGAAGAAGGCCTCGAGTCGGAAGAGGGTCTTGAGAAGGCCGAAGCTCGTCGACAAAGCCGATCAGAAGAACATCGAGAAACTGATTCCCTACTTGTAACGAAACCGATCAGGGGGGAGGGGTAAGACGGCGGGTCGGTCGAAGAAAGGGCTTCGTCATTGCGAGGCCTGGATTTGATTTTTTGATCAGGAAGGAGTATGGATCATGCCAAGGGTAAAAGGTGGGCCTAAAACGCGCCAAAGGCGAAAGAAGGTCCTCAAGATGGCGAAGGGCTATGTGGGAGGGCGGCGCAGACTCTATCGGACGGCAGTGGATGCCGTGCATCGAGCCCTCGCCTATGCCTACAGGGACCGGCGAAAGAGGAAGCGGGATTTCCGACGGCTCTGGATCACTCGGATCAGTGCAGCCGCAAGGCTTCACGGGATCACCTACAGCCGTTTGATGGAGGCCCTGAAAAAGGCCCATGTGGAGCTGGACCGGAAGGTACTGGCTGAACTGGCGGTAAGCGATCCTGCCGGTTTTTCGAAGATCGTCCAAATGGCCAAAACAGGTGCCTCGGAAGGAACTCTTTCATGAAGGAAGAGCTGGAAGGCCTCTACCGGGAGGCGATCGCCTCGATCGAAAGGGCTTCGTCGGCAAAGGAACTGAACGAGATCAGGGTTCGTGTGCTGGGAAGAAAGGGGAGCCTGACAGAGCTTCTCAAGCGTTTGGGCAGCCTACCCGAGGCCGATCGAAGGACGATCGGGAAGCGGGCGAACGAGATCAAGGAGAAGCTCGAAACCGAGATCGCGGCCAGGCTCCAGGATAGGGAGGAGCGGGAGCGGAGAGAAAGCCTCGAGAAAGAAAGGATCGACGTGACCCTTCCGGGGCGAAGGCTCCCTCTGGGAAAGAAGCATCCCCTGACACAGGTCCTTGAAGAAGTGATCAGTATCTTTTCCCGTCTGGGCTTTGAGGTCGTGGAGGGTCCGGAGGTGGAGCTCGACTACTATAACTTCGAGGCCCTGAACATCCCCCGGGGCCATCCTGCTCGGGAGATGCAGGCGACTTTCTTTATTTCGGACGATGTCGTTCTGAGGACCCATACGTCACCGGTGGAAGTTCGGACGATGGAACGGAGACGACCTCCGGTTCGGATCATCAGCCCAGGGCCCTGTTATCGGTGCGATTCCGATCCCACCCATTCCCCCATGTTTCACCAGGTCGAAGGACTCCTTGTGGATCGGGGGGTGACCTTTGCCGATTTGAAGGGGACGTTGACCTTCTTTGTCCATCAGTTCTTCGGTGAAAAGACGAGGCTTCGCTTCAGACCGAGCTTCTTCCCTTTCACCGAGCCGAGCGCAGAGGTGGATATCGAGTGCATCATGTGCGGAGGCAAAGGCTGCGGCCTCTGCTCCAACACGGGTTGGCTCGAGATCCTGGGGTCGGGAATGAACGATCCTGCGATTTACAAGTTTGTCGATTACGATCCTGAAGAGGTGAGCGGGTTCGCCTTCGGCATGGGCATCGAGCGGATCGCCATGCTCAAGTACGGCATCAATGATATTCGCCTCTTCTTTTCGAACGATCTCAGGTTTTTGAGGCAGTTTTAGGTTCGTGGGTCGAAGAGGTTGACCCGCCCGTTTCGTTGTGGGCCCAGGAGAGGATGCTCTGGAGAATTTTTTAAGGGGGGTCTTCTTCATATCTGGAGGGTTGGCAGAGGCTTCATCAAGAACGGAACGAAGTAGGCTTTGGCGTTGGCGGAGCAGAGATGAAGGTTAGTTTGAACTGGCTCAGGGATTATGTTCAAATCTCGATCGATTTGGAGGACCTCGTCCATCTTTTGACTATGGCTGGGTTGGAGGTGGAGGGGGTGACCTCCACGGGTGAAGGGTTCGATCGGGTCGTCGTGGCGGAGATCCTTTCGGTACGGCGCCATCCGAATGCCGATCGTCTTTCCCTCGTCGAGGTGACGACGGGAAACGCGAAATATTCCATTGTCTGCGGAGCGACGAATATCAGGGCCGGGCAGAGGGTTCCTTTGGCCCTGGTGGGCGCGAGGCTTCCCAATGGGGTGCAGATCAAGAAGTCGAAGATCAGAGGAGAGATATCGGAGGGGATGCTTTGCTCCGAGATCGAACTGGGATTGGGTGAGGATGCAAAGGGGATTTTGATCCTCTCTCCGGAATCGCCCCTCGGAGTCGACCTCGGAGAGGCCTTGGGATTGAAGGATGCGGTTCTCGATATTTCGGTCACGCCCAATCGACCCGATTGCCTTTCCGTCATTGGGATTGCCCGCGAGATCGCAGCCTTGACTCATCAGAAGCTGAAATATCCGGATACGTCGATTGAGGAAGAGGCCGAGGAGATTCACCGAAGGACTTCTGTGACAATTCTCGATCCGGAGCTTTGCCCACGGTACGTAGCCAGGATGATCGAAGGGGTCAAGGTGGGCCCCTCTCCCTCGTGGTTGAAGAACCGGTTGGAAAAGGTCGGGCTTCGCTCCATCAGCAATGTGGTCGATGTGACGAACTACGTGATGCTCGAATACGGACAGCCTCTTCATGCCTTCGATTTCACGTTTCTGGAGGAGGGACGGATCGTCGTCCGGAGGGCTAAGGAAGGTGAGCACTTCACCACCCTCGACGGTGTCGAAAGGGTTCTTGACGATCAGATGTTGATGATCTGCGACGGCGTCAAGGCGGTTGCGATCGCAGGCGTCATGGGAGGCCTCAACTCCGAGATTCGCGACGAAACCACGACGGTTCTTCTCGAAAGCGCCTATTTCGACCCGGCGAGCAATCGGCGGACGTCTAAAAAGCTGGGCCTTGAAACAGAGGCTTCTTACCGGTTTGGGAGGGGCATCGATTACGGAGGGTGTCTCACAGCCGCCAACCGGGCGGCCCGCCTGATTCAGCAACTGGCCGGCGGGAGGATCGTTGAAGGAGCTGTTGATGCCTATCCACGTCCCTTGCATCCAAGGCCCATACGCCTGAGCGTCGAAAAGACGAACCGCATCCTGGGAACGGAGATTCCATCGGAAAGTATGAAGACGTATCTCGAAGACCTCGAGGTCAAGGTTCAGAAGGAGGACGAAGATACCTTCGTCGTCGTGCCTCCGTCGTTTCGGGGCGATCTCGAGCGGGAGATCGATCTCGTCGAGGAGATCGCTCGGCTCGATGGCTACGATCGGATTCCCGTCACCCTGCCTCGAGGCGAGCCTTCTTCCGAGCCGAGGCCCAGGGAGCTTTCCCTGGAGCAGGAGGCGATGGAGGTTCTGCTCCATTACGGATATCACGAAGTGATCACCTACAGCTTCTCTTCGCCGGATGTCCTGGATCGAATCAAGCTTCCGGCCGAAGACTTTCGTAGACGACAGGTTCGGATCCTCAATCCACTGACCGAGGACTTCTCTGTCTTACGAACGAGCCTGATTCCGGGTCTTCTGGAGACGGCCCGCTACAATTTCTCGAGGAAGAATCTGAACCTGAAGCTCTTTGAGCTAAAGCGGGTCTTCCTGCCGTCGGAAGGAGAGAGGCTGCCTAACGAGCCCAAGTTCCTGACCGGTTTGGCAACGGGGTTCGAAGGGGAGCCTCATTGGGCCTCTTCTCAAAGGGCTGTCGATTTTTACGATGTGAAAGGGCTCGTTGAGCATCTCATGGAAGCCCTGCAGATTCAGGAGGTGATCTTTCGGCGAACCCGAGAGGTTCCCTATCTCCACCCAGGAAAGGCAACGGAGGTTCTTTCCGGAGGCGTACGGCTGGGGGTGTTCGGCGAAGCTCATCCGGAGGTGCTCGCAGCGTATGAATTAGATGGGAGGGTCTTCCTTTTCGATTTCGATTTCGAAAAGATGGTTGAGAAGGCGACCGTAACAAAGCGGTTTCGACCTTTGCCCAAGTTTCCGGCTGTTTATCGGGATCTTTCGCTTATCGTTGATGAAGCCATTGAGGTGGAAAGCCTCGCCGAGGCGATTCGAACTTCGAGAGAGCCCTTCATCGACCAGATCGTGCTCTTCGATCTTTACCACGGAGCCCCCATTCCGGCGGGCAAGAAAGGGGTATCCTATCGAATCCGATATCAGGCTGCCGATCGCACGTTGACCGATGATGAGGTCAATCGGTCTCACGAACAGATCATCTTACGGCTAAAGGAGATGTTTCAGGCTCAGTTGAGATGACCACCAGACATCGTGAAGCCTAAGGGAGGAGGGGGACATGACCAAGATTGATATCGTGGAAAACATCTATGAGAAGGTGGGGTTTTCAAAGAAAGAGGTGGCCAAGATCGTAGAATCTGTCTTCGATATCATGAAGGAGACCCTCCAACAGGAGGAAAAGATCAAGATCTCGGGCTTTGGGAACTTCGTCGTGCGGAAAAAGAAGGCGAGACGAGGTCGAAATCCCCAGACAGGGGGGGATATCGAGATCACGGCGCGAAGAATCCTGACCTTCAAGCCGAGCCAGGTGCTTAAGGCGGCCTTAAATAGACCCGGAGCCTGACCTCGCCCTTTTTTCAACCGAGCGAAAAGAGAATGGGTCGGTGGACCTGGGGTGACGAAATGGTGAAAGCGGTCAAGAAGCCACAGAAGAAGGTTGAAGAAGATGGGCAAAACGCTCCTTCCTTCTCGGATCGCCTCTATTATCGGATCGGCGAGGTAAGCCGGATCACCGGTGTGAAACCCCACGTTCTTCGCTACTGGGAATCGGAGTTTCGAGCCATTAAACCTTATAAGGTCGGATCGCTCCAGCGCCTCTACCGCAAGAAAGACCTGGACCTGATCCTGAAGATCAAGAAGCTCCTCTACGAGGATGGCTTTACGATCAGCGGAGCGAAGAAGAAGATCCGGGACATGGAGAAGGTGAGAAAAGGCCAACTGAAGCTGAGATTGGTCGAGAAGAAATCGAATGGCAAAGAGAAGGATTGGCTGACCTTCGTTTGCGAGGAACTGAAGGCGATTCGAAAGCTCTTGGAATAGATCCCAAGAGCCTTTGCAGGTCGTCGTTTCAGGGTTTCTTTGCCCTCGAAAGAATTTTAAAAAAATTTTGGGAAGCCTCTTGACATGGGGCTAAGAACAGGTGATAATGAAATATATGTAAGTTGTAAGAAGTGGTGATTTGGTTCGTAAAGGTCACAAAAGCGCTTCTGAAGCTTCTGTGGCCTTTTTTTTCGTCAGGACCCGAGGCCCATTACAACTTACCCAAAAAGAGAAAGAAAGGAGGTGAGTGGTGATGGCCAAAGGTCGTGTAAAATGGTTCAACGAGCAGAAGGGCTTCGGATTTATTTCGAGGGACAACGGAAGCGATGTTTTCGTTCACTTCTCCGCCATTAAGAGGGATGGGTTTAAGTCCCTGAATGAAGGCGACGAGGTCGAGTTCGAGGTTTCCCAGGGCCCCAAGGGGCTTCAGGCAGCAAACGTCGTCGTGGTCGGTTAACTTACCCGAAACGAGCAAACTCGTAAGACCCCGGCACGGGCCGGGGTCTTTTTTTTGGGGGGCCACTCAAACGTTTCGGAAGCGGTTGGTAAGGGGGAGACGGCGGTCCTTCCCCAGGGCGCGATGAGTAATCTTCACGCCTGGTGGGCTCTGCCTTCTCTTGTATTCGTTTCGGTCGACCATGCGGATCACTTCTTTGACCAAATCCTCTTCGAACCCCATCCGAACAATCTCTTCCACGCCTTGATCTTCTTCCACGTAGGCCTGCACAATGGGGTCCAGGACAGGGTAGGGCGGAAGCGAGTCCTCGTCCTTCTGGTTCGGTCGAAGCTCTGCAGAGGGAGCCTTGGAGAGACACCGCTCCGGTATCAGGGGTTTGCCCTCTTTTTCGTTTCGGAAGCGGGCAAGGTCGTAAACGAGGGTCTTCGGGACGTCTTTAATCACGGCGAAGCCTCCCGCCATGTCGCCATAGAGGGTACAGTAACCCACACTCATCTCGCTCTTGTTTCCCGTCGTCAGAACAAGCCAGCCAAACTTGTTGGAGAGGGCCATCAGGATGTTGCCTCGAATCCTCGCCTGAATGTTTTCTTCGGTCACATCGGCCTCAAGGCCCTTGAAAGGTAGGGCCAGAGCCTTAAGATAGGCCTGGTGGATTTCGGTGATCGGAAGGGTGAGAAAACGGATCCCTAAATTTCGGGCCAGAAGCTCCGCGTCCTCAATGGACTCTCTTGACGTGTAGGGGGAGGGCATTGCCACACCCACCACACCCTCCTTCCCCAAGGCATCCACGGCAATGGTGGCCGTGAGGGCTGAGTCGATCCCGCCGCTCAGGCCCACAAGGGCGGTACGAAAGCCGTTTTTCCACAGATAGTCCCGGGTCCCGAGGACCAGGGCGGCATAGATCTCGGCAAGGGGATCCATCGCTTCCGTTATCCTTGGGGATGAAAGGGAGGGTTTCTTCTTGGTGCTTCGATTCGGAAGGTCGATTTTCCTAAGGGCCTTCGGTTCCTCAGCGATTCGTTCTCGTCGGATTCTCGGGTCGTGAAGCCTCAGCCGGAAGACCGCCTCCATTTCGAGATCGGCCACAATGAGCTCCTCTTCAAACTGTCTGGCCCGGGCGATCAGGTTCCCCCTTTGATCGAAGATCATGCTTCCGCCGTCAAAGACCAGCTCGTCCTGGCCTCCTACGAGGTTGCAGAAGGCAACAATCGCTCCGTTATCTGCAGCCCGGGTTGCGATCATCTTCTCTCGCGAGGCGATTTTCCCTGCATGGAAGGGAGAGGCCGAGATGTTCACAATCAGTTCCGCCCCGCCGTGGAGGGTCTGTGTTCGAACAGGATCTCCCGGATACCAGAGATCCTCGCAAATGCTCAGGCCGATGGGGGTTGACTCTAAGACAAAGACGAGGTTCTCCCTTCCCGCCTGGAAGTACCGATCCTCGTCGAAAACGCCGTAATTCGGGAGATAGCTCTTGTGATAGGCATAGACCCGCTTGCCGTCGTGCAAAAGAGCGGCTCCGTTGTAAATATCCCTGTCACGATCCACAAACCCTACGATCGCCGTGATGGAGGAGGTAGCCTTGGCGATGTCGTCCACAGCTCGCAGGTTGGCCTCAATAAACTTGGGCATGAGGAGAAGGTCCTCCGGAGGATAGCCCGTTACTGCCATCTCGGGAAAAGCAAGCAGATCGACCCCTTTTCGTTTTCCCTTTTGGATATACGAGACGATCTTTTTCGTATTGCCCTCGATATCGCCTACGGTGGTGTTGATCTGACAGAGGCCGATTCGAAGCGTCCGCATACACGCCTCCCTTCCCTCCATAGCCTATCCCACCCTTGGGTTCTTCGAAAGGAGAGGGTGGGTGTGTGTTTGGTTTTCCTTATCATAAGCGATAAGTGCGATTTTGCAAAGAGAAAGGGGATGCCCGATTTCTCGGGCATCCCCTTTCGATCACTCCCACCTGCGTCCCCGTATATTTCTCTTTAACATTTCGAAGGGCGAACCGCAAGGCCGAAACGCAGCCCCCTTCTTGTCCGCTCCTTCGGAGTCTATCGGTTCAGGTGCGCCTTCGATCGAATAAAGGCTTCCATATTGAGGCTCATGACCTTGCCCCGGGCCTTTTCTCCGCCGAAGAGGATTTTTGAAACCTCCTCGTGGTCCGAATCCATCACGTAGGAGATGCCGGAGATCTCTGCTGCTTCCCGCGTGAGGGCGCAGAGATCGGAGCGCGAGATGTAGTTCAACGCGAACTTTCGTGCTCCGGCCATGAGCTGCTGGAGACCGGCATTGAGGCGATCGAAGTAGGTGAGCATGCCGATGGCTCCCGTCGGGATTCGTTCAAAATCCTTTCCGTATTTCTCCCTGAGCTTGGCCGCGAGAACGAAGATGTGCTCCACATCCGTTCCGTATTTGGCGAGATCGGCTGGAACCTTTCCTTTCTTGATCATCTCGCCGACGGTATTACCGACCATGGCCGCTGTCATGGATGCCCTCCCGAGACAGACGGCTTTGATGTACGGAGCGCCCAAGGCGATCGCTTTGAAGATGTGATCCTCGAGGCTCAGTCCGCCAGCCATCGCACAGCTCGGCACGAAGGCTCCCATCCGGCTGAGGCGTGTCAAGAACTGATGGAGAAGGCTTTCAAGATAGACGGTCGGGATTCCCCACTCGTTCATCATTCTCCAGGGGCTCATCCCCGTCCCTCCGCCGGCCCCGTCGACCGTGAGAAGGTCGATCTTGGCATCCGAGGCGTAGCGCACCGCCCGGGCCAAATCCGCAGGTCGATAGGCTCCGGTCTTGAGCGAGATATGTTTCGCTCCGATCTTTCTCAGACGCTCCACTTCCTTATGGAAGCCTTCTTCGTCCACCATGCCGAGTCGGGAGTGACGCTCGAACTCCTTGAAATCGCCCTGCTTGAAGGCTTCCTGAACCACCGGATCGTCAGGATCGGGCAAAACGATGTATCCTCGGCTCTTGAGCTGCTGCGCCCTTTCAAGGGAGGGAAGCTTGACCTCGCCTCCGATATCCTTTGCGCCCTGGCCCCATTTGGGTTCGATAATCTGGACGCCAAGGGATTCGACAGCGTATTCAGGAACGCCGAGGCGGCCGTCCTCCACGTTGTACTGGACGACCACACCGCCATAGCCGTCGTACCACTGCTGAAAGATCTTGACACGACGTTCGAGCTCGGGGGATCGGACGACCCGACCATTCTTGATTTCGGACTGAGGATCCATGCCGCACACGTTCTCTCCGACCACCACCAACGTACCCGATATGGCCGCGGCAATGGCCATCGATTCCCAGTGAATTCGGGCGATATCCGTCGAGCCCAGGGCGCCGGTAAAATACGGGACCTTCATCTTGATCTTATCCCGAGCACCCACCTCTGTGGAGATGTCCACAGCGGGAAAGGTTGCGTGGTCGGAGTCTGCGGGAACACCGACGGCTCCCACACAGGTTCCCTGGATGTTGAAGTGGGAAAAGTCAACAGGGTAGTCTTTCTCCGCTCCGGCGGTCACCTTGGAATAGGGCTGGGGATAGAGAATCTCTCTCCCCCTGAGGGCCGAACGGCCAATCTCGCAGGGCCCGGGACAACCGTCGAGACACGTGACGCAGATTCCCGAGCCTGGAGCAGGTTCGACCCGATTTCGGGTAAAGGTCGCGGGACTTCGATTCGGTTTTGTTAGGCTCATTGGATGATCTCCTTTCCTTGAAGTCGAACGGATCCCCATCGCCTCGAGACATCAGAGGCTGAATGGCGGCACCAAAAAAAAGGGCGTCAGGTTGATCCTGACGCCCTTGTCATCACCTACACCATTGTACGGCAGTAGTCTGATCAAAAGGATAAACAAAAAAGGTGTCGCGTCCCCGTCGACACCTTCGTCATGAAATACGTCATCGTATTTCGGAAAAACATTTAAAACATTGTTTAGGCGATGTCAAGCCCCCTCCGTTTCGTCACTCATCCTACCATCTTTTCTGTCAGGATGATCGCCTCTGCAATCTGGCGCATGGACTTTCGGCTGTCCATGCTCGCTTTGCGGATACGGCGAAAGGCCTCCTCTTCGTTCAGGCCGTGGTGTTTCATCAAGATCCCCTTCGCCCGCTCCACGAGCTTTCGGGTTTCGAGTTCTTCCTGAATGACACGAGTCTTCACCATCAGCTCCGTATTCTCGATGCAAACCGCGGCCTGGTTGGCCACGCTCGTCAAAACCGCCCGTTCCGTTTCGGTGAACTCGTGGGGATAGGAGGTGTAGATGTTGATCACGCCGATCACCTTATCCTTCACCTTAAGCGGAACGCTGAGCATGGAAACCAAGCCCTCATGGCGGGCCAGCTCCTTCTCCTTGTAGCGGGGTTCCTTGAGGACATCGAGGATGGCCAAAGGGGTCTTATGTTCCGCCACGTAACCCACCACCCCCTCACCGAGCTTCAGCACCCGTTCCTTGAGATATTCCTCGCTGATGGCCTGGGTGGCTCGGATTCTTAGGACCTTCTCTTTCTCGTCGAGGATCCAGAGGGAGCAGATCTTCGAATCCATGACGTTGGCCGTCACCGTGACGATGAGCTTCAGGATGTCATCGAGATACTGATCCGAAGAAATGGCTTGACTGATCTCGGAGAGGGCCTGGATCAGCTTTTCGTACGACGGCTCCTTGGTTCTGAAAGAAGTCTTTGATTTCTCTTTCAAGGTTGCCATAGCTTCGCTTCCCTGAACCTCGATCCAACCCCTGCCCGAGGACGAGTTTCTTTTATTCCCGGTCTCTCTTCGATCACGTCTCGGGTGACCTTCAGCATTTCCGCGCAGGGTGCTCCTCCCCGGAGGGTGAACCCGCAATGGGAGGCAAGGATGTTGACGGAGTTACGTTCCTTGATTTTGGAGAGATCCACTCGAGCAAGAGCATCGCGGGTTGTCTGCCTCGCCCTCTCGATCGGGCAGCCCGAAGAACAAGGAGCGACCTTCTTTCCCTCCAAAGGCCTCTGGAGGGAGGGAACATAAGCGGCGGTCGGGCAGACAAGGGTGCAGGTCTTGCATCCGACACATTTCTCAAGATGAAAATAGGCATTCGTTGTAACAAGTTTCATAACAGAGTCCGATCCAACGGAAAGAATCTTAACCGACCCATGTCTTGGGATCAATCCTAGCCCCGGAAGAAGCGATGGGCCGCTCCCCCAGAGAGACGCAGGCCATTCCGAGGGTTCGGGGCATGGAATCTATCCTTTGGCCAATATGCGGAGCCAGAAGAGATTCGACTCCTTAAAGGATGATTATCAGCTCCTTGGGGAGAGACGTGAGAAGCTCCGCTCCGTGAGAGGTGACGAGAATCATATCCTCCAGACGTACCCCTCCGAGCTCGGGAAGGTAGATTCCTGGTTCAACAGTGAAGACCATTCCCTCCTCGATGGCGCGCTGATTTTCTCCGTTCACAACAGGCTCTTCGTGAACCGCGAGCCCCACTCCGTGCCCCAATCCGTGGCCGAAGTAATCTCCGTAGCCAGCCCTCTGGATAGGCTCCCTCGCGACACGATCGAGCTCGCAAAGGGGGATTCCCGGTCGCACGGCTTCGATCGCTCGATCGTGAGCTTCTTTGACGACGGAGTAGACCTTTTTCTGCTCCGGAGTGGGTTCGCCGAGGACCACCGTACATGTTTCGTCCGAGTGGTAGCCCTGGAATCGGCATCCGAAATCGATCAGGACAAAGTCGCCTTTTTCGATCGGCTTGGTGCTGGCTTTTCCATGAGGAAGGGCCGAGCGTCTTCCCGAGGCGATAATGGTATCGAAGCTCACAGCCTCCGCACCGCTCTTTCTCATGAAGCACTCCATCTCGAACGACAGCTCGCTTTCCACGGCTCCCTCATGGATTCGTCCTAAAAGGTGACGGAAGGCCTTCGTCGAGATGTCGATCGCTCGCTTCATCCGATCCACTTCATCCGTATCTTTGAAGAGCCTAAGGGACCTTGTTTCCTCCTCGAGTGGGATCAGCTCGGTTTCAGGGAGAAGCTTTTCTCGGAGAGATCGATACGCCGAATAGCTGAGAGCGTACGATTCGAATCCTATGTGTCTAAAGTCGAAGTCCATCAGGAAGGAGGCGATCCCTTCGATCTTTTTCTTATAATGAACGATCTCGAAGCCCCTCACCTCTTCTTCCGCCTGGGTCCAGTAACGGGAGTCGCAAAGGAAGTAACCTCCTGAGGGGGTCACGATCAAAACCCCATCGCTGCCCGTGAAGCCGCAGAGGTAGCGAATGTTTTCGAGGCTCCAGAAGAGGAGGGCGTCGAGGTTTCGCGACTGTAATATGGTCTGGGCCGAGTTCATTCTTCGATCGGAGAGGATCGGGGGCATGGTTCTTTCCTCTTTTGGATGTTGGCAAGCCACTGCTTCAGGATCCGAAGCTTCTTAGCGTCGGAGCGGGAACGAGGGGTGGAAGGATTTCCTTCTTGACGAGACGGACCGACTTGAAGTTGCTCTTCCAGGGCCCTTCGTTTCCTCTGGATCTCTTTGTTCGATGGGTCCTTTTCAGAGAGGGCCTTATAGATCTCATAAGCCTCTTGGAGGTGGCCCTGTTCGAGATAGATCTCAGCGAGCGTTTTCGTGATGACTCGTTCCATGGGGGTCCGATGATCGAGAGCTTTGGTTCCAAGGTATAAAAAAAACCTCAAAAAGTCAAGCCGTTTGGCGCTGGCTTCTCAGTCCTGAGCAAAAAGCTCTTGACAAGCCCGGTGATTAGTGATACCAAATGGCTTGTCATGGGGATTTCATTCCCATGAAGATTCGGCTTCGAAAAGGAGGGTAACGAAATTGGCAAAGGGGTTTGTGAAGTGGTTTGACACGAAAAAAGGATACGGGTTCATCGAACAGCCGGGAGGAGAAGACGTCTTCGTCCACTATTCGGGAATCGTCGGTGACGGATTCAAATCGCTGCGGGCGGGCGAGGAGGTGGAATTCGAGATTACCAATGGGCCCAAGGGTCCTCAGGCGACAAAGGTCGTGAGAACCACCTGAAAGATCAGGTTCCACGAAAAAAGAACCGCTTGACGACACCCTCCCCGGGGCCCTTGAGCAGGATTTAATGCAACATTAGGGTTTATTGCGTCATAAGGCTCTTCTACATCTTTTCAGCCAAGGGTGAAGAGCTTTCTTCCCGCTCTTCGATCCGCCGGAGAGTTTCCTTGACTCTTGTGGCCGGAAGCCCCTTTTGTGACCGTGCAAGTCGGTTAAGGGTTTGGACCGAGAGAAGGGTTCCCATCCTCGAGAGGGATTCGAGAATGGCCAGCAGAGAGGCCTCGGAGAGGGGATTCCTGTGAAAAAGGCCCCAAAGGGGTCTTAATCCCCTTCTCTGGAGTACATCAAGAAGGATCTGTTCGATCGTCTTGTCCCCTACCGTCAGATTCCCAAATAAGCCT
>Ga0078972_1009746_pt1 | contig 18634 bp, 9 predicted proteins | sample YelNatPaOPGAMG01_FD_67568 | JGI IMG/M metagenome (GOLD analysis project Ga0078972, IMG submission 67568) | Hot spring thermophilic microbial communities from Obsidian Pool, Yellowstone National Park, USA - OP-RAMG-01 (SPADES assembly) (version 2) | ecosystem: Environmental > Aquatic > Thermal... | reverse complement strand
TCCAGCACATAATGATCAACACCAGGCATCTGATTCCATTGCACGACAACCGATGTTGACTGAATGTTCGTCACAGTAAATGTGGTAGGATGAAAAAGCCTATTGAAGGCTTCATCAATGAAAGAACCATTGTTATTACAAGCTTGAAACTGAAGCGCAACTACGCTCAACATCAACCAGTAACCTATTTTTTTGAAATGATGAAACGTCTTCATGCGATGTAATGATTTGCAATGAGATTAATTAATTTTGGTTTTTTAATGAGGAGAACAACCAAGAAAAAGATTGTTCTGCCTCATTCTGTGCTGTTAATAGCCGTAAGCATTTTTCAAAAGCCCGTTGGAACTACTGATCACCGTTGTTGGAATCGGATAGAGATAACGATTTTGCACTCCTGCAGCCGAATTTAATCCGCTGCTGAAAAGATTGATTCGCAATAAATACAATGCCTGATTGGTAGCTGACAAACCTGAAAGCCATGCAGCGGATGAAAACGACGGATCTGGTGGTGTGGTACCCCAATCTTGATAAAAGTTCATGCTCGACCGATCAATCGTCTGTCCATCAGGTAAATATTTGTAAAATATGGTTTGAGGAAGCGTATCGTAAGGAGCTGTCCGATTAAACATTGCCGCAATGGCATCACGCTGTTCCTGAATTTTAGTACCCAGCAGATTCCATCGTACCAAATCCCACTTACGCAAGCCTTCTCCGCCAAACTCCAAGGCACGTTCTTTAACAATGGCATTGAAGAACGAATCATGATTAGTCAAAGCATTGACATACGCATCAACCTCTTGTGGCCAATCAATCGAATTGAAAGCTCTGCGTCTGACTTGCTTCAATGCATCAATAGCTGCAGGTGTCGGGCCATTGTTCAATTCATTTTCGGTTTCAGCATACATCAACAAGACATCAGCATAACGCATCATCACCCAGTTGATTCCATAGCCGACTTTCCCCTGTGCATGAAGATTTCCTGCCAAAAAAGCAGCACTCATCCATCGCTGATCCCATTTGGCAATGTTATACGAAATAGGATTTTGTTGTAAAAACTCCTGTGTAGCACCACTGCTATTACCAAACGTTGCAAGAGCCACCGTCACATCACGGCGTAAATCTTTTGGATCGAACATATAAAAATAGTAAGCGCTCGTATTAACCACATTGGCATTGTTTCCATAACCATATTCCGGATTGGTATAAAATCGAACACCGATTGAATAACCGATTTCTCCGGAATGTTGCAATCCGAGAGCCACTTCAAACATCGTTTCATGATAGGTGTTGTCCACCTGAAGCTGATTCAACGTTTTCCAAATATTAATATAAGAAGGATTCAACTTATGCGTGCCATTAGTAATGATTGACTCACATTCATTATCTGCAATTTGGTAATATTTCTGCCAATCGCTGCCTCGTTCAGTCGGATAACCCGGTTTATTACGCAAGGCATATCCTCCTCTTGCCAAACAAATACGGGCGACCAATCCTTTAATAAACCCTTTGGTAATGCGTTCCGTACTTGAATATTCTCCGGTTCCGACCCATGGAACATATTGTTCAGCCTCTTGCAAATCGGAAATCAAATGATCCATAATCGTATCACGATCAGTAGCCGGCAATAAAAAATTGGAACCGTCGGGAGCAGCCGGTTTCGTAGTGAATGGGACATCTCCAAAAGTGCGTACCAATTCAAAATATGCAATAGCTCTCAATGTCAAAGCTTCACCGTAATAACCCATCATTTCCGCCTTGGTAGAAGGATCGTTCGTGGCCGGACTCGTAGGAATGTTTTGAATGCATAAATTGGAGCGTTCAATGATTTGATACAATGTTTGCCAGACCTTTGAAATGTCGGCATTGTCGGGAGAAGCAAAATAATTGGAAGTCCCCCGATTGTTGTTTTGATTGTATGATCCTTCGTCAGCGCCGGCAAATTCTATGTCTGAATTAGTCGTGTAACTTAAAGGCAAACGCGATGAATAGGTATAATCCGTGCAAAGTAGGTCATAAATACCCATCACCGCATCCTTGGCATAAGTAGGATTCGAAAAAACGACATCCGGTGTGTACGTTGACAAGGATTGAGTGGTCAAAAAATTGGTACAGCCTGTCAGACTGATCATTACGAAGATAGAGAATAAAATTGCTGTTTTTTTCATGTAATACTGATTTTTCTTGTTTAAAGACGTATGAAACTCCCTCTGTAAAAAAGATTCACACTCATTCTTTTCCATTTTTGACAAAAGATGCTTGATATTGATCAACCACATCAATTGCTTCTGCATGAGGTGTTTTATGGCTTGTTTCATAACTAAATGTCATTAAAAATTGATGTTAACTCCGCCAATGAATGAACGGCTTTTAGGATAGGCAGAATAATCAACACCTGGCGTAACAGGTGGATTGTTCCGTGTACTTACTTCAGGATCAAATCCAGAATACTTCGTCAGACAGAAAACATTATAAGCTGTCACATAGATTCGAAATGAAGACATCATCAGCTTGCTGACAATTTTTTTGGGCAACGAATAGCCAACAGTTAGCGTACTCAAACGCAAGAATGATCCGTCCTCCACATCAAAAGAAGTCAATGGTGGAATGGTTAGAAACGGCGTCCACATGGTTGCTCCTTGATTAATCTGTTGCAAACGCGTCGGATTGGCATACTGACCATAAAAAATGTTTTGGCCTGTCATGGGATCAATTGTAGTAAAACGCCCATTTGCTAAACTCATGAAATCCAGTAAATTTTGATATTTTCTCGACAATAAATAGGATGAATAATCAATTTTATTGGCATTGTATATTTTATTACCATAAGACCAATTGAAAAAAGCAGACAAATCGAAATTCGTGTATCGTGCATTCAGCGTAAATCCTCCCGTATGTATCGGATTCGCATCCCCAATGACCGTTTTGTCTTTGGCATCGATCGTTCCATCGTGATTCAAATCCTTCACCTTCATGCTACCCGGACCGAAATAATTACCATATCCAAACAGACCGGCAATGGCAGCCGTAGTAGCTCCCGTAGCATCCCCATTTAAAATCCATTTCTTTTGTGTTGTGTCAAAATGGAAATCATTAAAGGAGTACATCCCGTCATACACATATCCATACATTTGCCCAACCGGCTGCCCTTGCTGAATGATGTAGTCATCCAGAGGTTGTGATGTCCCATTCCAACCGGATGAATAGGTTTTGTACGTGGCATCGCCGTAGCGGAATTCATCTACTCGATTTTTGTTAAAGGCAATATTAAAGGTAGCATTGAGCGAAAACTTGGGCGTTTCGATAATATGGGCATCCAAAGTTACTTCAACGCCACGGTTTGAAGTTCGCCCAAAATTCTGCATCTGATTGATATAGCCAGTACTGGTCGGTATCGGCTGTTGCAACAACAAATTGAATGTGGTGTTCCAATAAGCATCAATTGTGGCATTTAACCGTGAGTTGAGAACACCAATATCCCAACCCACATTGCGAGTTAATGTAGTTTCCCATTTCAAATTAGGATTTGACAAAGTAGTGCCAGGCACCAATACGCTGGCTAAATTTTCATTAATGTAATACCCTTTGCTGTCGGTAGTGCCATAAGTCAACTGCCATAAACCGTCCGCAATGCGGCTATTCCCTGCAGTTCCCATACTTAATCGCAACTTGAGGTTATTCAGCCATTCTATTTTCCCTCTCATAAAATTTTCTTCCGACAAACGCCAGGCAACAGCAGCAGAAGGAAAATATCCCCATTGATGACCGGGAGCAAACTTTGAAGTTCCATCTGCCCTGAAGGTGAACGTGGCCAAATACTTGTCACGAATGGTATAGTTAGCACGTCCAAAAAAAGAAGACATGTTAAAAGGCTGACTTTCAGTAGTGACTGTTGGCTGAGCTGTACCTAAATTCATCATGGCCAAAATAGAAGCAGCATCCATTCCGGCAGGGAAATACATAGATTGATTCACTACTTGTCGATAAGCATAAGAAGAAACCTCCTGCCCAATTAACAAATTAAGATTTTGTTGCGGCAAAAAATTGGTTTTATTGAATGTCAATGTATTGGCTATTCTCCAGGTAATTCCACCCATCGAAGTAATCTGACCGATGGGCAATCCGCCGTTGTTTTTGGATAAAGGAGTGGAAGTGCCCCAAACATTATCGGTACGGTTGTTATCAAACTGATATCCGAACTCACTTCGGAAAATCAACGGTTTCACGATGTTCCAATTGAGCGCACCGTTGAGCACCACGGATTGTTTTACCTGTCGCTGATAGGTGTCTTGTGCCAACTGAACAGGATTGAACAAAAGACTCAATTGAGTTGGATCAATGACCATTTGTTCGTTAATGTAATTGCTTTGTGAAACCAAACTATTAACCGGTGCATATTTCATGGCATTTCGTAAAAATGTGTTGGAACCTGTACCGGTAGAAGTGCCCGCGCCGTCAATGCTTGTACGAGCAAAACGCGTGTTGAAATCAACATTGACGTGATCATTGATTTTGGTGTTAAACTTAAAGTCAACATTCGTTCTTCCAAAATCAGATCCGATCATAATGCCTTTTTCACCAGATCGAGTCACTGATAAGTTGTATTTGTCTGTTTTGGATCCGCCATTGATATCAACATTGTAATATTGCTGAATGCCGGTACGTCCAAATACCTGATCCTCCCAATCAATGGGAGCTCTCGATTTATAAATGTCCAAATCGTCATAAGCACCATAATATCCGGTAAATGTACTGGACTGATCGAGTTCATATTGCCACATCACATATTCATAAGGACTCATCATTTTCAACTTCTTGGCAAGGTTTTTTACTCCAGCATAAGCATTGATGCTGACAGAAATTTTACCGGCCACACCACTTTTGGTTGTGATAATGATAACACCGTTGGCTCCACGAGATCCATAAATAGCAGTGGATGAAGCATCTTTCAAAACGTCAATGGATTGAATATCCGAAGGAGAAATATCGGAAATACTGTTAACGGGGAATCCATCTACGATGTACAACGGAGAATTATCCTGTGAAATGGAACCTCCACCACGAACACGAATCATGACCTGTGCATCAGGCGATCCTTCAGTTGTGGTGACTTGCACACCGGCCAGGCGTCCCGTGATGGCTTGTGCAGCCGACGTTACCGGAATTTCCTGCAATGTTTTGCTCGACACCGTTGCTACGGATCCTGTTAAATCACGCTTTTGAACCGTACCATAACCAATGGCTACTACCTCTTTTAAGGCAACGGCATTGTCTTTCAATACAATATTCATTGGTTTCCCGCTAATGTTCACTTCCTGCGGTTCCATGCCAACAAACGACACCGTAATGGCAGAAGCTTTTGCAGGTACATTTAAACTAAATTTACCATTGGTATCAGTCACAGTGCCAATCGAAGGGATCCCTTTCACCACCACCGTTGCCCCGATAACCGGTTCGCCTGTTGCGTCTTTCACCGTTCCGGTGATCTGTCGCTGTTGTGCAATCAAACTAAAACTAAAAGACAACAAAGCAAAAACAAATAAATACATTCTCTTTTTTCTCATAGCGATTTCATTCTGGTTATCTGATTTTAATTCATGTGTGATTCATTTATTTTAAAAAATCATAAGCAACACATTAAGCATTATTTATTGAATATGAATTGCTTAATAATTTATTTCTTTTTTTGGATCGTTTATTTCCCGTTAAGAATAAAAAGGGAATCCCTTTGGTTGATCGTTTTGTCTTCGATGCGTTTTGGTTCATTTACATTCGATTGAATTGTTGCCAAAGCAGTCAATAAGCGTTATAAACGGCTTGCACCAAAATCGGGACAAGCCGTTAACCATGAAAGACGAAGTGATTTATTGAATGACAACTTTTTGAATCATGCTTTTTGAAGCAGTTTTTGCTCGAACCAAATAGATGCCTTTGGGCAATGAACTTGTGGAAACAGAAGTGGTATTCAGGACAGTCATTACTTCTTTTCCGGTAACACTCAAAAGTTGCACATCAGCAGGTTCTGAAATTAAAACAGCGCCAGGAACTGAACGAATAATTAATGCATTAGCTTGAGAAGTTGAAATGGCAGTGCCTACATTAGAAAACCAAGTGAGGGATGAAATCTTAAAGCCTCCATTTATTTCTTTTAAGGTAACTGTTGTGGCGGTAGCTTGAAATCTTAAATCAACCCATGATGCATTAGTAACATTCAAATTGCTTGATGTGTTAGCCCCAGTAACTGTCCACGTATCAGATGTAGTACCTTTTGCTGTAGTATGAATAATAATACTATCATTTACGTTTACATTTGATATTACTATTGAAACATTTTTACCTGCTGTATACATACAATTTGGATAAAATTTAAAGAATGCAGTTTTTGTACTAGTGTTGGTATACTGCATCTCAATATTTGGCAACTGAGAGGGGACATCAAGTGTCATTAAAGCATTTGCAGTAATATAATCATACTGACACAAGGCACTATCAGTTATGGTGGCAGCGCTCAAAGCTCCAGCTGAATTAACAGTAACCATACTCGAGGTAATTCCGCCAAAACTATATACCGTTGCATTTGCAACAACAACTCCAATAAATAGAGCTGCAATGAGAGTAAAAACTTTTTTCATAATGATAATTTTTTAAATGTTAAAAACCAAAAACTTCTTATACATCAGCAATTTCACGTTCAATAAATATTCCGTAAACTATGTTTCAAAGATATATGAAACTTTTGAAAATTGTATCGTGTACGGACACATTTAAGATGACCTATTTTATTACACAAAATGAGGAATGAACAAAAATAGTTTACATATCTATTTAATTTATAGATATATATGATTTATTTATGATCAAATTTTTCAGAAAAAGAAAGCAATAAAAAGCTAAATATTTAACATTACAACTTCACAAAACCCATATTTTTAGCTTAATTATTGCTTTTATTATTATTATTTAACTATAATAAAATAGAATTGCAACCAACACGAATCATTTATGGCCAAAACAAAGAAAAAAATAGATTTTTTATCTATCTGTATTTCTTCATTTTAGTAGATATTCTGAGAGGAAAAAAGAAGGAAAAGATTTTTTTTATAAAAATCATTCCTTTCATTAAATCACGCTCAACAAAAAATAAATCATCCCCTTTTAATGAAGCGGCGAATAAGTAGTGCTGATCTTTTCGTCAGTGACAATAATTTGATTCATCCGCACACGGCTGAGTGTTACATCTGTAGCTCCTTCAATATCATTCCCATTGGATGTTACACCACGAAAATCACAATTATTCAGATGAATGGAACTCACCCGCGAGGAATCCTCCAATCCATCAACACTCACCCCGTATCGGCTTTTTTTGCACGATACATTTTCCAAGTTCACATTGCGTACCATAGGTATAAATCCTCGTTGTGCAGGTTCGTCAGGATCGTACCGTAAATCAATTTTCAACACAGCTTCCTGACATTGTCCAACAGTCACATCACGCACAAAAACATTCTCAATAAGGCCTCCGCGGCAGGTGTTTGATTTTAAACGAATAATATTCCCCAAATCGGGACTGCTCATCTGACAATGATCTACGTAAAGATTTCTAAAACCTCCTGAAATTTCACTTCCGACCGAAACACCACCGTGTCCGGCTTTCATTTGACAATCACGAACTATAATATTCTCACTTGGAATGTTCCAACGACGTCCGTCATTGTTTCGACCTGATTTAATAGCAATGCAATCATCTCCTTCATTAAACGTGCAACCTTGAATCAAAACATTCTTGCATGATTCAGGATCGCACCCATCCCCATTGGGGCCAAGACTTTCAATGTTGACATGACTTACAATCACATCGTTAGTTAACAAAGGATGAATAACCCAAAAAGGTGAATTCCGAAGCGTCACACTGTCGATCAAAACGGTATTGCATTGAACAAAATTAATGAGCTGAGGCCTTAAATAATCATCCTTCCCCATCTGTCGATCTTGAATCGGAATATTATCTTCATTCATTTTCAATAGTTTAGCTCTTCCCATCAATGGTTCATTCGAAGTACCTCTTTTGTATCCGACGTTGCTCTTATTTTTCCATGCCCACCAATTATCATTCGATGCTTGTCCATTGATCTCGCCCTGTCCCGTAATGGCAATATTCGTTGCCTTGTAAGCATAAATTAAAGGGTGATAATTCATGCAGTCAGTTCCTTCCCACCGAGTGATGACAGTGGGTAAATATTCATCAGGATTAGTCGAAAACAAAAGAACAGCCCCTTTTGCCAAATGAAGATTGACATTACTCAATAAGGTAAGAGGACCGGTTTGAAATGTTCCAGCCGGAATCAAAACGATGCCACCGCCTTTTTTGTAACATTCCAAAATTGCTGCATTAATAGCTTTCGTATTTTTGACGCTTGAATTCTGGGAACTCGCACCAAATTTCATCACATTGAATATCTTATGTGGAAATTGAGTCAGTTTTATTTGTTGCATCACCTGATTCATCTCATCCCATGGAGAGGCTGAGAACACTTGAAACGGGAAAAAGAACAAAAGCAATAGGATAGAATAAAAAAAATGCCTCATAAGTTGATGTTTTAAACTATAATAGATTCATAATACTGATTACTGTATAGTTGAAAATAGTAGCATAACAAAAAGAAAACACAAACGCATTCTCTCCAAAAGAAGAAAGAAAAATTAAAAATGAAAAGAAACAGATCCATTCACTCCAGTTTTGTGAAAACAAAAAGGAGTAAATGGAAAAGTTGTCATCCAATGGATCGTTTTAATATGACTTTCAACAATTTAATATCCTGGATTTTGAGTAACATTTGCCCCGTTAACCGCAATAGCGTTTTGAGGAATAGGACGCAATATTTTATAATTTCCATCATTCCCTTTCATGAAGGAAGAGCTGGAAACATCAGGATTATACATTGGTACATAGGTGGTTAATCTTCCGGTGCGTTTCAAATCCTCCCAACGATGGTATTCACCGGCCAATTCGCGCGCACGTTCGTCTAACACAAAATCAATAGTAGCCTGCGAAGCTGCAATTGGCGCAGCTCCTGCACGGGCACGAACCACATTAATATCTTTAGCAGCATCAGTGGGATCGTTTGCATTGATTTCAGCTTCAGCACGAATCAAATAAGTTTCTGCCAAACGAGCTAAGAAAATATTTCGCGTGCTGCTCGATGTACTGAAGTAAGCACTTGAGCTTGGATCAGAAAATTTCTTAATACATGGGTATGGTTTATCTGCACTATTGGCATTTTGCCAATTGATAGCTCCGACACCGGGCCATTTAATCACCGCATTGCTTCGATTAGCAGGATCTTTTGCAATCCATGCGTTAACAGAATCCTGAGTGTCGGTCAGTTTGGGATAATAATACATCACATTTTTAACGGCCGGCGAACTCTTGAAATAGGAATAGAAAGAAATCTTGTTTGACGTGGGAGTTCCTGTTCCGTACAACATCTGCATAAAAGTGCCAGAAAAACGTTTGTCTTTAGGATCTTGACATAAAAGAGCATACAATCTACCGGTAGGTTGCAACATCGAATTTTCATAAGGCATGCCGTCACCAGTTTGAGCATCTGCGCCACCTAAATAGGTCCCAAAATAAGATGCCTGTGAATTTCCATAGGTTGGACTTGGCAATGATGCCGCACTATACTGAACCGAAAAAATGATTTCGGAATTGTTATCTTGACCCGGCCAAAATACTCCTTTTTCAAAATCAAGCGTGAGCCCCTGATTATTAATGGCTGCCGTTGCATACGAAATCGCTTTTGTAAAATCAGAAGGTGATCCACCCAATGAAGCATCATAGCCGCGAGTTAAATAAACCAAAGCAAGATAATGATTTACCACCCGTTGATTAACACGTCCAGGATCAGATGTAGCAGGTAAATTCGGCAATATGCTTTCCATTTCGGATATAATAAACGAATAGACATCTTTTGCAGGAGTGCGAGGATAACTGGAAATTGGCTTGTTCAAATAATCTGTTACTAAAGCCACATCGCCAAATTGTTGAACTAATTGAAAATAATAAAAAGCTCTCAAAAAACGAACTTCAGCAAGGCGCGTCGTACTTTGTCCGGTGCTGTAATGAATCGCATCATTGCAACGTTTAATAGCCTTATAAACAGTAGTATAAAAATTGTTTACCACATTATCGGACGGGGTAAGATTCATATAATTACCCAACCCATTGTTGTTAGAGACCAAGTTTCCGGTTCGTTTGTCAATTTCAAACAAATCAGTACCTGCTTCAAACATTTCGACATTTCCGTTTATAGAACCGTTGGTATTCCCTCCATATACATCACGCAAAGTGGAATAACAGGCGTTCACCAATGATTCATAGCCAGCTGCCGTGCTATAATAGGTATCAGTCGTCGTGTTCGATTTATTTTGTTCCGTTAAAAAATTAGAACAACCTGTCAGAACAAGCGAACCTATTCCGATGATTGCCATGAATAAAGTTTTCATATTCGTAAATATTAGTAGTTTAATGATTAAAACTTGAAATTAACACCCAATTGATAAACAATAGTGCTGGGACCATTATTTTTACTCATGGATGCTCCTGCCCATTCAGGATCAAATCCTTTGTATTTTGAAAAAATAAATGGATTCAACACATTGCAATAAACTCTCAACTGATGAATTCCTAAGCCATTCAAAACTTTTTTAGGAATCGAATACCCTAACGTCATGTTCTGTACTTTCACGTACGAAGCATTAACCCACGCCCCGGGCATATCGTTGGCGGTTTCACTCGAAGTATGCCAATAGGGTCCATAATTATTGGGCATTGGATATGACTGACTATTGTGAGCAACCGTCGTCGTAGTAAATAATCCGTCAGGCCCAATAATGGAAGCTCCAGCAGGGATGTAGTAATCAACATTCAACTTTTCGCGACCTCTGTCTTTGAAGTTCGTAAACTCTTCCATGAAAGGAGAAAAAACGGTCATTCCTTGAGCAACATAAAAATTAACAGCAAAATCAAAGCCTTTGAACGTCACATTGGTGCCAAATCCACTAGTCCAGGTAGGATCTGAATGTCCCTGCACGCGACGATCGCTGGGATCAATCCCGTTTCCATTGAAATCTTTTACTTTGGCTTGTCCTTCACAAGCAATCACTTTTCCGCTAGAATTGACCACGCGAGGATCTTTGGCGGCAATGGCTGCTTTAATGCCATCAGCAGTCCAAATTCCATCAAAAACATACCCATAAATGGAGTTAATATCTTGTCCAACAATCCATTTTTGCGTACTGCTGTTGATGTAGGTATAGCCTGGTGTTGTGTTTCCAAAAAGGTTCAAAATCTTGTTTTTATTGGTTGCGAAGTTAGCATTCACTGACCAAGTGAGATCTGAAGTATTGATGATAGCAGCATTTAAAGATATTTCAGCACCACGATTACTAATGGAACCCAAATTTTCAATCATTGTTCCTGCCCCTGACTCAAGAGGCAATGTAACATTTTCCAACAGCCCCGTTGAACGACGATCGTATAAATCAATGCTTCCATTCAATCGATTATTAAAAAAGCCGTAATCAACGCCTAAATCGAGTTCGCGTGTTTTTTCCCAGGTCAACACAGTGCTTGCAGGCGATCCCGCTGCAACTCCCTGAGCCAGCGTTGATCCAAAATTATAATAGGTGGTCACGTTGGCTAATGTCTGCGTTTGGTAAGGTTGAATATTATTGTTGCCGGTGTACCCCAAGCTGGCACGCAACTTTAAGTTAGACAACCAATTTTGCGTTTGTTTCATAAATGGTTCCTCCATAATTCTCCATCCTAATGCAACCGACGGGAAAGCAGCCCATTTTTTCCCCGGCGCTAATTTTGAAGAACCATCCGTTCGATATGTTGCCGTCAACAAATAACGATTTTTAAAGGAATAATTTGCTCTAAATGCCACTGACATCATTGAAAATCCTTGATAGTAACTTGAAACTTTGGTCGTTCCGGCGCTTGTACTGGTTGCTGCCCCTAAATTGTACCAATTGTAATCGTAATTATAACCCGATGTGTTAATTTGATAATCTTCAATGTTTCCAGCATAAATACTGTACAGTCCCATCACATCCAATGCATGCTGCGTGTTTTTGAATGGAATTTTATAATTCACCTGATTGTCCCATGTGTAAGTGAAGTTTTGATTGTTTTCTACATTAGCAATGGGTGGTTTGTTATAATTAGCATCAGCCAGACTGCTTTCATAAAAACCAGCTCGATAGGTAATAATTTGAGGTTCAAATGTTGTTTTAATTGTCAATTGTTCAATCGGAGAATATTGCAAATAAATGTTTCCAAGAGCAGTAATGGTACGAGTATCATTGTTTGTGCTGGTTAAATCAATCAATGGGTTGACCGACGAAGTAAATCCTCCGGTACCGATCGAATTAGGATAAATGTAATATCCGTTGGCATTTTTTGTAGTTTCAGTTGTTTTTCCGGGAACCACAATGATGTTCCCTATCAATGTATTTTGTGTAGGATCCAGATTTCCGTTGGAATAAGGAACCACAATCGGACTCATCCGGAAAGCATCCACCATGGAATTATTACTTCCGGTTTGTAAATCAGAATAAGCGGTTTGCAAGTTAAATCCCGCAGTCCAATGTTTATTCAATTCAGCATGAACACTTCCATTGAGATTGTATTGCTGATAATCATCGTTCACGAAAATACTTCCCTGATTTTGATAGCCCATTCCAACAACATAAGAGACATCTTTGGAACTACCTGAAATACCGATGTAATGATTCTGCTGTTGTCCTGTGTGCGTAACTAAATCTGCCCAATTAGTACTTTGATTATTCAAATAACGATTCAGTAGCCATTGACTTCCACTAAAAGTACCGTCAGGATACAAAGGCTGACCTGCCGAATTAAGTGTTTGAGCACCAACCCACACACCCCCTAAATTACTCTTATTGAATGTGGTACCTCCATCTCCGTTGGCATCGGGTGAAGTCGTCTGATATGTTTGCGTACGGTATTGCATGAATTGTTGAGTATTCATAAAATCCGGCATTCGAGCCTTGTTTACAAATCCGTAATATCCATCATACGATATATTTACATGTGTTGCTTTAGTTAAATTGGACCCTGATTTGGTTTGAATAATTACCACGCCGTTAGCTCCACGAGAACCATAAATCGCAGTGGACGAAGCATCTTTTAAAATATCAATCTTTTGAATCTCCTGAGGATTCAAAAAATCAATGTTGGGAGTGATCACACCATCAACGACGTACAATGGCGTAGTGCTTCCTGAAATTGAATTTTGTCCGCGAATCACCACGTTAAAATTGGAACCAACCTGAGATGATGTTTGTTGAATCTGAACACCAGGAATAGCGCCTTGTAAAGTATTTAAGACAGATGTTCGTCCGGCATCGGCTACCGTATTAGCATTCACACTTGACACAGCTCCGGTTAAATCACTTTTCCGAACGGTTCCGTAGCCAATAGCCACCACTTCGTTCAATTCGACAGAATTATCCTGCATAGTTACATTCACATGATTCCCTGTGATAGGAACTTCTTTGGTTGTCATTCCTATAAAAGAAATGGTCAATGTTTTTGCCGAAGCAGGAACTGTTAAAGTAAAATCACCTTTCACGTCAGTAACTGTCCCAATGGTAGTTCCTTTCACCACCACACTGGCACCAATTACTGCTTCTCCTTTGGTGTCGGTTACGGTGCCTGAGATCGTTCGGTTTTGAGCCCACGACACACTAACCCACATCATCAAAACCAACACGCTCAAAATACGTGCTATGGTTCTCATTTTGTCTGTCTTCATAATAAAATTAATAAAAGATTAATACTACTAACTATTAACGAAACTTTTGCAAGCTGTTATTTTTAATGACCCATTATGCTTATTTTTTTTTAAACGAAGTTGTATGAAACTCGTTTAACAATCATTTTTTTGGGTCAACTGTTTTGTTGATCTTGTCATATAACAAAACACGACATACCATTTTTCGTGAATTTGGTGTTTTTTGTTCCACTTCAGACGAAACAAAAAAGAACATCAAGGATCCAATCACACTAAAAAAAAGGACATTTTTTTATATCGTGTCCGTACACGCACAGGCAACAAATGTAGTGATAATTTTGAATGAAATTGAACAATCAAAAGAATTTTACGACGCCAAAATATTAAATATTTACAATCTTTGTTAATGAAAGGCGCTTGATAATTCAACGCACCACATCAGAAACGGGCCGATGACTTTCGGATCATTATCTCGTTGAGGTTCACTGATATAATATTGATACGATCCGTCTCGATAAGGGGTTCCTCCAAGTCCAGCCACAGCACAGGCTCGTGTGATCGAATAACTTCCATTCGATTTTTTCACAACGGCATATTTCAGAAAGCGTTGAAAAGTTTCTTTTGAAACAGTCAGATAATGAAGATTTAAATAGCCTTTATTGACTCCTTTCGTAATAGCATACATAAACATAGCCGTGGACGAACTTTCCAAATAATTCCCTTTTGAGCTGATTCGATCCGTCACCTGATGCCAAAGTCTTGTTTTAGAATCTTGATACGCCAACAAAGCATCTGTCAGTCGACGAAAAATAGAAATCAATTCGCTGCGATGGGGATCATTCAAAGGAACATAATCAAGTACATCCACCAATGCCATCATATACCAGCCCATACTCCTGCTCCAGAAATTTGGAGATTGACCTGTTTTGGGATTCGCCCAGCGTTGGTCACGACTTTCATCCCATGCATGATAAAAAAGTCCTGTTTTCAGATCATACGTATGTTTGGCCAACAATAACATTTGATGAATAGCCTCCGAAACTGCAGTCGTGTCATGAAACATGTTTCCGTATTGTGCTAAAAATGGAGAAGCCATGTAAGCCCCGTCTAACCACATTTGATGTGGATAAATAGCTTTGTGCCAGAATCCTCCATCAGAAGTTCGTGGCTGCTGGAGCAACTGTTTTCTAAAGAGCTGAATAGCTTTTAAATAGTTCTGCTGATGCGTTTTACCGTATAATTCCATCAGAAACTTTCCGCCGTTAACCCGATCTAGGCTATATTCGTTCACATGATATGTACGAACATTACCCGTTGAATCAATCATAAAGTCAGCAAATCGTTTTACATAATTATAGAAAAGTGTATCTCCATTTCGATCATATAATTTTAACAATGCGGTGGCCATCAAGCCCTGACAATAATCCCATTTTGGCGTTTTATTAAAATCAATGCTCCATGCGTCCGGATTGCGTCTGATATCGGACAGAGCAACGTTGGAAGCAATGACCAAATAAGGAGAAGTTTCATTCCCTGCAAATGACATAAGTCCGATGCTTAGGGAAAATAAATAAATAAACAGGCAAATTTTCATTGGTTTCATGTTATTTTACAATTACAAATAGAGACATCTATGGTTTTACACATAAATAAACATGGCTGAATATTTTTATTTAATGATGCAATTCTTTGAATTACTTTATCAGCCGAACAAGTTCATTCAATGCAGATCCTTGAATTTGGCAAAGATAGGAACCTCGAGGAAGATCGCTGCAATCAATTGCCAAACGATTTGTTCCATCAACAACAGCAAGGCTAATGTTTTTCACCATTTTACCAGTTACATCCACAAACTGTAAATGAACCTGTTCAGATCGATCGCTTTCAAATTCAAGAATTAATTGATTGATTACCGGATTGGGGAATGCTTTCAACGTTTTATTACGTGTCAGTCGAAACAAAGGAGTGGATGGGTTAAATTCAAAAGCACCTAAATCGGGGGCATTTCCAAAATAAGGAAGACCAACATCCACACCGGCATCAATAAATGAGCTGCCTTGCATTAAATGCATAAATTGAATTTCGGGCAAAGAACCGTCTTCAGATCGTGAGGCAATCATCTGAGTAGCTTCTAAACTTACAAAATCTTTGTCAGAAAAAGGGGATCCGATATTCCAACTGTTATTAGACATGGTCGTCGATTTGCAACTAAACCGATCTGAACTTAATCCATTCATAGAAATGCTGTTTTTTATGATCAGCGTTCCATAACTACTGTTAGTGAATCCATAATTCGGATTATTTGCAAAAGCAGTACAATGATATAAAGTCATTATTCCGTTATTATTATTCTGATCAAACCCTTTTACTTTATTATATGCTGACAAACAACGTGTTAAAGTTATATTGTTCGATGTATAATTTCCACCGGTTTTAAATCCATTTCCATTCCCATAATTAGGCACAATCACTCTGCCATCTGATTGCATAAATGTATTGAGAAAAGCCGCATCAGTTTGATACCTTGGATGATTGGTCATGTCATACTGACTTGGTCCCATTTGAAAACACCAACAATCCAGATCAATTGTATTTCCTACTTTAGCATAATGATCCCAGCCGTCATCCGAATTGCGCCAAGAACGACATCCGACAAATGTGTTTGCCCCTGAAGTATTTGAATATTGTTTATCCGCAAAACCATCGGCATTTCCTCCATAATTAGGCGACCCGTCACTATTAACCGTTTCATAATCAAAGTTTTCATAGGAATCACAATTTTTAATCAGATTGTTTGTCCCTGTTTTCAATTGAAGCCCCGAATCGCAATTCCAACGAAACACACATTGCTCAATCACATTATTACTACCCGAAACATAAAGGCCATTATCACCAGCCGCCTGAATGACCAGTCCCTTCAATTCAACATAATTACCAGACAAATAAAAACCTTGATTACTACTATTGTACGGCTGAGTCCGAAAATCAAAAACAGGTTGTTCCCCATGATAAGCAAGAATGTGAATCAACGCATTAGCAGCCCCCGATCTGGAAATAGAAAATCGAACAAAAGATTGATAAATCCCACCGCGTACCCACAAAGTATCTCCAGCAGACAATTTGCCTATAGCGGTTGCAAAAGGATATGGAGAATTCATTGTCCCATTGCCTGCACTTGTTGCATCGGAAGAAGTATAATAAACCGCTGCGGTCACCGACTCATTAAAAAAAATACAACTTAATGAGATGAATAAAAACAAAGTTAAAAATCGAAACATTACACAATATATTAAATATGAATGACATAAATAATTCGCAACAAAAAACTATTACTCTTTGCTAACTTCAAAAAGGTAAAATAGAAGTTCATGAAGAGCCGATCACTTGAAATGATCTGGGATCCAATCCTTCGTACCGGCAAATACATGTTGAATAGTAACATCAGCAGCCTGCACTTTGGTAAGAGAATGACTCCATTTAACGCGTTCACCCAAAATAGCTCCGGCCCCATAATTGTCAAATTCGGCAAAACGAGCCGTTTTGTTATAATCTGTTTGATGCCAATTATCCCATCCGGCAGGACAGATTTGAGCAGGTAAATAACTATACATGAATATAACCGAAGCATAAGGTCTCCATGGCCTTCCCAAATAGACACAAGTAACACCTTGTTTAACATTTATTGTACAATGATTAAATACATATCCGTACAATTTATCGGATGGTGTGGATGCGGCAGTGATGTATGAATTTTTTTTGGAAAAAAGAGTGCATTTTTCAAACCATGCAGTTGCTGGACCAAAAATAAAATCAGTTGTTCCCTCAATAAAGCAATCCTTATAAAACTGACGACTATTCTCATTCCCAGTAAATAAAGTATCTTGATTTCCAAGCAATTTACAATGAATGATCTCAGCATGATCTGATTCAACATCCAGTGCAACGCCCTGCCCTACTTCACCAGCACTATTTTCAAAGGTTAAATTTTCTGCATGAAAACCATCTCCTTGGGCTAAACAGGTATAGGTTTTAAATGTTCCCATTTGATTTAATGAAGCATAATCACCGTTTGATATAATGGTATGATCTTCAGACTCTCCAAGTAACGTGATATGAGTCTTCCATGGAGGTATGACAATTTTTTCGTAATAAATTCCATTTTTAATAAAAATAACTGTTCTTTCCGATTTAAAATCTCTTATTGAATTAATGGCTGCTTGAATAGACGAAAACTGACCACTGCCATTTGGTGCTACAACAATATCCACATGTTGATTCTGGGAAAAAATGGGTTGAAACAGGAGGATGCAAATCAATCCCACCAATAAATGTTTATTCAGCATAACAATATGAATTAAAAATGAAATATGACGTTGAAACTAAATTCGGGTTCGAGCACGAAAAAAAACAAAAAAAAATTATAATTCTTATTATCAAATAATTAAGCCTCAATAAAAAATAAATGATTTTAAGTGCAATAGTGCGTTAAAAGTATAGTTAAATAATTGTAAATCAATGTATTAGGTGATGTTTTTATTTGGTTAATTCCATGAAAATCAGTAACTTTAAAGATTATTCAACCAATTTTTAAAGGGATGACTTTCACGAAATGAAGGCATTTTCTTCTATTATTAAATGTACAGTAAACAAGAGCGCTATGCTCAATCAATGGCGATATGATTTTTGGAAAACGACTTGTCATTGCTTTCGGTATTCAACCCAACGCTGTAAAAAATCATCGCCATGTCAAAGATCTGCTATATTTCGGCACTCGTGCCTCTTAATCTTATTTTTTTTCTAACACACTATTGCTT
>Ga0078972_1009740_pt1 | contig 18642 bp, 13 predicted proteins | sample YelNatPaOPGAMG01_FD_67568 | JGI IMG/M metagenome (GOLD analysis project Ga0078972, IMG submission 67568) | Hot spring thermophilic microbial communities from Obsidian Pool, Yellowstone National Park, USA - OP-RAMG-01 (SPADES assembly) (version 2) | ecosystem: Environmental > Aquatic > Thermal... | reverse complement strand
CGATTTTTATATATATAGTCGGTGGTGATGACTCCTTCACAGCGGGGAATAATAGCGGAATAAAATCGATAGAATATTCGCAGGTGGATGAGAACGGAAATCTTGTAAACTGGAACACAGCAACCGAAACCATTACAAAGGGAGTAATGGGGGTAGAGGCTCAACTCTATGCCGGCTTCCTCTTTATATTTGGAGGTGTACAATCTGAAAGCGGTAGCAGTTATGTCTCAACCAATACTGTGGAGAGATTCCCGGCAAATCCCAATGACGGGAGTCTGGGGAAGAAGGAGAATACGGGTGCACAACTCAATAATTCAAGGGGATACTTCTCCATTGTGAGGATTCCACCGTTTATATATGCCATCGGTGGAATCAACGGTAACACACTTATTAATAAAACTGAAAGGATACCGCAGTAAAAGCTTCGATATACATTAGAGGTAGATGTTATTTTCTCTGATTGCAATGACTTGAACAAGTCCAAGGTGTGGAAGTGAAAACCATCCTCTGGTAGAGGTGTATGCAGAAATGACTACCTACCACCGATCACCTACACGGACTAACTCCCCTTGCATAGAGGGATGGCTATCGAATACAGACGGTATGCTTTATCCTGTAAGGACGAATCTGTGTATTCTCCTTTATTTGTAAATTTACCCTGTTTTCATAGCAGACTATCTGCCTCTACAATTTTATAACTGTCACCTGTAACTGAATTTTTACACTGAGTGATTACAGTCAGAGAGTTATTAGGGCTTGCAAAACTGACAGAAAAATTGTATATAAAAAGCGAGCATTTGCTCGCTCAAGAACTTTGAGAGGAGGTAAATCTATGAAAAAACTCTTCTTTGCAACCTGTATAATCCTTTTTAGTTCAATGCTATACGGTGGAGTTGCTTCTAATGTATCCAGATGTAAGTGTGGAGACGAAGGGGTTACTCTCTCTGTTATAAGTGGCTGTGAAGGGTGGAACGATGCTACCCAATGCAGCGGCTGGGCATCCGTCGCCCACGCAAATGGAAAGAGTGAAGAGGACTATTTTGAGGATAAGACTCAATTAACGGCTTATGATTGTACTATTCAGATAAACTGCCCACCCTCAGACAATAGACCTGATGCAGGAGAAACTGTGACCATTGAGAAGAAAGAGGACACAGGGTGGTGCTCAATCCTGTTGCTTGATTGAACCCAAATTTTTACCCAACAGGTTGTTGAATTTAGATAAGTATTTCGTTAGATATTTGACAGAGATCTCAGAGCTCCTTATACTCACCACTCTTCACTATAAGATGTACCTGACCACCCAACTCGCTTGATTTTATAAGCAATCTACCACCCTCTTCTATCTCAAGGATTACCTTTGAACCCCTTTTGACAACAATTGGATTCTGTATGCTGACCTTCGAGGCATTACCTCTGTCAAGTCTTGCGGTGTTAGAGACATAATCATAATCGAACTTACCAAATGGATTTCTGCAGATTATCTTGAGAGTCGAATTTTTTTCGAGGTGAATCCCCCTGTTCAACATCAGTCTGTCACCATCTATATCGAAGTTTGCCCTTATAAATAGAACACTCTTCTCATCCATAGTCAGGTTTCTCAATCTATGGTTCTCATTTGCATTAAGAATGAAGGATGGAGATATATCCAGTATAGAATTTCGGTGGAATCTACAACTATCATCCAGTATTCTCTTATAATACTGACTCAAGCCATCTAAGGTGGTCTCAATCGAATCTACCCCTTTTACATTTTTAGTGGGAAGGAAGAAGTCCTCCCTCTTTAATCCCAGAATTTTTACCTGACTCTTCTCAAGGACAGTCACGATATCCTGATTGAGCCATTCAAGAGAGGAGGTCAATATCTGTCTGTCTCTTACCCTGACCTTCTTATTCCTGTATATTATCGGGGCAAACCTCTTATCTATTATGGAGAGATTTACTATGTTTACATTTATATGCCCGCAGGAGAACATAAGCCCTCCACTCTCGTCTCTCATCTTCCTCATCCCATCCGTCAGGAGATTGTACTCTACTACCCGGTACCTTTTTAGTGCCATATCCTCCGCGACAACCCCTATCTTCTCCTCTGGATCGGTCTTCTCCACAGAAGATATGGTAAAATCACCCATCTTTGCAAAGTGGTAGCCTATCCTCGGAAGGTCAAAGAATCTTGCAAGCGGATTGTCCACATTGAACATCACAATTGACTCTACACCCCTGATAATCAACTCATCGGCAAGATGACTCTCTATAAGTGCCCGATATACCCCGCCGTGTCCATCCCCTGTGGTAATAATCTTCTCGCCATCGAATATAATATCCCCATCGCTATCGAGTCTCGGGTTCTCATTCTGCCTTAAAAAGAAGACAGCCCTTCTCATCAAACCGAAGTAGTCATTCTCCTCAAAATATCTTCTGATATACTCCTCGGTGGCTCTGCTGACCATAACTATGAAATTAACAATTGCTCCATATTCGTATTGCAGTTTCAAGACCTGCTCCACAAAGAGGTGTAGAAATGAAAAATAACCCGTTGGAGATACGGGGACCATCCCTTTGGGTATATCTGAATCATCTCCGATATCGATATCAAATCGCTTTCTGTAAATCTCTCTCAGTTCGGGATACTGCTCCTTCAGGCGGGTTGCGGCACCACCACTGAATACAAGAAATGCAACTCTTCCAATCTTTAAGGCATCCAGCCCGAGCCTGGAATATTCCTTCGCCAGTTCATAAGAATCGGCATCCCTGTAAGGGAATGGTTTTATATGACTCGCATCAATGGACCTCTCCTCCTGATTCAGAAGATGCCTGAACAAAACTACATTATCTAAATTTACCCCAGACAGAGCCTGTATAAAACGCTCGAACTCCTGTTCATCATTTAAATTCACATACTTGTTCACCACCCCCATAAGGGACTTCTGTTTAAGAATCTCCATTAGATGTGATTCTCTCATCAAACTCGCCCTCAAATAATTATAGCTTGAAGGATATCAGCCCATCAGAAGGCTGCCCGACCATATAGATCTCACACTCCTTATTGAGACGGGCTTTATACCTCTCTATGATAAAATTAGAATAATCATTCTCAAAACCCTTCTCCACAAGGGCTATTGCACAACCACCAAAACCCGCCCCTGTCATTCTCGAACCTATTATATGTTCGAACTTATAGGATTCATCTACAATAGTATTCAACTCCTCGCAGGATACCTCATATTCGTCCCTCAGCCCGATGTGTCCCTCAAGCAATATATTCCCTATATCCTTTATTCTGTTGCTATTCATAGCCTCAAACATCCTCTCTACCCTCTTCATCTCATCGAGGACATACTTCCCTCGCATATACACCTTTTTATCCACTCTGTCTCTTACTGCCCTCAATAAATCATAATCTATATCTCTCAGTGAAGTTACAGAACCATCAATCCTCTTTATCTCGTCCAATAACAGGGTACACTCTGCCTGCCTCTTTGCATACTCAGACTTAGCAAGCTGCCTCTTAATGAGTGTATTCACAACAACTATTGATATAGAGTCTGGCATATGGCAATAATCGACACTCAGATCCCGGCAATCTATCTTTACCAGTTTATTCTGTCTGCCAAATACAATCGCCATCTGGTCCATAATCCCGCAGGGAACCCCTGCATAATCATTTTCTGCCCTCCGGGCAATTCGTGCAATATCTCTCTTATCGATATTCAATCTAAAAACATTTGAAATCAACTCTATCAACCCGCAACAGAAACTTGCGGAACTCGATAACCCTGCCCCAATTGGAAGATCTCCATCTATGACAAAACGAAACCCCTTTATAAAATATCCTGCATCTATTATAGAGCGACACACACCATAGATATAAGCCGCCGTAGAGCCCTTCTCAAAAACCGCAGATTCCTGTATATTTACAGATATTTCATTATTGCCCTTGACGCTATAGCATCTGACTATGTAATCCTGCGAGGTTGAACCCACAAGAATATTCTTCAAGGCAATTGCACAGGGCAGGACATTCCCGTTGTGATAATCTATATGCTCTCCAATGAGATTTACCCTACCAGAAGAGAGAACAACATATTGTGCCTTTGTTCCATAATATTTCTCAAAAGTATCAATAAGCTTAGAATACATAAAACACCCTTTAAAAAAGGATAGATAAACCTATACCCCATATTTACCGATCAGGCAATTTAAATATTGGCAAAACTCAACAAGTTCTTGTATACCCCAGAACAAGAATTGTAATCTGACTTATCAAAAACCTGAAATCAAATCAAAAGATCTTCAATCAAAAATCTGAAATCTGAGAGTCTGTATTCTGTTTATCTTTTGTCTGTTTTTCTGTTATCTGTCTGTCTGTCCTCTGTCCGTCTGTCTTCTGTCTGTCTTCTTTACGGTGCGTATTTTATAAGGTAAATATCATAACTCCCTTTACTTGATGATAGCGGACATCCTCCAAAGTCAACATTACTACCAGAGAAGAACCCAGTTCCATATACACTAGATGAACTACCTACACTAACAGAATAGCCCCAATCTTTATCGTTACCCCCGATATTCTTACTCCATAAGTGATTTCCATAAATATCAAATTTGGCAAGAAAAATATCATAATCACCATTATTTGTAAGTGCATTACCACCGAAGTTTATCACAGGGCTACTAAACCACCCTGTTATATACACATTAGATAAACTATCTACGGTGACGGAATAACTCACATCTTCTCCATTCCCACCAAAACCTTTACTCCATAAGTGATGTCCAGTGGTGTCAAACTGAGCAATAAAGATGTCAGAATAACCATTATTATTAAGTGCACCACCTCCAAAGTCTATCACTGAACTACCAAAATTCCCTGTTATATATACCGTGCCAAAAAGATCGACTGATATAGAGTTCACATAATCATAGTTAGACCCTCCAAAGCTCTTACTCCATTTGTGATATCCATTACCATCAAACTTGGCAAGAAAGATGTCATCTGATCCAACATTAATAAGTATATTTCCACCAAATTGAATAGTAGAACTGCTAAACGACCCTGTTATATATACGCTATCTGACCCATCTATATACACAGATTTCCCCCAATCATTATTATTTCCTCCAAAGCTCTTACTCCATTTGTGATATCCATTACCGTCAAACTTAGCAAGAAAGATGTCTTTCCAACCAGCATATACATTCGTAAGTGCACCGCCTCCAAAGTCTATTGAAGGACTAGTAAAGGATCCTGTTATATATACATTTCCTGACTTATCTCCATAGATAGAATAACCTCTATCATCCCCACTCCCCCCAAAACTCTTACTCCACAGATGATTTCCATCTTTGTCAAACTTGGCAAGAAAGATATCACCACCACCAGCATTTGTAAGTGCACCGCCTCCAAAGTCTATTGAAGGACTAGTAAACCATCCCATTATGTATACATTATTAGAGCTATCTACAAAGACGGAAGTACTAATATCATCAGTAATTCCCCCAAATCTCTTACTCCAGATATGCTTTGGGTCACCCTGCTTCTCACAACCATCAGATAAACTACCATTGCAGTTATAATACCCGGATATGCAACCGCAACTTCCAGAATTACAAACCGTATTTGCGCCACAATTCACTATATTCCCACAACTCGTCCCACAGGTCAATGGGCTATTCAAATTCACTTCACAACCATCAGAACTACCTGTGCCAAAATTACAATCCGCATATCCGCTATTACAGGTCAATCTGCATACTCCATTATCACATACAGGATTAGTCCCGTTTGTAGATGAGCATACAACCTTATTTGAACAGTTTGTACCACAACTATTTATAGAATTGAGATTCACTTCACAACCATTGTCCCAGTCATTATCACAATTAGCATATCCCAATATGCACTCACAAACTCCATTACTACATACAGCATCTGGTCCACACCTATTACCACAACCTCCACAATTGTTAGCATCCTCACTTGTATTCACTTCACATCCATCTGACAACAATCCATTGCAATTCAAGTATGGGGATATACATTCGCATTTGGAGTTTATGCATATACCATTTGCCCCACAACTATTCCCGCAACTACCGCAGTTATTTCCATCATTAGTCAGGTTCTTTTCACATCCGTTACTCCACAATCCATCACAGTTCCCATATCCTGGTTGACAGCTACAAACTTTATTATTACAAACAGAGTTATCTCCACAGTCTGTTGCGCAATCAGAACAATGGTGTGGATCTGTGCTAAAATTTACCTCACATCCATCAGCCCAGGTATCATTACAGTTTCCAAACCCTGACTTACATTCACAAACATTTAGCCTGCAGACTGCATTATCCCCGCAACTCCCGCAACTCCCTCCACACCCATCATCCCCACACTCCTTATTGGCACAATTTGGGATACAGGTCTTGCAGGCTCCATTTTCACAACCTTTCTCACACATCACCTCTTTATACTCTTTACATCCATCATTATTCCAATCCCCACAGGAGTTCAATACATAATTGTCCTTGCAGACACTTACCGTGCACTCATCCTTGCATCCACCATCTACAACTACATCCTCAACAACATCAGATATATCAGTCAATATATCCTCTATATTATCCGAACCTTGTGCATCAGATACATCTTCCGACACATCCATTACATCAGTAGTGTCCTCTATTGTATCATTATACTCAACATCAGATATATCTTCGAATGTATCTGTTATATCAGAACCAACCTCTACATCTGCTTCAATATCTTCTGAAGTATCTCCTGAATCTATTATGTCTTTAATATCCTCTACATCCCTAAACTCTGTATCATTCTGAATATCCTGAACAGCAGAGTCCGCTGGAATTAGAATATCCCTGATAATTATATCTTTTCCAGCAACATCTTCACTACCGCCTGCTGAGCTTCCACCTCCGCAACCCCAGAATGCAATAATGGTAAGGATAGAGAAAAGATAGCCAATTTCTTTTAAATAAAAGAATGACTTATTCATCTCCTTCCTCCTTAACAATACTCAATCTTATAGCTTTTAACAGATATTGCCCTGGTTGTAAAGTAAAAAATAAGAAAACTAAATCGCCCCCAACTCCATAATAATTCAATTTTCCTGCCAGTCATTTCAATTGTTATTCACTCCGGTGAAAAATGGAGATATTTACAAACCCCGATAAATTTGATTGCAAACCTTATATTTTTGATTTAAGTTATATCAGGTTTCTTTGTAATCTTTCATCTGTGCTGGAGATTCTGTTTATGAGAAGAGGAGCGATGGTCTTTTTGGTGATATCTATGATGACAGTGTTATCAGGTGGTTGTTTTCTCTTCGGTAAGAATGAGCCGCCTCCAAATCCCCCCCAATTTATAGACCTTTCGACTATCGGGGGGAGTTCCACACTCGGTCCAGGGGATATATTTGAGGTAAAGGTGTATGGAGAGCCCGACCTCTCCGGTATATTCAGGGTCTCATCAGATGGGTATGTGAATTTCCCATTGATTGGTAAGGTAAAGGTAGATGGCCTTCCTGCCATAAAGGTAGAGGAGATAATCATTTCCCGTCTCAAGGATGGATATCTGAAGGACCCTCAGGTCTCAGTCTTCGTCAAGGAATATAATAGCAAGAAGATATTTGTATTCGGAGAGGTTCAGAAACCTGGTACATTTACCTATGAGGACAATATGACTGTAATACAGGCGATAACACTGGCAGGTGGATTTACCAAACTCGCTGATAAGAACAAGGTGAGCGTAACCCGTATCGAGAATAATGAGGAGAAGAGGATATACCTCCCTGTCGAGGATATAGGTAAAGGGAAGGAGAAGAACTTCTTTTTGAAGCCTGGTGATATAATCTTTGTACCGGAGAGTTTCTTTTGATACCCCCCGAAAATGAGATCAAATTTCAGAAGATTGATTTATTGAGGAGTCTTTTTGCTCTCTATATTCTATTCCTTCCCCTACTCTTTGGCTCAGTTCACTATCCCGTTCTTTTTACAGAATATATCGCTGGTCTGATATTAATAGCCCTCTATCTCTATTACAGGCAGTCCATAGAATTGATAAGACCATCGATGGTCTTCGCCTCATTCATACTCGTTACTGCTATTGTTACCATAATACAACTTATACCACTCCCCCTTGTAATTATAAAATTTGTCTCATTCAAGGAGTACGAACTTCTATCCTCGATAAATGACATATACAGCAATCTTATCTCACCCATTAATTTTTATACCCTCGCAATTGAGCCATATATCAATCTTGAATATCTATTGCGAATCATAATCCTCTTTTTCATCTTTATCATAGCCTCTCAGAGGGAATTTACCGAATCTATGATTCTACTCAAGGCAATTGCCCTCGCCGGTGCTATCATTGTTCTGTACGGATTTATAGAGGGATTGCTAAACTTCAAGACCTTCTTCTCTTACAATATTCACCTCACAAATGAAGGGATACTCCCATCTGTTTTCAGGAATACGAATCATCAGGCGGGTTTTTTAGGTATTGCTGCCTTTTCCTCAATGTCTCTATATTACAGTATTCGTGGACGATATGAGAGATTATTCTACCTTTTCTGCTCCATCATCTCTGCAATAGGTGTATTTATTACTCTATCGAGAGGGGGGATGGTGGCTTTTGTTGCCTCCCTGATCTTTCTCTTCACATTATTTATCAGAGACAGGTTGAATATCAGGCGGTCATCACTTCTTTATGCGGGAATAGTAATTGCTATTAGTGTGGCATTTTATCTGGCATATCAAGAGATCATCTCAGAGCTCTCAACCCTCACAGATGCAGAGAGGATGCAGAATGAAAAGTACAGACTTGTCCTCAACTCTCTGGGGTTGTTTAAGGATTTTTTGTTTCTGGGTGTTGGGAAGGGTGGTTTTGAGACTATCTTCAATATCTATCGTGAGGATAACACATTTGTAAGCTTCTCCCAGATGGAGAATCAGATATTCCAGCAACTCGCTGACTATGGGGTGATATACTTCATCGTTATGCTGGTGGTGCTCTTCTATTTTGCTTATCTCTTCTTCAAGTATCCCCTCTCAACCCGAACAGCCCTTCTGGTTACAACTCTATTTTATATACTTCTGCAAAATCTTGTGGATTTCAATCTCGAGATATTCTCCATACAGGTGACCACTCTTGTAGTCCTTGCCTCTGTAATAGCCCGATACTGTTTTGTTGAGGATGCCTCGGGAGAGCCAGTCTTTGAGGTATATTCAGTCAATCTGAATAAGAAGATGTTTTATATGACGATGGTCCTTCTGACTGTGATATTTGCTGGGGGGTTTTATCTGACATATGAGAATCTGAGGGAGAGGAAGGAGGCGGAGATAGAACTGATGCTGATATCGGGTATGAGGCCTGATGATGGGTACTTCAAAGAGCAGGTCAGAAAATATCCGTTCAACTATTTCATCCCCGCATCAATCGCCGCAAGGTACTATCTGAATACAGATGAACCAATCATAAAATCTTATTTATTACACTCCTCCCTCATAAATCCCATCGCCTTTGAGCCACACTATATGCTCTACAGGTATTTCTTCAGGCTCAAAGACTACGCCAATGCCCAGTCTCAGTGCAGGCTTGCCATCAGAAATTCAAGAGAGAACAAGGCAAGGCTGATATTTTCTGAGTTAATCAACTCAGTTGATAAGAGGGAGTTGTATAAATATATCCCTTATACCCCTGAGATATTTACCTCCTTTTCAAACTATCTGCTGAGTTTGAATGAACAGGAACTCGCAAAAGAGTTTATTGAAGATGCCCTCTATATGTCCCCAAATGATCCTGAAGTCCTCAAGAGTGCGTTCTTGATTTATATCGCTCTTAAGAATATCCCTGATGCAGAAAAGATAGTAAGTAAGTATGAGAGGGTCAAAAATGATTATTCCCTTCACCTCTTAAAAGGCATTCTGTACGAGGCCGAGGGGAGATTTGAAGAGGCACTCGGGGAGTATAAAATTGCGGATGATATTAGTCCGCTGAATTCTGATATACTTATGAGGCTGGCAAACCTGAGCGTCAGGATGAATCATCTTGAAGAGGCAAGGTCATATTACATCAAATTGTTCCTCTGTGATAACATAAATACAGATCTGAAGGTGCAGATATATCGCAGTATTGCTAACACCTATCTACTTCAGAAGAATACCTATGAGGCTCTCAAGTATCTTAGAATCGCTCTGAGTATGAGGCAGAATGATGTGTGGATTAAAAACGAAATTGCCTCTATCTGTGAGCAAAATGGCAATTTGCAGTGTGCCCTCTCAGAGTATACAGGGATTGCAATCATAAACCCCAATTTCCCGGATATTTACAATAAAATTAGGCGCATCGAGGAGAGATTGAAGGCGATAGAAGAGGATAAAAGGCTGGAGGAATTAAAGAGATAGACTATCTCGCCCCTTCGAAATCCACATAGAGGGCATTTGCCTCCTGCTTTGTAATAAATGGTACCCTCTGCTTCAACTTGATCTCTATCTTTACTACCTTCATCGGGCCATTCTCAAGTTGAGGGGATATGTACGCTACAGGAGAGTTAAAGTAGGAGGTGTCGAGAGGCCTTCTGTTGTTCTTCTTGGGGATGTCTGTGTTGTAGATCTCGAGGACAAGGGTCTTATCATCCTTCTCCTTGATAGTGTATTCAGCCTCTTCCCGTGTCTTTACGAATATCCTTGAACCGTTTGCGCTCATCTGGAAGCCTATCCAGGTCAGGGCGTTCCTCCCGGACGAGGACTTCTTCCTTGGTGTTTCTATGTGCTGGGCCTCCTCTTTTTCTTTACGAATATCCTCGCTGCTTGCGATTCTGGCAGGGGCGGGTTTGAACTTTGGTTTCTTCTCTTCTTTTGCTGGTTTTGGCTTTGCCTCGGGCTTCACCTCGGATACAACGGGGGAAGGTTGAGGCTCGGGTTTTGCCTCGGGCTTCACCTCAGATACAACGGGGGAAGGTTGAGGCTCGGGTTTTACCTCGGGCTTCGCCTCAGATACAACGGGGGAAGGTTGAGGCTCGGGTTTTGCCTCAGGCTTCACCTCAGATACAACGGGGGCAGGTTGAGGCTCGGGTTTTGCCTCGGGCTTCGCCTCAGATACAACGGGGGAAGGTTGAGGCTCGGGTTTTACCTCGGGCTTCACCTCAGATACAACGGGGGAAGGTTGAGGCTCGGGTTTTACCTCGGGCTTCACCTCAGATACAACGGGGGAAGGTTGAGCCTCGGGTTTTACCTCGGGCTTCACCTCAGATACAACGGGGGAAGGTTGAGGCTCGGGTTTTGCTTCGGGTTTTGCCACTTCCTGATTTTGAGGTTTTACTTCTGTCATATCTTGAGGCTCAGCCGTAGATGCAAGCTTTACACCCGCAATCTTGACAGAAATGCCGTTATCTGTTGGCTCTATATTGAAGTCGAGCTCAGTTGCAGTTACAATAGTTGCCCTCAGTATCGGGGCGTCACTGGAGCCCATCTGTGTGAAGGATACCTCTTTTATCCCATCTGACTCGACCTTGATCGAATTTTTTACAGAGCCTCCTTTTTTGCAGTCAGTGAAGTCCAGCACAATTCTGGGGGGGTTGGGGAGTTTCATACTGGTGAAGCTCACAGGCCCGTTGAAGTCAAAATTGATATCAATCCCGTATGCATCGGAAGATATATTTACCCTGTTCAAGGTATTGACGGGCTCCTGTGCATAGAGAGGTGTACAAAGGATTAAAAATGATATAATGAGCAAGTAGTGTTTCATTTATTCCTCCTATACCTTATATATTAATATCATTGATTGGCGATTATTGCAAATTTTTGACACTAACGTTTTGAAAAATACCTCCTCCCCTTCCAGTCCACCCCCCTGTTTGTGATATGCCTTAGGGCAGACCTGATGGCAATAAACGAAACTATGGTAGATGAGAGAGGGGCGAGAATAGCATATAGAGGATAAGTCTTACTTATGTACCTTATATACATCTGTAAGGAAAGGACAAAAAAGTACCCCCCTATGAATACACAGGACTCTGTTTGAGGGAACTTAATAAGCCCGTAGATGAGCCATATAATCGGCAGGTATGATAAGAGGATGGTAATGAATATCATCTTTATGAGATTTGTGACCCTGCTTTTTAGTATCAAAAAGAGATTCTTGGTCCAGCCATTAATAAAGTCCGAGAAGGTTTCATACATCCTGATTGAGAATATCTCTCTCCCGAAACCTAAGAATATCTTAAAACCCCTTCTCTTTATCTCGTAAGCCAGAGCGGCGTCCTCTAGTATGGCATCCTTTACAACCTCATGAGTACCTATCGATTTATAGACATCTCTCTTGATGAAGATAAACTGGCCGTTCAAAAAGGATATATCAGAGTCTGGGTCATTCACCTTTTCAGGGGAGTTAAACAGGGTCACCATAGCCCCAACAGATGGTAAAAGCAACCTCTCGAAGAAGTGTTCACTCTTCACCTCAGGGAAGAGGGAGAGGCAGTCAATGTCTTTTGACCTTACGGTCTCTACAATGGTTGACAGTGCCCCATCTTTTAATTCACAATCGGCGTCAATGAAGAGGAGCCACTCTGAGTCAGGGGATGCCTTATTGAATCCCTCAACCAGAGCAAGGTTTTTTCCGCACCACCCCGTCCTGATCTCAGGCCTTATTACCCTGAGATTGGATATCCTCTCTTTGAAAGATGATGCAACCTGACCTGTATTATCTGAGGAGTTGTCGTCTACTACCACCACCTCATAATTCTGATAGTTTTGCTTTGCAATTGAATTCAAAAGGTTGGGGAGTCTCTTCTCTTCATCTCTGGCGGGTATGATGATACTTATCTTAGGGTTGTACTGGGTATTTGAGACCGCCTTTATATGTGTCTCTTTGTTGACCTCTCTTATTCCTTTTATGAAACTTATGATCCAGAGCAGGAATACTATAATGGATAGAATATAAAACAGGTACATATATTATAAGCGTTCTGAATCAGGATATATTGATAATCTTTCGAGATGCCACTTCTATTATAGCAAATAGGGTATAATAGGGTGTTTGACCTATTTCAATTATGCAATCACTCATCGAACAGTCCTTCTTCTTCAGAAGGTTCAATAGTTTTTCTATCGAGCCGAGTCTCATTCCCGATGGGGGCAAATACTTCTCCTCAATCTTTATTGAACCCTGTATCCCGCCGGTGGCCAGATCCAGAAGGGAGGAGACTGGAAATGTTTTGAATTTAGGGGAGATGGAGATTCTCCTTTTCTCAAAATTGAAATGACTGGCTAACAGATTCAGATAATACCTTTCAAACTTTACATCCTCGGCGCTCCGCTTGATGGCGAGGGAGGAGGCAGGGTATTCACTCTGGTCTATCTCGGGGGAGAACTTGAATCTCGCGTTTTTTATAAGAAGAATATCTATAAGGGCATCCTCTTTGTATTTAACATCAAATTTGCACCCTGCAAGGGACTTCACTCCCAGCACCAGATATCCATCTCCCTTCTCTGTGTACATAAAGAGGGTACCCCTGCCATCCTTATCGATGTATATATGTATAAGGTCATCGATGCTTACCTGTTTCAGGTCACCGACGAAGGCAGGCTCCTTAAACCCCGCAGGTATCTCGTGTTTCTCTCTCTTAAGGAGTGTCTCCACTGTGGCACGGAGTTCGTCAAATGAAAAGGGCTTTGTAATATATCCCGCCGCTCCCAGATCCATCGCCATCTTTATATCCAGGTCCTGATTTTCTACTGTGAGGAATACAAATGGGATCTCCTTCAGTCCAGGGATATCTTTGATACAGGCAATAAGACCCCACCCATCCATAATTGGCATATTAATATCACTTATTATGAGTTCGGGTACTTCTCTCTTTGCTATCTCCAGGGCATCTTTTCCATTGGAGGCAGTAAATACCGTATACCCCATCTTCTCAAAATACTCCTTCAAGAGAGAAGATACCATTGCACTGTCATCAACTATCAGGATGGATGGTATCATTTGAGAGTCTCCTTGAATCTCTTTTCACCCTCTGTCTTCCACCACTCCTTCCACCTCTCTATAGACCTCTCTCTATCCTTTTTTGGTGCGTCATAGAAATATCCAAAAAACTCCCCTGTCAGTTCCTTTAATTCCTCTATTGAGAGGTAGCGGATATTTTCATCCTTGTGGCCGAGACCCTCTATCATCCATAAAACCCGTGGGAGCTTCTGATGCCTCTGCCACCATTTCTGCCAGTCTTTGATATCGTATCCAAAGTCCTCCTTGCATATGTCTCTCAGGGCATTCAGGGCGGCCTCTCTGACTGTATCCGATTTTGAGGAGAGGAGTTTTATAAGTTGCGGGATTGACTCTACATCCTTGAACTGACCAAGAGAAAGGGCTGCTACCTTCACCTTCTCCACATCACTGGAATTAAGCTCAGAGCGTAGACGACTGAGTACTATGGAAAATTTGGGGAAGGCTCTATATCTATTCAAAACCTCGATGGCAACCAGGGATATCTTTGGTGATGTGTCAAATATGGCATCAAGGAGATACGGGATTGCCTCCTGAAATCTCAGTTTGGAGAAAATAAATACGGCATAGAATCTTATAGTGTGATTACTGTGTTTGGTGAGAGGTGCTATATACGGGATTGCCTCTTTCCCTATTCCCACAATGAGTTGAATGAGATTTGAATGCTCCTCCACATCTGAGATGTCAGAACTCGACTGCATTAAGGTGTCTATTTTTAACTTGCCCGGGAATCTCTTTGCGATATATGGGAGGGCCTTCTCTTTTATCGTCATAATCTCGTCATATGCAGGGGAGTTTATGGCATTTGGGCTCTGCTCAATGGTATCGAGGAGAAGATTTATGCGGTACTCCTCTTCTTTCTTCAATACATCCTCACCCGCCTTTTCAACCTCTACGGGCGATCTCTCTTCTACCTTCCTGTCTTCTGCAAGTTGATCTTTCGTCTCTGTATGAGAGGGCTCTACATACTGGCTCAATTCTTTTATCATATCCTCTGAGAGGACATCTTCTGTCCCACCTGTCGATCCGGCAGGAGAGGGCCCAGTTCCTGATGAGGGCATTTCTTCTACTGATAACTTAGAATCCATAGTTGCCGGCTTTATGTCCTGGGTTGCTGGCTCGACAGGATTTGATGCCATATCCGGACGGCTCCCGGCAACCTCTTCGATTCTGACAGGCTTTGCCTCCCCCAATTTCTGTGTCTCTGCCTTTGAGACGAACCTGACTTCATAAGGGGGCGTGTTGAATTTTAAAAATCTTATGAGTTCCTGTAATTGCGTAGAGACTATATGGAAGAATGTGAGTATATGAGGTACATCCTCCCCTCTTACTAAGGACTCTCCATTGTCGGCGTAAAAAACTCCAATCGTCTTTCCAGCAATAGAGATAGGTACAACGAGTACATTTGGGGGGAACGGTCTTTTTAAGGTCCTTATAAATACCTCGTTATTCCCGGAGAGAGGCATCGTACCGAGGAAGTGTGCCCCTGTATCCCGCACTATCTTGAATACCAGTTCATCCGTCACAGGCAATTCAAGTGCCATGAAGTCCTTTTCGATACTCCTATCCTTACCTAAGAAATTAAATCCCCTAATCTTATCTTTCTGAAAGATGAGGATGGCACAGAAGTCAAAATACTGATAGGCGTATTTGAGGGCAAAAAACATTATGCCATCTCTGTCCTTTATCCCCTTTATGTCCTCAAGGGCCTCCTCCCGGGAATATGTGTAAGGCTTTATGATGTCTATATCAATCTCTTTGACCTCCCTTTTTTGCTCAGGTAATGGTTTCTGAGCCCCTGCCGTCTGAACTACCTCTTTCTTTGCGGGGGGTTGTGCCGGCAGCTGCGTCGGTGCATGCTGCCTTGCCTCTTCCTTTATCGTCGCTGAACTCCTTATCTCAAACTTTTTATTTCTAATACACTCAAAGAGCTCTTCGTATCTCTTATTTGGTTCTACCTTATAGTGCTTGCAAAGCAGATGCTCAATCCATAGATCAGGGGCTATGTACGGTTTTATATCCAGCCCGAGGAGGAATGATATCTCCTCCAGAAGGGAGATATCTGTAGGGTCACTGATAATCAGGGAGAGGGTATTGTGGTCGATTGAGAATGGGATGAGTCTGTATCTTATGACAAGTCTGGCGGGGAGAAGGGCAATGATATCCTTGCTTATGTTTTCGACCTTCTCTATGGGGGGCACCTTCATCTTTGAGGTAAGCTCGAGGTACTTTATTATAGTCTCCTCATCAATAGCTCTTATATCGAGCAGATTGGTATCGATCCTCCCACCTTTTTCTATCTGCATCTGTTCGGCTACAAGGGCGATATCTTCTGTGATAACTCCGTCCTGAATTAACCTGTTTAATAGATTCCTTTCAAATTCTGTCATATCTTTAAAAGTTCCAGCCAAACTCTTTTAACAAAGGGATGCAAATTTGTCAAATAATCAAATACCAAAATTCAATCTTCTCTGCTTCTGTCTGTATTTTGACCAAACCAGTAATATTCGTCGACCATTCTATTCCTCTCCGCCTGTAATGATTCAAAGTGTCCATCCTCCATCTCGGCAAACCTTATAAATAGCCTTTTTGCGCTCTCATCTGCGGATTCACCGGCAAGTCTTCTGTATAAATTCGACGCCTCTCGCTCCTTCTCGATTGCCATATCAAGTATCTTTAGGGCATAGGACCTTTCAAAGTTTTTAGGGATCTCCACCTTTATGTCCTCAGGATTGATGTCTGGATTGGTGCCGAAGAGTTCTATATATAATTTTTCGAGTGATTCTCTGTGAATCTTCTCGTCGCCAGAGAGGGATTCAAATAATACTTTTACATCCGGGGATGTGACCACCTCTGATAATTGCTTATATGTAAGGAATGCCTCAATCTCCCTCTTTATGGCAAATAGAATTGCATTCTTCTCTGTATTGAACATATTTCACCTCTGAATTTTTATGGTCCTATAAACATCTGACCGAGCCATTCTGAGGAGCCCGCTGAGTCAAACCAGTCAGGTTCTTTTGAGAGTAGTTTCAACTCCTGGGTGAGTGTCTCTTTGTGCCCCTTCTCAAAATCAATCAGATAAGAGAGTATCTTTCTCACAGATTCCTCTCGGGCCTTTTTGTATCCCTCCTGATAGAGTTTTATAGACTCTTCCTCCATCTTTATCGCCATCTTCAATATCTCAGTATGGGACATCTTCTTCATATCCCTTGAGATATCGGGTTTTTTCAGTAGATACTTATTGGGGGCGACCTTCTTTTCACCTGTCATCTGCAGGTAAATGCCTTTCAGGATTTCACGGTGCTCTGCCTCTTCATCTGCAATATTCAATAGCCTTTTTTTGACAACCCTGTTCGACACCTTCTTTGCAAACATCCTGTAGAATGCCTCGGCGTTCACCTCTTTGGTGATCCCCAGCCCAATAATCTCCACAGGTGTGAGACCTTTTGCGATCCTGATCTTCTTATGCGCCATCGTACATACTCCTTTCGTTCCTTGCAAACCAGTCTTCTGGTGATTTGATATATTCAATCGAATCTTCTATCGAAATCAGATGACCCTCTTCCTCTTTAATCAATCGGGATATGAAATCTTTAACAATTGGGTCACTTGCCTTTTTCAATGCCTCCTGATAGTGTTTAATAGAGCCCTTCTCCATCTTCTCTGCGATCTTGAGCGCCTCGATCTCTGCCTTATACTCTCTGACTTTGAGATTTTTTGTAAATATCTCTTCGAATATTCGACCTTCGATCTTTCCCAGTACGGTATCCTTTTTATAGATCCTCTTCCCCTTCAGGATTGAATCTGCTATGGTCTTAATGCGCTCATAGTGAACCTTCTCCTCCCGGGCGAGGTGATTGAACAGACTTTTTACAAGCCTGTTTTTTGATTTACTTGCGCTCATTTTGTAAAACTCATAGCCATCCATCTCAAGTCTGGATGCCTTTTCTAATACCTCTACAAACTCTTTCATATAACACTCCCTTGAAAGACTGAATGGGTGTATTCTTAAACAATCTACTATTTATGTCAAGAATTTAATGCCGGATTAAGTAATCATTCAGTTACGAGTGGAAATTATTGTTGTTCATAGAATGTATAGAGTTTGGGAGTTTGTAGAATTAAACTGAATCTTTACGAACAGGTGACTATTTTTCATAGACAAAATGGGTTTGTGGTATTATATATTAAACCGGATATTATCTTTTGCTTGCTTGTGAGGCATATATGGAAATCAAAGGAACTACGATACTGTGTCTGAAAAAGGCTGATCAGGTGGTGATGGCGGGAGATGGTCAGGTCTCTATGGGACAGACTATATTGAAACACTCTGCAAGAAAGGTGAGGAGGCTGTATAACGATACAGTCCTTGCAGGATTTGCGGGCTCCACTGCTGATGCAATGACTCTCTTCGATAAGTTCGAGGCAAAGTTGAAGGAATACAAGGGGGATATTGTAAGGAGTGCTGTCGAACTTGCAAAGGACTGGAGGACGGACAAAATCCTCCGAAGGCTCGAGGCGATGTTGCTCGTTGCAAACAAGGAGAAGATACTCCTGATATCCGGGCTTGGAGATGTAATAGAGCCCGATTCCAGTGTACTTGCCATTGGCTCCGGTGG
>Ga0078972_1009739_pt1 | contig 18649 bp, 13 predicted proteins | sample YelNatPaOPGAMG01_FD_67568 | JGI IMG/M metagenome (GOLD analysis project Ga0078972, IMG submission 67568) | Hot spring thermophilic microbial communities from Obsidian Pool, Yellowstone National Park, USA - OP-RAMG-01 (SPADES assembly) (version 2) | ecosystem: Environmental > Aquatic > Thermal... | reverse complement strand
ATCCGTACTTAATTTACTTGATAAATGGACACTAAATAAACATAAGTAGGATAAAATATGAATAACTCATACAAAGCAAAACAAATAAAAGAGTTGACTATTTCTATGAACCTAAGTAATATAAATATATTATTAATCCGAAAGAACTTTAATTTCTCGACGGATAAGCAGGTCTTTGAAAACTTAGCGCCGGTGTCCTCGACGGGAGTGGATGTCTGCCTCCTTAAAAAAGAAAGGAGGTGAAACATGGGAATTTTCTTCAGAAACGGCAATTATTGGATTGATTATCGGGAAAAGGGCAAGCGTATACGAAAGCAAATAGGCTCGGAAGAAAATGCGAAGACTGTGCTGAAAATACTGGAAGAGGGTCTCGTTGAAAGCGTGATTGAGATAGCGGAGAAGAAATTACTGGAGACAAAGAGAAACACAGGTATCAAATTCAATGAGGCTGTTGAGAAATATGTGGAATGGGCGAAGACAAATAAAATCTCCTGGTTGAGGGATAAACAGAGTCTCGCACATTGGCAGGAGGAATTTCAGAAGAAAAAGTTGAGTGAAATCTGCAAACTGGATATTGAAAGGTATAAAGCAAGGCGAAAAGAAGAAGTAGCACCAAGGACGGTGAACGAGGAACTTGCCTGTCTTCGAAGGTTGTTTTATAGAATGATGGAATGGGGACTGGCAGAAAGTAATCCTGTAAAGGGAGTGAAGTTTTTAAAGGAACCACCGGGACGGATTGCTTTCCTATCAATAGAGGAGGAGAAACGCCTTATTGATGCTTGTCCTGACAATCTTAAACCAATTGTTATTGTTGCTCTTGATACTGGAATGCGAAAAAGCGAAATTTTGAATTTAAAATGGCAAGATATTGATTTCAATCGGGAAGTGATAATTGTTAGAAATAGCAAGAATGGTGAAAGTAGAGAAATTCCTATGACTAATAGAGTCAAAGAATTATTAACTGGACTTTCACGCTATGGTGAAAATGTTTTTTGTTCTAAGAATGGCGCTTCGTATAAAAGCTTGAGAAGCACATGGGAATCATTTCATCGGGCAGTGTTGAAAGCAGGATTGAACGGTTTGAGGTTCCATGATTTGCGTCATGTTTTCGCTACTAATCTTCGTTCTGCAGGAGCAGACCTGGCAGATATAAAAGAATGTCTTGGACATAAGACTCTTGCTATGACAAATCGTTATGCCCATGTTACGAATAAACGAAAAAAAGATGTAATCAAACTACTGGATAGCCACTATTTGGACACCGAAGAAGCAAAAGTTCTAACTATGCAAAATGGGGATAAAGTATAAGTATTGGAATTTTCAAAGGATTTTAAAAAATGGAAGCGCGAGAGGTCCGGTGACCTCCACGGTCTTCAAAACCGTTTGAGGCGGAAGGCTCGACCGGTCCGCCTGGTGGGTTCGACTCCCATGCGTTTCCGCTGATTTTTATATTTAACCATTTCGTTATAAACGCTCATTGATAAATTTTACATGTCCATCGAAAATGAAAATTTACTACTTATAAGAAATTAAAAATTGAATATCAAAATGTAAACAAGGATTCCTCCTGCAGGAATGGATTCCTTATTTTGCAATGGATTCCTGCTTTTGCAGGAATAAATTTTTAATTTTCTTGAAAATACTTGACAAATTTGGATTTTAGTTTTCAATAGATAAGTATGAGGGAAAAATCAAATTTTTATAAGTATTGTGTTTTTATAGCCATTTTTCTTTTTATTCTTTTATTTCAGGTGAGCAGTAAATGGGGGACCGGGAAAGCAGAGCAAAAAATCCAGAAAAACCCTGAAATTGTTTTGAAATTGCCATGGGGTAGTGGTTCTTTGAATGCTGGGAAATATGAAGGGGATGAAGCATCACCTCAGGGACCGATGAGTTTCTTTATTTCCCCTTCCATGGAAATATACATACTCGACCAGGTAAACCGAAGGATATTGAAAATCCACCTCATAAAAGGAACTTCGTCAGTTATACCTATTAATTCTGATACATACGAGGATATTGCTGTTATTCCAGACGGAAGAATAATCTTGCTTGATAGATTGGTTCGCAGAGCAATTGTTGTCGTGGATGAGAAAGGGAAAGAAATTCTGTCTCAACCAGTAGAAGGAGAAGGAATTCCTGAAGGGGGAGGAATAACTGCCATGTTTCTTCAAAAGGATGGTTTGTATCTTGAATATAACCATGAATATTCTGTTAAGGTGCTTAATTCAAAATTACTTCCATGTTCCCGTAAGAGAATTTCAGGAAGACCTTCCAGTCAAAATGGCAGGTCTCTCCTTACCTTCAAAGATGATTCAGGCATGGTTAAAGTAAAATTGCTCGATGCGGTGAGCGGGAATGACAAAATTCAAAAATCTTTTTCCTTTGGAAGTGATTTATATCGAATAGTATGGCTCGAAGATGATAAAAAGGGTATGATTCACCTGGTTGTTCATCTTTTGAAAGAAGGTTCTATGTCCGGTTTACCCCCTGAAGAAAAAGTGCTGGCTTTAAAACTTAATAGCCAGCTTGAAAAAATTGGTTCTTTTGAATCTCCTTATACAATAACCGTCTTAGAGCAGTTCAAAGAATTTCAAATTATGGATTCAGGTGAAGTATATCAGATGGCTTTTACCCCGGAAGGAGTAATTCTTTTGAAATGGAGGTATGAGCCATGAACATGAAGAGGAAAACAATCATAGTTTTTATAACAGGTTTTTCGATTTTTATTTTAAATATAATTTCCAGTTCTGTTTATGGTGCACCTGCGGCAATGACTCGAGACGAGATAATCTGTCTTGCTCAGTCAGGAGTTGGTTTTTCGTACTGGTGGGGGCACGGTGCGTGGTGTGCATCAGGGTGTGCTCGCGACAGGTCATGCGGAGCAGGTTCATGTTCTGGTTCATGCCCTGATTGCACACATTCAGGGAGTTATGGAGCAGATTGTTCCGGTTTTGTGGCTAAGGTCTGGCAGGTGCCCAGCCCTATCAACTTATCAACTGACTCTCACCCTTATTCGACTCAGGATTTCAGGTGCAGTGAGATTCACTGGACTCAAATATCGAAAAACAATATTCAAAAGGCAGATGCTCTCGTTTATAGGTCTGGTGGATGTCCCGGAAGTTCAGGACATGTTATGATTTACGAAAGTGGAGACCCATGGGGCTCTTCATGGACATACGAGGCAAGGGGTTGTTCTTACGGTATTGTGCACAATAACAGAACTGTATCAAGCGAATATGTGGCTATTCGCCGTAATAATCTTACTGCTTCGTGCACTCCATCTACAGAAGTATGTGATGGCAAAGATAACGATTGTGACAATGAAGTGGATGAGGATTATGTTCCCCATACCTGTGGAACAGGGGAATGTGAAAGGCAGAGTACATGTTCAGGGGGTGTGGAAAATTGTGTGCCAGGCAGTCCATCTCCTGAGATTTGCGATGGTAAGGATAATGACTGCGATGGCGATATTGACGAGGATCTTGCGCCATTTACCTGTGGAGAAGGAGAATGTAAAAGGCAGGGAATCTGTCAGAATGGAGCTCCAAATTGCGTACCAGGTGAACCTTCCCCTGAAATTTGCGATGGTCTTGATAATGATTGTGATGGACAGGTAGACGAAGATGGTGTTTGTAACTTTGATATTCCTACGGAACCTGTAGAAAGTGATGCAAATATCACTTTTCCCGATGTTCCTGAAAGAGAAGATACAATATCAACTCATGATTCAAGCACTTTGGAAACTTCAGATTCTCATCCTGCCTGGGGTTATTCTATGGAAGGGGGGTGCGGATGCTCTTTAGTCAGATAAAGGTTTACAAACTTAATAATCCTGAAAAATAGGAAAAGAAAATTCATTTTTGTTATATATTCAAAAAACATATTCTTTTAATTTTCTATTATGAGAGGAAGAAAATGGGTAAAACTTCAAATAAGTTTCAGGCAAAAACTTTATATACAGGTGATTATCATGCTCTTGAATCATCATTTATTGAAGAAGTGAAATCTGTTAAAAAGAGGGACATCTTTTCCCCTCTAATAGTTATTGTAACATCGAAACTACTCGGTATTTATCTTCAAAGGTTGCTTTCGGTAAATGGTGTATCGAACTTCAATATAAGATTTAAAACGCTGGAGGATGTTAGTAATGAATCCACTTTCTTATATATTTCTGAAAATGGTTATGAAAATGCACCGCCCTATGGTGGTGAAGTATTGTTAAGATGGATTTTAAAGCAAAAATCACAAAGTGGAGAAATTACATATTTTAAGGATATTGCAGACCTTCCATTTTTAAGCAGGGCATTTCTTTCGACTATAAGGGATTTAAAGGACGCCTGCTTGAGTCCTGAAATTTTAACGCGATTTGATAAACCAAAATTCAATGACCTTAAAAAAATATGGAAGGAATATGATGATAAACTTAAAGAACTCGGATGGTTTGACGGTTCCGATTTAATGAAAATTGCCGTCCAGGAGGTTAAAAAGTGGCAATTACTCAAACAGTCCCTTTCAGTTTTCTTTTATGGATTTTATGACTTTACGGAGATTCAGAAAAGGCTTGTTGAATCAATAATGGAAGAAAAAGAAACTACCTTTTTCTTTCCATTTAAAGATGAACCTTCTTTCGAATATGCGAAACCTGCACTTAAATGGCTAAAAAAGAAAAATTTTTCAGGTGAAATCCAGGTTTTTGACAAACGGAAAAATGAAAATCACCCAATCCAGAAATTATGCAGGAATTTATTTTGTGAAAAACAGAAAAGTGAAAATAGTATTGAAAAAAATAACGATGAATTTCTGAAAATATTTTCTCTGCCGGGAGAAACAGCTGAAGTTCGTGAAATTGTAAGAGAAATTGTAAGACTTGCCAAAGAAGAAAATATTCCGCTTGAAGAAGTGGGGATTTTGCTCAGGTCACATGAAAAATATAGTTTATATTTGAAGGAATTTTTAAGTGAAACAGGGCTGGAACCTTACATGCAGGAAGGTTTTTCACTTTCTCAAACGAAAGCAGGGATGGTCATTGGCAATTTTATAAAGTTGATGAAGGATGATTTTCTCAGAGATGATGTAATTCATCTTGTTAAACTTGTAGATTCCAGTAACCCAGGTATTCATTCCCTTCAATGGGATTTGATTTCTATTGCTGCAGGCATAATAGGTGGAAAGGGTTATGATGAGTGGTTTGAAAGACTTCAAGGTTTAAAGAAAATAATCGAAGATTCGAAAAACAACGGAGAAGCATTGAAAGAAAGGGGTAAATCGAAATTAATAAGGAGGATAAACGATGAAGAAATTGATAGTTTTATTGAATTTATTAAGAAACTTTCAGGGTATTTTGAAGTAATTAAAAATTCTGCGGCAACATGGAAAGAGAAAACGAAAGCTCTTCTTGATGCACTGGAATTTGCTGGAAAGAATACTGAAGGGTATGATAAAGTTAAAGAAACAATCTGTAGACTTGAAAAACTCGATTCTTCGAATATCCCTTCAGAGTTCTTTGATTTTTTGTTTGTAGTTGAAGAAGCTATTAGCGAAAATCATATTTCTGAAGGAAAATTTCAGAGAAATGGTCCTGCGATTCTTGGGTTTATGCCCGCTCGAGGAGTAGGCTTTAAGGTGGTTGTAATTCCCGGGATGGTGGAAAAATATCTTCCTCCTGTTTTCAGGGAAGATGCAATTTTGCTCGATGAGGACCGAAAGTCTATAAATAGAGTAATGGGGGAAGATGAAACCCAACCCCTGCCTTTAAAGAAAGAAAGGAGACTTGAAGAAGAAAAACTGCTATTCCGTCTTGCCGTTAGCTCTGCAAAAGAAAAGCTAATAATGAGTTTTCCGAGAGTTGAAATAGGAACTGATAAAGTGCGGATGCCTTCTTCGTTTTTACTTTCAACTTTAAGTGCACTTACAGGAAGGCATATAAATTTTTTTGAAGCGAAAGAATTTTTATCCCCAGGCCCTACTTTCCCGGTTTATGATGAAAAGTTGCGAGCAGAAAATGCCTTAAACAGGCTCGAATTCGATACATTATCTTTTATTTCATTGTGGATGCAGGCGGATACAGACAAGAAACTTCAGGGAATTCTCTATTTAAAGGAAATAATTCCATTTTTTGAAAAGAGTTTAAATATGGAAGCATCGAGATGGGAAAATCCTGATTTAACTATATATGAAGGGATGATTCGTTCCAGGGAAGCTCTTAAAAAATTACAGGAAAAGTACTCAATATGTGGCAATCCCGAAAGACCAGTTTCACCAACTGATATAGAAACTTATGCGAAATGTCCTTTTCAGTATTTTTTGAGAAGGATTTTACATCTCGAACCGATTGAAGAACCTGTGAAGAAAGAAGTTATTTCTGCAGGTGAAAGAGGGGAGCTGGTTCATGCGATTCTGAGAGATTTTTACAGGAATCTCAGGAAAGAATTAGGTGGGAAAATTATTCTTAAGGAAGTTTATAAGAGTAAACTCTATGAAATTATGGAGAAAAATTTTAAGGAAGTGGAAGATAGCGGAGGAGCTGGTTATAAGCTGCTCTGGGAATTTGAAAAAAGCAGGATTAAGAAATGGCTTGATGGTCTTTTTGATGATGATTTAAAAGAGAAAAAATACATCCCATCATATTTTGAAGTATCCTTTGGCAGAAAATTAGCAGCATCTGAACAAGAAGAGATAGCTACAGAAAATCCGGTCAGGATAAAAGTGGGTAATAAAGATATTTATTTTAAAGGACGCATAGATAGAATTGATATTACGGACGATGGGAAAATAGCGAGAGTGCGTGATTATAAAACTGGAAAACCAGTTGATGGTCCAGAGAAATTGAAAAATGGTGAAAATATACAACTTCCCGTTTATTTAATTTCTGCAAGAGAGTTATTCAAATCATTTGGGAGGGGTACAAAAGTTGACTTTGCTGATTTTTATTGCTTTCAGTATAAAAAGGATAAGTTTAAAGTGCTTCTATGGGAGGAATTTCAGGCAAAATTAAAACAGAGTTTTGAAAAGATTCTTTTACAATTAATTGATTTTTTTGATGAAGGTTTTATGAGTGCTTTGCCTAAAGGGAAATATGGTAGTTGCGTTTATTGTGATTTTGAGGGTGTTTGTGGCAATACAATGCTAAGTTCTTATGAGGAAAAATTAAGTAAGGATAGTATTTTGAGAGGTTTTATTGAGTTTAGAGAGAGTCAAAAAGAAGAAAAGGAGAAGGGGAAGAAAAATGATAAGAAGCAAGAATGTAACAAAAGACGAGGAAGATAGAAGACTTGCAGAGGAAAATATAAATACCAGTTATATTGTTGAAGCAGCAGCAGGAACTGGTAAAACAAATTCTCTTATTAAAAGAGTTTTGAATCTGGTAAAAAATGGTAAAAGGCTCGATAGAATTGTTGCCATAACTTTTACAGAGAAGGCTGCTGCTGACTTAAAGGAGAAACTTCAGAAGGAACTTACAGCTCAAAATGATGAGAATTGTAAAAAAGCAATTTCACTTCTCGAAAAAATGCATGTAAGCACAATTCATTCTTTTTGCGCTTCATTACTTCGAGAAAGACCTGTTGAAGCTAAAATTGACCCGAATTTTGAAATTGCTGATGAATTGATGGCGAGCATATTAAAGGAAGAAGTCTGGGATGAGTGGCTGGAAAAAACTTTAAATACTGATGACCCCGCAATCAGGAATCTACTTGAAAAAGAAGTTAAAATTGAAAGGGTTTCCGAATTTAAATCAGAGGTTTTAGAGAATTACCATTTACTTGAGGAAATGGGCGTATTTAATGATGATTCAATAGATGAAAAAATAAGAAAATTTATTAAAAGTCATGCTACAGCAGACGAAAAAAAGAAAGAGAATAAGGAAAATACTAATAATGAGTTATTATTAGGAATGATTATAAAATTGGGTGATTATGTCAATGAATATAGAAGAGCGAAAAGAGAACGAAATTTTCTTGATTTTGATGACATTTTACTAATAACAAGAAATCTTCTTAAAAATAACAGGGAAGTTCGAGAATATTTTAAGGAAAAGTTTGATTGTTTGCTTGTTGATGAGTTTCAGGATACAGACCCTCTTCAGACAGAGATAGTCTTTTTCCTTGCTGAGAAAAAGGGTAAAAGTGCAGAAAACTGGGATAAGGTAGAGATTCAACCCGGTCGCCTTTTTATTGTAGGAGACCCAAAACAGAGCATTTACAGGTTCAGAAGAGCAGATGTTGAGATGTATGAAGAAGCAAAAAATGTAATGGGAAGTGAAAACATTTTATTTTTTTCAGAGAATTTCAGGTGTGCAAAATCAATTGTAGATGGAGTTAATTCAAGGTTTAGAGAAACGATTAAAAAGCCTAAAGATGGGAATTATCAACCTGATTATGTAAAACTTGAATTTGGTCGAAATGGGGGTAGTATTCCTTCAGAAAATGGGATTATTCATTTAATTGTGCCAGCCGATGAAAATGAGGATTTAAACAAAGATTATAAAAAACAATACTGGGAATCAATTCACATTGGGGCATTCATAAAAAAAATCATAGAAGAGAAGTGGCAAATATGTGATAAAAATGAAAAATCAAGGGATAAGAATAAAGAGATAATTAGACCTGTAGAGTTGAAAGATATTGTTATTTTAGTTAGAAGCAATTACTTAGCTACACCTCTCGAAAAAGCTCTTCAATTGTATGGAATTGATTATAAGGTTGTTGAAGGAAAGACTTTTTACCAAAGAGTTGAAATAGAGAGTCTTATAACAGTTCTCAAGGCTATAGAAAATCCAAACGATGAGGTATCAATAGTCGGGGCATTGAGGTCACCATTTTTTGGTGTAAGTGATGAAGAAATTTTTTTGTTTAGAGAAAATGGTGGTAAATTTGATTACTTAAAAGGTGGAGAAGGAACAGGTTTTGAAGCACAATTTTCACTCTTAAAAGAGTTTTATGAAAAGAGAAATATTTTGGATATTCCTGAACTTTTAAATAAACTTTATGAGAGAACAGGTATTCTTTCTCTCTATTATATGGAACAACATGGGAAACAGAAAGTTTTGAACCTTCTTAAAATTGCGGATATAGCAAGGGCTTTGAAAGAAAGGGGGATTGGAAGTTTCAGGGGATTTGTTAGATGGCTCGATAAAATGAGGAGCGAAGAGGTTGAAGAAAGGGAATCCCCATATCTTGAAGAGGATGAAAATCTCGTTAAGGTCATGACAATTCACAAGGCAAAGGGGCTTGAATTTCCAGTTGTTTTTCTTCCATTTCTTGGGAGTCAATGTTCTAACAAAAATGAAAAGTTAATAATTGATAAAGAAAATAAGGAACTGGCGATAAGAATCAATGATGAAATTAAGACGGAAAATTATAATGACAAGAAAAATTGGGACGAAATGCGTAGAAAGGCTGAAGAAGAGAGAATTCTTTATGTTGCCATGACAAGGGCAAGGGATTTTTTAGTCATTTCACTTTTAGATGATGTAAATTCTCAGGAAATAATTAAAATTCCTCCTGATTATATGAAAAGATATGATGGCTCGGAATTAAATATAATAAGGGAACGGTCATATTCAGTATTACAATCGTTTCTTCCTGAAATGAAAAAGAAATCACCGCAAGAGAGGTTCAGAGCAAAAGAGGAATGGGAAAGGTCGCTCGATATTATTAGAAATAGAAGCAGGGAGGGACTGAATATTAAAACTCCAACAGAAATGGTTGAAAAAGATGAGTGGTACCAGGTGTATAAAATTTCGGGGCATGATGATGGGGCAAGATTCGGGCTTTTTATTCACAGTCTTTTGGAGAAAATAGACTGGGAAAATCCGCAGATGCTTGAAAAAATTGCCTTTGCGGAGGGTAGAGAGAAAGGAATGGATGAAGCAAAAATCAGAGAAGGAATTGAACTTGTAAGGAATACTTTGAAATCTTCGTTAATTAAAAGAGTTATTGATTCAAAGAATTATCAAAAGGAAGTCCCTTTCTCTTTCGAGAAAAACGGAGTTATTTATGAAGGTGTTATGGACCTTGTTTTTAAAGAAGGGGATGGTTTGTTTGTTGTTGATTTTAAAACGGACTCTGTAAATAAAAATAATTTGCAGGAGAAAATTGAACATTACAGACCGCAGTTAAATATTTATTCAGATGCAATAGAGACAATATTTAATAAAAAAGCAGGTGGTGTCTATTTGTTTTTTGTAAGGGCAGTGAAGGTTGCCTCATTAGATTAATGCATTAAATTTTATTTTGCTATTGACTGAATCAGGGGTTTAAGTTAATAAAGCAAAAATCATTTGCCCCCATCGTCTAGTGGTTAGGACATCGGTCTTTCAAGCCGGTAGTCGGGGTTCGAATCCCCGTGGGGGCGCTTGAGAATCAAAATTATTTTTTCCTGATCTGGGGTGGAAGAGGAGGAGGTGTAGGTTTTCTTGTTTCTACTTTTGGTGGTTGGTTTTTGTCTGCAGGAGCACTGGTGGGTGCTTGCTCTGGAAGGGGTGAAGGAATTACCGAGGATGCCCCATTTCTCAGAGATTCAAACTTCATTGATTTATGGAGAAGAATTGCAATTTTGCTCGCAAGTTTCTGCAGGAAGTTGAAATCACTTTTTTTAAAACTCGTTCCTTTTAAAGGATTGGAAACATTAATAACTCCCAGAACTTCGTTGTTTACTTTAAGGGGAAGACAGATGAATGCGTTACTTTTAAATCCAGGTCCCCCTATCGAAGATTGCTTCAGTTCTTCGTCTTTGGTAAGGTCTCCGGTAAAAATTGGCTCACCTGTAGCAGCAACCTTACCAGCGATTCCTGTGCCAATTCTTATAAGAGATTTTCTTTGAACCACGCTTTCAGGCAAACCGTGTGAAGCAGCAATTTCAAGGAAGTTTCCTTTTCTTATAAGAAGGCTCACTCTCTCTGCCTCCATGAGAGTCGAAACGGTTGATACTATTTCATCAAGATGTTCATTATATTTATCTATTGTCGATGAAAGAACCGTAAATATTTCCCCTTCAATCTGATAACGAATCATATCTTTCTGATTTTTATCCTGGGTGGCTTTATATTTTTCGGTCAGAATTTTAAGTTTTGTTTGCATTTTTTAATTACACCTTTATAAAAACATTAGAACATATTTAGCTTTTGTTTGCAATTATTTACCGCAAAATATTTTGCATAGCAACATTACCGGGGCAGGGCATTTCAATATCTATTGTTATTTCAATTCGGTTTTTGACTAATTTTGCTTCGAATGTCATGTAAGCGGGACCGGTTATCGGGTCTGCGATTTTCCTCGTTGCCTCAAGCCTTGCTATCCTTGAAAAGTAGGTGTTTAAAATCGGGTTTAATTTGATGTGTCTTAGAATGCATTCATATTTTTTAGAGTCATATCCGTTATTTTTCCCGTCAAGTTCGATTGTTATCATCATACTTCCGAAATAAGTTCTTTTTCCGTTTTCTGATACAATTTTTCCTTCGTGAATAAAAGAGGATTTACGGATAATGGATTCAATGCCCCACTTCGTCAGGCACGATTCTAATGAATTCTTAAATACTGGGGGGGAGTTGAAGCGGGCGAGCCTCAATCGGTTATTCATGTAATACATTATATTACATTTTAATATCAATCACAAAATTAAGGGGGGTTTTTAGTGGTGTTTTTTAAAAACGGAAAGGATAGTCCGCGTATTTATTGAGGCATGGCTGGTTTTTGTATATTCTAAAGGAGGGTTTATCTATATTAAAAAGCGCAGTTAATAGAGTTGCTCCCTGAATTTCACCTTCTGGATGTCTGCATGGTGAGTAGGGTTTGCCTTCATGGCTTGAAAGAACACTCATGATACTTTCCTCGGTTACTGGTGAAGGATTATTAAAGGATGCCCTCCATTTACTCAGGACATTCCATCTTGTCATCGAAGATTTGGCGACATACTGAAGGTCCTGTGCTTCGCTGGATAGTTCAGGGTCTATAAGATGATTTGTATGAATATAAATTCCTTCGATTTGTTTTTCGGCAAATTTTTGAGGAGTAACTTCGAGCGAAATTGCTTTTCTTTCTTTTGTTGAAACTATAACATGGTGAAATGAATAAGCCCTTTCGGGATGTTTGCAGACATCCAGAACTTCATTCAGAGTTCCTTTTTCCATTGAGAGCCTGTCGAGAAAATATCGTCCAACACCGGGTTTAACTTCTTTCGAATAAATGAAATTTGTTGTCATAATAATTCCTGCGTCGTTTATCCACGGAGCATTACCTGGAAGTATGCCGGGATAGGAAGCGCAAAAAAACGAATGCCCTTCTTTGGGTGATACTCTAAGAAGAAACATGTGTTCGAGGTAAGCCGCATCACCATCTTCATTATGGGCTAAAATAAGCCTTTTGTTATCTTTTATTACGATAGTTGAACAACCTGCAACCGGGGTTTGTTTTTTCCTGTCTGCTTCATCTTTAAGTGCCCCGTATTCCGCTTTTAAATTGAGGATGAAAAGGTCTTCAAATGGAATGCCACTTCCCTCAGCCCAGCCTTTGAGTTCCTCTATTACAGATGGAGTATGTTTTTTTGCTGCTGAAAGAAAAGTTTCATAAAGGGAGGAATCAGCCATTGCAAATTCTTTCAGTTCTTTCCACCACTTACTCCTCTTTTCAAATCCTTTTTTAATATCTTCTGCGAACCGTTTTCCAATTCCCAGCCCAATTTCAAAAGGGGTTCCGCTAACCTCAAATAGAGGAAATTGCATATCAGATTCTTCACCTGATTTTATTATTGAATCTTTTTTTCCGATTTCGGAAGTTTTTGGGGATTTACACGAATTCATCCCCAGTTCCCCCAGAAGAACCACTCCGGCAATTTGTGCCATATTAAAGGCAAATTCACGCCTCGTTACTCGGTGAGTTCCATATTCCAGTAAAGATAATCTCTCCAGCTCTGGGGTGCATTTGAGAGATTTATTCTCAGGGTAAATCTTGGTATCCACTTTGGCCTCCTCGGTTGTCTTAGCAATGTCATCCCCGCTTCCTGCGGAGTTTTTCCTCTCTTCCTGACATTGCAGGGTATGCAGCAAGTTACGATATTTGTCCATTCGGTTTTTCCGCCAAGAACTCTCGGTATTACATGGTCGAAAGTAAGTTCTGTGGTAGGAAGCCGCTTACCACAATACTGACAGGTAAAATCGTCACGGTAATATACATTTTGTCTGCTGAAACGAACAGGCTGCTTGTTAATTCTAAAAAGGCGAAGCAATCTAACAACTGCAGGCATTTTTATCGAAAAGGAAACAGACCTGACTTCTTCGTCGTATGTTTCAAGAACTTCCACCTTTCCAAGAGTCAGGAGTGTGATAGCCCTTTTCCATGAAATAATCCTCAGGGGCTCGTAACTGATTGATAGCATTAATGTTGCTTCCATGGCGCTAAATCGAATAGTTTATATTTTTCGTATTTTTTATATTTTATATAACACTTTTTTTATTCTATTCAAGTTTTGAAGATTCAAAAATCGTACGGGTGTTTGTTGTTGTGCGAAAAATCATAATCAGTATGGGTTTTTCTGGCTCTTTGTTCTAAAACTTTTTGAGCATTTACACCTGACAACCCTAAGAATCTTTGAACCTCAGGGTCGGTTGACTGGATAAGGTTTTGAGGTGGAGCGGTTATTCTTATTTCTCCGTTATGGATGAGTGATATAAAGTCTCCAACATTGAATGTCGTTGTCATATCGTGACTTATTACGATACTTGTTACATTAAATTTTCCTGCGGTTTCAATTATGAGGTCGTCAACATTTCTTGCTGCAATTGGGTCAAGCCCTGTTGTAGGTTCGTCATAAATGAGAATCTGTGGTTCGAGAATAAGTGCCCTTGCTACGCCTACTCTTTTTTTCATACCGCCTGAAATATCGGCAGGATATTTATCTTCAGCACCTTCAAGATTAAGAGCCCGCAGTTTTTCCATTACTCTATGATAAATTTCTTTCTTTGAGAGTTTGGTGTGTTCTCTTAGCGGGAAAGCTACATTATCAAAAACTGTCATTGAATCAAAAAGAGCTGAAAGTTGAAAGACCATTCCAAATTTTCTTCTGACGATTGCCAGTTTGTATTCATCCATACCTACGATGTTTTCGCCATCAATGTAAATTTCGCCTTTATCGGGCGTTTCGAGTCCTATTATTTGACGCATAAGAACGGTTTTACCAGCTCCTGAACCTCCTATAATGACATTTGTTTTTCCTCTGTAAATTTTTAAATTTATACCCTTTAAAACATGATTTGACCCATACCACTTATGAACACCTTTTAGCAGTATATGAACATCATTAATTTTAATATCGGCATGGGCTTTGTTTTGTTCTTCCATATTTCTAATTATTTTTGCCCTGTTATTTCGGTGTCAATAAAGGATAGAGCGCTGATTATTTCAGGTACATCATTCGGGAAAATAGTTCTGGGGTCAATCACAACATCTCCATCATGAATCCTGCAGACGATGGGGATTTTCCAGTTTCTTAGAAAGTCATCAATTAATCCTGATTCTTTTTGTGAATGCCTTAGTCTGACAACCCATGATTTCAGGGTAATTTCAGGAAGTGAACCTCCTCCTGCGACTGAATTTTCTTCTGTGACTTCTATTTTCCATGCTGAAGCTTCAAGCTTTCTGCGAAGCTTTCCTGCAATTTTTCTCGCTTCGCTTTTGAGTATCTTTGGCTCTTTTGATAACATTGCGTACACAGGAATTGTTTCCAGTTTTCCGAATCTGTAAAGGTTCAGGATATGTTCCAGAAGGGCAAGAGTAATTTTGCATGGGCGCAATGCTCTTGTAAGTGGATTTTTTCGAAGTTGCTTTATTATGTTGCTTTTACCAAGAATTATTCCTGATTGTGGACCACCTAATAATTTATCCCCGCTAAATGTGACAATATCTGCACCTGATAATACAGCATCTCGAATTAGAGGTTCTTTTCCCCTTTCAATTTGAAGAGGGAGTTCCATTGCTCCGCTCCCTGTATCGAATAAAACTGTAATTCCATTTTTTCTTCCGAGTTGAACAAGGTCTTCGATTAGCACATCTGAAACAAATCCTTTCATAAAAAAATTACTGTGGTGCGATTTAATAATCATTGCAGTGTTTTCGTTAATTGCTTTTTCGTAGTCATCTATTTTCGTTCTGTTAGTTGTTCCTACTTCTCTGAGAACTGCTCCGCTTTGTTCGATTATTTCAGGCAATCTGAAGGAATCGCCTATTTCAATGAGTTCACCTCGAGATACTATTACCTCTCTTCCATTTGCTATTGCTTTTGCAGAAAGGAGAAGGGCTGCTGCATTGTTGTTGACAATATGGCATGCTTCTGCCCCTGTTATCTCACATAGGAGTTTCTCTATATGCATATACCTTGACCCCCTCTGCCCCTTTAAAATATCGTATTCAAGATTACAGTAACCCGAGGCAATTTCTCTAAGGTGAGATAGAGAAGAATCAGGTATTGGGGCTCTTCCTAAGTTTGTGTGCAAGACTACACCAGTAGCATTAATAACCCTTTTGAGAGATGGTTTTTTCAGTAAATCTATTTCAGAGTGGACTGAATCAGGAGTAATTGGAGGTAATTCAATTTCAGGGCGATTTTTATTTTCTATTATTGATTTTCTCTGTTTTTCAATCAATGACCGAACAGCTTGGGTAACGATTTGCCTCCCTTCTTTATCTATTAAGGGTTTAATTTCGCTTTTAGACAGAATACTATCAACTGAAGGTAAATTTCTCAGAGGGTTTTTATTTTCTTCCATCAACCATACTCGCCTTTGCTTTTAAGGGCTGGAGATAAAAAAACAATTGCTTAAAATCAATCAGAGAAGGTGCCCGGGGACGGAATCGAACCGCCCACGCAGGGATTTTCAGTCCCTCGCTCTACCGACTGAGCTACCCGGGCAAAATATTTTTTGAAATTTGTAAAAATTCTTTTAATTAAAAATACTGCACTCGTCAAGAGTAAAAATTTTTTTATGTTGATTGTTAGAGGGTAAATTAAATATGGGGTGGCTTCGATTCTGCTCAGCCACCCTCATATATTAAAGCATGGTTTTTAGGAATTCGTATGTCATCCTGTCACTCCTTAAGCAGAAGTCCATGAATTCATGTCATTCTGGATAGAAGCAAAACCATGCCAACATTTTTGCTTTTATGAAAAATTGTTATATAATAATAAGAAATACAAGGAGGTGAAAAAATGAGAAAAAGAAAAATGCATTCAGTATTTTTAGTTTTTTCATTTATTTTGATGTGTGGATTGATTTTTAGGTGTGGTGGAAATGGGAGTGAGAAAAAAGGGGATGCTGATGCGGATGTTGAAGTGCAGGATGTTTTGGATTCAGAAAGTGATGTCCAGAATGAGCAACTTCCTGAAGTGCAGGATGGGGAGCAGGAACAGGAGGGGGGAGAAACACCTGTGGAAGTGACAGAAATTGAAGAAACTCAGGAGGTTGCAGAAGTAGCGGATGTGGTGGATGTTACAGGGGAGGAAGTTGTATGCGACCCACCGCTTGTCTATCACCCTGGTACTGGAACATGTGTTAGCACTGAAGGGATTGGTGTGCATTGTGAAATAGATACTGATTGTCTTGCAGGACAGACATGCGTGGAATACACTGGTTTGGCAGGACCTCGGAAAGAGTGTTACATTGAGTGTGGACCCAGGCCAGACAGGTTATGTCCAGAAGGTTTCTGGTGCATGGATGCCATGGATGGTCCCCAGAATGTATGCATGCCCCAGGGTTAACGAAAAAATTTATTTCAAATTTATTAAAGACTCAATAGGAGCCGGTTTGCTTAAGTAATATCCCTGAACATAATCACACATAAGAAGCCTTAAAATTCTGAACTCATCTTCATTTTCAACTCCTTCTGCAATGGTCTTAATATTCAATTTTTTCGCAAGGTCTATTATTGTTTGAACAATTGCAAGAACTCTTGGCTCATTTAACATTCTTTTTATAAAACTTATATCAATTTTGATTATATCAACTGGTAGATTTTCAATGTATGAAAGTGAGGAATATCCTGTTCCAAAGTCGTCAATTGCAATTTTTATATCGAGTTCTTTAATTTTATTTACTTTTTCAATAGCACTTTTTTCCATAAATAATCTTTCAGTAATTTCACAGATAAATGGATAATCAAAATATTCTCTTAGTTCGCGGAGTTTTGAGAGAATGTCTGGAGATGCAAGAGATTTTGATGAAATGTTTATAGAGAGAGGAATTCTTACATTTTTTACAAATTTCTTGATTTCTTCAAAAAGATAGTCTTCAACTTTTAATATCAATCCTGAAGTCTCAAGAAATTCTATGACATTTGCTATTGATTCGATATTGCCGTTATGACTTATTCTTAATAAAATTTCAGCACCTGAAATTTCCTTGTTTGTTGTTAGAAAATAGGGTTGGGCAAAGAGGAGGAATCCCCTTTCTTTTAATATTTTCGCCAGTTGTTCTTTAAGAGAGATGTGGTTCCTCACATCTTTTTCCAGATTTTCTTCAAAGACAAAAAATGTATTTTCACCCTCCTTTTTTGCCTTTCCAAGTGCAACAATGGCTTTAGTTAATAGTTCTTCATCATTTGTCCCATCCTGCGGATATAAAGAAATACCAATATTTAAAGTAATAATTATTGATTTTTCATTAACTATGAAGGGTTCATAAAAATGAGCAAATAAATCCATAATAAATGATGCTATTTTATTCTTTGATGTTTTAAAAAGAATGACTAAAAATTCATCAGTTTCTGTTTTGGCAATGAAACTGTCTTTCGGCGTTATTTTTTTCAATCTGTCTGCTATTTGTTTGAGGAGCGCTTCAGCAAAATCCCTGCCGTATGACAGTGATATTTGAGAAAAACTATATATATCGATTAAAAGTAAGGTTAAAGGTTCATGATATCTTTCAATATGTGTATTAATTACTGTAGAAAAAGCCTTTTTATGAGGAAGACCAGTTATTATGTCAAATTCTTCACCGAGGTGAAATTCTTCCAGTTTTTCTTTTTCGAGGAGTTTTTCTCCGATATAAATAAAATGCGAAAGATTCCCATCTGTTTTAATAGGATAAATTTCAGAATAAAGATAAAAAATTTTACCTGATTTCTGCTTCCCCTGAATATAACCCTTAAAAATTTCTTGAGTTTTTAAGAAACTTTCAATTTCTGAGGAGTTTAAAAGAATATTGTAAATTGATTCACCTGTAAGTTCACTGCATGAGCGGTTTGTAATTTTTAAAGCCCCCTCATTTGAATATAGATACTATTTTCTTTAAGTCTGCAATTTTTGTTTACACATTTTTAAATCTAATCGACGGGGGGGTAGTTCTCAAAAGTTCCAAAAGGGGTTGAATGTGATAATTTTGATGGAAAAAATTACTTAATTAGATTGGCATAATGTGATTTTTATTCACTTTCGTCTGAAAATATGGTTCACAAAACAGGCTATCTCACCGCAGTGAATACAACCCTTCATCTTGAAAAGGATTTTTCCGGTTCAAAGAAAACCCGGACTTCTCCGACCTCAGGCGACCATCTTCAAGCCGATTATTTTCATTAATGCTTCAAAGGCATTATCAATTCTACGGTAAGCTTTCTCTATCCTGAAGGGCGTTGGATATAATTTTTTAATAGGGGACATGCAT
>Ga0078972_1008660_pt2 | contig 18654 bp, 18 predicted proteins | sample YelNatPaOPGAMG01_FD_67568 | JGI IMG/M metagenome (GOLD analysis project Ga0078972, IMG submission 67568) | Hot spring thermophilic microbial communities from Obsidian Pool, Yellowstone National Park, USA - OP-RAMG-01 (SPADES assembly) (version 2) | ecosystem: Environmental > Aquatic > Thermal... | reverse complement strand
AACCTTTTACTACCCCCGCCAGATCGAAGCCAAGCCGGCATCCAAACCCCGCAACGTGCAACCGATTCAATACAAAGATTAAAATTGAGCGGTTTATTAAGCAGGCGGGTTGAGTCCCAACGAAACCAAACTGGTAAAATTGGCTTCGAGATGCTGCTCACAACGAACATTCGCAGCTACTTGTTTTATTCAAACTTTGCTGCGCGATCTAAAAGAGTTTCAAACTCTGTCAAAATACAGTCTGCGCAGATTAATATTGATAGAAATGCAAAAAAATATTTCTCAGAAAGACCTGAAACGTTTTCAAAATATCATTAATAACTTGCGCCGCTCACTTGGAGACGATTACCTCGAGCGGATTGAGCAACGGTTAAAAGAATTCCGTAGTGAAATCATCATTGCAATAGAAAATATCAGCCAAACCCCGTAAAATTATCCGATTATGCTTTACTTCCCTGAATTAGTTTACCTGCAAGATCAACCGCAATTTCCCCTCCACCAAGCCGTGCGGGTTACTGCTGCGACGGTTGCGCGCTGGTGTACGCACTATGAAGCGAAACTGATTTCTGCCAATCGGAAAATAGAACCGATAAAACAAGAAGGGCAGTTGCCATCTGAACCCGCCGAGCGGGAAGAATTTGTCGCTGCTTTGGTGGACTGGCTGATGGAGAACTCGATCACAGAAGTGCTCTTCTATCTCGTAATGGATGATCAGCCCGTTCCGCAATCCGGCCGCATAGCGAAATTTGACCACCATGATGATACTGATTGCTGGGTGTTGAATTTGTCAGAGAGTGAGTTTGCGGTGTTACAATCTGCCTGGCGCAGCCACGGATTGCCGGAAGATTTGTTCTACCCCGAAGGGAGCGCAATTTGTGTTCCCTATCCTGCGTCTGGGTGGAAAGGGAAGTTGCTGCGCCTGCTGGGAATGCAAAAATGTTCTACACCGAAACAATGGCAAAAGGAAAATCATGAAATAAATCAATAACGCCAAGTTCAATTCTAAACAGGGAATTGATGGTCTCTCCCATCCAGTCCTCTCCCGTGTTAGGGGTAAGGAATTCCACGGTTTTTCTCTTTTTGGTCATGGAGAATAGAATAGTGAATGATTGGCTTATAAAAGGTCGTATGCCGGAAATATGGACGAAACGGGGCTTGGGTTCTCCTATCAGGGGCATGAGCTACTAAATCTATCACAATTCGTTATAATTGAATGAGATATGCTATGCGTGTTGGCGTACTTTTTGTAATGAAATTTTGATTTGAACGAATAGGTGAAAAATGAATGCTTCCCCAAAAATTGTCGCACTAGTTCCGATGCGCCATCATTCCCAACGTGTGCCAGGCAAAAATTACCGGCCGATGGCTGGTAAACCATTGTTTTATTACATCATTGAAAGTCTGCTGGCTTGTGTCGAAATCAATCAGATCGTTGTGGATACGGATAGTGATCCTATCATAGAAGCTGTTCAGCAACAATTTCCAACTGTTACATTGATTAACCGTCCGATGGAATTACGCGCGGATACAATCTCAATGAATGAAATCTTAGCGTATGATGTCAGCCAAGCTCCTGCGGATTTTTATTTGCAAACGCACAGCACCAATCCATTACTCAAGCCAGCCACGATTCAAAAAGCAATCCATACTTTCCTTAACAATTACCCAGCTTATGATTCTCTATTTGGCGTTACACGTTTGCAAGTGCGGTTATATGATCAACTGGGAAGGGCTTTAAACCATAACCCGGCAATCCTGCTTCAAACACAGGATTTACCCCCTGTCTTTATGGAAAATTCCTGTATCTATCTTTTTAGTGCTTCCACCTTGCTGCAACGCCGTAACCGCTTAGGCGAACGACCATATATGTTTGAAATTGACCCACTGGAAGGCTGGGATATTGATAATGAGCTGGATTTCTCGATTGTGGAGTTTCTTATGGGAAAAATGGCAAGGGGAGCAGAATAATAATAAAAGGTGAAAAAACCATACGCACAAATATTGTGGTTTATCATCAGCGAGTAACTCCCACCCATCATTTTCTTGTTTTTATGACTCAGTGAAACCCTTATGGTCTCGCCTGATTTTGTGGATGCTGGAAACCCCTCCCTGCTGAAGAAGGGTTATAATTCTGCCTGGAATGGCTGCAAGTGGGCCATCGTAAAATCATAACTATCAGGAACTGGAACATGCCCGTTATTCTGTTTTCTGCTCCATATATGATACCGGTCTTAGATCGATTTCGACCGTTATTCGCAAGTTATCAACTTGAGCTGATTGTTCCCCAGGTAACCGAGAGGCTAGAGGAAAAAGAACTATTAGGTTATGCTGGTCAATTTGATGGGACTATTTGTGGTGATGACCGTTATACAGCGCGGGTTTTGGAAGCGTGCGCACCGCGCCTGAAGGTGATCTCAAAATGGGGTTCTGGTGTGGATTCGATTGACCATGAAGCCGCGGCGCGTTTCGGGGTTCAAGTGCATCGCACACCCAATGCATTTACTCTGCCCGCTTCGGATACCGTTTTAGGATATATCCTGGCGTTTGCGCGCCGTCAGCCCTGGATGGACCGCGCCATGAAATCGGGGAAGTGGGAAAAGATCCCTGGTCGTTCGTTGAGTGAATGTACTTTGGGGGTTGTTGGAGTTGGCAATATTGGCAAAGCCGTCATCCGCCGAGCCCGTGCATTTGGTATGCATGTTCTCGGCAACGATATTGTGGAAATTGCCCCCGACTTCATTGCTGAGTATCAGGTGGAAATGACCAGCCTGGAAGATTTGCTGCAAAGGGCTGATTTTGTGAGTTTAAACTGCGATCTCAACCCCACCAGTTATCACCTTATTAATCAACATACTTTGTCGCTCATGAAGCCGAATGCGGTATTGATCAACGCTGCGCGTGGGCCGATTGTTGATGAAGCGGCGCTCATTCACGCCTTACAAAGCAGGCAAATTGGCGGAGCGGCGCTAGATGTTTTTGAGGTGGAACCATTGCCGCCCGATAGCCCATTATTGAAAATGGACAATGTGATGCTAGCACCCCATAATGCCAATTCCAGCCCGAGCGCTTGGGAACGCGTGCATCGTAACACCATTCGGAATTTGCTTATGGGATTGGATATCCCGACTACAGATTTTGATGACCGTATTCGGAAGTATGTCAGATGAGGATAGCATGAAACCAGAGAACCGTTATGTTTTGATTACAGGAGCCGCCGGAGGAATAGGACGGGCGACCGTTTTTCATTTCGCTCGAATGGGATGGAAAGTGATTGGGGTGGATCGTGCGCCATTTGGCGTTGATTTTCCAAAGGATGGCTTATTCATCCAGTCCGATATTTCGATCAATCAGAACCTGGAAGCAATTTTTGCTGATGCCCATCGATTTACGGATCGGTTGAATGCATTGGTAAATAACGCGGCAGTGCAAGTTGCGAAACCATTGCTGGAAACCACGATCGATGAATGGAATGCAGTGCTTGCCTCAAACTTATCCTCCGTGTTTTTAGGCGTGAAATTAGCCTATCCGTTATTAAAGGCTGCGGGCGGAGGGGCTATTGTCAATGTCTCCTCGGTGCATGCTGTGGCGACATCCGCCAATATCGCTGCCTATGCTGCCAGCAAAGGGGGATTGTTAGCATTCACCCGCGCCATTGCGATTGAATTTGCCCCGGATAACATTCGCGCCAATGCGATCCTGCCCGGCGCAGTGGATACGCCGATGCTGCGTGCTGGACTAGGACGCGGGCATGTTTCTGGCGAGGATGTGTTGGAACGCTTAGATAATTTAGCGCGCAAAACGGTCAATGGCCGCATTGGACGACCCGAAGAGATTGCCCATGCTATTTACTTTTTAGCGGATGAAACCCAATCATCCTTTATGACCGGCCAGGCTCTCATTGTAGATGGTGGGGCAACTGCCCGACTCAGTACAGAATGAAGTCATCGATGCGTGAATCTGTGAAACAACTTATCCCTCCGCCACTCTGGCGAGCTATGAGCCAGGGACGTTATGCGATTCAACGCGCCGCCCAATTGCCCTCAGCCACCTTTCATCCTTGGCGGCGGCAGAGCATCCGTGCTTTGGCAACTTTCCAGAACCTCCACGCGGGTAAACGCTGTTTTATTATCGGCAATGGACCAAGCTTGAGACAAACAGATCTCTCATTGTTAAAAAATGAGATCACCTTTGGCATGAATCGCTTCTATCTGGCGTTTGATGAGTTAGGTTTTACCACCACCTATTACCTTTCGATCAATAGCCTGGTCATTGAACAATGTATCAATGATATTCTCACATTACCCATGCCGCGCTTTCTTTCCTGGCGTTCACGGTATGCCTTACCCTCTGCGCCGGATGAGAACACGATCTTTATCCATACAACCTACACGGGGCCTGTATTTGCCCGCGATGCACGCAAGCGATTATGGGAAGGCGCAACAGTCACCTATGTAGCGCTACAATTGGCGTTCTTCATGGGATTTGAACAGGTGATTTTAATCGGTGTCGACCATAACTTCAGCACAAAAGGCACTCCTAATACCACGGTTGTTTCCCAAGGGGATGATCCCGATCATTTTCATCAGGGTTATTTTGGCAAGGGATTCCGCTGGCAATTACCAGACTTAGAGACATCCGAGCGTGCCTATCGAATGGCAAAAAACGCCTATGAACAAGCTGGCAGGCAGGTGCTCGACGCAACGATTGGGGGAAAATTGCAGGTTTTTCCCAAAGTAGAGTATCGAAAATTATTCCCTTGAATGACACGGGCATCGTCCCTATTCCGTTTCCTGGCAACCATGAAAAAAACTTCTCGGACTGATAGAATGGGCAACCTTCCTGGAAAAATATACTGGATAGGATTATCTCTTATTGCCATTATTGGAATGGGATTGGTCTTGTACAGCACCGTCTGGGGGGCAGGATTGATTTCTGACTCGTTTCAATATATTGCAACAGCAAAGACGATGGCGAGTCATGGATATTGGGGATATTTATCAGAGGATGGGTCTTTTATTCCCTTGACTCAATATCCGCCATTCTTTCCTGCTGTCTTGGCGCTGCTAGAATTTTTAGGGATCAATTCATTGAATGGTGTGCGCTTCTTTAACGCCACCCTGATGGGAATCAATATCATATTGGTTGGAGTTACGCTCCGTTATATCACGAAGAGTGCTCTCTGGGGTATTTTAGGAGCGGTTCTTTTTGCTTTCAATCGGGTGTTTCTTGAAGCGCATGCCTGGGCATTGAGTGAGCCGCTTTATTACTTTTTGGCATTGTTGGGGTTATACCTGCTGGCGTTGTCAATCGAGCGTCAAGATCGGCGTTATTGGTGGGCAGGAGGGGTGTTAACTTTGGCTGCTCTGACCCGCTATATCGGTATAGCATTGATCTTTAGTGGGATGCTGGTATTACTCGGCGGTAAGAAACCCGTATGGCAAAAGGTTATTCGTTCCCTAAGCTTTGGTGGATTGAGTTTGTTACCTCTCGGGCTATGGACGCTGCGAAATGCATTGCTAACGAAGACGATCAATAACCGATCCCTTTCCTTTGTTCCTTTGACCATAAAAAACATCCTCTCTTTAATCCAAACCATTCTCGGGTGGTTTGTTCCATCGGTTTGGGTGATCGGACATGAAAAAATTTGGTTGTTCTTGCTAATTGGTTTAAGCATCACATTGGGAATATGGTGGGTTATATCATGGAGAACATCCCAAAAATCGATAACGCAGACGGCTTGGTTTAACCCATTGGCGATCTTATGGTTTTTCGCCACTATTTTTCATCTTGCTTTCCTGATTATTGCAAAAATCGGCTTTGATCATAATATCGGATTTGGAGATAGGTTATTATCTCCGCTGTGGTTAGGGGGAATTATTTTAATAGTGACAAGTATGGCAGTTCTATGGGAAGAAAAAAATGCCATTTCTCATTGGCTGGTGATTCTCTGTGGTAGTTATTTAATTGTATATTTTTTGGCTGGAAGTATCGTTGCATTACCAGCCTGGCATAAGCAGGGGTTGGGTTTGGCTCGGAAAAGTTGGCATACCTCTCAAGCCATTCTGACGCTCCAGACCCTCGATAGTGGACGTATTTATAGCAACTCACCTTCGACAGTCTACTTATGGACTGGCAGTCCTGGGCATTCATTGACGGAATTTAGCCAGATACGGGAATCGAATTCTAGCGTGGATGTTTATCTTGTTGTCTTTCATCATATACCCGAGAACGCTCGCTTAACCCGTTTAGAGGATGGTTTACCTATTGTGATTGAGGATCGAATTGCGACCATTTACCGTTATCCCCCCTAATGTTAGCAAGAAGTGCACATCGCGATGAGTGGTGTCTATTGCGTTTGCTTGTTTCGTTGTTATAATCTAATTCTTCATCCATCATAAAAAAGAGTTACTCATGACAACTTTCGCCTCTCGATCTGCTACTGTGGTTACAATCAAAATAAAAAAATCCCCCCAGTGGGTTTGGTTTTTCTTATTGGCTTTGATATTGGTTGGTGGTTTTCTGCGGTTATATGATTTAACCGATCCGCCCCTTGATTTTCATCCCACGCGCCAATTGCGTGGCATGATTATTGCGCGCAGCATTTATTACCATATCCTGCCAGATGCCGATGCAAGTAAACGGGAATTAGCCGATGCCATTGCTCGTTCTACGGGGCGCTATGAACCCCCTATATTAGAAACGATCGTAGCCTACACTTATCGCCTGGCGGGAAGTGAGATTTGGTGGGTTGCCCGTATTTACAACACGATCTTTTGGATGATTGCAGCATTAGGGCTGTTTGCTATTGCGCGCAGATTCGTCACCCCACAAGCAGGATTAATAGCGGTAGCTTATTTCCTGGTTTTACCTTTCGCAGTACAAGCAAGCCGCTCCTTTCAACCAGATCCAGGCATGACGATGTGGATTGTTTTGAGTGGTTATGGCTTGATGCGCTGGTCTGAAGCGCCTTCATGGAAATTTGCCTTGCTGGCAGGGTTATGCGGTGGTATGGCAATCCTGACGAAACCAGTAGCTGCTTATATGGTAGGGATGGCAGCCTTAGGTGTCATTATTTCTGCTTTAGGATGGCGGCGGATTTGGCTGAACGTCCAGGTGTGGGTCATGGCAATCTTGATGCTCGTTCCATCACTGCTTTTTTACCTTCTCGAAAGACAGGGAGGGATTGGCGGTTATTTTATGAATTGGACGGTTGCCCTTTCTCATTTATTAACCGATCCTTCCTTCTATATCCGCTGGTTGTCTTTTCTCCAAGATCTGTTTGGCTTAACCCCAATTTTGCTTGCCCTGGTTGGTGTAATACTCGCATCGCCGCGATTACGGTCGCTGCTTTTGGGTTGGTGGATTGGTTATGCAATTTATGGAATGTCGCTTCCTTATCAAATGTACACCCATAGTTATTATTCCATTCAATTGACGCCAGTTATTGCGCTTTCATTAACCCCTATCGCTGATATCATTTTGGAGCAGATTAATCCGCAAAAAGGATTTTGGAAAGGTTTATTTGGTGCAGTGGTGGTTTTATCGATTGCATTCCCGGCCTGGCTGAGCATTGCAGCTGCCAAAGCGGAAGATTATCGAGCTGCTCCTGCGTATTGGCAAGAAATTGGTTCAAAATTACCTCCCCAGGGACGAATTATCGCCTTAACCCAGGATTACGGTTATCCGTTAATGTACTACGGCTGGCGAAAAGTGGCGCTCTGGCAAACGAGTGGTGAACAAAACCTGGCAGATTTACGAGGCAGGGAGAAAGATTTTGACAGCGCATTCACCAATCGCATCGATGGAATGGATTATTTCTTGATCACTGCTTTCAATCAATTCAACAGTCAAGTCGCATTGAAAAAGACCCTTACTGAAAAGTACCCGATCCTTGCCCAGGGTAATGGTTACTTGATCTTTGATCTTACTCACCCAAAATGAGCCGAACGAAGATGAGCCAAGCATAAATCCATGAGTAATCCTCCTCTTGTTTCGATTGTGACACCGTCCTATAATCAGGCACGGTACTTAGAAGAAACCATCCGTTCGGTACTTGCTCAGCGTTCAGCGGCTAACGGGACTTTTCGTCTGGAATATATTATTGTAGATGGCGCTTCAACCGATGGAAGCCAGGAAATTATTTCCCGTTATGCCGATCAACTCGCTTGGTGGGTCTCGGAAGCGGATCAGGGGCAGGCTCAGGCAATCAATAAGGGATTCCAGCACGCACAAGGTGAGATACTGGGGTGGTTGAATTCGGATGATCTCTACTTGCCTTCAGCGGTACAACAAGCGGTGGAAATCTTTCAAACCAATCCGCAGCTGGGACTTATTTTCGGAGATGCTTTATCGATTGATGAACAGGGTCACCCCATTCATCGTTTAAGTTTTGGGAATTGGGGGCTGGCGGAATTGATTCGATTTCGCGTGATTTGTCAACCGGCGGTTTTCTTTCGCCGTTCGGCATGGGATAGTGTTGGGGGGTTAGATGAAAGTTATCATTATATGCTCGATCATTTGCTCTGGATTCAAATCGCTCGCCAGTATCCTATACAGCATATCAGTAGTCTATGGGCTGCTGCTCGTCAACATGCCCAGGCGAAAAATGTTGCCCAGGCAGCGCGCTTTGGAGAAGAGGCGCAACGTATCTTCGAGTGGATGCAAGCGCAGCCGGATTTAGCCGAACAGGTTTATAAAGCCCGAAATCAAGTACGTGGTGGAGTGTATCGTCTGCGGGCGCGCTATTTGCTGGACGGGGGTTTTGCTGCTGAAGCATTGCGGGTATATTTTAAGGCATTGCAGGAAAACCCAACATTTGCGTTAAAACACTGGCATCGCATACTTTATGCAGGGTTGAGTCTGTTTGGAGGAAGTGGTTTGCGAAGAGGTTATTATAAAATGAGTTATCGGCGGAACTTTCATCGTTTACGCAATTTACCGCTTAATGATTGGCCTGGTATAAATTTAGAAGATGGTGAATCAAAGAATTATGGATGAACATCGTCCCATTTTGGTTACCGGTGCGCATCGAACCAGCACATCTTGGGTGGGCAAGATGCTCTGTGCGAGTGGAGAAGCAGCCTATATCAGCGAACCACTGAACGTGTGGCATCGCCCTGGGGTTTTTGGCGCGCCGATAGCGCATTGGTATACCTATATTTGTCGGGATAATGAGGATGTCTATCTGCCGGCATATCAGCAGTTGCTTTCATTACGTTATCATTGGTTGGAAGAGGTTCGTTCGATACGCTCGCGCAAAGATTTTTTACGAATGTTGCGCGATGGCGGCATCTTTTTGCGTGGCAGAATATTTCACCAGAGACCATTGCTTAAGGATCCATTTGCTGTCTTTTCTATTCCGTGGTTTATCGAGCGGTTAGATTGTCGGGTTGTTGTCACGGTGCGTCATCCGCTTGGTTTTACCAGCAGCCTTAAAAGACTGAATTGGCAATTCGATATGGCGGATCTATTAGCGCAACCCTATTTGTTGCGCGATGGATTAGATATGTATCAATCGGAAATGCAGCGGCTGTTGGAAACTCCCACTGATATCATTGGGCAAGCGGCATTGCTTTGGCAGATGGTCTATGGATGGGTTGCAGCACTTCAAGAACGCGGATATCCCCTCATTATTGTGCGCCATGAGGATTTATCTTTGCAACCTGTTGATGGCTTTCGGGAGTTATACCAGCAATTAGATTTGAAATTTACCGAGAAAGCACGTCAAACCATTCTCGCAACGAGCAGCGCTGATAATCCCAAAGAATTATCGAGCGCGAAACGTCATTCTGTGCGGTTAGACAGCCGATCGAATTTAGCTAATTGGCGGAAGCGCTTGAGCGTGGACGAGGTAGAACGGATATACCAGTTAACGGGAGATGTTGTGAAGATATTTTATGGGGAAGAAAGCTGGGAGAATGACCTCAACCCTGATCCTGCTCCCATCGGGGGCGAGGACAATGCTTTCACCACTAACCGCTCTCCGGTGGGCGGTAAGGAAAAGACCATCACACCCAACCCCTCTCCTGAGAAGGGAAAGGAAAAGGCTCTTAACCCCAACCCCTTACTTTCAAACCGAGATACAGGTAATGGAACGCTTCCGCTGGTTTCGATTGTCACTCCATCCTTCAATCAAGCCCGTTTTTTGGAAGAAACCATTCAATCGGTTTTAAATCAAGATTACCCGAATATCGAATATATTATTATCGATGGCGGTTCTACAGACGGCAGTTTAGATATCATTCAACGTTATGCACAGCATCTTGCCTGGTGGGTCTCCGAAAAAGATAACGGTCAAACGGACGCCATCAATAAGGGATTTTCGCGAGCCGCTGGAGAGATTTTTGCATGGTTGAATTCGGATGATACCTACTTGCCAAATGCAGTTTCTGAAGCGGTTGCGTATTTGCTGAATCACCCAGAGGTGGGTATGGTATATGGAGACGCAAATTTGATCGATGAAGGTGGAAGGGTGGTAGGGAAATTCCCTGCCCGCCAGACGGATTATCCGCGTTTGCGCCGCGGCTATGTCCATATTCCACAACAAGCTGCCTTTTTCCGCGCCGATTTATGGCACCAAGTAGCCCCATTAGACCCTTCCTTTTTTTTCGCAATGGATTATGATTTATGGGTGCGGCTAGCGAAGATAGCACCGCTAATGTATGTGCCGCGCTTATGGGCAAATTTCCGTCTGCATGGCAGTGGCAAGACCATCGCTGCCGATGACCGATGCTGGCCAGAAATGCTGCGTGTGCATTATCGGGAGGGCGGAGCATGGCTGTCGCCGATTGTCATAAAAAGTGGCATTCGCCGAATCGCAGCTCCTTATTTGAATTGGAAACGGCGACGCATGATCAACAAATTCAGGACTTAGTAAATTGGAGATAAAACCCACTAAATTAGCCGGCGTTTTACTTATTGAACCAGAAATATACCGCGATATGCGCGGTTCCTTTCTGGAAATGTTTCATAGCCAGAAGTTTAGCGCTGCAGGCTTACCAGATCACTTTGTGCAAGATAATTATTCCACTTCGTGCCAAGGAACTTTGCGCGGTTTGCATTATCAAATCCGCCAAGCCCAGGGCAAACTTGTCCAAGCGGTGGTGGGAGAGATCTTTGATGTGGCTGTAGACCTGCGGCGCAGTTCACCTCATTTTGGAAAGTGGATTGGAGTAAGGCTTAATTCCGAAAACAGGCATCAATTATGGATACCGCCAGGATTTGCCCATGGGTTTTATGTGCTGAGTGAGCACGCCGAGGTATTATATAAAGTGACCGATTATTATGCGCCTGAATGGGAACGAACCTTGCTTTGGAACGATCCTCAATTGGGAATCTCTTGGCCATTGCGAGAGGGCAAACCGCCGTTGCTGTCCGAAAAAGATGCCAAAGGGAAACTCTTTTCAGAGGCGGAGGTTTTCCCGTAAGGGGGAGGTCACTTTAGTAGCAGCGAATGCTCCTATTTATAAAATAATATAGACGGGATTTACAAGGTGAACAAGATTGTTTTCATCGAAAGGGGATGGTTACGCGGAGTTTACGCTGAACGCAGCGAATATATTTATACTACCTACTACCACCAATTGCGCTGGCAATTTGCTGAGAAAACCGTTCACGAAGGCGCAACGAATAAACGAATGACGGCGCTATTCGTGCATTCGTTTATGGATGGTTTGCTTCCATACACAAAGTCTATGACATGATCTTGTACGATGTCATTTCCCCTTCGCATGCCACTTTTCGGCAGTATAGCCGAATCTCAGCATGATCCGAGCGGGGAGAAAATGGCTATGATTGGTGTAAGCGTATTTAGTTAATGACGCACTTGCAGTATTGCGATTGCTTCTGCCGTAACAAACACTCATGGCAAGGTCTTCAACGATTGCATTCATGTTTCAATGGATTTCACGATAAAATAGGTGCCTAATCGATTAAAATCTAAGAGATAACCTTATGAAAAATATTCTCATTACCGGCGGTGCGGGTTTTATTGGCAGTAACTTTGTGCGCTTCCTGCTTCGCAATGAACCACAAGTGCGGATTGTCAACCTTGATGCGCTCACTTATGCCGGCAGTCTGGAAAACCTGACCCATTTGCCCGATCCAAACCGCTATGTTTTCGTTCAAGGAAATATCTGCGACGAAAGGCTGGTTCAGCAGTTATTCACCGAATATGACATCGACACGGTAGTGCATTTTGCTGCAGAATCCCATGTAGACCGCTCGATATTGGATCCCAATTCTTTTATTGAAACGAACATTCGCGGCACGTTTATCTTGTTGGAAGCCGCGCGGCATGCTTGGCTTACAGAAAAACAAAGCCTCAGGCAAGTCCGCTTTCATCATATTTCCACCGATGAAGTTTTTGGTTCATTAGGGCGGGATGATCCGCCGTTTTCTGAGACTACACCCTATGCACCCAATTCACCCTATGCTGCTTCCAAAGCAGCTAGCGATCATTTGGTTCGTGCGTATGGACATACCTATGGTTTACCCTATACGTTAACCAATTGCAGTAACAATTACGGTCCTTATCAATTTCCGGAAAAGTTGATTCCCTTAATGATTTTGAATGCAGTGGAAGGGAAACCTTTGCCGGTCTACGGGGATGGGCAGCAGGTGCGCGACTGGTTGTATGTGGAAGATCATTGTGAGGCAATCTGGCTTGTTTTGCGGAACGGACAGCCTGGCGAAACCTTTAATATTGGGGGGGCTAATCAGCCAGCTAACCTGACTGTGGTGGAAACGATTTGTGATATTTTAGATGAACTCCAGCCGGATTCACCTTTTATCCCTCACAGAAAATTGATCCAATTCGTGGCCGACCGGCCGGGGCATGACCGCCGTTACGCAATGGATATCTCTAAAATCCGAAACACCCTTGGATGGCAACCCCGGCATGATTTACGGGAAGGGTTATACCTGACGGTAAAATGGTATCTAAACCACCCAGAGTGGGTAGAGGCGATCCGAAAGCGGGGTGATTATCAAGAATGGCTGCGCAAGAATTATCAACAGAGAGGAGGTAATGAATGAAAGGGATAATCCTGGCTGGTGGGAAAGGGACACGCCTTTATCCACTTACGATTAGTCTAAGTAAACAGCTCCTTCCCGTTTATGATAAACCGATGATTTATTATCCCTTGACGATGCTGATGCTGGCGGATATCCGTGAAATGTTAATCATCAGCACGCCAGAAGCCTTGCCGCAATTTCAGGGGTTGTTAGAAGATGGCAGTCAGTGGGGATTGAGAATTGAATACGCAGCACAAGCCGAACCACGTGGGCTGGCTGATGCATTCCTGATTCAGCCGCAATTTTATGTAGGATCGCCGGTCTGCTTGATTTTGGGTGACAATATTTTCTTTGGACATGGGCTTACCGAACAATTGCAACAAGCTGCCCAATTACAAAAGGGAGCGTTGATATTTGCCTATGCTGTACGCGATCCTCAGCGTTATGGGGTAGTGGAGTTTGACCAAAACGGTCGTGCATTGAGTATTGAAGAAAAACCGCAACATCCCCGCTCCTCATTCGCTGTGCCGGGTATGTATTTTTACGACCAGCAGGTTTACGACCTGGCTCAGCAGCTAAAACCATCACCCCGTGGAGAATTGGAAATCACAGACCTAAACCGTCTATATTTACAGCGTGGGGAGTTACGGGTCGAAGTGCTGGGACGTGGCATTGCCTGGCTTGACGCCGGCACCCATGAATCACTCCTGCAGGCGGCAAACTTTGTCCAAACCGTTGAAGAACGACAAGGGATGATGATCGCCTGTCCAGAAGAGATTGCCTATCGCAAAGGATTTATTGATAAAGCACAATTGCTTATGTTGGCGAAAAAAATCAATAATGCCTATGGAGCGTATTTGGAACGATTAGCTGAAGGCGAATAAAGGGCATCATTTTCTTAAAACTTTAAATAAGATCACAAAGACTTACTGTAAATATGAAAATTTTAGTTTTCGGTAAAATCGGTCAATTGGGTTGGGAATTACAGCGCTCCCTGGCTCCACTAGGTGAAGTGATTGCGGTGGATTATCCGCAAATCGACCTCCGTAACCCTCAAACCGTACGGGATTGGATCCTACCAGGCTCACCCGATGTGATTATTAATGCCACTGCCTACACTGCGGTTGACCGTGCCGAAAGCGAACCACAACTGGCAATGGCGATCAATGCAGATTCTGTGCGAACGATGGCCGAGGAAGCGCAAAAGGCTAAAGCAGCATTGATTCACTTTTCCACCGATTACGTCTTTGATGGGCAGAAAGGCAGTCCTTATATCGAGACCGATTCACCAAACCCGTTGAGTGTATATGGGAAAACGAAGCTGGCAGGGGAGCGTCATATTGAAGATGTGGGCGGTAGCTACCTGATACTCCGCACCAGTTGGGTATATTCACTGCGGCGGGAGAGCTTTGTCACCAAAGTCTTGGAATGGGCGCGCCAGCAGGAAGTATTGAAAATTGTCGATGACCAGGTCAGCAGTCCCACCTGGGCGCGCATGCTGGCGGAGGCGACTGCTTTGCTACTCGCCCGAGCACACGATAATTTATTCACCTGGATTGGCGAACGAAGTGGGATTTACCACTTAGCGGGGAGTGGCGCTTGCAGTCGTTATGAGTGGGCACAAGCGATTCTGGAAAATGACCCTCAACCCGAAAGCCGTTTGGCGCGCGAAATTTTACCCACAAAAACGGTTGATTTCCCTACACCGGCACAACGCCCACTCTATTCTGCCTTAAATTGCGAGAAGTTCAGCAAGGTGTTTGGATTAACCTTGCCTCACTGGCGGGACGCGTTAAAGCTGGCAATGGAAGAGTTGGGGAAATAAGCGTCTTTTAAGTGTTTTTATCCATATTCAAATTCAATAGAGATATCATGGTTCCCCTAAAAAACTTATTTCGAAATACGGATCGGTATGAATATATACTGATCATGTTTTTATTGATCTGGGGTTTATGGATTTTTCGCAGTGCCTCATGGTTAATAACCGAAATGTCAAACCCTGCCATGAATATAAAACGAATAATAATAGGATGCAGTATTGCCATTATATCTGTCGCGGGTTGGGCTTTTCTTCTTTTCTTATCGAAAAAAGTGTGCAACACCTGGGTACTACCCATTATAATCTTTTCAATTGCGTTCTTGATCCGTTTGGGATATATAATCTTGATCCCCACTCGACCACAGTTAGACTTTTTAGTATATCATACGATGGCTCTTCAATTTTCCGGCGGTGATTTTCATTCATTCTACGCACGCCCGATGGGCTATCCCTTACTCTTATCCATGTTGTACCGTTTATATCCTGCTCCGGTAATGGGTCGCATCCTCAATGTGATATTTTCTACTTTCACAGTGGTTCTTGTTTATCAAATTGGCCGCGCTGTAGAAAATAAATCACTAGGATTGACAGCTGCGTTTCTCCTCGCAGTATATCCAGCCGACATCATGATGACGAGTGTGCTTGCGACAGAACCAGCTGCAACGTTTTTCCTCACCTTTGCTTTATTTGGGCTAATACAGGTACTATCTCAACCTCGTTTGAGTTTGACTATTTCATTGATGGGATTGATGTTAGCTTTCGCTGTCATCTTTCGCACAGCTTTCTTGATTTACCCCATAGGGTTTTCTGTAGCAATTGGTTGGTTTGAACGCCAAAACAAAAAGATGATGTTTTATAAATTATCCGCATTTATGTTGAGTTTTCTAATTGTGATCTTCATATTTTTGGTTATTTGTGCTCATCTGGTTGGTTCTTTTTCTTTGAAACCCCTTTCATCCAATGTAAGTTATTTCCCTTTTTTGTCTGGAACTGGCGAAATAGTTAATGTCACCTTTGCAAAAGATAGTAAAATGTATTTTAGCTGGCCAGAGAAAGAACGAGAGAGGCTAGCAATAAAAACTGCTTTTAACCGTATTTATTTAAATCCACTCCGATTTATGAAAATTGCGGGGAAGAAAATAGATATCATGTTCAGTTCGGATGGATATGCACCGATGTGGTCTTTTTACACTGTGAAGACCCGTTTTACAAAGATACAACAGACTACATTGTGGCTGAGCTTTCGAATTTGGGCACAGCTCATGAAATTAATTATGCTCATTTTAGGAATATTGGGATTGGTATACCTGTGGCAAACCAAGCGAAGGCTTTTCTGGATATTAGTTTTTCTAGTCATTCTGACCGGATTACCTCATATTATTTTAGAGGCACAAGGACGTTATCGTCATCAGTTGAACCCCGAAATGGCCATTCTTGCTGCGGGAGGAGTGCAGATGTTATGGTGTAGATTTGGGGGATAAGGGGGTATGAAATATCACATTATTGACGATGTTTAAGTGCAATGCTACAATCGTGACTATGCTAAAAGCATCAATGAAGTCAAAGGTCTTTATTTACGATTCGAGCGCGAAACAAAATCTAATGCTAAACGAGTTACGTCAAATTTGGCGTTATCGAGACCTCGTTTTTTTTCTCGTCAGGCGAGACTTAACCGCTCGGTACAAACGTTCAATACTTGGTGTTGCCTGGACAATGCTAAACCCATTAGGAATGATGGTTATTCTCAGTATTGTTTTCTCACAAGTGTTTCGTGTAAAAATCGAAGGTTATCCAGCGTTTGTTTTAAGTGGTTTACTTTGTTGGAATTTCTTTTCACAAGTTAGCAGCGCGATAATTTATAGTTTAGTATGGGGAGGAGATCTCTATAATCGGATTTATCTACCACGTTCTGCATTTGCTATTTCGGCAATTGGCACAGGTTTAGTCAATATTGTGTTATCACTAGTACCTCTGGTGCTTGTTATGATTGTTATTCACGTACCTATAAAATTAACAATTCTCCTTGTACCCCTGGTCATGTTTTTATTGGCATTATTTACCCTTGGTGTTGGTTTATTGATTTCTACAATTGGGATCTATTTTACAGATATTGTTGAGATGTATGGGATAGTATTGATGGCGTGGATGTATATTACACCTGTGATTTATCCCTTGGATATCTTGCCCGATAAAATACGGCAATTAATCCAATTCAATCCAATGGTTTATATAGTAGATCTATTTCGAATGCTTGTGTTTTATGGAATTTTTCCCTCAGCACAAACCTGGATAATTGGTGCGATTGTTTCGGTGGGCGCCTTCTTAGTGGGTTGGTACATTTTTACAGGAAAGTCAAATGAATTTGCCTACCGCACTTAATTCCAACAACATCATTGCTCTCGCAAACATCGGGGATAACGATAGTGTAGTGATACTAGAGAACGTGACGGTTCGCTATCGGGTGCCAAAGGAACAAGTGCGCACGTTCAAAGAATATGCTATTCGGCGGATTAAAGGAGAAATTAATCATGTTGAATTCCTAGCCCTGAATGATGTGTCATTAAACATTATGAGAGGTGAGGTATTTGGGTTGATTGGTCCGAATGGAGCTGGCAAGACTACATTGCTTCGTCTGGTAGCACAAGTGATGCGGCCCACACAGGGTAGGGTGATTGTAGTGGGCAGAGTGGCGCCATTATTGGCAATGGGAGCTGGGTTTCATCCAGAATTGACTGGGCGGGAGAACGTTTTTTTGAACGGTGCGCTTTTAGGGTATACCCGGCGTCAGATTGAAGAACGCTTTGAGTGGATTGTGGATTTTGCAGAGATGTGGGATTTCATTGATACTCCACTGCGAACCTACTCCTCCGGCATGATGGCACGTCTGGGCTTTGCTGTGGCGACGGCGGTGATGCCAGATGTCTTGATCGTGGATGAAGTGCTTTCGGTGGGGGATATTGCATTTCAGGAAAAAAGCGCGGCGCGCATCCACGAATTCCGCGAAGCGGGAGCAACCATTTTGCTGGTTTCACATAGCATGGATGCAGTGAAGAAGATGTGCAACCGTGCCGCCTGGCTGGACCACGGCAAAATCAGGGCGCTGGGGCCGGCGGATGAGGTAGTGGAGGGGTTTGAGGAATATATGATTATTCAGACAATATAGAGGTAATAAATCATGCATGAAGATAAAAAAGGTATAACAGAATCATCTCCTGAATTTTTAATTTCACTCGGAGTTGACCGCGAGTCCCTGGAAGAAATTCTTCAAAAAATTGATGAGAATCTGGCAACACGATCCCTTCTTTATCAGAACTCGCTTTTGCCAGAATCTTCTCTTCTAAACAAACGAGCAATACTATTTTCTTCTTCAATACTGCCACCCCCTCCTAATTTTGCCGAGCAAATAACCGAGATTCGTAATGCACAGGCACCGTTTTTTGTTTTACAGGGGAACCCCTTTATAAAGTTAATCAAGAGATTCCACAATTTGGTTCTTAAAGTTTTCGGGCGTAAGCAAGCCTATTTTAACCACTTAATATTGAATCTTCTTGACGTTATGTCTGGTTATCTCTCTCTATTTTACGAATATAGTAACGAGCGATCTGTTCTAGAAAGTGACAAGCTTGAGGCTGTGGAAAAGAGACTACAGAAAGTTACGACTATGTTGGATCAATGGGTTGCCGAGCGCGAACAAGATCGAAAGTGGCTTGAGCATCTGAACAAAGAAGTACAAGGACTACCCCCGTGGATTGATATCATCGCACGAAAAGTAGAAATGTTATCCTTGAACGTCCGCGAGTTATCCCCTGCGCGTGTATATG
>Ga0078972_1009737_pt1 | contig 18655 bp, 15 predicted proteins | sample YelNatPaOPGAMG01_FD_67568 | JGI IMG/M metagenome (GOLD analysis project Ga0078972, IMG submission 67568) | Hot spring thermophilic microbial communities from Obsidian Pool, Yellowstone National Park, USA - OP-RAMG-01 (SPADES assembly) (version 2) | ecosystem: Environmental > Aquatic > Thermal... | reverse complement strand
CCACCGAGGCCTGGAAGAACCCGGGAAGGAGTTCCTCGGGCACGACCTCCCGGCAAGCGAACACCTCTTCAAGGAGTCCCGGCACTTGGGCCCCTTGGCGAAAGGCAAAAACGTAGACATCGCCAGGGGATTCAAACTCCGGAAGCTTTTCTGCGGGGGTTGCTCCTAAGCCGACGATGACTTCATTGTAGCCATCGGCATCGAGGTCCACCGCAAGGACGAACGTTACTCTTCTCCCGATCTCCATGGTGCCGAGGGCCAGAAATCCCAGCGACACCAAAAGCGCGAACACAACGAACGTCTTGGCTATGCGCAAGCTGGCCATATGCCCTTCACCTCTCTCAGGGGGTAATAGCCCCTCGGGGAATCGGGGCACTTTAGCTTTCACTTCTCCACAATGCGCAGATCATCCCGCAAAACAAGGTAGTTTCTCTTCTCACCCGTGAGCAGAAAACGCACAATAAGCTCCGCCGCCAAGGCGCTGGTCAGATTCACCAGCACCAAGCCCAGGGGATAGGGATCCGCAAGCCCCACATCTGGCGGGATCACATACCCGGATTCCCAGTGCAGATCACCGGTCCCCTCACCCGACATCCCGGCATGGAGGCAGGGGATCCCAAGCCTTAAGCAGGCCTTCTGGACGGCCCTGCGGCTCCCCGCGTTGTCGAAGGTCTCCAGAACCACCGCCGCTCCCTTCAAAAATCGTTCAGCATTTTCTGCTGTGAGGCGGCGAGTAATGGGCGCGGCCTTGCAAGTGCCCGTAAGCCGGTAAAGATCGTTCGCCAAGATCATGGCCTTCCGGCCGCCGACATCCTGCAACCGGAAGGGCTGCGTACCCAAATTGTGCTCCCGAACCTCGTCATCGTCGATCAGGACAAGGTTTTGCATCCCCATTTTCGCCAAATGAACTGCAGCCCAGCCGCCTAAGGCCTCACACCCGCAGATCACAACCCTTTTCTCCCGGATAGGGCTGAGATCCCGGTAGAGCTCCTCATGAAGGAAACGGCGGTCGATCTCCCTCATCCTGACCCCCTGCGGGCTAGCCGCATCACATGAACAATGGCCGAAAGGTTGTAGTCCGAATCCCGCCCAGAGAGGCAGATCCCCGCGCTTTCCACAAACAGGTCAGGCCGGATGAGCGTGCGGTACTGACAGCCTCATGTTCCCAAACCACCTCGTAGCCCTCGCCATGCTCCGTCCAGGCCAAAAGCCGAGCCCCACTATATTCCAGCGCGGACTGGAGCCGACCCTCAAGCGTCCTCTGCCTTTGGGCCTCCTCCCTTTGGATTCGACGCTTCTCTTCCAAGAGGAACCGATGGTGGTGCAAGCTCAGGGCAGCCCGTAGCTCGGGTGTGAGGCCCGTGATCTTGGGTGCCCACTCCCGCTTTTCCAAACAGATAAGGAGCTCCGCGGCTTGTAAAGCCCAGGGCGTCCGGCGATCGTATTCGTCGTAAAGCAAAACCCCATCAAGCACACGAGCTACCAGGATATGGAAGGGTTTGAGGCCGGGCGCTTCCACCAGATGGAGGGGCTGGGGCCGCGGCACATACCGCCCCGTCGAAGCAGAGGGCCAGCCCCGCTGCTCGGCATCCCCCGCGTTCCAGGGATAGACGAGCCACGTCTTTTGCCCCAAACGCCAGACGGCGATTACCCGGATGGCGGGAAGCTGCTCCAGGTAACGCACGATCTCGTAGGGCAGGGGCTCGCCCAAAACTTCGGCCTTATGCGCGTTCAGGGGCTGAAGAAGCCACCAGCCGGGTTGCGCCTCAGGGACTTCGAAATGATAAGGGGTGCCTTCGATAAGGGTGGTAACGCGGTGCCCTTTGGCCTCAGGAAGGGGGGCCAAAACCCGGTGTTCCCGGAGCCGCTCGGCTTGCGCCTCTAGCTCCCCAATCAGCTCCAGGGCCTTCTCAGGGCGATCGCCTTTTTTCTTCATCCCTTCTGCAGGAGACGACCCCGCTCAAGAGGAAACCAAAATCCCCGGCCGGGCAGGGAGCTCCAAGACGAGAATGCGGTCCACAAGGTGGATCGGGCCCTCGCCGGTGAGCACAGGAATAACCGCCTCCGAGCTCACATACCAGCCGGGCTTGCTCATGTCCTCGTCGAAATGAAAGACAGCCACCCGAGCCCCGGCCCCCTCAAGCTCCAGGCTCACCGCCTCCTCGCGCGAGTAGAGGTTGAGGAAGACGAAAATTATGTCGTAGCCTTGGGCCACGAGGCCTCGATAAACGTGGATCAAACGAGGCGATGAGTTTTCTTCCTGATCGGTGACATAGATCGCCTGTTCAGGATAGAAACCCTCGGCCACGGCCTTCTCCAAGGCACAGCCCAGCGAGGTCTGGCCACTGGCCCGAATCAGGCGGAAAGCCTCCTCCCAGTCCTGGAGCGTCTGACCCCCGCCTTTGACTTCGAGGGGGATCGCATACTCCCGGAAGCAGATCACCCTGAGCTTTCCGTCGCAGAGCGGGGCGATTAGGGCCCCAAGGCGCTTGGCCACCTCAATGGAAGTCTCCATGGATCCGGAAACGTCCACCGCAAGCAAGGTATCGCGCTTGATGCGTGCGCCTTCTCGAAGCTTCCTTTCGCGGGCTCGTTGGATAGCGGCTTCAACGTCCTCATCATGGCCCTTGGCGCTCTCCCGCTCCTTCATCGTCACCACCGAGGCCCGCTTGTCCTGGGCGGACTGGGCAACCTTCTCCAAGTAAAGCTCCTTGATCCGCCCATCCCGAAGCCATCCGCCTCGCTCAAGCCACCGCCGGGCGTTTACAGCCTCCACAGGACTCATGGCCTCGATGAGGGCCACGACCAAAGCCGGGGTCAGGTGCTTGATCACCGAGGTCGCCACCGGATAAGGGATCTTATGCTGCGCGATGATTCTCGCCTGCTCCCCAGGGTCTTCGGTCTTCGCCAGCCTCTTCACCCACCAGGGGAGGCTCCCTTCGGGAGGGTCATCGGCAAAGAGGATGGCTTGAGCCCGTGGCCCGGGCTTGACATGGAAGAACTCATAGAGGCGATGGAGCGTATTGCGGGCGCGCAGCACGGCCGTGTCGAACCGCCGCTCATGGAGCTCTAACGCCCGGAGGTAGTCGCGCACCGCGCCCTGGACCTGCCGGTTTACCTGGAGATGCTCGCGGATGTAGAAGGCAACCCGGCCGGCGCGGTAGGGCTCGAGGAGTTGGAAGTCACACCGCCCAGCCTCCCGGTGTTCTCGGTGGGGTGAGGCCAGAAGGTGGGCGCAGCCCAGCTCCCCCAAGTCCCGAATGGTGTTGAAACGCTCCCTCGGCGGATATTTTCCCCTCAGGGCTTCCTGATAAGGCGGAAGTAAACTCTCAAGCTTCGCATCCCCTGTGGAGATGGCCAGGGCGTGAAAGGCGTGGCCGGCAAAGAGCGGATCCCGCTCCAGTACCTCTTCGAAAGTGGGCTTGGCCTCTTCCAGCTTGCGGTGGGGACAGCGGAAAATCTGCTGCCAAAGCAAACTCCGGGCAGAACGATGCTCGTCAGAGGCCACGCAAAACCCCGAATAACTCTAAGAGTCTGTCCTAGCACCAAGAGCCCCGGATTTACCACCCGGATTCGACTCCCCTGCTCCGAAGGCAGGCCCTAGAGTTTGTAGGCGCCTAGTTTGGGACGGAGCATTTTAATTTTACAGCGCCCCTGTCCCTCGTGCAAGGTCAGGGTCTTGGTGCGCCAGGAGATCGTTACCAGGTGGAGAGGGTGGTGAGGGAGTGGTTGAAAAAGGCCAGTGCTCCCCCTAAGAAAGCTTGGGAAACAGGAAAGGAGAAGCATCGGCGATGGATGTTTCCTACAAAAAAGCCCACGCCATGAACCCGCAGCAAAAGGATGAAGCTGGTGGAGACCTATCTCACCTGCGGGAGCATCGCCGAGACCGCTCGCAGGTGGCACACCTCGCGTAATCTGGTCCGCAAGTGGGTCCGCCGCTTCCAAGGACAGGGACTTTCCGGGCTTCAGGACCGTTCCCGACACCCACGTTCCTCTCCTACCCGAACCCCATCCGACATCGAGGCCAAGGTCCGGGAAGCGCGAGAACGCACAGGTTACGGAAGGAAAAGGCTTTCCTGGTACCTGTGGCAGGAGGAAGACCTGGTTCTCTCCCCTCACACGATCCGCCACATCCTGCGGCGCTTGGGCTACACCGGCCGGCGAAAGGGGCGAAAAACTTTCTATCCTGCTCATTGGGCTTGGGAGGAGGAACGACCGTTTGCGCTTGTCCAGGCGGACGTGAAGGATATCTTGGACGAAGGGACGCTGGGGACAAAGCTTTGGGACCACATCCGGAAGAAAGGGCTTCCCAGGTACCAGTGGACGTTCCTCGAAGGAAGAACACGCCTGCGCTTCCTCGCCTGGAGCCATGAGCTCGCCCTTACGAACGGTATATGCTTCTTAACTCTGGCCATGCTCTGGCTCAGGGCATTTGGCATTGAAGGAGAGGTGGCTTTGCAGACGGACTGGGGAGAGGAGTTTGGGGGAAGCAACCCAGAGAAACTGGAGCGTCTCCAAAAGAAATTCTTCACGCCTCTTGGGGCACGGCTAGTGAAGATCCCTTTGGGAAGGAAAGAACACAACGGCCGGGTGGAACGGTCCCATCGCACGGACGACGAGGAGTTCTATATCCCGTTTCTGGCCAAGGTGCAGAACGAGGAGGGCTTTCTCCGGAAAGGGGCGGGTTGGGTGTACTATTACAATCTGAAGCGGCCGCATTATGGGGAGGGGATGGAGGGGAAACCTCCGTTTTCGAAGTTACGGGAACTCGGGTGTGATCTGCCCGAGGAGTTTGCCCTGTCCCCACCGTTAGTGCTGGACCGGATTAGCGCGAACTGGGCCCTAGCCTGGGCCCTCAAGGGTGGTAACGATCTCCTGGCCCATTACAAAGAATTTTTATAAGAAATCTTCGGGTAGGAACTAAGGCAGGCTATTATTGACCTTTACCTTCCCAGTAAGCCACAGGATTAGGATTACCGGGTAAAAATTTCCATTGCCACCATTGCAATAATTTACCATCTGGAGCTAAAATGCGCCGGGTATAAATAGCTTCGTTTTTATCTATACCTAAAACTAACCCCTCTGTCTTAGGAGGATTGCTACCATCTTTAACATATTGTTTTAAGTGAAGTGTTAACACCCCCACTCTGGAAATCCCTTATCCGGTCGTCCCATATCCCGCGCTAATACCAGCCCAATCTGCCGCGCATTAATCCAAGCTCAAATATATCCTCATCAAATTTGGGGGTCAAGCCTGGGGTCTGGACAAATTCGATGTGCTCAACTCTAAGACCACGTTCTACTCGCGGGTTAAAACCTAAAATTTCATGCCTTAATATCCTTCCAAACTCCCCTCCTACTACAATTTCTTCTTGTTTGGTATAAGGATTTACTGCTTTGATTGTATATCCCTCCACATCAAATTGCATCACCGCCAAATTGGCAATGCTATCCAAGATTGTTCTCATAGAAATACCTTGAGTTGTATTTAATCTATAAGCTCTTACTCCTCCCACCGGAATACTCTGTATCTCCGCAATCCCCGAAATATCCAAAGGTGGCTGAGTCTGTTGAATACTTGTTACCGTCATTACATAAGGATTTGGCTCCTGATAAAAAAAGACTGCTCCATAAACAGAAGAAACAAATATAACCTAATAACGCAATAACTTTCTTCGTCTTCCTCTTCTCGCTTCTATTTGTATCACAGACCTTTCCCCGTAGCAAGTACCCCCTGGGTGGCCCGTTCACCGAAACCCTCTCCCCCGAGACCAAACGGCTAAAAAACCTTTCCTGTATGGATCCTAATTCTCCAGTTAACTGTTAAACCTCAGCCCCACTGTTCGGCAACGTAAGCAATAAGATCCGCGGTACGGCAGGCATAAGACCATTCGTTATCGTACCAAGCGGTCACCTTGATCATCCCACCCGGGCCCACAAAGGTGAAGGATGGGTCCCCATCGACGATCGCGGAGTGAGGATCCCCCTTGAAATCACTGGAAACGCAAGGGTGGTATTCCACGCGGAGGATGCCACCTAATCCGCCCTTACGCCAAGGGGTTCGCGCCGCTTCCTCAAAGGCTTCAATCAGTTTTTCCGTGTTCGTTAGCTTTGTAGGTACGACGTTTAGGTCGATCACTGAGACGGTGGAAACAGGGACCCGCAAGGCCACTCCGTGTAGTTTCCCCTTAAGATCAGGAAGGACCCGATGGATCGCGGAGGCCGCACCGGTTCTCGTGGGGATAATGTTCATCGCCGCGGCGCGGGCGCGGCGCAAGTCGGGATGAGCGAGATCCAGAATCCTCTGATCGTTGGTATAAGCATGGACGGTGGTCATAAGGCCATATTGAATCCCAAACTTTTCGTGGATCACTTTACAAACCGGGGCCAAGCAATTTGTGGTACAGGAGGCGTTGCTCAGGATGTGGTGCTCTTTAAGATCGTAAGCGGAATGGTTCACCCCAAGAACAATGGTCAAATCCTCTCCCTCCGCGGGGGCAGTAATGAGTACTATCTTGGCCCCCGAAGCTATGTGGGCCTTTGCTTTTTCCGCACGGGTAAACCTGCCTGTCGCTTCAACTACAAGCTCTACCCCGAGTTCTTTCCAAGGCAACTTTTCAGGATTCTCTTCTCTAAGCACTTTGATTTCGTGGTCGTTAATGATGAGCGTATCTTCTTTCGCCTCCACTTTGCCATTGAATCTCCCATAGTTTGTATCAAAAAGGAAAAGGTGTGCATGGGTTTTGGCGTCAGTAATATCGTTCGCTGCCACTATCTCCACCCCATCGACATATTGCTCCAAAAGCACTTTGGCCACTTGCCGTCCAATTCTGCCAAAGCCGTTTATTCCTACACGAATTCGCTTCATTTCTCCTCCCTTTCCCACGGGTTTTATCCATGGTACACCGCAAGGAAGCCGGTCATCCACTGTTTGTGAAATGATTGCCGGGATGCGTCCAAAGCTTTTCTTATCAGAGCTCCAGAGAACCGCAGTCGCCTGACCTAGAGGAAAAGGTAAGCCCTAAAGGGAGAAAACCTCGTCCCAGAAAAGGCGGTAAAAGGGGAGAAGCTAATGCCTTCCTAATCCCTGCCCCGACTTTTTATAATACGTAAATGCAATAAATTATTTAGCCCTAAAAAAGCGGGGAGTTTATGGCTTTAAACGACCGGGAGATTTTTTGGGATTGGGAAGCCGCGTGCTATAGGGGTGACATGAAAGCACAACAAGAACTAGCACGGTATGTTCTCGAGGACCTGGCGGAAATCGCTGATATTTTTCACAAAGCTAAGGAGGACCTGAAACGGCTAACAGGCGACCCCTCTTTTTACGGTTATACCTCGCCCAGCGCTTGTCGGGTTCGGCAGGAAGTTCAAGCCCTTTATGAACGGCTGCAGCAGTGCAAACCACAGGCGGGTGGGGAGTTAAGTTATGTTCTTGAGCCCATTGAGTCTATCCGGACCAAACATAAACAGCGCTTGCGCTTGGCACGGGAAGTACTTTTCTGGGGGCATGGAACTTGTATTGACTGGGTATTACTTTTTGCCGCCTGCGTATACAAAGCTCATATCTATCCATTGATTATCGTCACCCAGGGACATGCGATCCTTGGCTACTGGCTCGAAGAACTCGACGCCAAAGCTATGAGGCGTGTTATCTTAACCCCAAAGGAGATAGTAAAGAACTTTTCCAACGGGCGTCTCAAAGTGGTTAACGCAACAAGGATCCCCCCCGACGAGAGCGGGAAACGGAAGCCTTTCGAGGAAGCAGAAAAAGAGGGGAATAGCCATATACCCTACGCCCTTTTCGCCGTCAACATTTGCGCCGCTCGTGAGATGGGCATCAATTCGCTCTTGCCGCTAAAAGGCCCCAGCGGACACACCCTTACCCCAGCGGAGCACTTCCAATATCGCCCTGAGTTGGAGGAGATTAAAAGATGGTGGGGAGAAAAGGAATCTTATGGTGTTCTGGCTCTTTTAGGGATAGGTGGGGCAGGCAAGACTGCCCTAGTGCACCGCTTTTTGGCCGAGCTTCCGGGAAGCGAGGTTCAAGAGAAAGGGGCTAGCAAAGAGGAGAGCCTCCCTCCCCCGGACGGTCTTTTTGTCTGGAGTTTCTCCATACATCATGATGTAGATCATTGCGCTAGGGAATTTTATAACTACCTCACAGGCGAGCGGGTTCCAAAGGCGACGTTTGAGCAAGTTCAGGATGTTCTCTCTACGAACTATCGTGGCTGCCGCATTTTGCTCGTGTTGGATGGTGTGGAGAAACTTCAAATTGCCTCCGGGATCGTACCAGAAGAGGCCGGAACCTTTGGGCAATTCCGGCCGGAAGGCGTGCCGCTTGGCCACTTCTTGGCTTGGTGCTGTGATGGCCCCCGCCCCCTTCATGTCCTTATCACAAGCCGCCTTAGCTTGACAGATTTGCGCTGCTTCAGCGCGACAGGTGGTTACCACGAGGTCGAATTAAGAAACCTACCCCTCGAGAGTGCCCGTGCTTTGCTAAGAGCCTGTGGAGTGAAAGGCCTGGATTGGCAGCTTGACGAACTGATAAAAGACGTTGGTCCAGAGCATCCCCAAACGCTAGACCTCTTGGGAAACGCTATCCGAATTTGGTGCGACGGGGATGTAACGAGGAAGGATGAGCTACCACCATTGGAAAAAGTCCCCGGGATCAGAGATAAGGCATGGGCCCGTAACCAAGTTTTCCGTTTCTACCAGAGAAATCTTCCGCCTGCCACCCTTGAAGTCCTTCAATTCTTAACTTTATTTGCTGACTTAACGATTGATGAGCGTTTGAACCTCATGGCGACGCTTCTTCAAAAGGATTCGATTAACCTCCGTTCCCATTTGCTCGCTCTCTCCCACGAGTACAAGCTCCTCCCCCTAAGAAGCCCCACAGCGCGCCGTGAATGGGAACTCCATCCAGCGGTTAAGGATTATTTTTATTCAGCATTTAATCAAAGTATTCGCACTGCTTATCATGAAAAACTTGCACGCTTTCTTACTCAGAAAGTCTGTTCTACCGGCCTCGTAAAACCGGGGGAGTGGGAGGGTTTATTGGTACTATATGAATTGATCCACCAATTCGTAGCGGCCGGGCAGATTCAGAGAGCTTTTGATGTTTATCTTACAAATATGGGGGCATACGACCATATAGCCCAATTGAACGCTAATAGCTTGGGTCTTCGTACAGTTACGGAGATGCTTAATAGTCCCCACGTTGATCTCCTCTTGCCTTGGCAGAAAGCCCGTTTACTCAACGATGCTGGTGGGTTCTTACGAGCGCTTGGGGTTCTGGAAAAAGGCCTCCAGTGTTATCGTCAGGCTTTTCGAGTCCTGGAGACTGTTGTCTCATCCGACGAAAGCGTGAAAAAGGATATCCAGTTCAACCGCTCCGTCGCTTTACGTAACACTTCAAGGATATTGATATTACAGGGACGTTTGAAGGATGCCCAGCGGGAAGCCCAGAGAGCATATGAACACGAGTGCGAAGTTGGCGACAAAGAAGGGATGCAGATTTCTCTATGCATGGCGGCCTACGCAACAGGTCTGCAAGGCGCTGTTGATAAAGCCCTCAAAATGTACAAACACGCTGTGACGGTGGGCGGGGCGGAAGAAATGACAAAGAAGGAATACATTCTGCATTGGTCCCATCTCATGCTACTAGCTGGCAAGGATAAGGGGGCCCTTGCTCATATCCGCAAGATCGTTTCGAGGTATCGCGTTCCAGATCTTATAAAACATTTTGCCAATTTAGTGCGCATTCTTGCAACCATACGATCTTCGCCGTCTAATTTTCAACAAGAATGGGCTGACCTAACCGACATTGAGCGCTGGGCGAAGTCCGTTGGCAGAATAGAACTTCAGATACGTGCTCAGCAAGCGAAGATTGAACTCGCCCTGAAATATAGAAACTTGACGGAATGCGAACAAGTACTAAGAGAAGCTATTCCGCTCGCGGAAAGGTGTGGCTACGGCATATTTTGGATCGATCTGCAGGTAGCAAAAGGTCGCTGGGAATTAGCATGTAGCCAGCAATTGTGCGGGGGGAGAGGGGTCTCGTCAGCCTTCCCCTCCAGCACGCCAAGCCAGTGGTTCGCAGAGGCAGAGAATTCAGCCCTCCGGGCCCTTAATGGCCAGGTCAAAAATAGCGCTGAGCCCGCCCCTCAGCCTGATCTCCCCGAAGAGGAGCTAGCAAGGTTGGGCGCGCGCCACCCTCAGTGTGGCTATGTTTGGGGCGAAGGCGATGCCCTCCATCTCTTGGGAGAAGCCTTGCTCGCCCAGGCCCAATATATTGGGCCGAATGGCCGCGATTCAAAGGGTCGCTCTTACGAGCAATTAATCGAGGAAGCTCATAGAGTTGCGGAAGAGGCCCTCGCGGTGCGCCATCGAATTCAAGACCCCAAAGCGCAAGAAACCCAGAACCTTTTGAGAAAAATTCAAGCGGAAGAAGAAGGTGGTAAGATGTGAACTACTCAGCAAAATTTTGTTACGTCTTCGCACCGCCCCTTAAACCATAACGGCTTGACCTGGGGCGTTACACATTTGTATAGCCTCGAACTCTCTTGGCCTATGGCCCCGCGGCTGCGGAAGCTTGCAGGGAATCCCAAGCCAAGGCCGGCCCCGCCGCGGAGGGGGTCGAGCGCATGCTCCGCGCCGTGGCCCTTAAGGCCGCAGCAAGCCTCTACGCCGGCCATGGCACGGAGGCGAAAGACCTTGTGCTTGGCTGCGCCGAGGAGTTCCTCTCCTGGCTCCGCGGAGGCCAATTTAAAGGCCCGTAAAGCCGGGCTAGCGGGGCGGCCGGGGAAAGATCCGGCCCCGGCCGCCCAGCCCTCCCTAAAGCCTCAAAACCCGCGTATAACCCCCGTTTAAACTAAGGGTAGCCAATCCCAGCCACCTTGCTTTAGCAGCATCCGGGGTGACGCTCGATCTTTCTGGGCTTCTTATACCAGCGAGGACAAGGCTCACCAGGTTCTCTTTATGAAGGCAAGCCCCTTTTTGTCCTTGGGAAAGCTCTTTCTCAACATGTCCTGCCTAGCTCTGGGGGAAATCAGCGGTGGGGATACCCCCTGGTTCTCCTTCCTGACCCCTTAGTGGGTTGCAAAACACGAGGGGAAACGAGGTATTACTTTTAGAGAAATGGACTGCAAATCCACTTCTTCCTGAGCTACAAAACTTAAATCAAGGCGGTAGGGGGTAATGCAAGATGAGGAGAATGAGGTGGACGCAAATCCAGGTGGATGAAGAGACTTATCGGGGGCTCAAGGAGGAGGCCCACGTCCGGGGAGCCTCCATGGCGGTATTGGTTCGGGAGACTTTGCGGGCTTATTTAGGCTTGGCCCCAAAGGGCAAGAAGACCCTTAAAGCCTTCCCCTTCATCAGCTCAGGTTCCTCAGACCAAGGGGATCTCCAACCCGTTTCCGAACGCCATGATGAGGCTTTGGGAGCAATTCCTCTTTCTTGATACCTCTCTGCCCAAAAGGATCTTCGTCAACCGTGCCCCAAGGGGCTCAAAGTATCTCTTTCGGAGGCGCTCCAGTTTCTTTGTGTTGCTTACTCCAAACTCCGGCGTGTCCTTCCTTCGAGAAACGTCCACTGATAACGAAGAAGCCCCCTCTTCCAGATGTGGTCCCATAGCTTGGTTCCCAGCATCCCTTTATCAAGATGTCCTTCACGTCCACCTGGACAAGCACAAATGGCCCCTCTTCTTCCCAGGCCTAATGAGCAGGATAAAAGGCTTTCCGCCTCTTCCTGCGGTTGGTGTATCCATTCCCCCGCAGGGATGTGTCGGATCGTGTGAGGGGAGAGAACCAGGCCTTCCTCCTGCCACAGGTACCAGGAAAGCCTTTTCCTTCCATAACCTGTGCGTTCTCGCGCTTCCCGGACCTTGGCTTCGATTTCCCCTGGAGTTTGAGAAGGGGAGGAACGTGAGCGCCGAGATCGTCCTGAAACCCAGGAAGTCCTTCTTCCTCGAAGCGGCGGACCCACTTGCGGACCAGGTTACGAGAGGTATGCCACCTTCGGGCCGTCTCGGCGATGCTCCCGCAAGTAAGGTAGGTCTCCACCAGCTTCATCCTTGCTTGCTCTGGGTTCATGGCGTAGGCTTCTTTGTAGGAAACGTCCATCTTCGGTGCTCCTCCTTTCCTGTTTTCCAAGCTTTCTTAGGGGGAGCACCGGCTTTCTTCAACCACTCCCTTACCACCCGCTCTGCCTGGTAACGATGTGCTGGCGCACCAAGATATAGCTGACTTGACAAGAAACTTCATTTGGTGTAAGCTTATAAACGCTACCGATAACGATACCGGAAAGGAGATGGTAGGAGAGGATAATGTTCGGAGCCCGAAAAATGTGAGGAAGTTGGGGTGTGTTGTAGAGACGAGAAAAGGGTGTGGCCCTTGAAGGGGGCTAGCAAAAAGAAAGGAGGGGTAAAAATGTTGCGTATTCTGGGAATGAGAAGGATGTTGGCAGCCACTATAATGGGTTGTCTCTTGGGGCTGTATTTCTGGGGGTTTTCTCAAGAAAAGATAACGATTACTATCCAGACTTACTGGCGATCAACAGAATCTACGCCTCGCTTCATAGAGCAGGTGCTCATTCCTGAGTTTGCCAAACGTTATCCTAACGTTGAAGTTAAACTTGTATACGTACCAGGTGGTGAACTTTTGCCAACCATTTTGATGCAAGCGGCCTCAGGCACTCTGCCTGAGATCATCATGGCAGACAACCCATGGGTTCCCCAGTTGATTGAAGCCGGTGTTTTCAAAGACATAACGAGAGAAGTAATGGCAGCTCTGGACTGGTCCGATTTCTTCGAGGGCCATCGGTTGGTCACCAGTAAAGACGGAAGGATCTACGCCTTACAGCTGCATACTAATAACCTAGCTTTATTCTACAGGAAGAGTCTTCTCGAAAAAGCTGGGGTAGACAAAGTGCCGGCAACCTGGGACGAGCTTTTGGAAGCCTGCGAAAAAATAAAGGCTACACTAGGGATTTATGGGTTTGTGATGTATGCCGCGGCAGACGAGGCGGGAACATGGCAGTTCGAACCCTTTCTCTGGACAAATGGGGGAAGCTTACTTGAATTGGACCAACCAGAGGCAATAGAAGCTCTTCAGTTCTTAACAACCTTGGTTGAGAGAGGATACATGCCTAGAGATGTTGTGAACGTCACTGACCAAGGAGACGTGACGGTAAGATGGTTTCTCACGGGCGAAGCAGCCATGATGATAAACGGGAACTGGGAATTCGGATGGCACTTAACGCCCGACGTTCTGCAACAATTGGGTGACGTCGGTGTTGCTCCTATCCCTGTCCCTAAAGAAGGCCTCAAACCTATTGTCCCATTCGGTGGTGAGTGCTTTGGTATAGCCTCTACCATTGATCCGCAAAAGTTCGCAATAGCTTGGGAGTTTATAAAGCTCTGGTTCGTGGAAAAGATCGGGGAATACTACCAATGGAGTGGACACATACCGACCAGGGCTTCATATACGCACATGGTCTGGGAAGCACAACCTCTGCAGAGGCCGTTCTTGGAACAGGCTCAGTACGCTCTCCCAAGACCGCTAATGGGGGGCATTGAGAAATATCCCAATGTCTCCATGGAGACAATACTGGCCGTTCAGAAAGCTCTTACAGGTACCCAAACTCCTCAACAGGCCTTCATTGAAGCTGCAAACAAGATAAGGTCCCTGTTCACGCCGGAGGAGTATGAAATGTACAGGAAGATGGCAAGAGACATACTCGACCAGACCCGCGCAAGGATGCTAGCCGGAGGATAAATAAACAGGGCTGCAGCGACAGGGGGAAGGAGCTTACCCTTCCCCCTGTTGCTGGTAGGAGAGCGTGGGTGAAACAAAGAGAGCTTTACTTATTTGTCCTGCCTGCTCTGGTTATCGTTGCAGCTTTTGCTGTGTATCCTACTGTTTACAATTTTGTTTTAAGTTTTAGAGATGTAAACCTTATAAGTTTCATAAGAGGGACTTCCCGATTCGTTGCTTTTTCCAATTATCTCGAGATCTTTAAGGATAGTACATTTCAAAGCACTGTACTTAATACCTTAGTATTTACTGCTTTGTCGATCTTCTTTCAACTGGTAATCGGCTTTTTACTTGCCTTGCTGTTTAATTACGAGTTCCCACTAAAAGGTTTTTTGCAGGCTCTCATTATGATACCGTGGGTTATGCCCATAATTGTGAGCGGTTCTTTCTTTAGGTGGTGTTTCAGCGATGACGGTCTATTGAATAATTTTCTCATTTCGCTTGGCTTAATTCAAGAACCGATACGTTGGATAACAAGTAAATCATTGGTTATTTTCTCTCTAACGCTTGCTAATATATGGCTGGGAATCCCTTTTAATTTTATACTCCTTTATACAGGGCTTAGGAAAATTCCGGAGGAACTTTACGAAAGCGCTGAAATGGATGGCGCTTCGAGTTTTCAGAAGGTTCTATACATCACCATTCCGCTTTTGAGACCAGTCATTATTACTACTGTCGCGTTGGGCTGTATTTTCACTATGAAGGTTTTTGATCTTGTTTGGGTGGTGACCAAAGGAGGACCTGGGGGGGCATCCCATCTTTTTAGTACACTTTCTTATTCTTTGGCTTTTGATAGATTTCAATTTGGAAAGTCTGCAGCGGTTCTAGTCGTTATGTTGGCAATAGTTCTGGCATTGGTCGCTTGGCTTAACTTGATGAGGTTTGAGGAACCCTAAGGAGCATAGATGAAAAGAAAAAAGGGTGTAAAATGGACGGTTTTAACAGCAATCCCTACCATTATAATAGTATTGCCTCTTTATTTTATCGCCATCGGAGGATTTGAAAGTGTGACTGAGATTTTTCATAGGCCACCTTACTTATTTCCTCCTAATCCAACCATTGCCTACTATATCGAAGCTTATAATGCTCTATCCTCATATTTGAAGAACAGTCTAATAATCTCCTTGGGTGTTTTAGTGATAACTCTTTCCACTTCGGTGCCCGCCGCTTTCGTCCTAGCAAAGTTCAATCTATTTTTAAGAGAACCTATTAACCTGCTCTTTGCCTTCGTTCAGGTTTTACCTTCCACCGCTATTATTATCCCCTTATATCTTGTCTTCACTAAGTTGGGTCTTATAAATAACCTTCTTAGTGCTATATTGGGAATCTCGGTTTTCCTAATACCCTTTGCCGTAATCATACTAAGGGCTTACCTGGTGGGGATTCCAACTGGCCTAATAGAAGCCGCTTTAATTGATGGGGCAGGATATTTCAGGATCTTAAGAAGTGTAGTCTTGCCGCTTTCAAGCCCAGGAATAGCATGTGTTTCGATTCTAACGTTTCTTTTGGCCTGGGGTAACTTCATCGTCCCACTGGCTTTCCTTAAGGAAAGGTCTTTGCAACCAATGAGCATTGGATTGTTTCTATTCATCGGCCAATACGGTGTGGAGTGGAATAAACTTATGGCGGGAAGCATGATTTACACCATCCCCCCATTAATAATAGCTTTAATGGCCGGTAGACTGATCGTTGCTGGACTAACCGCTGGAGCGTTCAAAGAATGAGCTAGGAGGTGGTGTTTGATGATATTTCGGAAAGAAGGGAGTAAGCTCATCGCCCAGAGCTCGGGAGAACTTATGCAAATCGAGCCTTATGGTAAGGATTGTTTGCGCTTCAGATCCACAATTGGCGCAAGAATTCTGGAGCAAGATTGGACCCTCATTCCCCAGCCTGAGGTAGAAGCCCAGATTGAAATCACTTCTGAAAAGGCAACCATAAAAAATGGCAAGATCATCGGTGAAATAAGAGCTGATGGAAGCGTGAGATATCTAAAAGAGGACGGAAAGATCCTGTTAGAGGAGCTATGGATAGACCATAGAGTGAACAACGCTGACCTTGTAAAAGCAAGAAATTATAAGCCGAAAAGCAGCGACCTCTACACCATTAGTTTATACTTCAAAGCCTTTGAAAATGAGAAATTCTATGGAATGGGGCAGTATGCAAATGGTTGTTTGAATCTTAAAGGCTGTGTTTTGGAATTAGCGCAAAGAAACACCCAAATCAGCATCCCATTCCTACTTTCCACAAATGGTTATGGTTTCATCTGGAACAATCCAGCTATCGGAAGGGCGGAGCTTGTTAGGAATCACACCATGTGGTATGCTGAAGCTGCAAGGCAAATAGATTACGTTATCATCTGTGGCGAAACTCCTAAGGAGATTGTAAGTAAATACATGAACATTACTGGGACCCCTCCTATGCTTCCGGAGTGGGCAGCTGGATTTTGGCAATGCAAACTTAGGTACAGAACTCAAGAAGAACTCCTAAATGTTGCTCGAGAATATAAGAAAAGGGGCCTTCCGCTTTCCGTAATCGTAATAGATTTCTTTCATTGGCCCCATCAAGGTGATTGGAAATTCGATCCTAAATACTGGTCAGATCCAAAGGCAATGGTCGATGAGCTGAGAAAAATGGGCATAGAGGTTATGGTTTCCATCTGGCCCACTGTAGAGGTGAGTAGTGAGAACTACCAAGAAATGGTAAGAAGAGGGCTTGTTGTAAGAACGGAAAAAGGTGTGCCCATCCTTTTTACCTTTAGGGGTTTTACTACCATTTTCGATGCTACAAATCCAGAAGCAAGAAAATTTATCTGGGAGAAAGTGAAGAATAATTATTATGCGTATGGCATCAAGATGTTTTGGCTCGACGAGGCAGAACCTGAATTTGGTTGGCAAGGGCTTGGATACGATAATGTGTTGCCATATGATTACGACAATGTGCGCTATCATTTGGGAAATGGTCTTGAAGTGAGCAATATCTTTCCTTTTTATTACGCCAAAGCCTTCTACGATGGGATGAAAGCTGAGGGGGAAAAAGAGATCGTTAATCTCATCCGCTGTGCCTGGATTGGAAGTCAGAGACTTGGGGTTATAGTTTGGTCAGGCGATATTCCTTCCACCTTCGATTCCCTTAGGAAACAGGTTAAAGCAGGACTCAATATGGCAATGGCTGGCATCCCATGGTGGACAACAGATATCGGTGGATTCTATGGGGGAGACCCAAACGATCCAAAATTTAGAGAATTAATTGTGAGATGGTTCCAATTTGGGGTCTTTTGTCCTATTTTTAGGCTTCATGGAGTTAGAAAGCCCTATCCAATAAATTGGCACAGCTGTGATGCATACGAGCTGACCGGAGGGCCCAATGAGATATGGTCATTCGGAGAAGAAGTTTACGAAATACTGAAAGAGCTCTTGTTTCTTAGAGAAAGGCTCAGGCCGTATATTATGGAACAGATGAAGCGTGCCCATGAAGAAGGGACACCGGTCATGCGTCCACTTTTCTTCGATTTCCCTGATGATGAAGCGGCTTATGATGTGGAAGATGAATACATGTTTGGGCCAGATATATTGGTTGCCCCTATTTTGTGGGAGGGGGCAAGGTCTAGGAAGGTTTACTTACCAAAAGGAGCAAAATGGAGTAATCCATATACAGATGAACAATATGAGGGTGGTCAATGGATAGTATGCGATGCTCCATTAGAGATTATCCCCGTGTTCTTGAAAAATGGCGCGGTCCTTCCTATCAAAGCTTCCAGTAGTCCCCAATAGGTGGCTCTCGAGTTGCCTCATTGAAATCGTTATCGAAGGGGTCATCGGTTCCTCATAAACTTGGTTACCCAAACTTTAAGGAGGGACCAATAACCCGCCCCAGTATAGCGGAGTTGGTGGAGACCTAGCGGCCCCGATATCTCAGGACCAGCCGGAAGGAGAAGACCGTGATCCTGGATGAATTGGTGGCCCTCACCGGCTACCACCGCAAGGCGCCATCCGGCTGTTTCAGAAGGGAATGTGGCCCAAGACAACGGATCAGAGAGGTCGACCTCAGGTATACACGCCCGATGTAAAGGCCGCCCTTCTTCAAGTGTGGGAAGTCTGCGGCCAGATTTGCCCCAAACGCCTGGCGTCCTTTCCGCCCGAGATTGTAGCCGTGCTCAAACGGGAGGGAGAGCTCAAGGTGCCGCCGGAGACCAAGCGCCTCCTGGTCCGCACCTTCGCCGACTGGAACGATGCCCGCCCCAGGATTTCTAGAGATGGCCCTGGTGGCCCACTGTGGAGAGAGCGCCGCTGGAGAGTACTCCACACCCTGAGCGCGGTGGACGTGGCCACAGGGACACTGCTCCGCACCCTCCGAGGGCATACGTGGGTTGTCTTCTCCATGGCCTTCTCCCCGGACGGGAAGCTCCTCGCCTCAGGGTCCTATGACAACACGATCAAGCTCTGGGACGTGGAGGCCGCGCTTGGGAAGCGTTGATTCAACGCAATTTTGATGCAGCCGACCTCTCCAAATCTCGGACGTCCCAAGCCGCTACCCTCTTTTCGATCTGGTTTCTTACGGTATCATGGGAAAAGGGGCGATGGTGCGCGGGCTCATATTCGTGTGCGTTCTTTCTTTTTGGGGGTTGGCTGCCCTCCCGCCGGGAGCGGTGGCGGAGCTTAGGCTTGGCCGCGTGGCCGATATGGCCTTCACCCCCGATGCTCATGGCCTCCTTCTCCTCCAAGAAAACCGGGTAGAGCTTTGGGATTTCCGCACCGGAAAACTCATCCGAAGTTTCCTTGGCCATTCCGGGCTCGTCTGGTGCCTCGCGGTTTCCCCGGATTCCGACTCTTTCTTCACCG